>ERZ802822.374-NODE-374-length-32131-cov-8.553503_pt1 | contig 32131 bp, 36 predicted proteins | sample MGYA00345649_ERZ802822 | MGnify/ENA primary metagenome ERZ802822 (study PRJEB30503, sample SAMEA104212359) | marine metagenome | biome: Westerlies Biome; feature: [SRF] surface water layer (ENVO:00010504) within the epipelagic zone...; material: water...
TTTGCAAAGCATTTCTTGGTTTTCTTAGGCATTGAATAGAGCTAGCCATGATTGCAACATCAAAATCCATATCTCTATAATGTTGGATGCATTCATCAATGTCTTGCTGGATTACTGGCACCCCATTTTTGATGCAGCCATTAATTTTGACAGGATCATTTTCAACTCCATATCCAAGAATAGATTTCTCTTCTGCTAATATTTTGAGAAGTGCTCCATCTCCGCACCCAAAGTCTACAACCTTAGCTTTATCTGGAATCCAGTCTATGACAATCGTTTGCAGTATTTTATCCATTTGAATTTAAGAAATTTTTTAGGGCAACAGAGTAATCATTAGAATAAAACAGAAAACTATCATGACCATACTCACCATTGAGCTCAATGTATGTGCTATCTATCCCAGCTTTGATGGCAGACATTTGTATATCCAAGCCATACTCTTTGGGGAAAAGCCAATCTGAATCAAAAGATGCAATCAATAGCTTTGCTTGAATACTTTTAAGGCATTTTACTAAATCATGATCAAAGTTTTTTGCTGGATCAAAACTATCCATGGCCTTGGTCATAAGAATGTAACTATTCGCATCAAATGTTTTTGCAAATTGCTCTCCCTTATATTGAAGATAATTTTCAACTTCATAATTGATATCTGCATCCATTTTGGTTAGAGGATCTTGCAGTTTTCTTCCAAATCTTTTGCTCATATTAGATTCTGATAAATAGGTAATATGTCCAAGCATTCTTGCTGCTTTCAATCCTTTGCTGGGTGTCTCCCCATGAGATAAGTAATCTCCATTGTGAAAACATTCATCTTTTTTAATTATTTCTCTCGCCACTTCATTTAAAGCAATGTTCTGAGTGCTTATTTTTGACGAAGCCGCAATGATTGCAGCCTTTTTAATTTTGTCTGGATATGAAATTGCCCATTGAAGAGCTTGCATGCCTCCCAAACTGCCACCAACAACCATTTCCCAGCAATCAATCTCAAGATGGTCAGCCAGCAGCTTTTGAGTTTCAACCCAATCACTAACTGAAACTTCTGGAAAGCCAGCTCCAAATGCTTGCTCTGTTTTGGGGGAAATAGAGGTGGGCCCAGTTGAGCCGTGGCAACCACCAATGTTATTTAGAGAAACAATAAAATATTTTTCCGTATCAATGGTTTTTCCATCCCCAATTAATTCATCCCACCAACCAGGTTTTGCATTTTCTTCTTTTATTCCGGCTGCATGATGATTACCAGAAAAGGCATGACATACCAAAACTGCGTTGCTCTTTTCTTGATTAAGCTCCCCATATGTTTCGGTCATTAATTCAAAGCCAGGCAACATTTCACCAGAGCCAAGAGTTAAAGGCTCATTGAACAAAATTTTTTTAGAAACTACGTTCATAACAAAGATCTTATTACTTGAATGAAAGAGGTATTAATTAGATTTAATACCAGCAATCCTATTATGGGAGTAAAATCTAATCCGCCCATGGGAGGTATAAATCTTCTTATTGGATTTAAAACTCCTCCAGAAACTTCCTCAACAATTTGTAATAAGGGATGATTATTGCCTGGGGCAATCCAACTTAGTACAACTGAGCCTATGACACAGTAAAATAGAATTCTAAAGCCTGAGTTTAAGACATCAATAACAGCAATTAATAAAAGTGATAATGATTCATATCCAGAAGAGTAGGCCAGATAGAAGGAAACAAATTTGAGGACTAGAGCCATCGTTATTGCGGCAAAAAGAGGGGGCAAAAAAAAGAAAATATTTTTTGATAGGGGCTCTAAGTATGTAGCAAAAATTTTTACTATCGGATTAAAATAATTAATTCTTAATAGCCTGAAGATTGCCAAAAGAACGAAGGCATAACTTGCAAAACCAAAAAGAATCGCCGCTCCATTAATCATGTTTGTTTCCAATATTGTTATTGTTCATTGCTTATCTCAATTGATCTATTCTTTGCAGCCTCAAAAGCTTCTCTAAAAATTTTATCTAACTCGCTATTTTCCAGTGATTCTAAGCCCGCTTGAGTTGTGCCTCCAGGCGATTTTATCCTATTTATCAAGTTTTCAAAATCCGGTTCTTCAGCAAATGAATCTCCGAGGCTGCTGACAAAGTGATTGAATACATCATTTAGATTATTCCCATCATTGAATGATATTTTTTCCAGCTCAAGAAGATAAACCTTGAGTACTTGAAATAGAAAAGCTTGACCACTTCCAATTATGCTGGTGAATCTATGCATCTCGCCTTCATTTTCAAGCGCTAAAACATGCCCAGTCCTACTGAATAGCTTTATTGCATTTTTGAATCCATGAGATTTTTGGTCATCCGCATATAGCCCAGTTATTCCTTTGCCAAAAGCACATGCAGTATTTGGCATCGATCGTATAACTGAACCAGGCCTTGAATACTTATTTAAAGCTATGCCTGCAACTACTGTGATTAATATTGATTCAGGCGCACTATCAAAAATGTCTTTTTCTGTTCTCAAGGCGTCCTTTGGCTTTACCGCAAGTAAAATTAAATCAAAATTCTCAGAGGCTAAATTTTCTAATTGAATCATTCTCAAGTTTTTTTCTTTCAGGAGTTCAATTTTTTGCTGATTTCTTTCAATGCATGCAATGTTTTCAGTAGTCATGCCACTTTTAAATAATCCCTCTATGATTGCCTGAGCAATATTTCCAAATCCAACAAAGCAAATATTCATGATCTTGCGCCCAATAGGCTTTCACCAATTCTTATGATTGTTGAGCCAGCAATAATGGATTCTTCAAAATCACCTGAGGTTCCAAGAGATAGGTGCTTGCATTTAGGAAAAACTGCAATTAGTGAATTATGTAGAGTATTTATACTTTTCATAGTATTTATTCTAGCTTCTTTGGATGCATTAATCTTTGGCATAAACATTAGGCCCTCGAGTATTAAATTGGGGTAATTTGCATCAAGTATCCTTGCAAACTCAACCACTTCTTCAGGATATATACCCGCTTTAGATTCTTCTCGATCAATATTTACTTGAATTAACGAATGAACTTTTTTACCCTTAATATCAAGTGCCGCATTAAGTTTTTTTGCAACTTTTTCTCGATCTATTGAATGCACCCACTGAGCACATTCTGCAATCAGGTTGACCTTATTAGACTGAATTGGCCCAATAAAATGCCAAATAATATCCTTAGGGCATTCCAAAGATTTTTTAGATAGCTCCTGAGCATAATTTTCACCAAAGTCTTTTATCCCAATTTCATAGGCACTATTAATTACATCAATAGATTGGAGTTTAGATACGGCAATCAGTTTTACTTCATCATCGGATCGCTGAGATTGCATGCAAGCCTGTTTAATCTTATTAGATATGTTTGCAAATCTATCTGTTATGTTTTCGTGCATTTTTTAAAGATCAATGGTTGTCTATTATTTTTGATAAGAAGTTCTCTCGCGTTATTAACAGCAGACTTATTGAGGTAAGGACCTGACATAACTCTAAACAAAGGTTTGTCGGGCTGAGCAGAACTAAATGTTTTTTCTACATATGAACTTAAGCCTAATGACAGTAAAGAGCCAAGTTGCTCCTGAGCATATATCCTCCTTCCATAGGATTCAATTTGTATAAGATATTCACAATCTTCTTCCACCACTATCCCCTCTAAGTCAATCAACAAAGCATCATTTTCTAACTCCTGTGGATATAAAAATGTTATTTGAGGGCTATCTACATTGCTCCTCATATTCATGACATCAGTTTGTAAGATGTAATTTGAAGCAATTAAAAGCAAAGCGCTAATACAAGCTATGCTAATTAAATGTTTAATCTGCAAGGGCTGATGAAGCTTTCTCTTAGCCCGCAGAGAAGTCTTGATCCTTTTTGATTTTGATCTATTAATGGGATGTTTTTTTGCAAAATCTTTCACGACGATTACATGCTATCCAAAGGCTCAATGCCTAAAAGTTCTAATGAGGAAGCTATAACAGCTTTCACAATGATCAGAGATCTCATAATATTATTTTGCTCAGATTCATCTGCTTTTAAGATATTCACTGTGTTATAAAACTGATGAAAACTTTGAGCTATATCTCGCAAGTAATAAACGATGAGATGAGGCTGAAGATTTTCTGCAGAATTTTTTATAACGAATTGAGCATTCAATGCCATCTGAAGGAGCTCATCGCAACCCTCAAATTCACTAGCATCAAATCTTTCTGGGAGTGATAGCCCTGATGCAATGTATTTTTTCTCAACTGAACAGATTCTTGCATGTGCATATTGAACATAGTAATAAAGGTTCTCCTTAGAATTAGATCTTGCGACACCAATATCAAAATCTAAATGCTGATCTGCTTGTTTAGATAAGTAGTAAAACCTAGATGCATCAGGCCCGATATCATCTATCAGTTGTTTTAAGGTATAAAAATTACCACTTCGTGTAGACATTTTTACTTTTGAGCCATTTTCTAAAAGATTAGCAAATTGAACAAGCTGAACCTGCATTTGTGTTTTGTTATAACCCATGGCTTCAATAGTTGCCTCAATTCTCTTAATGTAGCCATGATGGTCTGAACCCCAGACATTTACAATGGTATCAAACCCTCGATCTAATTTATTTCTATGATATGCCAAATCAGCTGATAGATAAGTTCCCCTTCCATCCTCACGTATAATTACCCGATCTTTATCATCACCAAATTTAGTCGACTCCAACCAAACTGCTCCATTCTTTTCATAAGCATGTTCTTTCTTCACTTGATCTAAAGCCAAAGAAATTTCTGAATTCTTATCTGCAAGACTCCCAAGTGAAGATTCAAAAAACCAATTATCAAAAATAACTTTAAATTCAGTTAAATCTTCTTTGATAGATTGAATAACATAATTGAGGCCAAAGTCTCTTATCAAAACCCAGCTATTGGAATGATTAATTGTGATTCGGTCAATTAATGCGTCTATTTTTGCTTCGCCATCCTCAGGTAGATTGTCTATCAATGTTGCTTTCTCTAGTTCAGTAATAGTCAGATCAGCCACGATGTTTTGGGCAATTTCTAAAATATATGATCCTTTATATGCTGAGCTTGGAAAACTATTCTCATCAAAACACTCAAATTTTCTTAAAAAGATACTGCATGCCAAGATATCAATTTGTCTTCCAGCATCATTAACATAATATTCTCTCGATACCTCATGACCCAGTCGCTGCAAGATTCGACCAATAGCATCACCATAAGCAGCCCCTCTGCCGTGACCAACATGCAATGGACCAGTAGGATTGGCTGAAACAAACTCTATCTGTATTTTTTCTTTAGAGACATTAGAAGAATCAAGAAAAGAATTTTGATTTTTATGCGCGCTATCTAGTTGTTTTAAAAATGCTTCCCGAGTTAAAAATATATTTACAAAACCAGGCCCTGCTAACTCTACTTTTTCAATTTCAGGTTGACTTTCCAGCTTGGATATTAGCGCCGATGCTATATCTTGTGGATTTTTTTTTGCAAGATTAGATGCAATCAAACACAGATTGGTTGTCCAGTGACCCTTCTGCAAAGAATCTCCAAGGGTTAATTTTTGTTTAATTAATAGTGTCTTCTTTTGATCCGAGTTCAGAGAAAGCTCATTATCAATAAAATCATTTAACGAAGATGAGATTTGATTAAACAAAGTCTATACGCGCCCCGAATACTCACCAGATCTTGTATCCACTTTTATTTTTTCACCTTCTTCAACAAACAAGGGAACTTGGATGGTGACGCCAGTTTCTAGTTCAGCAGGTTTTGTCGCACCGGATACGGTGTCTCCTTTAATACCTGGATCTGATTTTGCAATATTTAATTCTACAAATGGAGGTGCTTCAACTGAAATAGGCTCATCATTCCACATAACAACTTCACAATTCTCTTGCCCAATGATCCATTTCTTTGCATCGCCAACAACATCTCGACTAATACCAATTTGTTCATATGTTGAAGAATTCATAAAATGCCATTGCTCTCCATCTGAATAAAGATAGCTCATCTCCAAAGTCAGCACGTCTGCCTCTTCCACAGATTCACCTGATTTGTATGTTTTATCCACCACCTTACCAGTAATTAGATTTCTAAATTTAACTCTCATCACTGCTTGCCCTTTACCAGGCTTATGAAACTCATGCTCAAGAATAGAACACGGCTGATTATTGATGATAATTTTAAGACCGTTTTTAAATTGGCTTGTCGATATTTTCATAGTGTGATTTACTTTCTTATTGTATTTAAAAGGGGTCTTTTTAATGTATAAATTTTTATTACCTACTATTTTTCTTTCTATCTTAATTCTTTCTTCATGTTCAAGTGAGCAAACCAATGCTTTAACTGAATCCGATGTAGAAGCATTTCTTCAAAGGGTTGAGCTTGAAGATAAAACCCTTGGACCTATTGTAAGCTCAGCCTATTGGATTGGAGCTAATTTTATCACTTATGATTCCCAGAAAGTAGTTGCAGACTATGGCAAAAGATATCAGTTGCTTGCTCTTGAACGAGCAAGACAGGCTTCCTCTTTTGATGGAATAGAGGTTTCAACAGAAAATCGGAGAAAACTTAACCTCATTAAGAGCTCATTTGTGATGCCATCGCCCCTAGATGAGGAATTGGCTGGGGAAATCTCTCAAATAAGTGCTGAATTAGATGCCATGTATGGAACCGGTGAGCATTGTTTTACAAAAGATGATTGTTATGACTTAGAAGCCTTTGAAGGGATTATCGATAACTCTAGAGACCCTGCTGAGTTATTAAAAGCATGGGAAGGCTGGAGAAATATAGGCAAACCAATGAAGGAAATGTATCTAAGAATGGTCGAAATTGGCAATCAGGGTGCAACTGACTTGGGTTATGAGGGCTTGACTGATTTGTGGTTTAGTCAGTATGACATGCCAGCTGAAGATTTTTTAGATGAAACTGATAGAGTATGGGATGAACTAAAACCTCTCTATGATGCCTTGCATTGTCATGTACGCGATGAACTATCAAATTATTATGGCGAAGAAATAGTCTCTAAAAGTGGTAATCTTCCTGCACATCTTTTAGGAAATATGTGGGGGCAATCATGGTTAAATATCTATGACATTGTTTATACCCCAGAAACTCAATCAGGGTCATCAGAAATAGATTTAACCAATATTTTAATTGAAAAAGATATCGATGAAATTGAAATGGTAAAAATTGCAGAAAACTTTTTCATTTCGCTTGGATTTGAGCCTTTGTCAGACACTTTTTGGGAAAGATCGTTATTCATCAAGCCCCAAGATCGAAATGTGGTCTGTCATGCTTCTGCTTGGGATCTTAATTCCGATATTGATGATCTAAGAATCAAAATGTGCATTGAAAGAAATGCTGAAGACTTTTCAACGATCCATCATGAACTAGGTCATATTTTTTATTATCAGGCTTACAGCGATCTTCCCGACATTTTTCAAAGCGGAGCAAACGATGGGTTTCATGAGGCCGTTGGAGATCTACTAACTCTATCAATTACACCGGACTACTATCAAAAAATTGGCATGGTATCAGAGCAGGAGGCCAAGCAGGCAAAAGCAGATCCAATTTCTCTATTGATGCAGCAAGCCTTGGACGGCGTTGTATCCGTTCCATGGACTCTTATGTTAGATAAATGGAGATCTAAAGTTTTTACAGGTGAGACTGCTGCAGCTGAGCTGAACAATTCATGGTGGGAATTAAGAGAGTTTTATCAAGGAATTGAAGCGCCCCGCGATCGAGACGCTGATGCATTTGATCCAGGTGCAAAATATCACATCCCAGGTAATACTCCATACACCAGATATTACCTTGCAAAAATTCTCCAATATCAATTTCATGAATCTCTTTGCTATCAAATGGATTTCGATGGGCCTCTTCATGAATGTTCAATATATGATAATGATCTTGCAGGAGAGAGATTAAGAGCTATGCTTGCATTGGGACAAAGCAAAGATTGGCAAACCGCATTGGAGGCGCTTACGGGGACAAGAGAATTAAGTGGAAAATCAATGCTTAATTATTATCAACCGCTTAAAGACTGGCTAGATGTTCAAAATGTCGGTCGAGCTTGTGGATGGGAGGGATGATGAAACATTTAACTAATTTAACCATTGCTGCAGGAGTTTTCATTTTTACGAAAATTTATGCTGATGCAATTTCTTTTAATAGCATTGAATTTTCAGGCGTGAACTTGGTTAGCCATTTGCTGGTAATAACCTTCGTAATTCAATGGATAGCCTATATTCCAGCTTTTATTTTTAAAACTGAAAAATTTTATGATCTAACAGGGAGCTTAACTTACATTGCAACGATTTTATTTGCTTTGTATGCCACTGGCAGTTTTCAAAATGTTCAGCCTGGCAATTTGATTATCGGAATAGCTATTATCATTTGGGCATTAAGATTGGGCTCATTTCTATTTATGAGGATTCATAAAGATAAAAAAGATGGAAGATTTGATTCAATTAAAACATCTTTTTCTCAATTCTTAATGACATGGACGTTGCAAGGTATGTGGGTTTTTATATGTTCATCGGCCGCTCTAATTGCCATCGCCAATCCAACAGGAGCAGTTATAAATATTGTATTTATTATTGGTCTTATAATGTTTGTGGTTGGATTTGTCATTGAGGTTATAGCTGATAATCAAAAAACAGCATTTCGCTCCGTTCCTGAAAACAAGGATTTATTTATCAATGAGGGTCTTTGGGCAAGATCAAGACATCCTAACTATTTTGGTGAAATTACACTGTGGACAGGCATAACAGTAATGGCTATTTCTACTTTTGAGGGCATGAATTATTTAGCAATTTTTTCACCTATTTTTTCATATTTACTTTTAAATTATGTCAGTGGTGTCAGAATGTTAGAGTACAGGGGCCATAAAAAGTGGGGGCATCTTGAAGAATATAATGCATACAAAAAATCAACTCCAAAATTTATTCCAAGAGTTTTTTAGAAAAATAAATTTTTATAAAAAAATCTAGAAATTATTGCTTTTGATCAAAACAAATTTCTTATAACTTTCTCACACCATTTTTAAATAAAATTAGGTACAATTTAAAAATTAATTATAAATTTTGATAATTTTCACTACGCTGTTAGACTAGTGAACCATTTTTCTAGGGAGAAAAAAATGTTAAAGAAAAGCCTAGTAGTTCTTACTATGCTGACTACCTTTGTAGCGGCATCAGAAATGGAACAAGTTTTAGAAGTTGGAAGAGACAATACAGAGCTTTCAGCTCAATCTCAATCCAAAATTGATGCCACAGAATCAGCAACAGATAAGCTAATTAATGAGTTTAAAGTGGTCTCAAAACAGGTGGAAGGATTAAAACTTTATAACGCTCAAAAAAGAATCCAGATTCAAGCTCAGCTAGATTTAATGGATCAGTATGACGAGCAATTAGTTCAAGTGGTCGTTATGCAAAGACAAATCCCACCATTGGCACAAAGAATGCTTGAGGGCTTAGAAAAGTATGTCAATCTTGACACCCCGTTTCACATAGAAGAAAGAAAACAAAGATTAGATCTTGTAAGAGCATCTCTTTCAAATCCAAAAGTTACTGCTTCTGAGCAGGTCAGACAAATCTTAGAAGCCTATAATATCGAGGCTGAGTATGGAAGAAAACTTGATGCGTACGATGAAACAATTGTGCTTGATGGACAAGAAGTTGTTGTAAATATTCTAAGAGTTGGAAGATTGGGCATGTTCTTCCAATCAAAGGATGAAAGGAAAACCGGTTATTATGATAATGAAACTGGCTCATGGGAAGAGCTTTCTGGAAGTTACAGGGTAACAGTCAGAGATGGGATTAGAATGGCTCAAAAATTAGCTCCTATGGATATCATGATGTTGCCGATAGTCTTCAGAGGAGATGCATCATGAAGAAACTTAATAAATATATATTATCACTTGCACTAATTGCTTCAGTCTCATTATTTGCCCAAGACTCAGCCGAAGGAGAGCCAACAACTATTCAAGGGTTACTTCAACTCGTTGAACAAGGTAGGACAACCGAACAGGGAGTCAACGCCCAAAGGGAAGCTGACTTTCTTGCTGACAAAAATAAACAGGCAGCTATATTAGCTGCTGAAAAAAGAGAATTAGCAAGACAAGAAAGAATTGCTGATCAGCTTGAAGAAGAATATAAAAAGAATGACGCAATATTGGTTGTCAAAGAAGCTGCTTATAAAAAAGAGTTGGGTTCATTGGTTGAACTATTTGGCCATCTCCAAAGTTCTGCGGGCGAAGCCAGTGCTTTGTTTGCTGATTCTTTGACTTCCGCACAATATGGCAGAGAAAGAGAAACATTTTTAAATGCTTTGTCTTCTAAAATGTCTAGCGCCACCGAACTTCCAACAATCAGAGAACTTGAAGGCCTATGGTATGAGCTTCAGAGGGAAATGGTTGCTGGATCAGAAGTTGTGTCTTTTGCAACAAATGTAATTAACTTAGATGGTGAGTCAGAGAATTGTGTGGTCACTAGAGTTGGTTTATATAATGCAATTTGTGATGGTAAGTACCTAGAGTACATAAGTAGTAAAGGACAGTATGCATTTTTAGGTAAACAGCCTGAAGGTCGATACGTAAGCTCAGCTAAAAAACTATCTAAGGCTGATGCTGGAGATGTTGTTAAATTTGGAGTTGATCCAACCGGTCCAGTTGGTGGAAGCCTACTTGCAAACTTGATTCAAAACCCTAGCCTTATGGAAAGAGTCAACCAGGGTCGTGAAGTTGGTTATATCATTATATTTGTTGGTCTAATTGGTATAGCAATTGCTTTTTGGAAACTGTTTACTCTTTATACAATGGGTGTTGCTGTTGCTAAACAAGCCAAATCTAAAACTCATGATAAATCGAATCCATTGGGAAGAGTCCTTGCGGTTGGTGAAGAGCATATGAATAAAGACATAGAAACACTAGAGCTCAGGCTTGCTGAAGCAATAATGGCAGAAAGACCATCAATTGAACGCGGCATTCCTGTAGTAAAAATTATTTCAGTCGTTGCACCACTAGCTGGTTTATTAGGAACAGTGACAGGTATGATCGTAACTTTCCAGCAAATTACATTATTTGGTACTGGTGATCCTAAGATTATGGCTGGAGGTATTTCGCAAGCTCTTGTTACTACAGTGCTAGGACTAGTAGTTGCTATCCCAACAACGCTTCTTCACTCTTTTGCAAATTCATCAGCAAGAGGAATTATTAATGTTCTTGAGGAACAAAGCACAGGAATAGTAGCAGAACACTCAGATTCAAAGTAATCAGATAATGTTTTACGCAATCACTGAAGCATTTAATACTCTCAGAGACTTCATGTCTGCTGGGGGTAGTGTGCTGTGGCTGATAGCAATTCTTGCTGCTTTTATGTGGGCGATAATTTTAGAAAGAATTTGGTATTTTAATGCTGGCCATAGGGTTTACATGGACGAATTAAAATCTCAATGGGATTCAGTTGCTGATCATACTTCATGGAAAGGTGGAGCAATCAAAGAAAAGTTAATCTCGCAAGCAAGAACAGAAGTTAATAGGTACTTACCTTTAATAAATACATGTGTGGCTTTAGCCCCTTTATTTGGCTTGCTAGGTACAGTGACAGGCATGATTGAGGTGTTCCAAGTTATGGCTTTTACCGGCGGCGGTGACGCTAGATCAATGGCTGGAGGAGTTTCAAAAGCTACTTTGCCAACAATGGCTGGAATGACTACGGCTCTCTCGGGCGTTTTTGCTACTATATATCTTAATGCAGCTAGAAACAGGGAAGAGACTCTCATTAAAGAGATAATTAAAAATTAGTTAACAGGAGAATATTGTGAGAAGAAATGCTATATCAAGCGCAGTACAAGAGGAAGAAGCGGAAATTAATATGACACCCATGCTTGATGTTGTGTTCATTATGCTTATTTTTTTTATCGTTACAGCAAACTTTATTAAAGAACCTGGCCTTGAAATTAATAGACCAGAATCTGATACCTCAGAAACACAAGAAAATGCAGCAATTTTAATTGCAATTGGGGCTTCTGGAGAAATCTGGATGGATGGCAGACGAATTGATGCAAGACAAGTAAAAGCTAATGTCGTAAAACTACTCGCTGATAATCCTCAGGGATCAGTCGTTATTCAGGCTGATGAAAAGGCAATGGCCGATACAATTATTAAAGTTATGGATGGTTCAAGAGAGGCTGGCGTCTATAACATTTCTCTAGCCTCTGAACCTAAGTAGAGATAAATATTGAACACTGCTAGTAATAGTTTAAATACTCTTAATCAAACCTTGTCAAAGGTGTTTGGTCCATTGATAGATCTCTATTACAAAGCATTTAACTACAATAAATATCTTGCAGGGTCTGGCTTTGCTGCGATTATTACCTTAGGCTTATTTTTTTTAATGGTCGCATTAATTTCTCTCGGCGATAATAGCCTACCAACAGACAACTCAAGAAAATTAGGTGATGTAATAATGCCAGATAGAGATATTGATACATTATTTGATAACGTAGACAAGCCTGAAGAACCTGAAGAGCAACCAGAAGATATCGCGCAACCTGAATTAGATCTCGCACCTTTAGCTGGCGTAGATGTATCTGTTCCAAAACCAAAAGCAAATTTCGCTGGCAGTGGATCCTTTTTTAGAGACGGGGAATATATTCCTTTGTTCAAAGTGACTCCTATTTACCCAAGAAGAGCTCAGGAGAGAGGCATCATGGGTTATGCAATAGTTTCTTTCACTATTACAGAAACTGGAACAGTTGAAAATGCTGAGCCTTTAGAGGGTATGTGTGGCAATCCTACTGATCCTGAAACAGTTTTCAGATCTTGCACCATTTTTAACTCAGCAGCTTCAAGGGCAGCTATAAAACTAAAATATAAGCCTAAAATAGTTGATGGAAATGCAGTCAGAGTGGATGATGTTCCTCATAAGTTTACTTTTATTCTTGAGGATACATAATTTATGAAAAAACTTTTTTTATATTTTTCAATTCCCCTTACCTTTTTTTCGTTAACTACAGTTCTTTCGGTTGATATTGTTGCTCAACAAGAAATTGATAGATCCGATCAAAGACAACAAAAAGCTGGAAAATCTAATAGATCTTATAAAAAAGCTAGAGTACTTCAGTCCTCAACGGCAAAGAAGATCGTTAAAGTTGTTGAGGCTCTAGAGAGACAAAAAACTATTAGAATTCCTGATCCTGAAAATGAGGGCAAGTTTATTGAAAAAGAAGAAGACGATCCAGATTGGGCAGAAGCTAAATTGATTTTAACTGAACTTTTAAATAATAGATCAGAATTAAAAAGTTATGATCGTTCTGTAATGTGGAATTATTGGGGCTATATCTATTTCAGTGATGAAGATTATGATCAGGCAATGTATGCATATGAGCAACTATTAATGGAACCTGAAGCAACTGTCCCATTAAGAACAGCATCGCTTTTAACACTTGCTCAACTTAATTTAGTTAAAGAAAATTATGATAAGGGCATCAGTTTAATACTTCAATGGATGGATGAAGTTGAAAATGTTACAGCTCAGTCATATTACCTACTCGCTTCTGCATATTTTCAAAAAGATGATTTCGTTAAATCAAGAAGCAGCATGGAGGAAGCAATAAGGCTAGCTGATGAAGAGGGTTATCGTCCAAGAGAAAACTGGTATGTTTTATTAGCGGCATGCTTTAGTGAGTTAAAAGAAAAAAAAATAATTAGTGCGTCCTTTGCTCTGGAACAGCAATTAGGCATTTATGAGATCTTAGTTAACTATTATCCAAAAAAGCAATATTTTCTTTCTTTGGCCGCTACATACCAACAAATGGATAGAGACGAAGATTATATGATCACTCTTAAAGCGGCTTACGATAAAGATATGCTAGATAAGGAGGCAGAGTATCTTTCTTTGGCGCAGATGCTTTTACTCAAGAAGAATCCCTATTGGGCCGCTCAAGTTTTGGTGGCAGGTCAACAAAAAAAAGTAATCATTAAAGATGAAGAGACAGATGAAGAGGAACTTGTTCCGGTTCTTTCTGATAAAGAAAAGACTTTAAAATTATTAGCCGATTCTTGGAGAATGGCTCAAGAAATAGATAAAGCTATTCCGGTTTTAGAAAAAGCTGCAAAGATTTCAAAGGATGGAGATACTTATGTTCTTTTAGGAAACTTGTATCTCTTTGAGGATCGCATGCAAGAGTCCATTAAAGCGATTGAGAATGGGCTAAAGAAACCTAAAGTAACAAGTCGTTCTCAAGCCTTACTGGTCTTGGGGCAAGCCCATTTTGAGCTTCAAAACTTTGATGAAGCAAAAAAACACTTCAGAGCAGCAGCGCGCGATGAAAATAAAAGAATTAAGAAAACAGCAAACTCTTGGATTAAATACTCTGAAAATGAAGAAATAAGGGTAAAAAATCTCGCTTTACGAAGAGATTTTATTCAGCAATCTAAATCAAAGAAGTCTTAAGATAGGTTTCAACCTTAAAATTAAATTCATTTTCATCATCTCGCTCATAAGATTCTGTTGAAACTTTCTTCCAATCACTAAAATTCATTTGCGGGTAAAATACATCCCCATCTATCTCACAATCAACTTTAGTCAATATTAATTTGTTTACAATTTCTTTGCTTTCTTCAAAGACGTATCCGCCCCCAATTAATACAACCTCATTATCTTGAGCATTCTCAAGATTCCATTTAGTAGCAGCATTAATACCTAGATCGAGATTTTTAACTATTTCAATGCCATCTTGTGAAGAAAGCGTTGATGAAATAACAATATTTTTTCTATTAGGAAGAGGTCTGCCAATAGATTCGAAAGTTTTTCTGCCCATGACCATTGCTTTATTTTGTGTATAAGCACTGAAATGTTGCAGGTCTTTTTTAAGCTTCCACGGCAGATCGTTATTGACACCTATCACTAAATTATTTGAGAGTGCTACCAAATGAGAAAGAATCATTATAAGTTTATATAGCCATCGGAGCCTTTATGGCTGGATGGGATTCGTATCCGTCTAATATAAAGTCATCTACAGAAAAATTTTTGAGAGACTCTATTGAATCTATATTGGGCAGTATTAATTTAGGAAGTTTTTTTGGCTCTCTAGACAATTGCTCTTTTACTTGAGCAATACTATTTTTATAAATGTGCGCATCTCCAAATACATGAACGAAATCACCAGGAATTAAGTTCAAGATGTTAGCCAAAATTGATTGAAGCAGTGCATAGCTTGCGATGTTGAATGGGACTCCCAAAAACATATCGGCACTTCTTTGATACATTTGACAAGAAAGGCGACCATTTTCTGAAACATAAAATTGAGACATAACATGGCAAGGAGGCAGAGCCATGGATGCAATTTGTTCTACATTCCATGCACTCAAAATGTGTCTTCTACCACCAGGATCAGATCGGAGATCATCTAATAGTTTTTCAATTTGATCTATCCCTCCCCAATTTCTCCACTGAACTCCATAAATTGGCCCAAGTTTTTTTGTAATCTCATTATTTTCATAGCCTAACTCAATGCCTTGGTTGTCTGCGTTGTCTGTCCAAATTGTGGAGAATTTTGTTAAATCTTTTAATTTGGCCCTATCTTGTTGGAACCTAATTTCGGCCAGTCTTCTCTCATCATCTGAACCTTCAAGAAACCATAAAAGCTCTGAGACTACTCCTTTCCATGCAAGTGATTTTGTTGTAACTGCTGGGAACCCGTCACCAAGATTAAATCGAATTTGATGACCAAAAGATGATATGACCCCCGTACCAGTTCTATCTCCTCTTTCTTCACCGTATTGAAGAATGTGGTCTAGAAGTTCAAGATATTGCTTCATTTGCTCTCAGTGATCTTATAAGTAGTATGAGCCCAATTATAACCATGGGGATGCTCAGAAGTTGACCCATGCTTAATTGTAATGCAACAAAACCCATGTGAGAATCCGGCTGCCTAAAATACTCAACAAAAAATCTTATCAACCCATACCCTATTAAAAATGATCCGCTAAGGACTCCTGTCTTGCTATTCCTGCTACCAATAAACACAAGTAAAATAAATAGAACCAAGCCCTCAAAGAATGCTTCATAAAGTTGAGATGGATGTCTGGTAAACCCATATGGGTCTGTGGGAAAGATAAACCCCCAACTTCCGTCTGTTGGCCTGCCAAATAATTCTCCATTCAAAAAGTTTCCAATTCTCACCAAGCCAAGTCCTATTGGCATTGCCGCACAAATTGAATCTGCAAGCCTTAAAAAAGAAATTTTGTTTTGATAGGCATAGACATACAAGCTAATAATGACACCCATGAGACCGCCATGAAAACTTAAGCCACCTTCCCATACAAAAAATAGACTCAATGGATTAGAAGCCAGTTGATCGATACCATAAAAGAACATGTATCCAAGCCTCCCGCCTACCATGGCGCCAAATATTAGACCATATAAAAATACAATGTCATTTACTTGTTCAGTGGTTAATTTTAATTCTTGGATAATCTGGTGTTTTTTTAGATATTGGAAAATTAGGATTGCTGAGAGTATCCAAGTAACAGCATAATACTGAACTCTCAACCATCCAAATTCAATTATGCTGGGGTTGTTAAAAAAGTCTGGTAGTTCAACTATCAACTTGCTAACACCATAATCCCAACAACAATTAAAAATATTCCGAAAGAAATTTTAAGATTTTTTTCTGAAATTGAATGGCTAATTCCTGCTCCTAAGTTTGCTGTAAATATACTCGCCAATGAAATATATAAGACTGCAGGCCAAAAAACATATCCCATGGTTCCTATAGGTAGATTTATATTTGTCTGCCCAAAGTATATATAGCTCACTGAACCAGCAGCAGCTATCGGAACACCGCATGCAGCTGCAGTTCCGATCCCTTTGCGAATATTATAGCCACCTGCAATAAGTAACGGCGTGGTAAATGATCCTCCTCCAATGCCAATCATAGAGGAAAGTAACCCTATCCAAGAACCGTGAACTGGTAAAGTATATTTCGCCAAAGAAAGAAAACCTTTTCCACTGTTTGCAAGTTTTTGAGTCAGTTCCATGATCATCTCTAAACCAATAATAAATAGAAAGATTGTCACAATCCACTTCAAAGTATAACTAGTAAGAGAGGAGGCATATTCTGCTCCAATCACAGCACCTATAATCATTCCAATAGAAAGAGGTATCACCAATGACCATTCAACACTGCTTTTATAATGATGCGAAAGGGCAGAAGAAATAGCTGAAAAAAATATGCTAGCAAGAGAAGTGCCAATTGCTAAAACTACGACTATTGAATCATCAAAGCCCATACCGTAAAAAATAAAAATTAATGATGGGACCAAGATGCTTCCACCGCCAATACCAAACATTCCAGCTAGTAGCCCAGTAAATGCTCCCAAAGAAAGAAAGATTAAAATATCAATCATTATGCAATTGAATATATTTTGGAAGGAACTCAGTTAAAACATTTCTATAAACATCTCGTTTAAACGGAACAACATTTGTTAGAGCAAACCAATATGAAGACCATCTATAGTCTATAAATTCTTGGGGGATTTGATTTGAGAGATTTATTTTGAGCTCATCTTTAGCTTTGAGTAAATACCATTTTTGCTTTTGACCGCTAAAATTTTTTAAACTTTTCGGTCTTGGTTTATATCCTTTGGGTATGTCGTAATGATACCAATATTTACTTCTTGCAATAATTTTTACGTGGTGTTTATTAATTCCAACTTCTTCGAACAGCTCTCGGTAAGCAGCATCTAAATTTTTCTCACCCTCATCAATCCCTCCTTGGGGAAATTGCCATGCACTTTTATCCTTTCTTTTGCAAATCAACAATTGATTATTTTCATTTAATACAATTAAGCCAACATTTTTTCTGTAACGTTTGTCATTCATGCTAGATTAACCCCTTATGAGCAAGCCTGATTTAGCTATTTTTGATTTAGATAATACCATTCTAAACGGAGATTCAGATTATTCGATGATTAATTACCTGATAGATATTAATCTCCTTGATAAAAATGCAAAGTTAAAAAATGATGAATTTATTCTAGATTATCAGCAGGGGCAATTAGATTTTAATCAATACACGAATTTTGCTCTGAAGCCATACATAGGCATGACGCAAAATGAGATTAACGAAGTAATTCATCCCTTTGTAGAAAAAATAATTGAACCAATGATAAATATTTTTGCCCTAAAACTATTGCATGAACATTATGAAAAGGGACACAAAATATTGTTGGCAAGTGCAACAAATGAACTCATCGTAAAACCAATAGCCAAAAGATTAGAAATTAAAAATGTTATAGCTACAAAAGTAGAATTTAAAAACAATAAGTGCACAGGCGAGTTTATACCTCCATCTGCTTTGGGTGAGGGCAAGTTGAAATTAGTTCAGTCTTGGATGAAGGATAAACAACGAAATAGTTTTTCTAGAGTAACTTTTTATTCGGATTCAATTAACGATCTGCCTTTGTTAGAAGCAGTTGAATTTCCTATAGCAGTTAATCCAGATCAAACACTCGATGGAATAGCAAGAGATAGAGGGTGGAAAATTATTACCTTGCCAAGAATCTAAATATCAATTAATCTTCATGAGAATCATTCTCATTAAGGAAAAAAATGGCTGAATTTATAATTGTATTTAGAGAAGTCTTAGAGGCATCACTTGTTGTTGGAATCATTTACTTGATTATTGAAAAAACTAATCAAACTTCTCATTTTGCCAAGCTTTGGTATGCTGTTTTTGTCTCAATATTGGCAAGTATTGTCGTAGGATTTCTTGTAATTCAAGCTAAAAATTCACTTGGCAATGATTCTACCCAAGCTTTATTTGAGGCTATTTTTTTGTATCTAACTGCTTTTTTAATCTGGTATGTTATTTTTTGGTTATCTAAAAATGTAAGTGATAAAAAAGTTTTAGAGGGACAAGCCCTAAATGCAATGGAGTTATCCTCATGGGGGATATTTTTTGTTGTATTTTTTGCAATTTTACGAGAAGGCTTTGAGACTGCCATATTTCTTATTTCTAGCTTTTCTATAACAGGCACTTTTTCTTATTTGGGATTTTTTACTGGTGCATTATTAGCAATATTGATCGGATATTTAATTGTTGCTCAGGGCCGAAAAATCAATTTGCGTAGCGTATTTAAATATACAACATTATTATTAGTTTTTCTTTCTGCAGGAATGGTTGCTTATGGAACTCATGAAGCTGAAGAATATTTTGTTAAGTCTGATCAAATTGAAAAATCTTCTATAACTCGTGTTTGGGATATTCTTGAACCTGTTCAATCAACTGATACTGGACAAATAATTTATCATCCTTTGCATGATAAGGGCTCAATCGGACTATTCTTAAAAGGCTTTTTTGGATACAACAGCAATCCTAATATTCCCGAGGTAATTCTATGGGTTTTAGCTTTATTGTTTGGCCTAAATATGTGGAGGCGTTTTTACTTCTAAATTAAGAGTCAATATTATCCATATTTTTAATCGCTTTATTCATCTGTCTTTCGCGTGAAGAATGTTCGTTAATAACTTTTAGCATTGCATCTGCCTTCTTTTGAAGCTCTGCAGTGGAGCTGCTAAAATTTTCAAATTCTTTTTTCAGTTTACCAAATTCCCTCATAATCTCACTTGCCTTTTCGTTTATTGCAAGAGTTCTGAAGCCCATATGAACACTAATGAGGTATGCAGCAAGAGAATTTGGACCCATTATTAACACCCTATTATCTCTGAATATTTGTTTCCTAATGTCACTTATTGAGTCTATGAGTTGCATCAATGATTCGCTAGGAACAAACATAATTCCCAATTCAATAGTGATTCCAGATTGAATATATTTATTGTTTATGTCATTGGCATCATTGACAACATGTCTTCGAATTGCATCTTTTGCTACTTTGATACCTTGAGAATCGCTGCTGTCTACAGCAGACAAATAATTATCATAAAGACCAGACGGAAATTTTGCATCGATTGGTAAAAGGAGACCCTCTGGTAATTTAACTGCAAACTCTACCCGTTTACCTGATCCGCTGATAACTTCAGCATTTTCTATGAATTGATTGGGATGAAAAATATCTTTAATTATGGCATCTAATGCCCATTCCCCAAATGTCCCAGCTAGTGCTCCTCCAGACAAATACCTATTAAGCTTGCTTAGTGGATCTTGAAAAGATTGAATTTCAAGAGTTAGATTAGATAGTTTCGTTTCTTGCCTCTCAACTGCTTTATCTAAATCTCTTAAGGACTCTTTTGAATCTGAACTTTGTGAATGATCTTTAACATTAAGATAAATTAATAATCCTAAAAGCAGGATTATTATGACTAAAAGAATCCATATATATGCCACTTATAAATTTATCCTATAAAATATATTTTTTAACACACTCAATGATACTATGGATGAATCTCTAGAATCTAAATTTACCTCCTTAAAAGCTAAGAATCTCAAGATTGATTTGACTCGAGGAAAACCTGGAGCTGATCAGTTAGACCTTTCAAATCTACTTTTAACTAATAGCGTTCCATCTGAAAGCCCCAGTGGAGTAGATGTTCGTAATTACGGCCATCCACTTGGTATAGAGGAGGCTAGAGAGCTTGGTGCAGAGTTAATGTCAGCCACCATAGAAAATACCTTAGTTGGAGAGCAATCTAGCTTATTACTTATTTACCAACTCATACTTGCAAATTATCTTTTTGGCTTAGTAACGCCATGGAAGGATCAAAAAGATGTGGCATTTATCTGCCCTGTTCCTGGTTTTGACAGGCATTTCAGATTGTTAGAAGATTTTGGCATCAAAATGTTGACCGTTCCTTTAACAGGATCTGGAGTTGATATTGAAAAATTCAAAGAGTTACTTGAAAAAAACAAAAATATAAAAGGAATAATGTGTGTACCTAGGCATTCAAATCCATCAGGTGATATCTATTCAGATGAAAATATTTCTGAAATCTTACAACTTGGAAAGGAATACTCTAGTGAATTTTTATTTATCTTTGATAATGCTTATCTTGTTCATGATTTTTCTCCTTCAACAAAGCAAACTCCTGTGTGGGATCTAGCAAAAAAACATAATGTTCTAGATCAGACAGCAATATTTTGCTCATTCTCTAAGGTAACATTTGGAAGTGGTGGACTATCTTTTGCAGCTGCTGGAACCGAGCTTTTTAATCTCTTGGTAAGGCAGAGAACTTCCATGATTGTCTCAGCTGATAAGGTAAATCAATTGCGTCACATAGAATTTTTTAAAAATAAGGATGATGTTTTGAGCCATATGAAAAAGCATGCTGATTTGGTGAGACCTAAATTTGAAGTTGCTTATGCTGCATTGGATTCACTTGACTCCACTATAGGTTATTATCAAAAACCCACTGGCGGGTATTTCATTTCATATAACACCAGCAAACCCATTGCCAAAAGGGTGATCGCACTTTGTGAAGAAGCTGGAGTTTTAATTACTCCCGCTGGTTCAACTTACCCTCATTTTAAAGATCCCAAAGATTCTAATATAAGATTGGCGCCAACTTTCCTTGACATAGATAATTTGAAGGAAGCTATGGAAGTTTTTACAACTGCTTTGCAGATAGCCTCAAAAGATTAATTTAGTTTACAGCTCTTGGAATAGGTATAAATTTTCCACCCTCAAAATGAGAAAATAAATTTTTAATTTCTGGATGCTTGGGCAATTCCTCAGACAAATCATCTAATAGATTTTGCTCTGACACATACGCAACATAGAAGATATGTCCATTTTCAGCAAACAAATGATAGAAGGGTTGATTTTTTTTAGGACGAATTGAACTTGGGATGGATTGATACCACTCTTCGGTATTATTAAACTCTGGATCAACGTCAAAAATGACTCCACGAAAATCAAGAAACCGATGTTTAACAATTGCACCTATTGCAAACTTTGTTTCAATCAATTCTTGTTTTATATTATCCATATCAATTATTCAATCATATCAAACTTTTGGAGAAATCAATGTTAGTAACTAGTACCCCATCATTAGAGAGCAAAAATATTAATTCTTATTTAGGGATCGTGACTGGCAGCACAGTCAGGGCAAGACATTTGGGCACAGACATATTAGCAACTTTAAAAACCATTATTGGAGGAGAGCTAAAAAGCTATTCTATTCTTTTAACTGCGGCTAGAAAGGAAGCAGTGGAGAGAATGGTGACCCATGCTGAAGAAGTTGGCGCCGATGCAGTGGTAAATTTCAGATATGAAACCTCCACAATTTCAGCCGGTGCATCAGAAGTAATTGCTTATGGAACAGCAGTTAAACTTGAAGATTAATTCATTAAAAGTTTTTGGAGAGCGACACTGCGGAACGAATGCCATAGGGTACTTTGCTGGAAAAAATTTTAATTTACGGTTTGAACATTATGATTTTTTAGGATGGAAGCATAGACTTGCTCCTAAAAAAAATGAGTGGTCAAAATTCAATGTTGAAAGTTGCTTATTTATTTTTTGTATTCGCAATCCATATTCATGGATCAAAGCCATGCATAAGGAACCTTATTATGAGCATTATCCAAAAATAAAGGATTTGCCATTAAAAGATTTTGTTAATTTTTCAATTGAAGATTATGAAAATTGTATTGCCATGTGGAACTTAAAAAATCAAAGTTATATTGTAATGTCTGAAGAAGTGCCTAATTCTATTGTTGTAAATGTGGAAGATTTTCATTCAAATCAATTAGGATTTCATGCCAACCTGGCTTCATTGCTTGATAAAAAAGATTTACCTCTCACTGAAATGAATAATTATGTAAATGGCAGAGGCTGGCATGAAGATAAAGATATTTCATCGTCGTTAAAGATACCTCAACTTGACGATGACTTATTAGAAATCATTAACGGTTCTTTGTCAGAGCAAATCATGGAAAGATGTAATTATAAAATACTTAAATAAACCGAGATAGAAATGAATAAAACTGAAAAAACTGCCTTTAGAGAAAGTGTGATTGTTGTAATCATGGGGATGGTCATTAATTTTCCACTTCAAACTTTTTTACTTTGGTTAACGATCGACAACTGGAGTTGGACCAATACTTTATTAATTTCTATTTTTACACAAACAGTTCTTACAATTGTAGCCTTGGTAAGGGTCTATTCAATTCGAATGCGGTTCACAAGAGGAAAGTTTTAGGAGTTTTAATGGAATTAAAAATGTATCAAGTCGATGCATTCACAGGCCAATTATTTTCTGGAAATCCTGCAGCGGTAGTAGTTTTAGAATCTCCGATTGCAGATAGCCTCATGCAATCCATTGCTTCTGAAAATAATCTTTCAGAAACAGCATTTATCGCAATTAATGATAATCCAATATCCATAAGATGGTTTACTCCATCAACCGAAGTTGATTTATGTGGTCATGCAACTCTTGCTAGCGGAAGAATACTATTTGAATATTACCCAGCTCTTGCAGGCGATGAAATTAATTTTCATTCAAAGAGTGGAAATTTAAAGGTTACTAAAAATGAAGAAAATTTGTGTTTAAACTTTCCAGTTGATCCTCCGAAGGTTGCAGCAGCAGACTCAGTTTTTACTGAAATTTTAGGCTCTGCCCCTATTCAAATACTAAAAGGGAAGGACGATTATTTAGCTATATTTAAAAATCAAAATGAAATTGAAGAGATAAAGCCAAATTTTTCAATGCTATCTAAATTAAACTCAAGAGGCCTAGTTATATCTGCACAGGGGAGAGATGTAGATTTTGTTTCAAGATGCTTTTATCCAGAAGCAGGCATTGAGGAGGACCCTGTTACAGGATCAGCACATACAATGTTAACTCCTTATTGGGCCAATAAACTAAATAAGTCTGAACTCAATGCTCAACAGCTTTCTAAAAGGGGAGGCAAGCTTAATTGTAGACTTAATGGCAACCGAGTATTTATATCAGGCAACAGCGTAATTTATTTTGATGGAACCATTTCTATTGGTTAAACTTAAGTAATATTTATTAAGGAGAATATTTATGGCTACGTATATCGTATACGCTTTATTGCTAGCTTTCATTCAAATCTGGTTAGTTCCAGCGGCTTTTAATATGAAAAACTTTCCATGGTTAGGTTCTAATAGAGATGAACCAATGCCAAATGAGATGTCAGTTTTGGGTGGAAGAGCAAGTAGGGCAAGCAATAATCTGCAAGAAAGTCTTCCAGCCTTTTTAGCATTAGCACTTTTATCTATGCATTTATCCATCGATGTTACAGGTCTTGCTTTTTGGTGGTTGATTTTAAGAGTTGGTCACCTTGTTTCTTATATTGCAGGCGTTGCATTAGTTAGAACATTATTATGGCTTGGCTCAATAGTGACATTGTTCATGATGGCGTTTGCATTGATATAAAATTAAGTATCTTTATCAAATAAAAAAGGGGGCCTAAGCCCCCTTTTTTTTGAAAAAATATTATCAGGAGTTATCTTTTATGCATTTGGATTGATTAAGAATTTTTCACCTGTAGCTTGTTTTGCATAAACCATTAGTGCTTCAAGTGACAATGCCTCTTCAAGAGATACTTCCTTTGTGTATTTGCTTGCAAAGGTTGTTTTGATCTCATTTGCAACACGCGCTTGAAGTTCGACCACTTTTTCAAAGCCTACTTTTCCCAAGAATGGAGTTAATAAAAATCCACCTATGCCCCAGTACATTCCAAAGGTTCTATTATTAGGCAAAGTAATTCCCGATTGATTGAGAGCACCATAAATATAAACCTGTTTGTGATCTGTAGATCCATAAGGACTATATTCTGTAGAATTTTTTCTGGCTGCAACTTCCATGCAAGCGAGTATTTTTCCTGCTAACTCACCTCCACCAGTAGCATCAAATGCAAGAGTAGCCTTTGTTTTAATTATTGCTGATGTTAACTGATCCATAAAATCATCATCAGAAGAATTACAAACGAATTGAGCGCCAATAGATTTCAAGAAATCAACATGCTCCTCCTTACGGACGATATTAATGAGTGGCACATCATCATCAGAGCATATTTTTATAAGCATTTGACCTAGATTTGAAGCAGCAGCTGTGTGAATAAGGGCAGAGTGTCCTTCCATTTTCATTGTTTCGACCATTCCTAACGCAGTGAGAGGATTAACGAAACTTGATGCGCAATCTCTTGGCTCAGTTCCCTCATTCATGACCATGCAACTTGCGGCAGGAAGACATCTGTATTGAGAATACATGCCACCACCAACAACACTCACAACTTTACCCATTAATTCCTGAGCATTTTTACCAGTTTTAATCACAATTCCAGAACCTTCATTGCCAACAGGCATTGGCTTGTTAAGTCTTGGTTTCATTGCACCCATAATCGCTTTTGGAACATCCATCATTATTTTAGAATCCTTAGCTTCAAGGGTATTGATATCGCCAGGTCCAAGCAACAGCCCTAGATCTGATGGATTAATCGGCGTTGCTTCAACTTGAATTAATACCTCATCATCTTTAGGGGCCGGTCGCGTTGATTCTGTGATTGCTATTTCAAGCTTTCCTTGATCCGTAACAGTAGAAGTAATTTGTTTATTTATACTCATTTTATTTTCCCAACTAATAGTAATATATACAAACAACTATACAGTAGACGACATTTTATAAGTTAATCAAAAGAAGTAAATTATGAAAAATATAAATGAAAAAGTAATCGCAATTACTGGAGCAGGATCAGGCATTGGAAGGTCTCTAGCTATTCAATTATCCCAGCAAGGAAGCCATCTTTCTCTTTCTGATATTAATGAAGCTGGATTAGCAGAAACGAAGAATTTATTGTCCAAGGGAGTCAATGTCTCAACTCATCTGATTGATGTTGCTGATCGTGAGCAAGTTTTTGCTTGGGCAGCAGATACAATTAAGGCTCATAAGCATGTGGACTGTATTATCAATAATGCTGGAGTTGCATCGGTGGCGACGATAGAAGATATTTCATTCGAAGATTTTGATTGGGTGTTTAAAATAGTTTTCTATGGAGTTTTATATGGAACAAAGGCATTCCTGCCTCATTTAAAAGAACGTCCAGATCCACACATTGTAAACATATCGAGTGTTAATGGTTTTGTTGCAGGCCCAACTAACGGTCCCTATGCTTGTGCAAAGCATGCTGTAAAAGCACTCAATCAGACTCTTCAACAGGAATTAAGAGGCACCTCTGTTAACATCACATCTGTTCACCCCGGTGGAGTAAAAACAAATATAGCTAGAAATTCGAGAAGTTTTGATACCGAGGAACTCCACAATGAACGTGTTAAGCGTTTCGATCAAATTGCTAAAACATCATCTGATAAGGCGGCACAAATTATTATTAAAGGCATGTTAAAGAATCGAAAACGTCTGTTAGTTGGATTTGATGCGAGAGTAATTGATATTTTACATAGGATTTTCCCTCAAAAATTTTCTGACTTTTTTGGTTTTATTTATGAGCGAAGAGCTTTGCAGAAAGGCAGCTAAATTAAGATTATGGATTACTCAGGTCACATAGGAATAATTGGAGGTGGAATTGCGGGATTAACCCTCGGTTGTAGTCTTTTAAAAGAGGGTATTCCAGCAATAATTTTTGAAAAGTCACCTGAAGAGACTTCACATGGAGCTGCAATTAGCCTATCTTCGAATGCATTGCGCCTGTTAAGAAGATTGGAGATTTACGAAGATCTTAGTTATAACTCATTTTTGCATTCTGAAGCTTCAATTCAAGGACCACAAAAATTTATATGCGAATTTAAAACTCCTTCAGTATTAACAACCAGACGACAGACATTAATATCTTTGCTATATAAAAAATTCATTAACTTAGGTGGAGAAATTTTTCACAACCACGTATACAAAAGTTTTGATGTTGAAAAATGCAAAGCAACTTTCGAGAATAATCAAACATACGCTATTAATCACTTAGTCGGATGTGACGGCATACGATCATCTATCCGAGATTCATTTTTCACACCCAATCAAAATCCAAAATACAGCGGTTACAGTGCTTGGAGAGGTATAGGTAAATCAAGTCTTCAAAAAGTAAACTTTGCTTTGGGCCCAGGTAGTCACGTTGTCAGTTATCCTATTAATAAACAAGGAGATGTAAGCTTTGTTGCAGTAAAGAAAGAAGATTATCAATTCAAAGAATCATGGAAAGAAGAGGGCTCTGTAAAAGATTTACTAAATGATTTTTCTATTTATGATTCAAAAATATTTCCATCACTTGATGAGACAATCCCAATTTATAAATGGGGTATTTATATTCGATCGCCATTAAAATCTTTGGTCTCTAAAAATATTACTTTGCTTGGTGATGCTGCTCATCCAATGGTGCCTTTTCTAGGTCAAGGTGCTTGCATGGCAATTGAAGATGCCTATTCATTTGCAATGGCTTGTAAAGACAATATTGCTAATTTATTAGATGCTCAACAAGCCTATGATTTTGTGAGAAGCAAGCGCACCAAAAAAATACAAAGACTCTCAATGATGCAAGGCAAAATTTATCACATGAAAAATCCTATGTTAGTTGCGGCAAGAAATGCTGTAATGAAATATACAAGTATCCCGGGAAATGATTTAAAAAAAATTCATAATTATGATGCTCACGATGAAATAAATATCTATTTACTTAATGAGCGGAGAGGGAAAGAGGCGAGCGATGCAACACAATATTAGTTATCTATAAACTTATTTGTTGCTTTTATAAGCTCATGAGTAATTTCTTTCTCAAAAGCTGAATGACCCGAAAAAGGTGCAATTATTAAAGAGGCTTCTGGCCATCGCTCTGAAAGTTCGTATGCCGTTTTAGCAGGGCAAACTATGTCATATCTGCCTTGAACAATAATGCAAGGTATAGATCTGATCTTATCTATACCGTCTAATAACTGATTCTCATTGTCTAAAAACCCCTTATTTACAAAGTAATGATTCTCTATAAGCGCAAAAGCTAATGCAAAATCTGGATTTGAAAATTCTATCACTCTTTCAGGAGAGTGATTAATACTGCTGCATGCTGCTTCCCATCGAGACCAAGCAATTGCTGCATCTAAACTTTTTTGTCGGTCTGACCCAATAAAAATCTCATGGTAGGCTTGCATTAGGTTAGATCTTTTAGACTCATCAATTTGATTTATAAAATTTTTCCATGCCTCAGGAAAAATACGACTTGCTCCATCTTGATAAAACCAATCAAGCTCTTCTTTTCTCAGCATAAAAATACCACGAAGAATCATCTCACTGACTGATTTAGGATGAGCTTGAGCATAAGCTATTGCTAAAGTACTTCCCCAAGAGCCCCCAAAGACCAACCACTTTTCAATATCTAATTTATGCCTTATGGATTCAATGTCTTCAACTAAGTCCCACGTTGTATTATTTTCTAAACATGCATGAGGCTTACTTCTTCCACATCCTCTTTGATCGAATAGAATTATTCTATATAACTCTGGATCAAAGAATCTTCTTGCAGCTTCACTGCCACCACCACCAGGACCTCCATGCAGGAATATGGCTGGCTTGCCTCTAGGATTTCCACATTGCTCATAATAGATTTCATGTTTGTCACTGATAATAAACCCACTATCAAATGGCTCAATTGATGGAAATAGTTTAAGTAACTCTGTCATTTTCAAGATAAAAGTATTTTTTAACTCTTCTTAGTTGATCTCTTTACTAGCTCTTCAGAGGAAGGGATTATGTATGGATCAGTATCTTCTCCAAAAAGTTTTTTTGGAGACACTGATTCAAACTTGCCTTCTGTATCAGTAGGATCAGTAAAGAAACCCAGCACGTAACCTCCTTGAGAGTAACCCATTAAATCTCTTAATTCTGGAGCTAAATCTTTGGCTATTGATGGTGGACAGGATAAATACTGATTTTCTTCTTGTCTTAACCAATTTGGGGCATAGTGAAGGAAGACACCCAGTCGGTTTTCAGATGTTTTATTTGCACCACCACCGTGCATTATTGATCCAGTATAAATAAATACAGAGCCTGCATTCATTTCAGCGCTTTTAATTTCTTCATCTAAAGGAATTCTATTTTTATCCCACTTATGAGATCCAGGAACAACTAAGGTAGCGCCATTCTCTTTTGTAAAATCAGTGATTGCCCAAATAGTGCTAAATTGTGTCTCTATACTTCGAGGAACATATCCTCCCCATACTCCTCTATCTCTGTGAAGAATTTGTGGAGTTTCATTTGGTCCTATAGAAATAGCAGAGGTAAAATGCAGTTGATAATCATCACAGTGTGGTTGAAGAAATTTTTTTGAAAGAGCATTAATTGTTGGATCTAGAGCAAGTTCACGACACTTGGGTGATCTTGCCATGAGAGCTCCAACTCTTTTTGTTTGGAACCCAGTAAATTCATTATCGCCCTCAATATCATTTTTTAAATATGGCTTAAGTTCATTTTGAATTTCATCTAGGTCCTTTGGTGATAAAACATTATCAATTACAACCGCAGCATCACGGTCAATGATTTCAAGAATCTTATCAATATCAGTGTCTAAATTAACGTGTTGAATACTCATGTTTGAATTTTATGACAATTTTAAAATTGTGTGAAATTTTCTATTACTAATATTTGATTATTGAATGCCTTATTGCCTTAATATTTTTCTAATATTTGTATTCATATGCATATCCATGAAAAACTATATGATTAATTCCAGCTGAGAATGCATTGCCGGCTAACCTCTCGTAATCTTTCATTTCAAGTCTATCGTAATTAAAATCTATTTTTATAAACGATTCAGAGCTAATAACTTTCTTATTTGAAATATTGGCGGCCGATGAAGCTAATTTTAAAAAATCATAGCTCCCACCTGCAAATAAACTCTCACTTTCTGGTATATCGGCGATTGAGTATGAATCCAGATAGTTTCCATAACCTCCATGAGCTTGAAGCCTTAGTTTAATATCATAACTATTTATCCAATTCTTCATAGGCAAAAGAAACTCATTCATAAATAGATGCTGTCTTGTTAACAAATAATCTTCATAAACCCTCTCTCTAACATTATTTTGTGATCTAAAAGAAAACTCCTCACCAAATATGGCGTATAGATATTTGGATTCACCATTTTTTTTAAAAAGTAATGGTAGATAGGGCTTAATACTATATCCATGCATTTCATTGAATGCATCAAATAGCTTTTCTGACCAAGGTAACTCACCAATCAGCTCAAAACTGTCAATAAAGAAGTTCGTTGGCTTGTTGGGATAAATTTCTTCAATCCATATTTCTCCCAGTCTTTTTATAAATTCTTCTGTGCCCCTATTATCTAGATGGTCAATCACTAGAGATTTACTTAGGGAACCACTATAAGCAGATCCTAAAGTATTATGCGAAACATTATTTTGATAGATAAAAAATAATTTGTGTTTACCACCAGGCACTTCTAATGTAATTTGATTTCCATCAAACAAGTAAGTGACATCTTTCAATTGAGTTAAGATAGATCCTTTTTTAGATGGAAGAATTTTAGCGAAAATAATAGCTTCGAGCTTTGTATTTTTATCAAAGTCGCCAATAGTTTTATTAACAATAAAATTTGTTTTCTTTACATAAGCAGGCTCTGAGATATCCGGAGGTTTAATTTTAATTTTTGCAGGCCCCATTATTTCAACTTCTGATTTAATTAGTTGTTTCTCTGGAAAATCCTTAATAAATGGCCCTCCGCTTGACCATCCACTTCCCAGTGTAAGGTCAATATTTATATCAAGATCCTTTGCTACTGAAAACACATGTTGAATATTTTCAAAATACTCTTTTTCACCAACTCTAAATATTTGCTCTTCATTTTTTTTTAGATGTTTTGTAGGAAGACCAATTGTTAAAGTTTGTAACTCAACAGAAGAAAATTTAGCCTTTTTAAATGCTCTAAGCTCCTTCTCAATTTGCATCTTATTTACGGCATTTCCTGGCCACCACCATCTAACAGTTGGAAAAAATTTTTGTTCTGGATTGATCCATTTAGCTTCTACCCAACAATGTTCAATATTTAGATTTTCTTTATGACCTAGGAGTAATATTTTTGATCTACCTGGATCAATATTAATACTGATATTTTGACCATTCTCTAAATAAGAGAACTCTTTAATGGAAGCATCATATGGATCTAGAAGCTTAATATTTTTAAAGATTTGATTTAAGAAAAAATCTTTTTTTGAGTCACTTGCGGAATCATTAAACATATAAATAACTTTGTGCACTCCACATGATCTAACAGATGATCTAAAGTAATCTTCCCTTTTATTTAAAATATCAATTAATGGATGAATGCCTGCCTTCTCTAATGACTCAATCAGATCATTTGGTCTATCCATGTGATTAATCAGTGGCAAAAGTTTTTTTGAATATTTTTTTATCTCATTGTCTTTTCTTTGAAAATCATTCAACCCAGTTGAACGGCTTGGCAGATTCCCAACATACATAACTAAAATACCTGCTTCTGCAAGCTCAAGGACCTTTTTGATAATATTTGGCGAGGAGTGATCTAAGTCATTGATCAGGAGTGCTTGATAGGAAGCACTACCAATATTTAGTCTATCCTCAGATACTGTTGTTGATAGAAGATTATTCTTGCTAATCCGATCATACGTATAGCCATTAAGATTAATTATTTTACTAATTTCAGACTCTTCGCTGTTAGGGTTTAATTTTCTAAATTGAAATGTTGGACTGTCTGGCCATTCACCATTAGGTAAGAACCAAGCGATATTAACTTCAGGAACACCGAGCTGCATAGCATATGACATTCTTGCTAAACTAGAATTTAGTTTATCTATGTCGCTCCATATTTTTTTATTTTGATTTATGTTACTGGTAAGGGCAACGGGGCCAGCCGTATAAAGATTCCCAAAGAACGAATTTGGAAAAGGGTACCAAATCTTTTCTTCTGAGCTGCAACCCAAGAACATTATTAAAGGGACACAAAACGTAATTTTTTTTAAATTTGTCAACTTACCAATATTCTAAGTCTAATTTGTATTTTTAAAGAATTTTTAAACAATGAAAATAAAACTTTCTTTTTATAAACGAAAGTCAGTCAGTAATACTTCTGTTAGAAATATATATTTCTATATCTGCACTTACATTTGCTTTTAGTGGAAACATCACTAAGTCGAAGGTGCCATTTAGATCAACATCATACAGATA
>ERZ802822.376-NODE-376-length-32047-cov-9.762715_pt1 | contig 32047 bp, 28 predicted proteins | sample MGYA00345649_ERZ802822 | MGnify/ENA primary metagenome ERZ802822 (study PRJEB30503, sample SAMEA104212359) | marine metagenome | biome: Westerlies Biome; feature: [SRF] surface water layer (ENVO:00010504) within the epipelagic zone...; material: water...
GAGCCAGAGCCAGAGCCAGAGCCAGAGCCAGAGCCAGAGCCAGAGCCAGAGCCAGAGCCAGAGCCAGAGCCAGAGCCAGAGCCCTCGGGTATAATAAGTAAAATATTTAAACGTGGTCAAAAGGGACCTTTTTCTTCTAGGCGTACTTTAGACAACGGAATGATAGAGCAGTTGGAGGAATTACTAATTTCGGCTGATATTGGCGTTGATACAGCGTTACGTGTTGTATCCAATATGGCTCAAGGAAATATGGGGAAACGTTTATCGGTGCATGAAATTAAAGTCTTACTGGCAAAAGAAGTTGAAAGAATAATGGAGCCAGTAGCAAAACCCCTCCCTATATTTAAAAACTCGCCTCAAGTCATTTTGGTTGTTGGAGTGAATGGGGCTGGCAAAACTACAACTATAGGTAAAATTGCTAGCCAACTTAAAGCTGCAAATAAATCTGTGATAATTGCAGCAGGAGATACGTTTAGAGCAGCTGCAGTCGAACAGCTTCAAATTTGGGGCGAGCGAGCTAATGTACCAGTATTAAAAGCACCGGAAGGGTCTGATCCTGCGTCATTAGCGTATGACTCATTGTCTAAATCACAAGAAGAAGGCTTTGATATTCTTATGATTGATACAGCTGGAAGGTTACAGAACCGTGCAGACTTGATGGAAGAATTGGCAAAGATTGTTCGAGTATTAAAGAAAAAAGAAATATCAGCTCCTCATAATACATTGCTAGTGCTTGATGCAACAACAGGCCAGAACGCTTTAAGTCAAGTTAAGATTTTTAAAGAGCTGGTAAATGTAACGGGGCTTGTTATGACTAAATTGGACGGCACTGCCAAAGGGGGTGTGTTGGTTGCCTTGGCTGATCAATTTGCCCTTCCTATTCACGCAATTGGTGTAGGTGAGCAACTTGACGATTTATCACCATTCGATCCAAAAGAATTTGCCAGTGCATTACTTGGCATCGAATATCAGTAATATGCAAAGCATTTTTTGATAAACGTTATTTTTAGCTAATTAGAGTATTTAAGATGGTTGATTGGTTATTGCAGGCTGAAAATACACAACAAGGAAGCAACTTAGCATTATTTTTGGCTATAATGGCTGCATTTTTGCACGCTATTTTTGGAGCTTTGCAGAAAGGTAAATTTGATCCTTGGCTTATGAGGGCGGCTATTGATCTATCGTATGGTTTAATGGCATTACCATTCGCTTTGTTTGTTGTTCCATGGCCGGAGAATTATATGTGGCCTTTATTTTTTGGCGCTTTCATTATTCATACAGCATACAAAGTAATGCAAGCAATGGCATATTCTAGAGGCGCTTTTACAGTAGTTTATCCCGTTGTAAGAGGCATAGGTCCATTGCTTACAGTGATAGTTGCATATTTTGTGTTTTCAGAAAGTTTCAATTTCACTCAATGGTTTGGCGTAGTGATTTTGCTCTGTGGTATATTAGGACTTGCGGTTTACAATGTAAGATTTTTATCAAAAGGGAGAGAAACGTTAGCTTCAGCTCTGGTTTTTGCATGTATAACTGGCATTTTAGTCGCATTATATACTAATTACGATGCTTATGGGATTCGAGCTACTTATAATCCATTCACTTTTTTGGCATGGTTTTTCTTGATTGACAGTATTGCTATGCCTTTAATAGCGCTTTGGAAATCGAAATGCGATTTCAGTAACATTGAATTAAAAAGTTTAGTTCCACGGGGAATAATTGGTGGTTTGATAGCATTTTTCAGTTTTGGGGGCATCATGCTTGCAACAAGACTAGACAAGGTGGGTGAGGCGGCTGTACTACGTGAAACGTCGATTGTGTTTGCTGCGATAATTGGTTGGCTCTTTTTAAAAGAAACTGTAGGACCAAGAAGAATATCGCTTATTGTGTTGATAGCTATTGGTGCAGTTTTTGTTGAATTGGGAGCCTAAGATGTTACAAAAAAATGAGAATTCGCTATTAAAAAATCTATTAGAATACACTCCGATAGCAGTATTTTTTATTGTTTTTGTATTTTTTAAGAATGACCAAATTTCATTATTTGGGCGTGAATTAAGTGGTTTTGTTTTAGCGACATTGGTGTTTGTTCCAATGGTAGTGATTGCCACTGCCGTAAGCTGGATCGTTTTGAAAGAAGTATCGCGCATTCAATTACTTACGCTTATTTTAGTGGTAGTATTTGGGGGTATGACCATATTTTTCAACGACGAGCGTTTCCTAAAGATGAAGCCGACTCTAATTTATTGCTTATTTTCCATTATATTAATATTTGGTGTTTTTAGAAAAATTTCCTACTTAGAGTCTCTTTTGGGAAAAGCATTGCCACTTAACTACGATGGATGGATGATTTTAACGCGTCGGATGGCGTATTTTTTTCTTTTTTTAGCAGCTCTTAATGAGTTCGTTTGGCGTACTCAAACGACTGAGGCATGGGTGTATTTTAAAACCTTTGGATTAACCATTGCCATGTTTGCGTTTTTTATTTCCCAATATTCAGTGTTCAAAACTCATGGAAACTTTACAGACTAGCTCCAACTAACACTGTCAAATCAAAGAACTTATACCTCAGAGATTGGCAGTCAGTCAGAAAGAACAGCTGGAATTAACTTTTGGCCTTTTGCGATTAAATGTAGGAATAGAGGATACTCAGGATATCATACAGGATCTATCCTTAGCTTTGAGCTTGTTACCTAACGAAAAAATACTGCTTTGATTGATCTATAAGTTGTTATTGTTCGTATTTTAAAGTTAACATGTAATGTAAATCTGTTTAAGTACTGGAATAAATCATGAATGTTCATGCCTCCAACAATAAAAGCACTGTAGAAACTCCTCAGAGATCAGATAGTCTAGATAATCTTCGACTATGGCTGTCTGACGGTGCAAGGCGCCAGCTTACTGATGAAGAGTTAGAGGCTATAGAATTTCTTATACCAAAAGCAGAAACTTATCCGGTCTTTAAGACAGAATACCCGCATGATTTTGAAGTTAGCAAAGATTATGCTTCAAGAATGCCAGACCTGCAAAATGGGCCTGCCGCAATGATTAAAGGCGCACACCAATCCATCCAGCATGTTGGTATTTCTAATTTCAGACTGCCGCTTAAGTTTAAGAAAAAAGATGGTGGTGAAATGACCCTTGAAACCTCTGTAACTGGCTCAGTCAGCTTAGACGCAGATAAAAAGGGCATAAATATGTCCCGAATTATGCGAAGCTTTTATAAATATTCTGAAACAACATTCAGTTTCGAGGTTATTGAGTCTGCGTTAGAGGATTACAGAGAAAATTTAGATACCTTTGATGCAAGAATTATGCTTCGTCTATCGTTTCCCCAATCCATAGGTAGTCTACGGTCAAACCTTAAAGGATTTCAATACTATGATATTGGTGTGGAAGTTGTGGATAAAAATAACGTTCGATCTCGTTATCTGCATTTAGATTATGTCTACAGCTCCACGTGCCCGTGTTCACTTGAATTGTCAGAGCACGCAAGAAAGGAACGCAACCAACTGGCAACGCCGCATTCCCAGCGTTCTGTGGCTAGGGTTTCTGTCGAAATCCTAGATGGTCCCATGCTTTGGTTCGAAGATTTAATTGATATTTGCAGGAGTGCAGTGCCAACGGAAACACAGGTAATGGTGAAAAGGGAGGATGAGCAGGCGTTTGCAGAAATGAATGCAGCAAACCCCATTTTTGTAGAAGATGCCGTTCGGCTTTTTTGTAAGGCATTAAAAACTGATGATCGAATTGGCGATTTTCGCGTTATTGCTAGTCATCAAGAAAGCTTACATAGCCATGATGCGATTTCCATTATGTGTGAAGGACCTACTTTTGACCAGAACACTTATGATCCCAAAATGTTCTCCAGTCTCATTCATGTAGGATAGTGGTAACTCAAGCTTGACAGGGAGCCTATCTCGGTCCAAGCGTAGGACATGCAGTTAGATCTACGTCCCATAGGTTATGTCATAGGAATTCTTCTGACGTTGCTAGGTATTGCTATGTTAGTCCCTATGTTTGTCGATTTTTTAGAAGGTCGAGGGTTCGTGGGCGTCTTTGCTGAAAGTGCTCTGATTACAGTATTGACAGGAAGTTTTCTTGCAATTGCCTGTTCGAATGGAAAGGCTGACGGTCTTGATATTCAAAAAACAATCCTTCTAACGACAGGCGTATGGATTGCTCTTCCGCTATTTGGTTCTATTCCATTTATTATAGGAAGTACCCAACTTTCTTTTGTTGATGCACTTTTTGAGGCTGTCTCTGGTGTAACGACTACTGGTTCGACGGTTTTGTCGGGTCTCCAAGATTTACCAAAAGGCATACTTTTATGGAGAGGAATTTTACAGTGGTTGGGTGGTATTGGCATAATAGTCGTAGCCATGGTTTTCCTACCTGAACTGAGAGTAGGTGGCATGCAAATTTTCAGAGCGGAAGCCTTTGATACAATGGGGAAAATACTGCCACGAGCAACTACTATTTCGCTGCAGATATTTGTAATATATCTAGGTATAACAGTTATGTGCGCTTTAGCATATGTTGCGGTTGGCCTGACAGCTTTTGATGCGATAGTTCACGCATTCACTACGGTTTCAACTGGCGGCTTCTCTAACTATGACTCAAGTTTTGGTCATTTTTCTGGTGCCGTAGAGTATGTAGCTATAATCTTTATGATAATGGCGGCCCTTCCGTTTGTTCGTTATGTGCAACTAGTTAATGGAAATAGTCGAGCAATTATTAGTGATACACAGATTAAAACTTTTTTGATTACTACCCTCTTAGTTGCCACTTTTGTATTTTTTGTCTTAAATAATCTCTTTCCAGGCGATTGGGAGAGTGCTCTGCGCAAATCTCTCTTTAACATTACCTCAATCATTTCTGGGACAGGCTATTCTAGTGACAATTATATGGCATGGGGCGGAATGCTTGTTTCTGTGATTTTTTTTATTGGGCTAATTGGAGGATGTGCTGGTTCTACAACTTGTTCGGTCAAAGTCTTCCGGTATCAGTTGGTTGTTTCTGCTATTCTTTTACAGCTTAGAAAAATCCGCTATCCTCACAGAGTACTAGTATTGAAGTATGATGGTCGCCCTGTGGCAGAAGATGTGCTCCACTCCGTTATGACGTTTTTTGTTGTGTTTTTTTTGAGCCTAGGGGTCCTGGCTATATTACTATCTATGACAGGATTAGATTTAATTACTTCCGTTTCAGGAGCGGTCACAGCATTAGGCAATATAGGTCCTGGTTTAGGAGATAAAATTGGGCCGTCTAGTAATTTTATGGGATTAAACGATGCAGCAAAGTGGCTTCTAATAATAGGAATGCTGGTTGGACGTTTGGAATTAATGGCAGTTTACATTTTATTTACAAGAAAATTTTGGAGGAATTAACTGAAATTTACTCTTTGTCCCAGCAACTAACTAGGGCGGTTACTTTGTGAGCCATAGACTCAACCTTTCCAAGGTCTAGAGGTTCCATCCGGTAAGAGCGTGCAAGTTTTGATGCATTTAATTCCAGTAAAAAATTATTTATTGCCTGCGCTTTAATTGCGATTTGAGCGTCCGAATTCTTCTCTCCGTTTATATCAGCTAAGTGTAGGCCAATAAAATTTCCGGACGAATCAAATATTCCTCCACCGCTGTCACCCGGTTGAACGGGAAGTGAAAAGCGGAATTTATTTTTATTTCCTTTTAGGTCTACCGTTTCTTTAAAAACTCCTTCCCTTAAGGTAGGTCTTTTTAATTTTCCTTGATATGGGAAGCTTGCCAGTGAAATCTTTTCACCAACCCTCGGCTTAGTGCTCGAATATTGAATTATGCTTAGTGGTTTCAAAACCTTTTTCGGTATCAGTACTGCAACGTCCAAATCGTTGTTTTCCAAAAATATGCTATAATCATAAATGCCGTTTACAGTTAAGCGGGAACATTTCGACAATCCACTGGATTGCGTTATTATTTTTGCTTCGTTGTCAATAAAAAGACCAGATCGTGAATATTTGGGACGACGTATTTTAAATCCAAGCCTCTCAGTAAGATTTTGATCCTCATTTGAGCCTATTTCTTTCCTGAAAGCTCCTGGAATACTTTCAAATTCTAATCTCATTTTTACCAACAATCTCTTTGCTGTGGAATCTTCTTCAACCGGCCATACTATGCCAAAGCCTTTGACGTGGTCATTCGTACTGACCGCTGTGAAAAAGCTCTCAAACTCATTATTTTTACCTGAAAATTCAAATGAGTTTTTTAGCAATACTCTTTTTGCTTCGATAGGAATTATTTCCAAATCTTCCATTGCTTTAAAAAGTATTTTTAAATCATATTCATCACCATGCTGCGATATTAGGAAAATTTTTATTTTCGATGAAGATGTAGCTTCGTAAGTTATAAAAGGCGGTGAAATTTTCGTTGGTTTTATAAAAGAAGTTGGTAGAGGAATTTTAATTCCTGCTAAAATATTTCTTTCTGTTCTGAGACCATTTTCAAATAACGGTTCTAAATAACTCTTTATAAGTTTAGATTGTTGAGGGATTGTCATATATCCCGTTGCCTCAAAGTTATTATCAATTTGCCATTCAGTAATTGCTTTTCGAGTCCCAGGGCCATATTGTCCATCGATTACAGAGTCGTAGAAGCCCTCTGAAACCAAAGCAGCCTGTACTGCTTTTTTATAAAAATCACTTAATTGGGAGTCGAAAAACTTTGCTCTCTCGAGAGATTCTAGCTCTTCTAGATTTGAAAATACCAGGTCCTTACTTTCTGAAATAAGCACCTGGCTGCTGTTTAAATCAAATTCATAGTTCTGATCATATTCGGCGCTTTCGTTATTAGAGAGGTTTTCAAGGTCCTCCATTGCAAACGATCCGGTTGTCCATATTTTTCTACCATAGTTTGCACCGTCGGTTATAAAGCTATCTGGCGAAATCAATCTAGTTTCCAATTTAGTGTTTAAAACTTCGAATGCTTGCTCCGCATTATATGGTCCTAGGGATACGGCATACCAACCGTCATCTAAGGAGAAAATATTAATTTTTTCGCTCAAAATTCTTGAAAACTGCTTTGTTGATTCTTCAGCCCTAATTATGCTTGGCAGCGTCTCAACTTGTACCCAACGGCTGTCGTTTGCAGATGCAAAAGTGCTGATCAAAAGATATATTATAAAGATTTTTTTAATCATAGTGTTTCCGACTATTGGACATTTAAGGCTATCTAGTGATCATGCTACAAAATATCTACAATAAAAATTTTTTGAAATCATTTGAAATCAATAATCTGTTGCTGATTGACCCTAGTAATAGCATTGCATAAGTAGGTGGCAAGCAGGTATATGAAAACACATGGTAAAAATAATGAATGTTGCAAAACCAAAATCTTTTCAGGAAATTATTTTGAGGCTGCAAAACTATTGGTCAGAAAATGGTTGTGCTATTCTTCAACCTTACGATATGGAGGTGGGAGCAGGGACCTTTCATCCTGCTACTACACTTCGATCTCTTGGTGAAAACAATTGGGCTGCCGCTTATGTTCAACCATCGAGACGACCAAGTGACGGCAGATATGGCGAGAATCCAAATCGACTTCAGCATTACTACCAGTACCAGGTGATAATGAAACCCAGTCCAGAAAACTTCCAGGATCTATATTTGGGATCTTTAGAGGCGATTGGATTATCAATGAGTATTCATGATATCCGATTTGTTGAAGATGATTGGGAGAGCCCAACTTTGGGTGCTTGGGGGTTAGGTTGGGAGGTGTGGTGTGACGGCATGGAGGTGAGTCAGTTCACATATTTTCAACAGGTTGGTGGTCATGATTGTAAACCGGTTTCGGGCGAATTGACTTATGGGTTGGAACGGCTGGCAATGTATGTTTTAGGCGTGAACCACGTAATGGATATGCCATTTAATTCTCCTGATGCGCCTGTGCCGTTAAAGTATGGAGATATTTTTCTGCAGACGGAGCAGGAATACGCCAGATGGAACTTTGATGTCGCGAATACAGATACTCTTTTAAGAAATTTTGAAGAAGCTGAAAAAGAATGTGAGCGTATTTTGTTTCATGATGAATTAGATCCAAAAACAGGTAAAAAAATAATTATGGTGCACCCTGCTTACGATTTTTGTATCAAAGCCAGTCATTTTTTCAATCTCTTAGATGCACGGGGGGTAATATCTGTAACAGAGAGACAAGCATATATTGCCCGAGTTAGAAATTTAGCGAAGAAATGCGCAGATGCTTTTTTACAGACAGTCGCAGGGGGACAAAAAAATTGAACGGAAAAGTGATCGTTGCTTTACTAGTTTTTCCTGCAATTTTTGCAGGAGCAGCTCTTTATTATTTGCAAATTTTTAGCTTCTATGAAGAAATCGTTCCTGATGGTAAAACAGATATATCTATATTGCAGAAAAAAAATGAGCTTCCAGAGGTTATTAATTATTCAAACTTTAGGGCTATAAGTTCAGATAGCTCACCTATAAGATATCGGGCTTGTTTTGAAACATCAGAAGATCTTGATGTTTTACGCGAAATTTATCTGGTATATGAAGATGCAGTGCCTAAAATTGCTCCATATTGGTTCGACTGTTTTGACGCTAAGGAATTAGGTTTGGCCCTGAAAGATAAAGACTATGGTGAAGTATTTCTGTCCAAGAAAAATATCGTGTACGGAATTGATAGAGTTGTTGCAATTTTGGCAAATGGGAATGGTTACGTCTGGCATGAAATAAATGAATGCGGAGATAAGTTATATGATGGTTCCCCAGTTTCAAATGAGTGCCCCGAGAAAGATTAGTCATGTCAGATTTGTTAATAGAACTATTTTCAGAGGAAATTCCAGCAAGAATGCAGGAAATTGCCGCTCAACAGCTAAAGAATAAAATGGTTCTTTATCTCGCTGAGGAAGGTCTGTCTGAAATTAGTGCAACTGCGTTTTCAACTCCACGGCGTCTTACACTTTTCGTGAATGGTATTCCTGAAAAAAGCCCCGATACCAGAGAAGAACGCAAAGGTCCTAGAATAGATGCACCCCAAAAGGCCATAGACGGTTTTCTAAGAAGTGTTGATTTAGAACTAGATCAGTTACAAATAAGAAATGACGGTAAGGTCGACAAATATTTTGCATTGATAGAAACCTCTGGCCGTGCATCAGAAGAAATTATTGAGAAAGCTTTAGAGAAAACAATCAAAACTTTTCCTTGGCCGAAGTCTATGCGTTGGGGTTCTTCATCATTAAGATGGGTTAGACCTCTTCAAGGAATCCTATGTATTCTTATAAAAGATGATGAGCCGCGGATTATTGATTTTGAGATAGAGGGAATAAAGTCGAAATCTGTCACCACAGGTCACAGGTTTATGGCTCCTAAATATTTTAAAATCAAAGATTTTGAGGATTATAAAAGAAAGTTACGAGATGCTTTTGTAATCCTTGATCATAGTGAACGGGCAGAAATAATATTGAATGATGCAAATAACTTGGCTTTTGCAAATGGATTAGATTTGATAGATGACCCTGCCCTTTTGGCAGAGGTAGCGGGTTTGGTCGAATGGCCTGTAGTCTTATTAGGTGACGTGGATACTGCCTTTTTCGAGTTGCCTGCAGAAGTTCTTCAGGCCTCAATGAAAGAACACCAAAAATTTTTCTCTCTAAAAAATCCAAAAACTGGAAAAATTGAAAAGTTTATTACCGTTGCCAATATTGAAACTGCAGATAATGGCGCGACGATCCTGGAGGGAAATCAAAAAGTATTGTACGCGAGATTATCAGATGCAAAATTCTTTTGGGAAAATGATTTACGGCTAATTCAAAAAGACGGACTTAGTGTTTGGTCAGAAAAGCTTAAAAACGTTATGTTTCATAATAAGCTTGGTAGCCAGGGGGATAAAGTTTTACGTATCTCTGCTCTCAGTCAGAAACTGGCAAACCGGCTAAAGTGTGATGTCAAAACTGCAACAATAGGTGCAGAGATATGCAAGTGCGATTTAGCGTCTGAAATGGTTTATGAATTTCCAGAGCTACAGGGTGTTATGGGTAGATATTACGCTTCTAGCGCTGGGTATCCTGAAAATGTGGCTAAAATTTGTGAAGAACACTACGCTCCCAAAGGTCCTAATGACCCAGTTCCGTCCACATTGTCGTCAATAGTGGTGTCGCTTGCTGATAAATTAGATACATTGCTGAGCTTTTGGATTATCAATGAAAAGCCCTCAAGCTCAAAAGATCCATTTGCGTTAAGGCGATCTGCGCTTGGTGTAATAAGAATAATTCTGGAAAATGATCTGGAATTAGATCTAGTAGACTTACTTTATAAACATTTAGAAGATGTATCTATTTTTGGTTCTGATAGAGATGCAGTACCTGACTTAATGAATTTCATTCGCGATAGGTTTAAAATTTATCTACGTGATAAAAATATTCGTTACGATTTGATTGATGCATGTCTTGATGTTGGAAAGATAGGAAACCTTAGTCTGATCCAAAAACGAATTAATGCTCTTACAAATCTATTTAAGAGTGAGGACGCTGAGGACTTTTTGCAAGGTTTCAAACGTGCAAATAACATTTTGGCAAAAGCAGAGCAAAAAGATGGTGTAGAGTATTCATTCGGAGCAGACGTCAAATATATGGAAGATGTTTCCGAAAGGGAACTATTTGATGCTTTGACTATGCAACACTCAACCGTAAAGACTGCGGTATCTGGTGAAGATTTTCAAAAGGCAATTTTAGCCATATCTGATCTGAGAAAGCCAATAGACTTTTTTTTTAACTCTATTCAGGTCAACTCTGAGAATGACATTGTTAGGCGGAACCGATTAAATTTGCTTGGTCAAATTCGAGAGACTTGCAATTTAGTAGCCGATCTAAGCAAAATTGAAGGCCAATCTACTTAGCAGTTTTTAATTTATTCTAAAGTTTCTTAGTGCAATTTTCGTAATATGATGATTACCTAATTTAAATGCAAAATGGTTTTTTATATGGAAAATGACATGGAACGGCTTGAATTAGATTATGAGCTAATTACGCCATCCGCTAGAATAGCAGCTACTACTCATGGGGGCAGAGCAAAGTGTTTGCAGCGATTGCTCCGATTAGATCTACCAGTCCCAAGAACCGTTGCAATTTCTTTTTCGGGCGTACACTCAATTGCGGCAGGGCACTTTGAGGAACTCTTAGATCTTTTAGATAACTTTAATAATGACGATCTTCTTTGTGTGCGGCCATCATCTGAAAGCCCTGATTGGGGTGGCCCCAGTGCAATCATGAACATTGGCATGAATGATCTGCGTTATGAAGAGTTAAAACAAAAGCTGGGTGCAGATGTGGCTTCATCAATCTATATAGAATTTATACAAGCCTATTCGCTGCATGTGGCGAGATTAGACCCTGATATTTTCAATCAAGTTGACCATGGAAGTAGCGATGCGTTGCCGAAAATATTAGAAATATATGAAAGTGAGACAGAGCATGTATTTCCGCAGGACATTACCGTTCAACTCTCTGAAATTCTTAGGTCGATGGCACGAACCTGGGAAAGTACCACAGCGAGATTGTTGAGAAAAGCAAAAGGGGCTCCGATAGATGCGGGGCTTGGCTTGGTTGTGCAAGAGATGGCTTTTGGTCTGGGCGAAGGGGAAAGTGGAACTGGGGTCTTACAACTTATTGATGAAAACAACGGCAGACCCAAAATTAAGGGACGATACACACAACAATCGCAAATGATACCAAAATCGTCTAGCGACGGTACTCTTTATTTGACTAAGGATGTGAGAGGTTTGTCACTAGAAGATAACAATGAAAAAATTTTTAGACAATTAGTGGATTTTGCCACTCTGATGCGCATCAAGTTGCGTGAAGAAATGCAAATTGAATTCAGCATTCAAAATGGAATTCTATACATATTGGATGGTATCAAAACTCCCAGAAAGTCACAGGCAGCCGTTAGGGTGGCGGTGACGCTTGCTGAAGATGGAATTATTTCTCGTAGCGAAGCTATGATGAGGATTGAGCCAAGAGCCATAAGTGAGCTTCTTCATAGACAAATTGATCCTGAAGCTGAACGAGATATCTTGGGTGCTGGGGTGGCTGCTAGTCCGGGCGCTGCAACTGGAAAAATTGTTTTCTCAGCAGAGTCTGCTCAATCATATGCATCGAGGGGAATTAATTGCATTTTGGTCCGCAGAGAGACTTCCCCTGAGGATGTAAGAGGAATGCATGCGGCTGTTGCGGTTTTAACTGAGAGAGGTGGGATAACCAGTCACGCTGCAGTTATAGGAAGAGGCATAGGGTTGCCTTGTGTAGTTGGTGCAACGGATATTCGATTTCAAATGAAGAGAAAAACTTTAATTTGTAGAGATGGCCGGCAATTAGTAGAAGGAGATGAAATAACTGTTGATGGAACAAGTGGTGACATATTGTTTGGTGCTCCTAAAATGGTTGAGGCAGCATTGGATGATGCTTTTCAAACTCTTCTTGGGTGGACTGATGAAGTGTCGGAAATGAAAGTTCGCGCTAATGCTGATACTGCTCAGGACGCCTTAACTGCCAAGAAGTTTAATGCTCAGGGGATTGGTTTGTGCAGGACAGAACATATGTTCTTTGAAAGTGACCGGCTTACTGTGATGCGGGAAATGATCTTTGCAAAATCAGCTGATGATCGACGTTTAGTCCTGGAGAGATTATTGCCGATGCAGCGTAAGGATTTTATAGAATTATTTGAAATTATGAAAGATCTGCCAGTATGTATTAGGCTTTTTGATCCACCTCTTCATGAATTTCTTCCTACCGATAGAGATGGTATGCATGATTTAGCAGAGGCTTTAGACTTACCCCTGTCAGACGTAATTCGAAGAGTTGAAGCAATGGGTGAATACAACCCGATGTTAGGCATGCGAGGGGTGCGATTGGGCATTACTGTGCCAGAAATCTACGAAATGCAAGCGAGAGCAATTTTTGAAGCCATAGTTCATGTTTATAAAAAAGGTATTTCAGTAATACCGGAGATAATGATACCTTTGGTCAGTGCCAAACGCGAGGTAGAACTTGTTAAAAAAAGAGTTGCATCTGTAGCTTCCCAAGTAAGATTGGAAACATCGGAAGATATTAATTATAAATTAGGTGTGATGGTAGAAACCCCACGCGCAGCACTTCGAGCAAGCGATATTGCTATGAATTCTGAATTTTTGAGCTTTGGAACAAATGACTTAACTCAAATGGCTTATGGTCTGTCCAGAGATGATGCCGGGCGGTTTATGTCGCAATACGTACAACAGGGTGTTTTCCACGAGGACCCTTTTCATATTTTAGACTTTGAGGGTGTTGGTGAACTTGTGAGATTGGGTGCTGATAGAGCTAGGTCCATAAAGTCTAATATTACTCTTTCAATATGTGGAGAGCACGGTGGAAACCCAGAGTCTATAGCTTTTTGTCATAAATTAGGGTTCCATTACGTGTCTTGTTCTCCATATCGGGTTCCGGTAGCAAAACTTGCAGCTGCTCAGGTTGCTATTTCGACCATAGTCAGCTAAATGGTCAGCGCTTTTAAAATTGATGAAGTCGAGTAATATTTTTAAAATGATTTGTAAATATTACAACAAAATTGCACCCTTAATTTTGGTCGCACTTTCTATTTCTTACTCTTCTGAGGCTATTGCCAGTAATCTTTCAAGGCTTCTTGCAATTCAGAAAGAGCATCATGACAGCTTGCCAGAATTTGTAATGGATATGTTAGTTGATACTTCTAAAAGACGTGTTGAAGCAATCATTGATCAACATTATCTCGATGGACTGCCTAATTATGTTGGTGACAAGGAATGGAAATGTTTGGCTGAAGCTCTTTATTTTGAGGCTAGGGGGGAGTCGGTAATCGGCCAGTTCGCCGTTGCTGAGGTGATAATTAATAGGACAAATAGTAATAGGTTCCCAAATACTATTTGTGGGGTAGTGAACCAGGGTACAAATAAAAGCCGCTATAGATGCCAGTTTACCTACATGTGTGATGGTTTGTACGAACGTGTTGATGACAAAATTAGTTTTTCGAGAGTGGGTAAAATAGCGCGTATGACTTTATGGGAAGTAAATATTAATCTGACAAAAGGCGCGTTATATTACCATGCTAATTCAGTCAATCCAAGTTGGGCTAAAAAGTTGGTAAAAACAGGAACAATTGGTGATCATAAATTTTATTCTGATAAAGCGCCGGTTGATTAGTTTCCTGGAGGTGTAATGTAAATAATACTCCAGTCACGAACTAAACTAATGATGGTCTATAGGGGACATTTGTGCAAAGCTATAATAGCGCAAGGATAAGAGAATGAAAAATGAAATTAAGCTGGCTTTCAGTCATCCTGTTGAGAGATCTATAAGCAATATTTCTGACATTGAACTTGATAGAATTTCACTGCGAGATCACATAGTTGAAGTGGAAATTGGAGCATTTCAGTCGGAGCGTGGACTGACTCAGAGAATTTGCTTCAACGTTGTTGTCGAGGTAAAGCCGCTCCATCAAGTAATAGACGATGACGTCGATAAGATATTATCATATGATAAAGTCACTGAGGCGATTTCGGATGAAGTTTGCGCTGAACGAGTTAACCTACTAGAAACTTTAGCGCAGCGTATCGCAGATAGAGTACTAACTGAACCGCAGGCTTATCGGATTTTTGTGAGAATTGAAAAACTTGATAGAGGTCCAGGCGCCTTAGGTGTGGAAATTGTGAGGACAGAGGACGACATTAGTGCTAATAATCAACTAGGCTTAAATAACGATGAGCTAGCGATTAGACCGCATGTCGTGTATTTGAGTAATACGGCAATTAGTTCTGAGTATCTCGGTGGATGGATAAGTCAGCTTCACGCGTTGAAAGACCCAGTCGTTTTATGTGTTGGTATTCCTGAAAACCCAATGCAGGCAATCAACCAGAAGTCTTCAATTTGGCGTAGGCTGGATTTGCTTTCTATAGAGCAGAATGCTTGGATATTAGCGGGCAAAAATTCTAAGTGTGTGGTAGTTTCGACAAAAACAGAGTTGAATTATGCAATAAAGCAGGGTCGAATTTCAGTTTGGGCTCCATCAAAAATGATCCTGGATGCTATAAACCCTCCAGATGTAGACGCTGCTAATACCTACAAATTGGCTTATTGGCTTATGAACATCCTTAATGGGAAAAAACTAAGCATTATAGGTGTTAAACCTATCTCGCACGATCACGGTAAGATGGTCGCAACACTGCCTTTAAAAGAATGTATTTTCTGAACTGTTACTAGCTACTTAAATAAATATGAGTGAATATTTTCGTCCTATAATCAGATCTGAGCGTGAGATACCAAGTAACGCACAAATAATGCGAGGCACCGCTTTTTGGTTCACGCATGCTGTAAAGCTTTCGAGAAATTCTGAGTCAGAGATAGTATTGGCTAAAAAAATACCTAACCACATTTTGGATAAGATTACTAAGAGGAGACCCAAAATTTGTCGAATATCTTTTGATACTCCGACGATCATGGGTATCTTAAATGTAACTCCTGACAGCTTTTCTGATGGGGGCAAATATTCAACTTTGAATGCTGCCACAGAGCATTGCATGTCTATGGTTTCTGCTGGTGCAGATATAATTGATATAGGAGGGGAGAGTACTCGACCCGGTGCAGCAGAGTTGGATGTGGCGCAAGAAATATCGAGAGTAATACCCGTGTTAGATGAGGTAGCAAAAGAAATTCAAGTGCCAATCTCTATAGATACTAGAAAATCTGAAGTCGCAAAATTAGCAATTTCTTCTGGTGCCGTAATTGTTAATGATGTTTCTGGATTAAAATTTGACAGCAAAATGGCTGAGTACTGCATAAATCAAAATTTACCTGTCTGTATAATGCATTCACAAGGTATTCCGGAAACGATGCAAAATGCGCCGAAATACAAAAACGTATGCTTGGATGTCTATGATTTTCTAAATGAGCAAATAGAAAAAATGATAGATTCTGGTATGCAAAGAAGTAATATAATAGTTGATCCTGGTATCGGATTTGGAAAGACCTTGACGCATAACTTTGATTTATTAAAAGGAATAAGCCTTTTTCATGGATTAGGAGTGCCAATACTTATTGGTGTTTCTAGAAAAAAATTCATAATGACTGTTGCTGGACTTGAGGAAAATGAACACAGGGTGTCGGGCTCAATTGCTCTAGCATTATTCGCTCGATCTCAGGGTGTACAAATCTTCAGGGTTCACGATGTAAAAGAAACTGTTCAGGCTATGAAATTATGGCATAGTATGTCCTCTTATTCACCAGGAGATTTCAATGCCTCGTAAATTTTTTGGTACTGATGGAGTGCGTGGTAGGGCTAACTCTTACCCCATGACTGCAGATTTTTGTCTAAAACTTGGTGCGGCAGCAGGCTCCTACTTTCGGCGAGATAGTAATCAATCGCATCGCGTTGTTATCGGCAAAGATACGCGTTTATCGGGATACATGTTTGAAAATGCATTAACAGCAGGTTTAACGTCTTCTGGGATGAATGTATTATTACTTGGACCGGTTCCAACGCCTGCTGTTGGGCTTTTGACAAATTCAATGAGAGCAGATTTAGGCATTATGATCTCTGCTAGCCATAATGAACATAATGACAACGGTATAAAATTTTTTGGTCCTGATGGTTATAAATTATCAGACGAGGCAGAATTCGAGATAGAATCTTTAATTTCTGAAGGTGTAGATTGCGTATTTCCAGAGCATATTGGCAGGGCTAAGCGTATTGATGATGGCAGGTATCGATATATAGAGCGAGTGAAATCGAGTTTTCCAAATCAGATGAGGTTAGATGGCCTTAAAGTTGTGATAGATTGCGCTAATGGAGCTGGTTATCGAGCAGCACCAGAGGTTTTGTGGGAGCTTGGAGCTGAAGTTATACCCATTGGTGTTTCTCCTGATGGAAGAAATATCAATTTGAATTGTGGTTCTACCAGTCCAAGAGTCGCCGCTGAGACAGTGGTAGCACATGGAGCCGATGTGGCGATTTGTTTGGATGGCGACGCTGATAGAGTATTAGTGATTGACGAAAAAGGCAGCCCAATTGATGGCGATCAGTTCTTAGGGATGATTGGAGCGCGATGGTTCAAAGAAGGTAAATTAGCAAATGAAACTTTAGTATCTACCGTTATGTCAAATATGCGATTAGAAACTTTTCTGAACCAGGAGGGAATAACTCTAGTTCGAACGTCAGTTGGAGATCGATATGTAGTGGAGCGCATGAGGTTGAATGGCTTTAATCTAGGGGGAGAGAAATCAGGACATGTGGTGATGATGGATTATTCCACTACAGGTGACGGATTAATGGCTGGCTTACAATTTTTAGCAGAAATGATCCGCAAGGGTGAGCCAGCTAGCGTGGTTGGGCGTCCGTTTGATCTTGCTCCACAAAGGACAGAGAACATTACTTATTCTGTGGAAAAGAATCCTCTAAACGACCCATCTGTGATAAAAATAATTTCAGAGTCAGAAAAAAAGCTTTCAGGACTTGGACGTTTATTAGTCAGAAAATCTGGAACGGAGAAACTTATCAGAGTTATGGTTGAGGCTGAAGATATCTCAATTTTAGATGCTACGATGGCTTCTATCACTTCAACCATAAAGGGACTATAAATTATTATTTCTAAGTTTTGTTTTAATAATCTCTTTTATTCCTGAAGTTTGGTTTATCAACAGCCCGCTCAAAATTAATGCTAAAGCTACAAGCATTGAAATCTTAAATGGTTCGTTAAGTATTAAAATACTAAAAAAAACAGACCAAACTGGAACCTGAAAATTTGTGAGTGTCATAAATACAGGACCTGCAGTACGAATTATTACAATTCTTAAAAAAGTTGCCGCAGCTGTTGGAAAAATACCTAGAATAAATAAGTAAAAAAGTGTTTGCTTCGATACAATCGGTGGCCCTCCTTCGATTAACCAGGCGGCTGGTATCACAAAAATTGCGCCAGAAGTTAATGAAACTGCTGCCAGACCAATTGGATCTATAGGGGGTAGGCGTCTAGTAAGTACTGCACTTGTTGCATAACAAAAAGTTGCAAATAGACAAGCTAGCCGACCATATTTTTCTCTAGCATCATTTGAGGTCATAAAAACTTCAGGCCCCAAGAGAACAAACACACCACAAAAACCACAGAAGATACCTAAGACTGTAGTAGTTGTAATTCTTTCACTTGTGATAAAAAGATATGAAAGCGGTAATACTAATAGAGCAACTGATGCCATTGAAATACCAGCAAAAGCAGAAGTCACATATTGCTGCCCCCAGCTTAGCGCGATAAAAGGAGCTGCTGTTGCAAACACGCCAGAAAATATAAGGGTTGGCCAGTCCTTTGACTGTGTTTGAAAGAGCTGCTTTTTAGAAAAAAACCAAATGATATTTGTAATAACGGCCGCTATCGATATACGGGCGGCTGCAAGCCAAAATGGGGTAACTCCCTTCAAGGCCAATTCGATGATCATAAAGGTGCTGCCCCAAATTAATCCTAAAACGGTTAACAGAAGCCAGCTTTTTTTAGTAACGCTATGATTCATATATATAATTGTAATCTAACCGACAATCTTTTGATTGACACAAGTAAAGGTAAAAAGGCAGCTATTTACTTAACTGCCTTTCATTAATTAATTTTAATTACGATCTTTATCAACCATTTTGCCGGCTGAAATCCATGGCATCATACCCCGTAATTTTTCGCCAACTTTTTCAATTTCATGCTTATCATTCAAACGGCGTGTTGCCTTGAAATATGGCTGGCCCACTGCATTTTCCTGCATGAAGTCTCTTACAAATTTTCCTGTTTGTATATCTTTCAATACAGCTTGCATCTTAGCCTTAGTTTCATCATATGGGAGTATTCGAGGTCCGGAAACGTACTCACCATATTCGGCTGTGTTCGAAATTGAATAATTCATATTTGCTATTCCGCCTTCATAAATAAGGTCAACAATCAACTTTACTTCATGAAGACACTCAAAGTATGCCATCTCAGGCGCATACCCGGCTTCTACTAGAGTTTCAAAACCCATTCTGATTAGCTCGACTAAGCCGCCACATAAAACAGCCTGTTCTCCAAAGAGATCTGTTTCACATTCTTCCCTAAAGTTAGTCTCAATTATACCTGATCGGCCACCTCCAATCGCAGAGCAGTAAGATAGACCAATCTCTAACGCCTTTCCACTTGCGTCATTATCTACTGCAACAAGGCATGGCACGCCACCGCCTTTGGTATATTCTCCTCTGACGGTATGCCCTGGTCCCTTGGGCGCCATCATTATTACGTCTACGCCCTCTTTGGGCTCAATAAGTCCAAAATGAACATTTAAGCCATGAGCAAATGCTATGGCTGCACCTTTTTTAATATTGTCATGTACATAAAGCTTGTAGGTTTGTGCTTGTAGCTCATCCGGCATTGTAAACATTAGAACATCACACCAAGCAGCGGCTTCGGCAATACCCATTACCTCTAAGCCTTCGCCTTGGGCTTTTTTCGCAGATGGTGAGCCTTCGCGCAACGCTACTACTAAATTTTTTGCTCCACTATCTCGTAGATTAAGTGCATGAGCGTGACCTTGAGATCCATAACCCAAAATTGCTACTTTTTTTTCCTTTATGAGATTAACATCACAATCTCTATCATAATAAACTCGCATAATTCCCTCTTTAAATTAATTAAGATTATTATTTACATGAAAATATTTGTATATTGTTTTCTTTTTTTCAATTTGTTATGCATAAATGAATATTTAAATAGATTAATTTGGCAAAAACAATAAAAAATATGCTTACAGAATTAGATGCAAGAATTTTAAGAATTTATCAATCAGCTCCAGATATTCCGATGGCTGAGTTGGCGTCAAAAGCTGGTACAACATTAGCTGTTTTGTCCCGTAGATTGGCTCGGCTGAGACTAAATGGACAAATTGTTGCTAAGGAGGCGATAATCAATTGGCAAATTTTAGGCTATAAAGTTGAAGTGTCTCTACGGATAACTTTAGATAAGACCCATCAATTGGCTTTTGACAATTTTATAAATGATGCTCGAAAGATACAGGAGATTATTGAAATTCAAACATTTTTGGGAAAAGTGGATGTCAGGCTACTTTTGATTGCTAAAAATATGGATGACTATCAAAAAATTTACAGAGAAAAAATACTTCATTTGCCACATATTATGGAAATTGAGCCGTTGATGCATATTGCCCGGGTACAAAATAACGAGGTTTTACCTGTTTGATGGAACTTGATGAAGTTGATCAGCAGCTACTTAAAGAACTGCAGAGAGATTGTACTAGATCTGCTAGTTCTTTTGTAGATCAATTAGGCTTATCGCAACCTGCCATCTGGCGCCGTACAAAACGTTTATATAACGAGGGCATAATTTCTGGTAAACGCTTAGTTTTGGATACTGAAAAATTAGGTTTTAGCGTAACCGTTTTTTTAGGTATTAAACTAGCCAGAAAGGGGCTAGTTCGCTTAGAAGATTTTGAGCGAGCTGTTACTGCGATACCAGAGGTACAAACTGTAGAACATGTTTTGGGAGTCTACGATTACAGGATAAGAATTGTTGCTCGAGATATCCCTGATTTTGAACGAATTTTAAGACGTAGAATAATGACACTTCCTGGGGCTGGCGAAATTGAGTCTAATGTGCTTTTAAGTGAAGAGAAAAGGCAGGGACCGTTATAACTATTTTGTTTTTAAATATTTATAGTTGTCGAAATAGTTTATGGAGCCAATTGATTTTGACTTGAGTTGTTTTATTATCATTAATAGCCGTTAAAAAGGGGGCAAGAATGGGTGCTTTGCTAGATACAATCGATCCGAATGGTCTGGAAGAATTTTCCGTAGTGTTCACTGATCGTTCGCTTAACCATATGTCGGCTTCTTTTCAGGAAGTTATGAACGATATCTCAAGTATGTTAAAAGAAGTCTACAGTTCTGATGCTGTTGTAATTATACCAGGGGGTGGGACCTTTGGCATGGAAGCTGTAGCTCGGCAGTTTGGTCGTGATGCAAAAGTCCTAGTTGCTCGTAATGGATGGTTTTCATATCGTTGGAGCCAAATATTTGAATGTAACAATTTGGCCCAATCGGTTGAAGTTATGAAAGCAAGGAGAGAAAAAAACTCAGAGCAATCTCCTTTCCATCCAGTGCCGATAGATCAATTGGTAAAAAAAATAAAGTCCTATTCACCTGACATTGTCTTTGCCCCTCATGTGGAAACTTCAGCGGGAATAATTTTGCCTGATAATTATATAAGGCAAATGGCGGAGGCGGCTCATGATGTGGGAGCAATCATGGTTCTTGATTGTATTGCATCGGGTTGTGCTTGGATTGATATGAATATGTTAGGGGTAGATGTTTTGATTTCTGCGCCACAGAAAGGATGGTCTGCATCACCATCTGCAGGTTTGGTGATGTTATCGAAGTTAGCAGTTGAGCGTATGGAAAATTCTACTTCAGACAGCTTCGCAATTGATCTGAAGAAATGGCACTCAATTATGCAGGCTTATGAGAGTGGAGGGCATGCTTACCATGCTACTATGCCAACGGATTCGTTGCGAGCATTCAGAGACACTATGCTTGAAACAAAGGAATACGGTTTTGATAAACTATGCGTTGCTCAGTGGGATTTAGGAAATAAAGTTAGAGGCTTGCTTAAAGAAAAAGGAATGACTTCTGTGGCTCCAGATGGTTTTGGTGCTCCCGGCGTGGTAGTGAGCTACACTGAAGATCCTTCAATACAAAACGGTTCGAAGTTTACTAATTTGGGTATGCAAATAGCCGCTGGTGTTCCGTTAGCCTGTGACGAACCAGAAAATTTTATGACGTTTAGGTTGGGCTTATTCGGGCTTGATAAACTTTATGATGTTAGTGGAACTATAGATCGTTTGAGACGTGTTATAGATCAGGTTCTATAGCCTGCTATCTTTCCAAATTTCTTTCTTTCAGCCCAAGTCCCAGTTTCATAATTCCATGGCGTATTTTGGGTGATGAATGTAAAAAGTTTATTCCCAAAGCTCTAGATTTTTGAGCAAGTGGTAGTGAACTTTTTGATACTTCATTCAGAGTGTTTATTCCCAAAACTCGTGCGTTAACATCCATCCGTCTTGATCTATCATATTTATCCAATATTTCTTGGACTTCACTTAGTCGTGGAGTATCTTTTGCCAATTCGTACAATGCCTTTATGTCAGCGACGCTCATATTTAAACCTTGTGCTCCGATAGGCGGTAAAACGTGAGCCGCTTCTGCTATTAAGGCCGTTCTTTTTGCTGTTAGTTGCTTTGCAATTTGTGAGATGATGGGCCAATCAGTTATGTGACTTATAATCTTAAGTTTTCCCAAGTGTGAACACGAGCGATCGTAAATCTCTTCCTCGAATTGTTCTACTTCTAGTGATAGAAGCCGTTCTACATTCTTTTTACTTTCCATCCATACTACTGACGAGCAAGGCTTCCCCTCAAAGTCTGCCATTGGAACGAAAGTAAAAGGACCACCGGACCGATGTATTTCGATTGATGCATTTTGGTGAGGTCTTTCATGGCTAACAATAAACGTTAAAGCATTCTGAGAAAACTCTGTTTTTGAAACTTGTATTTGAGATTTGCTACGTATTAATGAATCTCTTCCGTCTGCTCCAATAACAAGTTTAGATTTTACCTGACTTCCATCATCCAGATATACGAATGCTGCATCATCACGCCTGATAAATGATGATGTTGTTAAACCAAAGCCTAATTCAAGATTGTTGTAGTTATTCGCTTTTTCCATCAGAGTCCGACGTAATAGCCAATTAGGTATGTTCCATCCGAAGGGTAGTTCAGAGATATCTGAGGCTAGAAAATCTTTCGTTATTATTTCCCTAGGAGGCCATTTGTCACCCTCGGCATCAATAATTCGCATAATATCCATCGGTATAGCATGTGGCTCTAGTTTTTCCCACAAACCAAGTGACTCCATAAAGCTTTTTGCTGGTTGAAGGAATGCAGTTGTTCGCAGATCGGCACCAACGTCATTAACTTGAGTGACTGGCTTCTTGGGGTCTACACAAAAAACTGAGTAACCGAGCGAGGCAAAAGATAAAGACGCAAGTAAGCCAGCAGGTCCGGCTCCAGATATAAAAATATCTACATTTTTCTTTTTCAACCACTGGCCTCATTATAAACTTGAAGTATTTTCAGTAATGTGAACTTCTGATTTGTCTTTTTTTGGGTATAGAAATAAGACTGCTATAGTTCTTAAAATCGCTGTTCAATTTTTTACAATTTTTAATTTCGACAATAACCTCTTTTAGAACTGATTATTACCTCCTTTAAAGCAGCATCTTGGTAATTAATACTTTTTTAACAAATTTAAAGAGCTATTTCTGCTATTTTATGTCCAGATAGTTTTTTGAGTAGGGCATAACTCCTTTATATGAATTAGTTATGTAAAGATAATTATCAGGTTAGTAGTGACGGTTTGACTATCGTGTTTGAAAATTTATTTCACAGTGTCAATTCAGCGCTGAGATACAAAAATTGAAAACGGCAGTGAATTAATTTCCTCTAAATGTTGTGCTAAAATTCAAATTTCAAATTACACTAAATTTTACGTAGCAGAAAGGTTTTTCAAAATAGGTTTAATTCTCAAAACTTTTTTCTTATTGCTATTTCAAGGGATTGTACTTAGCCTGTAATATCTACTCTTTGGTGTATTTATATAATAAGTAGATATTTGATATGTACAAAAACACAAATAAAGATGCTTACGCTTTAATTCTAGAGGCCATTGATAATGGGGTATTTAAACCAGGTGATCGGTTAGTTGAAATTGATTTAGCCGAAAATTTTGGAGTATCTAGAACCCCTATCAGAGAGGCGCTACAAAAGCTAGAGACACAGTCTCTTTTGGAGAGGGATGGGCGTAGTTTGATCGTTTCGTCGTTAGATCATAATCAGATGGCAGAATTATATGTTGTTCGAGCCGAATTGGAGGGGTTGGCTGCAAAATTAGCAGCAAAACACGCCACAGATGAGGAAAAGCGAGTTCTTCAGGATATGGTTAACAACGATCGTAAGTTGATGACAGATCCAACCGCCCTTGCTAGAGCAAATCGAAGATTCCATAAGCAAATTCATTTAGCCTCTCATAATCGTTACCTAGTGCAACAATTGGATTTAGTTCATCGATCAATGGCTTTGATGGCGACTACCTCTTTGGCTGTTGATGGTCGGGGAGAGGTAGCAATGGCAGAACACCAAGCCATAGTTGATGCAGTAATTACTGGCAAAGCCGACGATGCATACAATTGTTTAAGGGATCATATATCTGTGGCTTACATTACCAGACTGAAACAAGAACTAAGTGATGAATAAAAGAATTAGAACACTGAACGATTATAAATTTAATGCTTTTTTCTTATCAATGTCTTCTGCAAATCGTTCAAATAGGTAGAAGCTGTCCATAGGACCTGGACTTGCTTCTGGATGATGTTGAACCGAATAAACTGGTCTTCCAATAAGCTTAATCCCACAATTTGATCCGTCAAAAAGGGAAATGTGAGTTTCCTCAACGTCGTCTGGTAGTGATTGCGAATCTACTGCAAACCCATGATTCATTGATGTAATTTCAACCTTGCCAGTTGATAGATCTTTAACTGGATGATTTGCGCCATGATGACCGTGGTTCATCTTTACTGTTTTGGCGCCTAAAGCCAATGCTAACATCTGATGGCCTAGGCAAATACCAAATATTGGGAGCTCTGGTACTTGAAGTAACTTTTCAATCATACTGATAGAATAGTTACCAGTTGCTTCTGGATCTCCTGGGCCGTTAGACAAAAAGACACCATCAGGATCATAACTCAAAACTTCGTCAGCATTCGCTGTTGCCGGTAGAACGATAACTTCACATTTGATAGCTGCTAAGCATCGCAGTATGTTCTCTTTCACTCCGTAATCTATTGCGACAACTCGAGCTTCTTTGTCATTAATTTCGCTGTAGCCATCAGACCATTGCCAGCGGTTTTGTGTCCAATAATACGTTTTTCCGGCAGTTACATTCTTAGCTAGGTCATGCCCTGAAAGCCCCTCAAAGTTTTTTGCTTCTTCTACGAGGCCATCAATATCAAAGTTACCGCTTGGGCTGTGTTCCAGGGCAACATGTGGTGCCCCCTGTTGTCGGATAATTCTTGTTATTCTACGCGTGTCGACTCCCCCAATGCCTATGAGTTTATTTTTCTTTAGCCACTCGATTAGGTTTTCTTGTGACCGCCAATTTGAAGCTAGCGTAGGTCGCCATTTGACTACCATTCCAGACGCAAACGATAACTTAGCTTCGTTATCTTCGAAATTCACTCCCACATTTCCTATATGAGGAAAGGTAAAAGTTATAATTTGACCAGCATATGATGGGTCTGTTAAAATTTCTTGATATCCAGTCATTGAAGTGTTGAAACACAACTCTGCTATTGTTCGGCCAGTTGATCCAAAGCCCTCGCCAAAAAAAACTGTTCCATCAGATAACGCGAGACAAGCCGTTGGCTTTATCCCATTTGGATCTTTCATTTATGATTCTCCGATACATAAGTCGACGAGAAGTTATTCTTACAGGTAAAAATGGTCAAGCTTGAGTTTAGTTTCGCGATAATCTAACTATGTGAAGGTCGATGCTAAAATGCGGTAAGAATTAAATATTTCTGTACGTTTTTGGGGAGGGTGAAATGTCACTTCGAAATAAAATAAAATCTGCAATGAAGGAAGCCATGAAAGAAAAGGCTCAACTGCGATTATCTACATTACGCTTAATTAGTGCCGCAATCAAAGATCGAGATATTGCTGCTCGCTCAGAGGGAGTTGAAGATGGGGTTGATGACACAGAAATACTGGCAATTCTAGGTAAGATGACCCGTCAACGACAAGAGAGTGCTAAAACCTACGAAGAAGCTGGCAGACTAGATTTGTCAGAACGAGAAATATCAGAAATACAGGTAATCGAATACTTTTTGCCCCGCCAATTAAATAGTGATGAGATAGAGATAGAGGTGACGAACGTAATAAACGAGCAAGGAGCTTCTTCTATAAGAGATATGGGGCGTGTAATGGCGTGTTTGAAAGAAAGGTTCACCGGACAAATAGACTTTGGAGTCGTTGGTCCAATAGTTAAGCAGAGACTATCCAATTAATTTGATTGAAATTGCTTTATAGTTCTTACCAATTCTCCATAAAGATTTTTTCTTTCTGGTTCCGATAAAAAAGACCCAATTTCAACAACGCGACCACTGCCTGACAATGTTATATAGTTTGGTACGGGTCCACCACTTTCATGTAGCGAAACTTTGGTCCAATAGCTATTGCATTCCCAACTCTGATGACTACCGTCTGGGTTTTGTCGTGTGAGTTGACAAAACTTTTCTGTGATAGTCAGCTTCTCCAAGATGTTACGGTCATTATAGTTTTTTCTTAATGCATACCACACTGCAAAGAGGGTAATGAATAAAAAGGTAAATATCACCCAAAAGTATTTCGTACCCAGAAGCGTATATAGTGGGAAATTTAGCATCAAGAAAGTAATTAAAATGAATATCGCAAAGCCTCTGTTAGGAAGTGAGCTGTAAGGCCATAGCTCCAGACAATGGTTGGACTCTTCTTCTTTATTCCAAACATAAGGCATGTTTTAGTTATTAAATTTTATATAAAAATTAACTAACATCTATGATGAGACCTTTGCCTCAATATAATAAAAGAGGCAAAGGCTACCTTTAATGGACCTCTGACTTGTCCCAATCTTTCTGCTCCGGCAAAATTTCAAATGTATGCTCCGGGGGCGGCGAGGGTAGTGTCCACTCTAAAGTGTCAGCATATTCGTTCCATGGGTTTGCCGCATTCTGACGAGCACCAAACAATAAAGCATAGAACATAATTCCAAAGAACAACAAAAAGGAAGCGAAAGCCAGAAAGGCTCCATAAGATGATATCACGTTCCAATAAGCGAATGCCTCAGGATAATCGATATATCGTCTAGGCATACCTTGCCGCCCCAAGAAGTGTTGAGGGAAGAAAGTCACGTTAGATCCAATAAACATCATCCAAAAATGTAATTTACCTGCCCATTCGGGGTAAGCGCGACCTGTCATTTTCGAAAAGTAGAAGTAGATACCTGCAAATATTGCGAACACAGCACCTAGTGACATCACATAATGGAAATGTGCTACGACATAATACGTATCATGGTAGGCACGATCCACGCCTGCTTGAGCTAGTACTATCCCTGTTACACCGCCTACAGTGAAAAGGAATAAAAACCCAAAAGCCCAAAGCATTGGGGTTTTAAATTCAATAGATCCTCCCCACATGGTTGCAATCCAAGAAAAAACTTTGACACCAGTTGGCACAGCTATAACCATCGTGGCCAACATAAAATACGATTGCTGCGTCAATGACATTCCTACGGTGTACATGTGGTGCGCCCAAACCACGAAACCTAGAGCCCCAATGGCTATGATAGCCCAAACCATTGGGAGGTAGCCAAAAACTGGCTTCCGAGCGAATGTGGCAATCACATGACTAATTATCCCAAATCCAGGCAATATAATTATGTAAACTTCAGGGTGACCAAAAAACCACAAGATATGTTGATAAAGGATTGGGTCACCACCTCCAGCAGGATCAAAAAATGTTGTTCCAAAATTTCTATCGGTGAGCAACATAGTAATAGCACCCGCAAGTACAGGCAACGCTAACAGTATTAACCAGGCAGTTACGAAAATAGACCATGAAAATAGAGGAACTTTGAACAAAGTCATTCCTGGAGCCCGCATATTTAGAAATGTCGTTATCATATTTATGGCGCCAAGAATTGAGGATGCCCCAGATACATGTACCGCGAATATAGCTAGATCCATGGACATTCCACTCTCATTCACTGATAGTGGTGGATAAAGGACCCATCCAACACCTGAACCTAATTGCCCATTCCCTCCAGGTGACAATACTGAACAAATAGCCAGAGACGTTCCTGTAACGTAAAGCCAAAAAGACAGATTGTTCATTCTTGGGAAAGCCATATCTGGAGAACCAATTTGAAGTGGCATAAAGTAATTCCCAAAACCACCAAATAATGCTGGTATGACCACAAAGAACATCATCAATATACCATGACCAGTAATTAACACGTTCCATAAATGCCCATTTGGAGTACATTCGCCAATTGCAGCAGCAGTTAAGCGCGCACCTTCCATACACATGTATTGAACACCAGGATTCATCAGCTCAAGACGCATGTATACGGTGAATGTAACAGCAATAAAGCCTACGAAGGCAGAAACTACTAAATACAATATTCCAATGTCTTTATGGTTGGTTGACATAAACCAGCGAGTGAAAAACCCTCTATCGTCGGTATGTTCGTTGCCTTGAATGGCTGCGTCTGCCATAGTTTTCTCCTCAAATAAGACAGAATATTTGTCTGCCTTGCCCCTATTGAATCAATTTATTTTTTATAATCAAATTCTAGTTAGTTAACAATGCTCGTAATTGCCGCATGTAAGTTTATTTACAAAGTTTGGAAAAGTTACTTTTCAGTGCAAGATCAAAGTCATCCATAGTTATTGAGACCCCTAAATCTTTAAGACTTGTAACACCAAAATTTTCTGCTCCACATGGGATGATCCCGGAAAAATGATCCAAATTTGGATGTATATTGATCGCAATACCGTGAAATGACACCCATTTTCGCAATTTAAGGCCTATTGCAGCTATTTTTTCTTCTAAAAATAGGCCATCGGCACTCTTTTTTTTATCTTTTCGCCGTATCCAAACCCCAACTCGATCAGGCCGTATTTCCCCCTCAATATTAAATTCCTGGAGTGTAGTGATAATCCACCTCTCTAAAAACTCTACAAAACTTCTTACATCGCGTCCGCGCTTATTTAGGTCTAGCATCACATATGCGACCCGTTGACCGGGCCCATGATACGTAAATTTGCCGCCCCGTCGGGTGCGATAAACTGGAAAGCTCTCTTTATCTAGCAGGTCTTTTTCGCTTGCCGACGCACCTCCGGTGTAAAGGGGGGGATGTTCAACTAGCCAAATTAGCTCTTTTTTCTTGTTGGCTGCAATCTCAGAAACGCGAGTTTCCATAAAGTTTGACGCGAAGTCATAATCGACTAATTCATCATTTTTTAACCATTCAACCATCAATTGAGCACCCAAACTCTTATTTTTAATATTTAGTTTCAATAAATTAGTTAGCTATTAAATCTTTATCGCACGTGTATATTTTGTTTAATGCAAACTAAAAATTAACAAATAAATATCTAAATCTTCCTATATGATAGTTTAAAGCTTCACAATTCGAATAATTTTAGATAAGTGCGATCAAGTGCGGTCGTGGCGGAATTGGTAGACGCGCAGCGTTGAGGTCGCTGTTCTTTAACAAGAGTGGAAGTTCGAGTCTTCTCGACCGCACCATACCTTCAGCTTAACTTATTGAAATTCCTTCAAGAAATACATTTGGAGGATAAATCGTGTCACACATTCCGTACACAATCTGCCGATCAGGCACCTATTATTATAACAGACGTGTGCCCAAACACGCAGTTTCAGCATATGGTTCATTCATCAGGCAAAGCCTTTCACAGTGTCCTGATGAGGCTGCTGAATATGCAAAACGTCTGGGTTATGTACTAGAGGCATCTTGGAAATCTAGGGCAGGGGTCACTGCTATAGACGTTCCTACTATAATCGAAAGCTTTAAGCCCAAAGCTTCGTTATTAAGTGAAATGGCTGAAGAATACCTATCACTTCGCCAGATAGACCAAACACCGCCTCGAGTTGCACTTAATATCTTTATCTCACTAGCTGGAGATAGAGATGTTGGAGAATATTCTCGAGAAGATGCCAAGTTATTTGTTCGTCACCTAACTCTGCGAGGAAATAAAACAGCCACTATTCGTAGACGTATAAACAGCCTGTCGGCTATTTTAAATTATGCCTATGCAGAATTAGACTTGGATAAACGTAATCCATTTACCAGATTGATCATTCGGAATGAAGGAGACGATGTCTCTAAACGAGGCACATTTACCAATGAGCAGCTCAAGAGGGGATACGACAAAGCGGTTAGTTCTGGAAGTCAGATAAAGCTTTTGATGCCCTTATTAGGAGAAACAGGCTGCAGACTGGCTGAGATCGTTGGGCTTGAGCTGACTGATATCGATATGGAGAACGAGTTGATCCACATCAGGCCAAACTCGATCAGAAGACTTAAGACAAGAAATAGTGAGAGAACATTGCCTTTGGTGGGATATGCAAGGGTTGCCATGGGATTAGCTTTGGCTAAATCTGATGGGAAATATCTTTTTCCGAGGTATGCGAGAAATGGAAAGTGTAATGCTGATCATGCTTCCGCTGCTCTCAATAAATGGCTCAAGAAAGACTTTAATGGACTTACGGCTCATTGCCTTAGACACACCTTCAGAGACCGTCTCAGAGCAGTGGAGTGCCCATTAGAGATGATTGATCAGATTGGTGGTTGGAGATCTGTAAGTTCCATTGGGGCAGGGTATGGGAAGGGGTATGAGTTGGATCAGCTGGCTGAACACCTGGGGCACATCTCAATAGATTCGTAACAAATTTAAGCCCAGCTAAAACTTACTTTAAGTAGATTTGTTCTAGCTGGACTAATGGTTTAATTTAAGCGCCCAATGGCTGCATGATGTAAGCAGCGTATTCAACACCACTATCTTTATTCCAAAGCAGTCAGGCTCATTACCTCGATTGATTTTTTACCCAGTGAAAGATTCGCCACTCATTGGTGTTACCACCGTGGTTTCCAAGAGAGCGCCAGCCGCTGCTCGTTTAGCTTTAAGCTCCTCGTGGCCTGCAAACGCTTTCAGGGCTTCTGGGGACTCAAAATCGATTATAACTGTAAGCTTGCTGTCATCTTCTTTTTCGGTGCCTGCGAAGACAAGCTTCGCTCCAAGCGCATTTAAAGTAGCCTCATTCTCATGAAACATATCTTTCCAGGGCTTTAAGCCACGTGCTAGATCTTGTGTAAGTTTTACCATCATATCGGATATTCCTTTTATTTAAATTAGAACTGAAACAGTTATCCTGTTCCCACTTGAGTTAGGCGTTATTTTCAAAAAAACAATTAATTTTACTTATTACTCAACCACATCGTATTCCGATCATACCATTGCGAATGCTCTCTGTCATCTTTGGTCACTGCTTCAGTTCTTGGAGTGCCGTCATCCTCGAATAGAGCCACTCGTTCTACAATGACTTCATGTTTTATTGGAATATCGGATTGAAACTCATCATAGAAAGCTCGTCTCATGGCTTCCTCAAGATCCCCCGCAAAGCCCTGACGCATGATAAAACTATCATGAATTGGTAATGTCATTCGATTTAGTTCAGCAAATTGCAGCATCACATGTTCCGCAATGCAGCTGTCCTTAAACTGTAGCTCGTTTCCTTTTCCTATAAAGAAGAGGTGAGCAATGGGCTTATGAGTGTCTAAAATCCTTTGTCTGAGATCAGTCCAGTCCATATCCCACTGGCCGATATTTATTTTTTTTGGCTTTCGTTGTAGCTCCAACTGCAATAGTACCAACGTCGACAGCTTTGTGCTCTTCTTCTTGGTAAGAAACTGTAAGATTATCGTTTATAGCAAATTCTATACCCATAATACTTGTTTCTTGTCTGTCGAATGAAGAACCGTCACCGTCAGCATATGAACCTACACCATCTTCAGTGTAACCTTCCATAATACCAACTTTGAAATTACCCATTGCGTATTGTACTGATATGTTACCACCAGTTTTTTCTTGTTGGGAAGCTGATCCTGAAGTACCTGTGTAATCAATGTAGTCAGCAGCTAGTTTTAAACCATCGATTGGCGCAGCGTCTACTCTGATTTGTTGTGCTCCGTTACCATCAGGTCCTTGACTGTTTGCTCCACCAGTACTTTTAAAACTGTTTGAGTCACCGTCTGCAGTATTTGGCGCGTAACCAAGTTTAACTGTTATACCGTATGGTAAAAGGTCTG
>ERZ802822.377-NODE-377-length-32020-cov-8.490687_pt1 | contig 32020 bp, 34 predicted proteins | sample MGYA00345649_ERZ802822 | MGnify/ENA primary metagenome ERZ802822 (study PRJEB30503, sample SAMEA104212359) | marine metagenome | biome: Westerlies Biome; feature: [SRF] surface water layer (ENVO:00010504) within the epipelagic zone...; material: water...
AAATAGATTCAGACACCTTTTTGATTTCAACTTCTTCTTGTTGATAAGCTTTTACAATCCTCGTACCATCTAGGTTTTCAGATAACAAGGTCGCTAATGTTCCAGTTTCAGTTTGCATTCCAGTTGCAGCTTTTTTCATTCTCTTTCCGAGCCTACTTGATAAAAAACCAACTAATGGCAATGCAATTATTGCTATAAGGGCAAGTTTCCAATCTTGGTAAAACATTACACCTAATAAACATATCAACGTTAATAAGTTTCTAAAACCCCCTGCAAAACTTCCACTCACAGCATTCTCTAGTAAGTTTACATCATATAGAAAATTTGAAATAAACTTGCCCGAGTGTTTACTTTGGATCCAGCCCAAATCTGCATATGTTATTTTACTAAACATTCTAATTTGAGTATCGGCAATAATTTTTTGACCTATTTCCGTTATAATTGAAGCTTGAAGAAAGGTTGCAATTCCTTTTATAAGTAAAATTAATATTATTCCTAGCGGAATAAGGACTATCATCCTAGCATCCTTTTCCAAAAAAATTTTTTCAATTGCTGGATCTAATAACCACGCAGTTGCTCCAGTTGCCAAGGCAATAATTGCCATAAATATAAAAGACAATGAAAGCCTAAAAATTTGCGGCCTTATACTTTCTTTAAAAAGCCTGGATAATATTTGAAAATTGCTCATAGATGACACATATATTTATCATCAACCTACTTATTATTCCAATAATAGAACAACTAAAATAAGGCTATTTTCCGGCTAATGTCATATTTTCGATGCATAAAGTGGGGGCATTTGTGCCATATTTAAATTCTAAATCATTAGCGGCTGATAAATTTAGAAACATTTCTTTTAGGTTTGAAGCAATTGTTACTTCACTTACAGGAAATATTTTTTCACCATTTTCAATCCAATATCCACTAGCCCCAACACTAAAGTCACCCGTTACTAAATTGACACCCATACCAATGAGCTCAGTCGCATAAAAACCTCTATTGATTGATCCTATAAGGTCTTCATAGGAAATTATTCCATTAGCCATAAATAAATTATTTGTTCCAGTTCCGGGTGGTGCTCCGATTGATCTAGAGGCATGTCCAGTAGTCTTTAAATTTAATTTTTTTGCAGTGGCAGTATTCAATATCCATGTTTTTAAAATCCCATTACTTACCAGCTCAGTTTTTTGATTTTTGACACCCTCACCATCAAATAAACTTGAGTTCTTACCCCTTACAATTTTTGGATCATCAATTATTGAAATATTTTTTCTAAAGATTTGTTTATTCAAGCTATCTTTTAAGAAGCTTGTTCCTCTTGCTATCGCATTTCCAGAAATAGCACTAGCAACATAATTAACAATTCGACCACTAATCCTTTTATCGAGGACAACTGAAGTCTTGCATGATTCAACCTTTCTTGGATTGAGTCTTCTTAAAGTAAGGTTAGCGGCATTTTTTCCTATTTGCTCTGGTTCAGCTAAATCTTCATAATGTATAGCTGACGAGTAATCATAATCACGCTCCATCTGAACACCTTCTCCTGCAATTACAGAACATGATATAGAGTTACTTGACGATTTATAACCACCCATAAATCCATGACTAGTTGCTAAGAAAAATTCACTAGTACCGTAAGAGGCTCCAGATCCCTCTGAATTTTTAATCCCATCACTGCTTAGAGCGGCGTCTTCACACTTCTTAACATTTTCAATCATTAATTCTGTCTTCGTCTCATTTTCTTGGCACAAATCTAAATCGACAAATTTAGTTTCTAACTGAGATGGGCTAGCTAAACATGCAGTATCATCTTCTGGGGCAAGCTTTGCCATTTCAACTACTTTTGAGACAAGAATATCTATATTTTTCCCTTCAAAATTTGACGAAGAAACAAACGACTGCTTTTGACCAACAAGAGCCCTTATTCCAAAAGTTCTACTTACTGACTCTTCAACATCTTCAACTTTTCCAAATCTATAGGCAATAGATTTACTAGACCCCTTAGCAAGCACAATATCACAATCTGTTGCGCCAGCTAACTTAGTTTTATTTATTATTTGATCTGCTAAATTTTTAAATTCCATATTAGTTAATATAATTTGATAATAACACTAAACAAACTAATAAACCTAAATACTTATTACTTTTAAATATAGCAAGACATACTTCGGGTCTTTTTATATCTAACTTGTAAATCTGAAAAAATTGGTGAGATAAAATTAAGATTAGTAGCAAAAAGTAAATCATTTCTTGACTAGATAACAATCCAAATATGAGCAGGTTAGACGTCATAAGAATATAGAATGAGCTGATCCAATATTTTGCACTATCTTTAAATAAAATTGCGGTAGATTTTACTCCAATCGAGATATCGTCATCTATGTCCTGATAAGCGTAGATTGTATCATATCCAAGTGTCCAAAAAATTCCAGCTGCATACAGAAAATAAATTTCAAATGGTAAAATATTTGTAATAGCTGCATAACCTATGAGGACACCTATATTAAAAGTTAAAGCCAGAAAAAGTTGTGGCCAATAAGTTATTCTTTTTGTTAATGGATAAATTATTAATAATATAAATGATAATAAACCTACTTTGATCGATAGTGTATTAAGACTTAGAAGGATGCAAAGTCCTATTGAAGAGAGTGTGATAAAGATTACAACTGACTCATGTAAAGATATTGACTTATCAGCCAAAGGTCTTGATTTGGTTCTATCTACTTGGATATCTATATTTCTATCAAAAATATCATTAATAACACATCCCGCAGATCGCATTATAAAAGCACCTAAAATAAATATTATAAAAAGAAAGATATTCTGTCGAATTTCCTCAATTGATGAAGACGCACTAATTAGACCCCACAAACATGGATACAAAAGCAACATGGATCCAATAGGACTATTCAATCGCATTAGTAATATATATGATTTAATTTTATGATTCATCTTTGAATTAAACTATAACTAATATCTAATTTTTAATAATCAAAATGATATGAAACCAAGAAATCGAATATATCTAGATGAAAAAATTACTTCAGGTAAAAGCATAAAAATTACTGAAAAACTAGCACATTATCTGATAAAAGTACTTAGATGTAAGAATCATGAAAAAATATTGGTATTTAATCAAAGTGAATGGTTAGCCGAAATAGTTGAAGTTCGATCTAAGACAGTAACCCTCAACGTTTTAAACAAAACAAAAGATGCCGAAACTTCTAAATCAATAAAAATTTATTTTTCACCACTTAAAAAAAATACAAATGAATTACTCATCCAAAAATGTACTGAGATTGGTATAAATATATTTCAACCAGTTGTAATGGAGCATACCAATATATCAAAAGTTAATATTGATCGTTTACGATTAATAGCGATTGAGGCAATTGAACAGTCTGGGCAAATAACAATTCCCAAAATTTACCAGTCGATTAATTTTAATGATTTTATTAAACAGATAGATAGCAATGAAGTAGTTATTGCTTGTACAGTACAAAATAATAATATGTTTATGGATCAAATTATCAAAGAGAATCATGCAAAAAATATTTCAATATTGATTGGACCAGAAGGAGATTTTTCAAAATTAGAATTGGAAAAAATTTTTGAGCATAATAATATTGTTGAAGCAACATTGGGTAAGAATATTTTAAAAGGTGAAACAGCAGCGATAGTTGCATCTGCTCTAGTAAAGGAAAATATTAAAGTATGTTAAATAAAGATAATCTAATCCAATATTTTTCTGATGGTATTAAACTCAAAGGATCTGAAAAAATAGGTACAGAACATGAGAAATTTATTTACAGTAAAAAAGATCTTTCTTTAATCCCTTTTCATGGAGAAAGGAGCATTTCAGCAGTTTTAAAAAAATTTATAGAAAATAGTTGGGATCCAATAATAGAAGATGAACAAATTGTTGGCGCTACTAAGAACCAGGCAAGTATTACACTTGAGCCGGGTGGTCAATTTGAGTTATCAGGCGCACCACTTAATAACCTTCATGAAACTTGTCGCGAAATAAATGACCATCTAAGTTTTACCAAATCTCTAGAGGAAGAGTTTGACATTGGATTTTTGGGTATTGGTTATATTCCTCTAGGAACTTTTAATGATATGCCTAAAGTTCCAAAAAAAAGATACCAGCAAATAATGACCCCTTACATGAAAAAAATTGGTGGCCTTGGACTTGAGATGATGTATCAAACTTGCACAGTCCAAGCTAATTTTGATTTTACATCTGAGTCTGATATGGCAAAGAAAGTTAATGTCTCAGCAGCTTTGCAACCTTTAGCAACTGCACTATTTGCAAACTCACCTTTTAAAAATGGTAATATTAATGGTTATTTATCCTATCGAAGTATTATTTGGGATAATACTGATAAAGATCGAACGGGTATTTTACCTGGTATGTTAGATAAGAATTTTAGCTTTGAGCAATATGTTGATTACCTTTTAAATGTACCTGTTTATTTTTTAAGTAGAAACAATTCATATATTGACACTACAGAATACACATTTAAAGAACTGCTTGATGGTAAAAATAAAGATATTAATTCAGATGAAATTACTATTTTAGATTGGGAAACTCATGTATCGACAATATTTACTGAGGTAAGATTAAAGACTTATATAGAGATGAGAGGTGCTGATGCTGGAAGTTATAAATCACTATGTGCACTTCCCGCATTGTGGACTGGCATACTATATGATGATGAAACCTTAGATGCTGCCAATGATATTGTAAAAAATTGGTCTTTAAATGACATTTTAAATTTTAAAATAGATAGTGCTAAATATGGATTAAAGACATCAATAGATAATAGAACTGGTTGGAATATTGCTAATGAGTTATTAGAAATCTCTATGCATGGTTTAGAAAAGAGAAAACAATTTAATTATAGTGGGGAAAGTGAGAGTCAGTTTCTAGGGTATCTATTTAATTTAGTAAATAAAAAAGAAGTTATGGCCTCTAAAATAATTAATTCTTTTCAAGAGGAATGGAATAAAGATTTTAACAATTTGTATTCAGAATTATCTTTCTAATTATCATCTTGCAGTACCGCCAACAGTGAGATCATTAACCAGCATTGTCGGCTGTCCTACTCCAACCGGAACGCTTTGACCGCCTTTACCACAAGTGCCAATACCAGTATCCATTGCACTATCATTGCCCACCATTGAAACCCTGTTTAAAACATCGGGTCCATTACCAATTAAAGTTGCGCCTTTTACTGGTTGTTCAATTTTTCCATCAACAATTTTGTAGGCTTCTGTGCAAGAAAATACAAATTTTCCACTTGTAATATCAACTTGGCCGCCACTAAAATCTACAGCATATATTCCATTTTTAACTGAACTTATTATTTCCTCAGGCTCTTTATCTCCAGACATCATATAAGTATTAGTCATTCTTGGCATTGGGGCATGAGCATAGCTTTCCCTTCTACCATTGCCAGTAGGGCTTACCCCCATTAAATTAGAATTGTGTCTATCTTGCATGTAGCCTTTAAGAATTCCATTTTCAATTAAAGTTGTGCAGCTTGTTGGTGTTCCTTCATCGTCAATACTTAATGAACCTCTTCTAGAGTCTATAGTGCCATCATCAACTACTGTAACAGAATCATGTGCAATTTTTTCACCTATCAAATTTGAAAAAGCTGAAGTTTTTTTTCTGTTAAAATCTCCTTCAAGTCCATGTCCTATCGCTTCATGTAGAAGTATTCCTGGAAACCCAGATCCAAGCACAACATCCATTTCTCCAGCAGGCGAGTCGATTGACTGAAGATTTATTTCTGCTTGCTTCAAAGCGCCATCAACTTGTTTTTTCCAATAATCCTCTTCCAAAAACTTTTGATAATCTACTCTGCCACCAACACCCCGGCTTCCTGTTTCGAGCCTACCATTTTTTTCTAAGACTACTGAAATATTTAATCTTACTAAAGGCCTGATATCTTCCACAAGAAGGCCGTCTGGTCGATATATTCTTACTACTTGCCATTCTCCACTGAGAGAGGAAGAAACTTGTTTAACCAAAGGATTGATTGATCTTGCGTATTTATCAATTTCTTCAAGAGTCTTAACCTTATTTTTAAAATCAACAGAATTTACTGGGTTTAAATCAGAGTATAGTTTCTTATTGGTACGATTGAAGCTTGAGTTGTAGTTGCCTTTATTGTTTTTAGTAATGAAGCTAACGGTATCGCTTGCTCTTTTTAATGACGCTTTATCAATATCAGATGAATGTGCATAGCCAGTTGCCTCATTCGCAATTGCTCGAAGCCCAAATCCCTTTGATACATCAAATGATGCATTTTTTAGCTTTCTATCATCAAAAACGAAACTTTCACTCTCGCAATATTCAACAAATAACTCGCCATCATCTGCATTGTGGAGAGAATCATTGACTATTGTATTAATTGAATCTGATGTTAAGTCACTTTCTTTAAAGAAAAGTTCTTCAGTATTAATACTTTCAATATTTATATTTGAATTGTCCATATTGATCATAATAAATATATAGTTTTAAAATCAGCCAAATTTGATTAAAAAATTGCGTCATTCTGTCGCAAAAAAATTACTACCAAAATAAATACTATTCCCATTAAAATTGCTATTGCAATTCAATAAAATAGCTATATTTAGCTAGTAAATCAAGTCGTGAATGTAATGTACATTATTAAATTAATATCAGTATTTTTAGCAAGTACAGCTTTAGTATTTGCAGACACACTTCCAAAAGATTGGCAACTAAGTTTTCAAGAACCTGCAACTGATCTTATGGCGGATGTAATGAACTTTCACTCTTACATACTTATGCCCATTATCACAGCAATTTCATTATTAGTGCTAGGACTACTTTTATTCGTTTATTTTAGATTTAACAGCGCAAAAAACCCGGTTGCATCAACGACAACTCACAATACGCTTATTGAGATTTTATGGACTGTAATTCCAGTAGTATTATTAATTATCATAGCTATTCCATCATTTAGAATTCTCTATGTTTCAGAAACAATTCCAAATTCAGATATAACGATTAAAGCTACTGGTCACCAATGGTATTGGACTTACGAATACCCTGACTATGGAGATTTTGCCATTGATGCAAATATGTTAGACGATTCAGAGCTCTCTGATCCAAAACTAAGGTTATTAGAAACTGACACACAAGTTGTAGTTCCGGTTAACAAAGTGGTGAAATTATTGATAACTTCTAATGATGTTTTACACTCTTGGACAATTCCAGCGTTTGCAGTTAAAATGGATGCAGTCCCAGGAAGGATCAATGACACATGGTTTAAGGTTAATAATGAAGGTGTTTACTATGGCCAATGTTCTGAGTTGTGTGGTCCTAGACACGCTTTCATGCCAATTAATGTTAAAGTTGTTTCACAAGAAGAGTTTGATGAATGGATTGAATATGCAAAAGTAGAATACGCTTCTGTTGATAAAAAACAAATTAAATTAGCCGCTAGATAAATAAGGAGAAAATAAATGGTAGATGTTACCCCAGATATTATAGATCATTCTCATGATCATCACCCTACTGGATGGAGGAGATATTTGTATTCCACCAATCATAAGGATATTGGAACTCTCTATTTAATCTTTGCAATTATAGCTGGTGTTATTGGCGGTGTGATGTCTGTGATAATGCGGATCGAACTTATGTATCCTGGAGATGGTATTTTAGGAGGTGATCATAACCTCTATAATGTATTAGTTACAAACCATGGTTTAATAATGATTTTCTTCATGGTGATGCCAGCCATGATAGGGGGTTTTGGAAATTGGATTGTACCGCTTATGATAGGTGCACCAGACATGGCTTTTCCTAGAATGAATAATATATCTTTTTGGCTTTTGCCCGCTTCCTTCATTTTGTTAATTGCATCGTTATTCGTTGAAGGTACTGCAGGTGGAGATGGTGTTGGAGGTGGATGGACATTATACCCTCCACTATCTTCTTCTTTAGGTGCTCCTGGCCCTGCGGTTGATCTTGCCATTTTCTCACTTCACATAGCTGGCGCTTCTTCAATTCTTGGTGCGATTAATTTCATTACAACAATATTTAATATGCGTGCACCTGGAATGACATTACATAAGATGCCATTATTCGTTTGGTCTATTTTAGTCACTGCTTTTCTTTTATTACTATCATTGCCAGTATTAGCAGGTGCTATCACTATGCTGCTTACTGATAGAAATTTTGGTACAGCATTTTTTGCTGCAGAAGCTGGGGGTGATCCAGTTTTATTTCAGCACTTATTTTGGTTTTTTGGTCACCCAGAAGTCTATATCCTAATTTTGCCAGGCTTTGGTATTATCAGCCATGTAGTGTCAACATTTTCGAAAAAACCAGTGTTCGGATATTTAGGTATGGCTTATGCGATGGTTTCAATTGGCTTCCTAGGTTTCATTGTCTGGGCTCATCACATGTATACAGTTGGAATGAGTGCAGACATCAAAGCATACTATGTATTTGCAACTATGGTTATTGCTGTTCCAACAGGTATTAAAATATTTTCTTGGATTGCCACGATGTGGGGTGGTTCTGTTGAGCTAAAAACTCCTATGTTATGGGCAATGGGATTCATATTTTTGTTTACGGTTGGTGGTGTTACGGGTGTGGTTTTAGCAAATGCTGGAATAGACCATTCGTTACATGATACATACTATGTTGTTGCTCACTTCCACTATGTTCTTTCTATGGGTGCTGTATTTGCAATATTTGCAGCTTTCTATTATTGGTTTGGAAAAATGACAGGAAGAAATTATTCAGAATGGCTTGGAAAATTACATTTTTGGTTAACATTCATCGGTGTTAACATTGTATTTTTTCCTCAGCACTTCTTAGGTTTAGCGGGAATGCCACGAAGATACGTTGATTACCCAGATGCCTATGCAGGATGGAATTATGTTTCTTCAATTGGTTCTTATTTGTCATCTATTGGGCTTTTAGTTTTCTTTGTTATGCTAGCTTACGCATTTATGAAAAATGAACAATGTGAAGATAATCCATGGGGTGAGGGCGCAGATACTTTAGAATGGACTTTATCATCTCCTCCACCATTTCACCAATTTGAAGAATTACCTGAAATAAAGTAATAGGAGGGGGCATAATATTGTCACAAACAACATTAATTCGTGAAGTAAATAAACAGCAATTGCTCAGTGGACTGACTTTTAAACTAAAGGCATATTTTTCTCTTTTAAAACCTAGAGTTATGTCACTATCAATATTTACTAGCTTTGTTGGGATGTTAATTGCTCCAGCTGAAAGCTCTATATATTCAAGTTGTTTGATCATTCTCGCTATATCAATAGGCTCGGGCGCTTCTGGTGCTCTTAACATGTGGTATGAGCGTGATACCGATAAGTTAATGACTAGAACAAAAGATAGAGTAATTCCCGCAGGAATTATTGCACCTACTAACGCATTAATATTTGGAACTTCTCTCTCTATCCTATCTGTAACTATCTTGTACTATGTTTCAAATTTTTTAGCAGCTTGCCTTCTTGCCTCAACAATAGCTTATTACATATTTGTCTACACAATATGGTTAAAAAAAAGAACTCCACAAAATATAGTCATTGGAGGAGCAGCAGGTGCCTTTCCACCAATGATTGGTTGGGCGGCAGTCACAGGCTCACTATCATATGAACCATTAATAATATTTATGATTATATTCTTATGGACTCCACCACACTTCTGGGCATTAGCACTTTATAAATCTAATGAGTATAAAAAAGCAGGCATTCCAATGATGCCAGTAATTGTAGGGTCAAAAAAAACACTTAATATGATTGTAACTTATAGTTTTTTACTTATGCCTTTTACAGTCGGCCTTGGAATATTTTTTTCTTACTTTTATACTCTTTCCGCATTAATTCTGAGCATAATTTTCATTTTTTTATCATTAAAACTTAAAAATACCCCAACTGATGATCAAAATTTTGAGAAAAAAGCCCAACAGTTTTTTTATTTTTCTATTATTTTTTTGTTTAATATTTTTTCAATTTTATTAATTGATAGTGTGTTAATGTAAATGGTTGATAAAAAAACAAAAAAGAAAAATATATATACAGCTGTTTTTTTAGGCAGCTTAATGGTTTTATTTTTTCTTTACACTATATATAAAATTTCAAACATGTCTTATCCATCATGATCAACAACATATTTAATTATCTATCAGAAAAAAATAACAAAGTAGCTGTAGGCCTCTTTTCACTTGTCTTAGCCATGCTATTTTTGGCTTATGCATCTGTTCCTTTATACAATTTATTTTGTAAGGTCACAGGTTTTGGAGGTACCCCTAACATTACTCAAATTGAAAGTGAGTTTGTTCTGGATCAGACTATAGAAGTTAGGTTCGACGCAAACGTTTCATCAGATTTAAACTGGGATTTTTATCCAGAACAAAAAACCTATAATTTAAAAATAGGAAAAGATTATACTGCAAATTACATTGCAGAAAATAATTCTAGTGTCCCTATTAGTGGCACCGCTTCATTTAATGTAAGCCCTAATGATGCTGGAAAATACTTTAGTAAGTTGGAGTGTTTTTGTTTTCATGAACAATCCTTACAGCCAGGAGAGCAAAGGGTCATGCCTATTAACTTTTATATTGATCCAGAAATTGTTAATGATAAATTTATAGGCGACCTATCTGAAATAACTTTATCCTATACCTTTTACGAAACATCTGATAACAAGAATTTATGAGTACAAACAATCCAAAAGGTCATGATTACCACCTAGTAGACCCAAGTCCATGGCCCTTATTGGCTTCAATTGGTGCCTTAGTTCTATGTTTTGGCGCTGTAATCTACTTTAGGACTGATAACGCTTGGACCATGATTATTGGACTACTTGCTGTCACCTATGTGGCGTTTATGTGGTTTAGAGATATCATAATTGAAGGCGAAAAAGATGGGCATCATACTACAGTTGTTCAACTTGGTTTAAGGTATGGAATGACATTATTTATTGCATCAGAAGTTATGTTTTTTGTTGCATGGTTTTGGGCCTATTTTAACGCTAGCTTATACCCAACTGAGCAAATAGGCTCTACATGGCCACCACTTGATATTGAGCTTTTAGATCCCTGGCATATCCCACTAATTAATACTTTAATTTTGCTTTTATCAGGAACCTCAGTAACGTGGGCTCATCATGCTCTACAAGAAGGTCATCGAAAAGAAGTGATTCAAGGTTTAGTAATAACTGTAATTCTAGGAGTTATATTTTCTGGTTTTCAAGCATATGAATATATGCATGCTCATTTTGATTTTGCTGGCCATATTTATGGTGCAACTTTCTTCATGGCAACTGGTTTTCATGGCTTTCATGTTATTATTGGAACAATATTTTTAGCTGTTTGCCTTGGAAGAGCTATGGCAGGACACTTTAAACCAGACCATCATTTTGGTTTTGAAGCAGCTGCCTGGTACTGGCATTTTGTAGATGTTGTCTGGCTGTTTTTATTTGCAGCTATATATGTCTGGGGCTCATATTAAAGAGCTATCTTTGATAAAAAACATTACTTTTCATTTACTTTTTTTATTAGCTTTAGTTTCTTTACTATTCTTAGGTTTTTGGCAGTTGCAAAGATTAGAATGGAAAGTTGAACTTTTATCATCAATAAAAAATGGATTATCAGAAGGCATTGTAGAATTTCCTTTTGATATTAATAATAGTGAATTTTTATATAAAAAATCTTCAATCTCAGGAAAAATTGATCATTCTAATGAAATGCATTTCTTTAGTATTAATTCATTTGGTCAGTCTGGCTACAATATAGTTGTGCCTCTAAAAAGTGAAGGTAGAACTGTCTATATTGATTTAGGCTGGACAGATTTTGATACAATTAACTCAAAAGAATTTAATTTTAGGACTTTAAATGATGAGCTTTATTTTGAGGGGATTCTAGTTTTTTCAAAAGAGAGAAAATTATTCTCTCCAAAGCCTAATATAGTTAAAAATAATTGGTATCTTTTGAACGTAGATGAAATGGATAATCATACAAAGCTCAAAAGTGAGCAATATATTCTAAAGGTGATGAAACAAGAATATTTTACTGATTTATTAAATGAGTTTACAGCTATAAATATTCCCAATAATCACTTACAATATGCGATTACATGGTTTGTTTTAGCAATAGCTATTGCAATCATGTATTTGACTTTTATTTATAAAAATATTTTAAAAAAATGAGATATTTAAGTACTCGAGGGGCAGATAAGAATCTTTCATTCAAAGGCATTTTGTTTTCAGGTCTTGCTTCTGATGGTGGCCTTTATGTTCCAGAGAAATGGCCTCAGGTAGATTACGAAAAGTTAAAAAAACAAAGTAACTACTCAGATCTTGCTTTTGAAATTATCCATCCATTCATGGAGGGAGATATAGAAAATACAATACTTAAAAAAATTATTAAAGATGCTTATTCAAATTTTAGTAGGGATGAGATAATCAGTTTTAAAAATTTAAAAAAAAATGAAAAAATTATAGAGTTATTCAATGGTCCTACACTTGCATTTAAAGATTTTGCAATGCAATTAATAATACCAATTTTTGATTACTATTTGTCCAGTAAAAAAGAAAAGCTCAATTTAATTGTTGCTACTTCTGGTGATACTGGGTCTGCAGCAATTAATGCAGTACAAAAAAGTTCAAAAATAAATATCTTTTGTCTTTTTCCAAAAAATCGAATTTCAGATTTTCAAAAAAAGCAAATGACCACAGTTCATGGAAATAATATATTTCCGATTGAAATTGATGGAACATTTGACGACTGTCAAAACATTGTAAAGTCAATTCTGATTGATAAAAGCTTTTCAAATGAGTTCTCTATAGCAGCTGTAAATTCTATAAACTGGTCTCGCGTTATGGCACAAATTATTTATTATTTTTATTCATTAATTAAAAATGATATTTCTGAAAAAGATTTAATTAATTTTTCAGTCCCAACTGGGAATTTTGGAGATATATACGCAGGTTATGTGGCTATAAAAATGGGATTACCAGCCAATAAATTAGTCATTGCAACTAATGAAAATGATATCTTAGATAGATTTATTAAGTCTGGAAATTATTCAATAAACGAAGTAGCAAAAACTTCTAGCCCAAGTATGGATATTGCAATAGCGAGTAATTTTGAGCGCTTGCTCTTTGAACTAAATAATAAATCAACAGAGAAGACATCAAAATATATGGATGACTTAAGAACAAATAATGGATTTGATGTTTCTGAAGATCAATTAAATTTAGTAAAAAAATTATTTGCTTCTAAGCGTATAAATCAAGATGAGGTAGAAAATCTAATCAAAAATACATATGACGAATTTAATTATGTTATAGACCCACATACCGCTATTGGTTTAGGTGCTTCAAGAGAAATAAATAATGAAGATGAATATAATTTTATTTTAGGAACAGCTCATCCACTGAAATTTTCGAAAACTGTAGAAAAAGCTATAGAAGAAAATATATACAGCAGTGATAAAACTAATGGGGACTTTAAAGAAGAAGAGAAGTTTTTTAGTTTTGAAAATTCAGAGAGCAAAGTAAGGGAAATAATTAAAAATAATGTTAATAAATAAATGACAATTTTACGATCTTATAACTTTAAAAAAAACTCCCTTGAGCTAAATGGGGATAATGTACTACTAAGACCACCTCAGTATAGCGACTGGATAGATTGGTCTAAAGTCAGGGAAGTAAATAAATTATATTTACAACCCTGGGAACCTCTTTGGTCTCCTGGTGAGTTAGAAAGAAGTTCATTTGTCAAGAGAGTTAGAATGTTTGAAAAGTTGTCTACAAATGATGAAGCATACTCATTTTTAATATTTAAAAATGAAAATACAGAATTTATTGGAGAGTTAAATATTAGTAATATTCAAAGAGGCATAATTCAGTCTTGTTCCATTGGTTATTGGATAGCAAAAAAATATGAAGGTAGAGGGATGATGAGTGAGTCACTAGAATTAGTAAAAAGTTTTATCTTTGATCATCTCAAACTCCACCGCATTGAGGCGGCATGCTTGCCACACAACAGTCCTTCATTAAAAGTATTATTAAAAAATGGCTTTAAAATAGAAGGTACAGCCCGCAAACTATTGAAAATTAACAATAAATGGCAAGATCATACTTTATTCTCATATTTATATGAAGATTATAAAAATTTAAAATAACTCTATTTCTCCATCGCCATCATCAACAAAAAAATCTTCTAATGGCTTAGCGTCAGGAGTTGCTAAATACTCATCTAAGTTATTTTTTCCTGATGCAATTATAGTACTATCATCTACACACATATTGCCTGTAAATTTTTTAGAATCTTGAGTTAAAATGATATATGCAGCATCACCCATAATTTCTGGCTTACGGCACTGACTTAATCCTTTATCTGGGAGTGTAGCGCCAAGAATATTTCTTACTGCTGAAGTATCAATCATAGTTCTTGGCCATAAAGAGTTTACTGCTATACCAAACGTTTTAAGTTCTTCCGACATACCTAAAGTGCACATACTCATACCATATTTTGCCATAGTATATGCTACGTGAGGTTTAAACCATTTAGAAGCCATATTTAATGGTGGTCCCAAGTTAAGTATATGGGGATTTTCTGCTTTCTTTAAATGTGGTATGCAAGTTTTAGAAACTAAAAAAGTCCCTCTAGTATTAATATTGTGCATAAGATCATATCTTTTCATTTCTGTATGCAAAGTAGAAGATAGATTAATTGCACTAGCATTGTTTACACAGATATCAATTCCGCCAAATATTTTAACTGTTTGTTCAACTGCCTCATTTACTTGATCTTCAAACCGAATATCAGTTTTAATTCCTATTGCATCACCACCAGCTTTCTTTAATTCCTCTGCCGCAGTATGAATTGTTCCCGGTAAAGTAGGATGTGGCGTATCAGTTTTTGCAGCAATTACTATATTAGCTCCATCCTTAGCCGCTTTTTTTGCAATTTCAAATCCTATACCTCTAGTTGCACCAGTGATAAATAATGTTTTTCCAGATAAATTTTTCATTTCTTAACCTTTATTTTATGTTTTTAATATTTATGCTTCGCCACCAGAGGCAGACAAATAAGCTAAATTTATTCCTAAGTTTGTAATACTTTTATTCCATTTTTCGTTAGAATCACAATCAAATATAAAATCTTTTGTAGCACCTGCTATTAGCCAATCATTATTAGCAATTTCTTGTTCTAACTGCCCAGCACTCCAACCAGCATATCCAAATAAAACCATCTTATGAGAAGGTGTTTCTTGATTGGAGAATTTTTCAAGTACATTTGTATTAGTTGATAAACTAATATCTGAAGTTATAGACTTTGTTCCATCTTCAAAAAAATCGTTTGAATGTAATACAAATCCTTTCGTAATATCCATAGGCCCGCCGAGGAATATATCTACATTATATTGACTATCATTTGCTCCCTTTATTCCTAAGTCTTTAGAAAGCTCACTTAAATTAATTTTTTTTAATTTTTTATTTAAAATTAATCCAAATGCTCCAGCTGCATCATGATTATAGATGAAAATAACAGTATTTTTAAATCTGTTGTCAGGCATATGTGGCATTGCAATTAAAAGCTTACCTGATATATATGTCTGAGGAATATTACTCATATTTATTAATATTATTTATAAGATAATATAATATTAGTTATCTAGAAAGAAACATTATATGACAATTAAAGTTGGTGATAAAATTGTAAATGAACCACTAATGATTCCATCAAAAGAAAAAGGGGTAGGTTCGTTAAATTTGCAAGAATTCTCTAAGGGTAAAAAGATTATAGTTTTTGCAGTACCCGCTGCATTCAGTCCAACTTGTTCAAGAACACACTTACCAGGGTATCTTGAAAATTATGACAAGCTAATGGAAAAAGGTATTGATGCAATAATTTGTGTTTCTGTTAATGATATATTTGTTATGAAAGCATGGGCAAAAGATCAAAATTCAGGAGATAAGGTTATACTTGCAGCTGATGGAAGTGCAAAATTTACAAAGGCTATTGGTATGGACGTTGATCTAGATACCTTTGGTCAAGGCATAAGGTCTAAAAGATATTCAATGTTGATAGATGACTCGATTATCAAAAGTATCAATATTGAGGGTAAACCAGGCCAAGCTGAAGATAGTGGTGCCACAAAGATGTTAGAGATAATTGGCTAGCTAAATAACTGAGGTTGCCAAATAATCAGCTCTTTCATTACCATAAATGCCGTCATGGCCTTTAACCCACACCCAGCTTACATCGTGATAATTTAATAAATTATCTAATTCAATCCATAAATCTTTATTCTTTACGTCTTTCTTTTGTGCTGTTTTCCAATTATTTTTTTTCCAATTTATAATCCATCTTGAAGCACCATCCATTACGTACTTTGAGTCTGTATGGATTGTTAGTTTACTATTGATTGTAAAAAATTTTAAAGCTTCGATAACTGCTTTTAATTCCATTCTATTATTAGTCGTATTTTCATCGCGTCCAGATAGCTCTGTAACATTGCCTGAATTCTCAATAAAAACACCCCAACCACCTGGACCTGGATTTCCTGAGCATGCGCCATCAGTGTATATTTTAATCAGACTATCAGATTCCATATTCATCGACACTTTTCACACTTTGATGAAACTTTAGCTTTTCAAAGTATTCATTTGGATCTTTAGTAATTACCAGGTCACTTTTAACATTATGTATCTCATCATAAAGTCTTGTAAGCAAGAACCGAAGAGATGCCGCTCTAGCTAAAATAGGAAGAGACTCTAGCTCAACTTTATTAATATTTCTTATAGAATTATACTGTTGTAGAAAATGTTTAGCTTTTGATACATTAAATTCATTATTTCTTTCAAAACACCAAGCATTTATACAGATTGCTAGTTCATATGCATAATAATCATTACAAGCAAAGTAAAAATCAATAATTCCAGATAATCTATCGTTTATAAAAAAAACATTATCTGGAAAAAGATCAGCGTGAATAATACCCGATGGTAAGTTATTAGGGATTTTATCCTTTAGAAAGTTGTATTCTTTATTAATGATCTCAATAAGATCAGAGTATTTGCTTATACGCAGACTATTGATTGTATTTACTAAACTACCGAGGTGCTTGATACCTAAAGTATTTTCTCTTTGAATATCAAGCTGATCTGATGACAAGTGAAATTTAGCTAAGTTCATCCCTAGTTCAGCACAATGTTTTGGTTCAATTTTTTTAAGGGATTTACCTTCAATAAAAGAAGTAATTACTGCGGGCTTATCTTTTATATAATTATAAAGCTTATCTGATTTATCTTTTATAACTTGAGGGCATTTAGTTTTACTTTCACTTAGATGATTCATTAAAATAAAAAAGTAAGGTAAATCGTTTTCATTAGTCCTTTTTTCAAAAATTGTAAGAATATATTTAAAATTTTGAGTTTCTAAAAGATAGTTTGAATTCTCAATACCTTCCTTTATGCCGGAAAATTGAAGCAAGTTTTCTAATTCATAAAGGTTTAGAAAAGAATTAAGCTCGTCATGAGTAATATTTGTATAAACGGCCATAATACACTTATAGCTTATGTTTCTGTTAGTTAAAATGAGTTTTAATAGCTGAAAAGAAATTAGATTTTAAGCTTATCTATATCTTTTAGGCTATCAGCGAATATTTGTTCAGATTTTTCAACTGAAATTTTTTCAGAAACAAGTTTTTCTGCAGCATTTATAGACTGCTCAACGATAGTTTGTTGGATTTTAGACATTGCCTGTAATTCAGCCTGATTAATTTTTTCTATTGATTGAGCTTCTTGTCGCTTAATAATTTCTTCACTTTTAGTAAGTGCTGCTTGTTCGTAAATTTGTGCTCTTTCTCTAGCATTAGCGATTATATTATCTGCTTCTTTTAAAGCGTCTTCCTTTTTTCTTTGGTATTCAGCTAATAGTGTATTTGCTTCCTCTTTTAGCTCCATTGCGTCACTTAACTCTTTCTTGATCCTTTGAATTTGCTCATCTAGAAGATTTGTAATCATTTTTGGAGCCTTTAAATATAAACCTATACCGACGAATATAATAAAAGCAACTAGTGTCCAAGAAGCTGGTTGAGAAAAAAATTCCATATTATATTAAATGCTTTCTAATATCTTCTTTATTAATTTTTTTATCTATAAATTTTTCAACAATTGATTGAGTGGTTTCAATTGTTTTCTCTCTAATGTCATTCACCGCATTCTTTTCTTTATTTTCTATTGCCTGTTGGGACTCTTCGATTAATTTTTTAATTTTTTCATCAGTTTCTTTTTTTGATAAATCAATTTTTTTGTCAATATCTGATTTTGTATTATTAAATATTGAGATTGCTTCAATATTACTACTTGTAATTTTTGCTTCATATTCTTCTAAAATTGATTGTGCTTCAATTTTTAGTTGTTCAGCATCACTTAAATCATTAGATATTTTATCTTTTCTCTCTTCTACAGTGGTTCTCAGCTGTGGGATCGCTATCTTCCACATAAATATATACAAAATTCCAAAAGTAACTATTAACCAAAAGATTTGAGATGAATAACTGCTTATGTCCATCTGCGGCAGACCACCGCCTTCACTTGCAGCAAATGATTTTACTGACATTAATGAAAAGGCGGTGATTAATAAGACTTTGATATATTTCATGAGACTAAGCTTAATCCTTAGAATTATCCAAAGAGGATTAGAAATGCTATAACTAATGCAAACAACGCAATTGCCTCAACAAGAGCAAATCCAAGAAGAACTTGTCCAAACGCTTGTTGTTGAACAGATGGATTTCTAAATATACCTGCAATATACGCTCCGAAAACAGTACCCAATCCTACACCGGGTCCTGCGACTCCAATTGTTGCTAATCCTGCACCAATTAGTTTTGCTGCTTCTACTTCCATTTTTATTCCTTTCGTTTTTTCATAATTAATTAATAAATTCTAATGATGCGGATGAAGTGCATCATTTAAATATATACATGTTAAAATTGTAAATATGTAAGCTTGTAAAAAAGCAATAAAAGTTTCAAGAGCATAAATTGCAACAAGACCAGCAAGTGGTATAACTCCAAAAAAACCCATCATAACAATAAAGCCAGCAAATATTTTAATTATGCTATGTCCTGCCAGCATATTGGCCATTAGTCTAACAGAAAGTGCCACTGGTCTTGAGAGATAGGATATTATTTCTATTGGTATGATTACAGGAGCCATATAAACGGGCACTCCACTTGGATAAAACATTCTTAGATAGCCAAATCCATTTTTTATAAACCCTAATGTAGTAACACCAATAAAAATTAATCCAGCAAATGCAAATGTGACCGCAAAATGACTTGTTACTGTGAACGAGTAAGGGATAAGGCCAATCAAATTGCAAAAGAAGATGAACATAAATAAAGAGAATACGAAAGGAAAAAAAGCTTTACCTTGATCACCAACATTCGTTCTCAGTAAGTTAGCAATAAATTCGTATGAAAGTTCACACATAATTTGAAATCTATTAGGAATTATTGATTTTTTTGATAGACCTAACATGAAAAAAGCCATTATTGCCAATGTAGCAATAACCATAAATTGTGATGAATTTGTAAATGAAATATCTATATTTCCTATTTTGATATCTGTAATTCTTGTTATTACAAACTGATGAATAGGATCTATTAAATTTGTTGATTTCTCAGCGGCCATTGTTGTATTTTTTAGTTATTTTGCATGGATTTTGCAACCCTAAAAACATTTAATATTCCCGCCGAACTTCCAAGCAAGAAGAAGACAATCGTAAACAAAGGTCTGGTATTAAAATAACTGTCAAGAAACAAGCCTATTGCCACACCAATAGCCATAGCTGCGACAATTTCAACCGCTAATTTCAATACTTTGCCAATTGGCGATGGCTTAATATTCTGATTATTGTTTTGCTTAATACTACTTTTCGCATCTTTGATTCTGCTATCTAAATTTTTTAATTTTGTGTCATCTCCATGCATTAGGCGACAGCACCAATTTCCTCAGCTCGTTTTAAATCTACAGACACTATCTGACTAACACCTCTTTCAGCCATGGTTATTCCAAACAGCCTATCCATTCTAGACATTGTTAGTGCGTGGTGTGTGATTATCATGAATTTAGTTTGAGTTTTTTCGCTAATACTATCAAGTAAATTGCAAAATCTCTCTACATTAGCATCGTCGAGAGGAGCATCAACTTCATCCAAAACGCAAATCGGTGATGGGTTTGTCAAAAAAATCGCAAATATAAGAGACATTGCTGTTAAAGCTTGCTCTCCACCTGACAATAGTGACATTGATTGAAGTTTTTTACCTGGGGGACTTACCATCATTTCAAGTCCTGCCTCTAATGGATCTTCAGCATCTATTAACTCTAAGTGTGCTTTGCCTCCATTAAATAGTTTAACAAAGACTTCTTTAAAATGATTATTTACAGTGTCAAATGCTTTCAGCAATCGTGTACGACCTTCTTTATTTAATTCCTCAATAGACTCTCGCATTTTTTTAATAGCTGCATCTAGCTCATTCTTTTCCGTACTCATTATTTCTAATTCATCGTCTATTTCTTTTGTTTCTAAATCAGCTCTTAAATTTACAGCCCCCATAGTTTCACGCTGTTGTTTCAGTCTATCTAATTTTGTTTCTGTCCTCTCCATGTTGGATTGCATGCTATCGAGATCGTCTGTAATTTCTAATTTTTCAATAATCTGTTCAGGTTTGCATTGGAATTTTTCTTGAGACTCATCGGCAAGTTCTTGCAATCTTGATTCTGCAAGCTCTTTAGTTGCTTCGGTTCTACCTTTTGTCTCTCTAATATTTGATAAATCATTTTGAGCTTTTCTTAGACTTGCTTCTATTTCTTTTAATACATTATCAGCTTCTGCAAGTCTATCGGCAGCAAATTGCCTTTCAGTTTCGGCAAAGCCTTTGGTCTCAATTAATTGACCTCTTCTCTGAGCTATTTCTTCTGGACGATTTGAAATTTTTTTTAACTCTTCCTCAGATTTTTTCTTTCTAAGAGTAAGTTCTTGAATTTGTTCATTTGAGGACTTTATAGTCTTGTTTAACCTTTGATACTCATACGTCCAATCGCTAAATTTCTGTTCAATATCTTTTTGTCTAAGCTTATCTCTTAACTCTAAAGAGAGTGTTGCAGCATTCTTTGCATCATTGTTAGCTTTTTCGTATGCAATTTTTGCTTTATCAGAGATTTTTTCAGCATCCGATACTTTTTCAGATATATCTGACAAACTTGAATAAAATTTTTCTGTAAAAATTTTTGTCCAATTTGCTGTATCATCATAGCCCTCAACTTCTTTAAGGGTTGAATGTTTAGAGTTAATATTTTCATTAGAAACTATTGTTCGTTGCCAATCGTCTCTTTTTGAGTTTTTAATAATATTATATTGCTCAATATTTTTTTCTAGATCAGCAATTTGCTCTTCTAATTGGTCTTTTTCCTCTTTTAGTAGATCAATTTTATCGTTATCGACTTCATTTATTCCCTGACTACTATCTATAGAATTTTTCTTTGCATTTAGTATTTCAAGATCTTTAGTTGAATCTTTAAGTTGGAATTGTTCTCTCTCAAAATCACTTATTATCTGTTGAATTGTTTTTTCTAAATTATATTTTGCTTCTTTTATTCTCTCTTCTTCGTGATCTAAAGATTCCCTTTCCAAATTGATCCTATTAAGCTTGGCTGCGGCTTCGATTTCTTTTTCTCTTAATGGTTTAATCTTTTCATTGGCTTGAGCTTGCTTGGTTGTAGCTTGTGTAACATCTAAGGTATATTTTTGTATTTGAGACTCACTTACTTGTAGATTATGATTAGATTTTTCATAAGACTCTTTTAGATTGAACCACTTAAGGTACATCACAATACCCTCTAAACGACTAATTTCTGAAGAGATTGATTTATAGGTTTCTGCTTGTTGAGCCTGTTTTTTTAAGTTCGTAATCTGAGAATTCAGCTGTTTCATTATATCTTTTAGTCGCTGTAAATTAGTTTCAGCAGCTTTCAATTTTAACTCAGCTTCATGTCTCCTTGAATGAAGACCTGAAATGCCTGCAGCCTCTTCCAATACAGCCCTTCGATCAATAGGCTTTGCATTTATTAATGCTCCAACTCTACCTTGACTAATTAGAGAGGGTGAATGAGCTCCAGTAGATAGGTCTGCAAAAAGTCGTTGAACATCACGAGCCCTAACTTCCTTGCCATTAATTCTATATTCAGAACCTCTATCTTTTTCAATCTTTCGTTTAACCTGAATCTCTTCTTCTTCATTAAATTCTGAAGGTGCGCTTCTATCTTTATTATCTAAAGAAATTGTTACTTCTGCATTGTTTCTTGCTGGCCTATCTGATGTTCCTGAAAATATCACATCTTCCATTCCTGAGCCTCTCATGCTTTTGGCAGATGTTTCACCCATACACCATCTTAAGGACTCGACAACATTAGATTTACCACAACCATTAGGTCCAACTATTCCTGTTAATCCCTCTTCAATGACAATTTCAGTAGGGTCAACAAACGATTTAAAACCTGTAACTTTTATTTTTTTAAATTTCATTTTTTAGTTGATATAGCTTTCTAATATTTCATCTATTTTATCACTAGATAAATTACCAGCGTACAATTCACCATTAATTATAAATGATGGAGTAGAATTAACTTCATATTCTTTAACAGCATCTATTCTAGATTTTAAAATAAAATTTGTAATTTTCTCATTATTCAAACAGCTATCAAAGTCATCGCTAGTAACGCCAAATAAGCCTGCTTGCTTAGTCAACGCCTCTGTACTATTTTCAAGAACTTTTTCTTGATCATTTGTTACAATCCATTTTGATTGTGTGCTTAGAAGTGTTTTGTTTAATTTATGAAAGTCTTTTCTTGCCGCACAGTAGAGTAATTTATAGGCGTTTAAATCAACCGCATTCAATGGAAAGGGTCTTAATTCAAAATTTACTAATCCAGTATCAATATATTTTTCTTTTAAGTGCTTGTAACCATTTTTAGAAAAGTCTGCACAATGACTACAAGTTAATGAACTGTATTCAATGATACTTATCTTTGCATCAATATTGCCAAGGATTACCGGGTCTTTAAGGTTATTTTCACTATCAAAATTCCATTCATTATTTGCAAACGCATTTGTAGATAATGAAATAGAGATAAATATTAATATTTTTAATAAGGTTTTCATTTTCAACAATTATCTACATTTAGTGTTTAATATGATATTTAACGTACAATATATTGAATATAATCAATTATTCTCAGTTTATACAGCATAATCTCTTACTTTTAATATTATTCTTATAGATAAAAATTGTGTCAGAAATTTAACTTTTTTTTATTTTCCTAGCAATTTTTGAAAAGTTTTTTTTTAGATTTGGATATTTCGATAGTAGTTCTAAATCTAAAGAATTGATATTAACTTCATCATCTAACTCATTGTTATTGTTAGGTGCAGATACTTTATTTGCCATTTTTTGTTGAATGATTTCAATCCTATTGATCGCCTTGTAACCAAAAAAACTATTTATTTTTGATATTAATTTAGTCTGATCATGCTGTATTGCAAAAGCAATTGTTGGATCTGCTTTAAGCTCTAAAGTTGCGGGATCCCTTAAGCTAACTTGTGATTTTTTAATTTTAATAGGTTTTGATAAATTGTAATAATTTTCACCAACTATATCCTTCCAAGATTTAAGTAACTCTATTTCAAAAAAACCTCGCTTCTTGAGAATTTTTTTTGCTTCATTGGGAAGAAAATTTGATAATGTATTCAGTCCGTAATATTTTTTTTTATAAGCCATGAGTTTAAATTTAAAATCATCTTATCATGATCTTGAGCATTCTAAATTAATTTTTAATAAAGAAATAAATAAGTGGTACTTAAAAAATAGAAGAAAGCTCCCATGGAGATCTAATAAAAAAGACCCAAATTTCCCATATAGAGTACTGGTTAGTGAGTTTATGCTGCAGCAAACAGGTGTCAGCACTGTAGTACCGTATTTTAAACGCTTTATTCAAGAATGGCCAAATATAGATGCTTTGGCAAAAGCAACAGAAGATGAGGTTCTTAACCACTGGCAAGGACTTGGTTATTACAGTCGGGGAAGAAACTTACTAAAGACGGCAAAGATATTATGCCAGAATTATAATAGTTCAGTCCCACAAGATATTAAAAATTTAATTTCACTTCCTGGTATTGGTGAATATGCTTCAGCAGCTATCAGATCAATTGCTTTTAATAAGAAAGCAACCGTAGTCGATGGAAATGTAAAGAGAGTAATAGCTAGATTCTTTGCATTAAAAGGGAAACTAAGTGATAATGAAACAGATATTTCTAATTTAGCCAAATTTTTAACTCCTAATAAGTGCAATTCAAATTATTCTCAAGCAATAATGGAGTTTGGAGCTTTAATTTGTAGGCCTAAAAAACCTAGTTGTGATATCTGCATATTTAAAAAAGACTGTCTTTCCTTCAAACAGAAAATTGTATCAAATATTCCAGAACCAAAATTAAAAGTTAATAAAAAAGACCTTAGATGCGCATCTTTTTTGGCGATAAATAACAATTCAATATTAGTCATCAAAAGGAAAGAGAAAAATTTACTAGAGAATATGTGGCAGCTACCTTCTAGTGAGTGGGTTACAAAAAATACTAGTGATAAATTAGTTAGCCAAGCACCATTCAAAGCTAATTGGATTCAAAATCAAAAAAAAATAAAATATAAATTCAGCCACATTGATTTATTAAACGAAACTTACGTAACAAAGGTTAATTCACAAATAAATTTAGTAAATGAAAATTATAAATGGATAAATATTAAGTGCTTAGATAAATATCCTCTTGTTACTCTCACCAAAAAAATATTAGAAAATAATAGTTTAATTTAATTCTGATCTAACTTGCTGTCTTAATAAATCAATAGGCTTCAACTCACCTTCGACATCAAAATGCCAAAATGTCCATCCATTGCAAGCTTGAGCATCTTGGACTTGTGCACCAATTTGATGAATTGAGCCAGTATTTTTATTATACACAATAGACCCGTCTGCTCTGACTTTGGCTTTATATTTTTTAGCCGAATCATAAAGGTTGTCCCCTGGTTCGATTAACTTACGTTCGACAAGCCAGCCAAAAGGAACTCTTGGCTCAGATTTTTTAGATGTTGTAACTAAAATTGATTCATTTTCATAAGGTATAACTTTATCAATTCTTTTTTGGGCGTGAGCAATATATTTATTATCTCTTTCAATACCAATAAATGATCTCGACAATTTTTTTGCAACCGCTCCAGTGGTTCCAGTTCCAAAAAAAGGATCTAAGATTATATCTCCTGGGTTTGATGATGAAATTATTACTCGATGTAATAAAGACTCAGGTTTTTGAGTTGAATGTACTTTTTTTCCTTTCGAATCTTTCAATCTTTCATGGCCATTGCATATGGGCAAAAACCAATCAGATCTCATTTGAGTGTTTTCATTTAGAGACTTCATAGCCTCATAGTTAAACACATATTTTTTTGAATTTTTATTTTTAGATGCCCAAATTATTGTTTCATGCGCATTGGTGAACCTTGTTCCTTTAAAATTTGGCATCGGGTTGGCTTTTTGCCAAATAATATCGTTAAGTATCCAATAACCTAAATCTTGGAGAATGTAACCTATTCTAAAAATATTGTGATATGATCCAATTACCCAAATCGTTCCGTTTGGCTTTAAAATTCTTTGTGCTTCTTTTAACCATAATCTAGAAAAATTATCGTAGTCTTTAAAACTATCAAATTGATCCCAGTCATCATTTACCGCATTAACTTTAGAAGAGTCAGGTCTTGATAGCTCATTCTCTAATTGCAGATTATATGGAGGGTCAGCAAAAATGACATCAATACTATTTTCAGGTAGTGATTTTAAATGATCGATAGTATCGCCTGGTAAAATTTGATTTATTGGCAATGAATTTTTTTTGACCGTATTCATAAAAATAATAATGATTCATATTATTTTTCTGGTCAATAACTTAATAGACTCAATAAGTTATATGATTTTCTTAATTCAACATATTGTATATGGGTGCAAAACTTTTTCGATGTATTGGGGTTATACCCAATTTATCGAGAGCTAAAAGGTGCTGTTTTGTTCCATATCCAGAATTTTTTTCCCAAAAATATCCTGGATACTTAATAGATAATTCTTCCATTATTTTGTCTCTGTATACTTTTGCTATAATAGATGCAGCTGCAATTGATAGAGATTTATTATCACCTTTAATTATTGGATACATTTTATAGCTAAGTTCTGGTAATTTATTACCATCAATCAGAGTAGACTTTGGTATAATACTAAGACCTAAAACTGCTCTTTTCATTGCTAGTAAACTTGCTTGTAAAATATTTATTTTGTCTATCTCTTCAACTGTGGCGATGCCAATCGCATAATTGTGGTTTGCAACTAATTCTTTATTAATTTGTATTCTTTTATTTTTTGAAATTTTTTTTGAGTCATTAATGCCGTCAGGTATCGCTTCCTTATTGAGAATTATAGCAGCAGAAACAACAGGTCCAGCAAGAGGACCTCTTCCAACCTCATCTACACCGGCCACGGGCATTTCATAATTCTGATCAAATTTATACTTTGGTTCCAATTTTATTATTTTATACTATCTCTGATATTCTGAAGATCTTCCCATACATATTTCTTTTGCTTTTGTTGACGTAATAAAAATGCTGGATGGAATGTGGGCATTGCTTGAATGTTTTTTCCATTTATATTTAAAGTAAACCATCTACCTCTAATTTTTGTTATTGGAGTTTTATCTTTAAGAAGCGCATAAGAAGAGGTACTTCCTAATAATAAAAGTACTTTTGGATTAATTAATTCTATATGTTTATGAATTAAAGGCAGGCATATCTCAATTTCATTTTCAGTTGGTTTACGATTAGCAGGTGGACGCCATGGAATGATATTTGCAATATATACTTTCTCCCGGTCAAGATCGATAGCATTTAACATTTTATCTAATAGCTTGCCACTTCTACCAACAAAAGGTTTGCCTTCAATGTCTTCATCATGACCAGGTGCTTCGCCAATCAGCATAATTTTTGAATTAGGGTTACCATCAGAAAAAACAACATTATTTGCTTCTTTATACAAAGCACAGCCTTTAAAATTATTAATAAAACGCTGAAGTTCTTTTAGATCCTGTATTTTCAACAATTGCTGTTCTGTCTTTAAATTCATTGTTTGTGAATTATTCTCAATATCTTCATTTTTGAATGATTCTTTAATATTAAATCTGTTTATAGGAAATTCGTTTAAATTATCTGTTACTCCAGCTTCTTTTAGTAATCTAAGAGACTGAATATTTGTATTTATAAGATTTTTCCCCATAATTTTAAAGAATTTGAATCATATGATTGAATTATTGTATCAGTAATTTAAATAATATTGTTAGATAATTTATATGGATACAGAAAATCAACGAGAGTCGATGGATTACGACGTGGTGATCGTCGGAGCTGGCCCAGCTGGCTTAGCTACGGCCATAAGACTCAAACAACTAAATGCAGAAACAAATGTTTGTGTAGTTGAAAAAGCATCAGAAGTTGGTGCACATATACTAAGTGGAAATGTATTCGAAACAAGAGCTTTAGATGAATTACTGCCAGACTGGAGAAACATGGATGGATGCCCAGTTAAGACAAAAGTAAATGCTGAGAAGTTTTTATTTTTGTCTAAAAAAAGCTATTTTAGTTTTCCTACTTTATTTCTACCTCCTGTCCAACACAATAAAGGTAATTATATTATTAGCCTTGCAAATTTGTGTCGTTGGCTTGGCCAAGTAGCAGAAAATTTAGGTGTAGAAATCTACCCAGGTTTTGCAGCATCGGAAGTACTATATAACGAAGATCAGTCTATTAAGGGTGTTGCTACAAATGATATGGGTGTTGATGCTAACAATGAAAAAAAAGACTCATATGAACCAGGCATAGAACTTCATGCAAAAGTTACAGTATTTGCGGAAGGTTGCAGAGGCCATTTAGGCAAGACTTTGATTGAAAAATATAATTTAGCAGAAAACAGTGATCCGCAACAGTATGGAATAGGTCTAAAAGAAATATGGGAAGTTCCTGAAGAGTGTCACCATGAAGGCTTAGTGATGCATACCACTGGCTGGCCATTGGACAATGATACTTATGGCGGTAGCTTTATTTATCATGCTGAAAATAAACAAATTTTTATTGGTTATGTTGTTGGTCTGGATTACAAAAACCCTCATCTATCCCCATTTGAGGAATTTCAAAGATTTAAAACACATCCAGCAATTGCTAAAATCCTGACTGGTGGCAAAAGGATATCTTATGGTGCTAGAGCATTGATCGAGGGTGGTCTGCAAAGTCTTCCAAGAATGTATATGCCTAATGGATTATTAATAGGTTGCGACGCTGGAACCCTAAATATGCCAAAGATTAAAGGGTCACATACAGCTTTGAAAAGTGGAATAATTGCTGCAGAAACTATTAACGAAAAGTTTACTAAATCTCTTGAAGATCTTTCTTTATACGAAGAAAATTTTAAAAATAGTTGGGTATATAAAGAACTATACACAGCAAGAAATGTGAAGCCATTTATGGGTCTTGGTTTAATATTAGGCATAATTTTGACTGGAATAGATCAACTGATCTTTAGAGGCAGATTGCCATTTACATTAAGACATAAACACGCGGATCATGAATGTCTCAAGCCTGCAGATGAAATGAAGAAAATAGATTACCCTAAGCCAGATGGTGTATTAACTTTTGATAAACCAAGTTCTGCTTATTTATCTGGGACTTATCATGCAGAAAACCAACCGGTTCATTTGAAATTAAAGGATCCAGCACTTCCAATTAACTACACTTTGTCTAAATATGATGAGCCTGCTCAAAGATATTGCCCAGTTGGCGTTTATGAGGTTCATGAAGATGCTGTAACTTTGGAAAAGAAATTTGTTATCAATAGTCAAAATTGTATTCATTGCAAAACTTGTGACATTAAAGAACCGTCTCAGAATATAAATTGGGTTACTCCTGAAGGCGGCGGTGGTCCTAAGTATTCAAATATGTAGATGATAAATAATGAAAATCTTACTATTTAATTTAATTTTACTTATTAATTTCGTTTTTATTTCTAATTCAGTTGCTGCTAATAAAAATAACCTTGCAAAGGTTGGTGATTATATAATTGCTGAAATTTCGTCACAAGCAAATGACTATGATACTGCTAATCAATATTATTTAAATTTACTAAAAAAAGATAAAAAAAATACTGGTTTAATAATTAAAATTATCAAAAATAATTTATTGAATGAAAAAATTCAACTTGCTAATAAGCACTATTTAAAGCTTGAAAAAATTGGTTGTCCAAAAACTGAAATTGAATGTATTAATTTTACCCAATCGATTGGGCCATTATTAACTGGTGTTACGTATCTAAAAAAAAATAGGACTAATAGAGCTATAAAAGCTTTTTCAAATATAAAAAATATTAATAATAACAAGGTCTACGCTGAACTAGTGAGGGCTTGGTCACTGGCAAACTTTTATACTTATAAAGATAGTATTGAAATTTTAGATAGTATCAATTCTGAAAAAAATATTGATGATATTATAATGCATAAAGCTTTAATTTACGATTTAGTAAATGAAGTTGAATTAGCTGATATATTCTATCAACAATCGATAAACAGCAGCAAAAATATCAATGTTATTAATTATTACTTAAATTTTTTACATCGAAATAATATGGAGATGGAAAAGAATAATTTTTTACAAAGTTTATATGCTGATACAAGCTTTGAAATTTCAATAAATAATGAGATCTTCGATAACTCGAGACTGTTTCAAAATCAGATCAATGGTGTAGGCTTAGTACTTTATGATGCTGCGCAGCATCTTGGTTTTGAAAATATAGACTTATCGCGCGTAATCTTAAATATTGCTGACTATTCATACCCAGATTTATATGAGGTAGATTTTTTATCTGCAAGCTTACTTCATAGTTTAGATCTAACTGATCAAGCTATGAAAAAATATAAATTAATACCAAGTAATCACTATCTTAGTTCAATAGCAACGATACAATTATCTAATATATTAAATCTTGAAAACTTGGAAGAAGATGCAATTGAGCTTTTACAAAATTATTTAATTGAAAAAGACAATTTTAAAGTTCAAATGACACTTGGTGATCATTTTAGATATAAGTCTGATTGGAAGAATGCACAGGAAACTTACAGTAAAATATTAAAAAATGATAAATATATTCTAGATCCAAATATATGGAATACATATTATAGACGTGGTATTTCCTATGAAAGAGATAAGCAATGGGATTTAGCAGAGAGAGATTTTATGCAAGCCCTCGAACTTAATACCAATCAACCAGATGTATTAAATTACCTTGGTTATTCATGGATTGATAATGACATAAATATGCTAAAGGCTAAAATAATGATTGAGTTAGCATTGGAACAAAAACCTGACGATGCCTATTTTATTGATAGCCTTGCCTGGTATTATTTCAAAGTAAGCAATTATGAACAAGCAGATGCTTTGCTAAGTTACGCAACATACCTCGCGCCATCAGACCCGGTCATAAATGAGCATTATGGAGATGCATTATGGAAAGTTGGTAAGTTTATTGAAGCGAGATACCAGTGGAATAGAGCGCTAGACCTTGATCCCGAAGAGGATCAGATTGAAAAAATTAAAGTTAAATTGATAAAGGGTTATTGAGACGCTATAAATTTAGTGTGTTAGATAATCTAAAATTAAAATCATATGCAAAAATAAATCTATATTTGCATGTATTAAATAAAAGAGACGATGGTTTTCACAATATTTCTAGTTTATTGAGTCGAATAGATTTATATGACAGTATAACTTTTGAAAAAAGTGAGATATTTGAAGTAGAGTATAGTGGCCCCGAAGGAAACAAAGTTTCGAATGATAATATTACACAACTAATCACTTATTTAAAAAATGAGAAGATAATTGACGAATTAAATTACCGAATTAAAATTAATAAAAATATACCAATTGGAGCAGGGTTAGGCGGGGGTTCAAGTAATGTTGCTTCTATCATTAGGGTATTAGTCGAAAATAAAATAATCAATGAAGGTGTTGATGTCATTAATATTGCAAAATTAATGGGATCCGACATAGAATTTTTTTTATATGATAAAGCAGCAATTATTGAAGGTAAGGGATCGATAGCAAGATTATTTGAAATTCAAGAACCCATCATAATTTTATTAGTAAACCCTGGGGTGAACTTAAGTACAAAAAAAGTTTTTGAAACAAATAATTTATTTTCGGCAAATTTTAGAGTTGAAGAAACATTAAATAATAATCTTAATAAATTGTTTAAAATTACTCATAATGACTTAGAAGATGCAGCTATCAAGCTTTGTCCAGATATAGGTAAAATAAAAGATGAAATCTCAAAACAAAAGGGTTTAATTGCTAGCAGAATGACAGGAAGCGGTTCCTCATATTTTGCGATATTTGAGGATAGAAATGCTACTTTATTAGCAGAACAGCAGATTAAAAATTATAATTCAAATTGGTGGACATCAATAGTAACAACTATTTAATCATTGCAATTCACACTTGTTATACTAAATATATAATAATTATCGTTGGGGCGTGGCCAAGTGGTAAGGCACCGCTTTTTGGTAGCGGTATTCGGAGGTTCGAATCCTCCCGCCCCAGCCAGCGAACTAATATAGAGAGAAATTATGAGTACTTTTTTAAATAAATATACATCAGTTTATAACGTTTTTTTAGATAATTGGAGTTATCAATCACAGTATGTTCTATTTTTAGAAAAACTAATGTATGAGGAGACCATTCTACCTACTTATATTAAAGAAATGATATTTGCTTATGTCTCTGAACTCAATGGGTGTAC
>ERZ802822.378-NODE-378-length-31972-cov-34.602320_pt1 | contig 31972 bp, 33 predicted proteins | sample MGYA00345649_ERZ802822 | MGnify/ENA primary metagenome ERZ802822 (study PRJEB30503, sample SAMEA104212359) | marine metagenome | biome: Westerlies Biome; feature: [SRF] surface water layer (ENVO:00010504) within the epipelagic zone...; material: water...
GCACAAATACGGCCGCAGAACGTATTGTTAAGACCAGCAGCCTTGATGCAAAGCCTTCGGTTATTACTTGGCCTAGCTCATCAGGCACGATTCGAAATCGAGGGCCTATTAAAAAAGACTAATCGTGTTGATGAAAAAATAGTTTATTTGCAGCGCTGACCACTTGAGCTTCAGCACAGTCCGCTTATATTGGTGGTATGAAGCGTAATGCAGTGGTTTTAGGGAAATTTTTGGGGGTGGTGTGGCTTTTCGCACTGCCCCTTTTTGCATCTGCAAGCTCAGATGTCACGTTCTGGAACTCCAGTGTTAACAACCGCCTCAATCAAATCGAAGTTCGCTTTGCAGTACAAGACGGAAGCGGAGCTCTGTGGTTTGCTACTCAAGAAGGTCTCACACGTTATAACGGGATCCGAGCAGATACTTTTAGCGCAGCTAACGCCGAAGCTGGTGGTCTGCGACCTGGCGAAGTTAGATCACTGACCGTATCTGCCCGGGGTCATCTTTGGGTCTTAACCAGCGCAATACAAACCTTTGACCCCGAAACCCAAGAGTTCGCTCCCTTATCACTTCTTGACAAGAAATATGCGCCCGTTTCTCTCGCTACAGATCAAAATGGATTGGTTTGGATAGGCCTTGATGGTGCCGTTGGCTTGTATCGACCTAATACCGAAAGCTTAGAAATCCTTAAGCTCCCCACCACGACATTGCCGGGTAAAGATGATCGAAGCGTAACTTCCCCGATTCAACATCTTATTCCTAACGGCGATCACGCCGTTGGAGTTAGTCCTACCGCGGTATTCGAGTTAAAGATAACCTCAACTGGAGAAATTATCGCAACACCGATTGCTAACCTTGCATCAGCTATTTCGTCTACCGTAATTACAGCTGCAATCTTCGACTCTTTTCTCTATCTAGGAACAGGTGTCGACGGATTGATTGTTGTCGATCTTGAGTCTCGATCTATCAGACAAATTACTCAGGGTCCTGACGATATTGACTTACCGTCTGACACGATAACAACCCTGCTTGCCGACGAAGACGGTGTGTGGATTGGCACTCCCAACGGGCTAGTCTATACCGCGGATAGTGGCAGAACTTTCCAGCATTACACCGCTTTCTCCAGTGGCCTACCGAGCAACTGGATAGTAGGCCTGTATAAGTCTAGCGACGGTAGCTATTGGGTCGGGACGCGTCAGGGGCTCGCACAGGGTGCTCGCACCCAGTTTGACTCGTTCAACACAACGAATGCTCGACTCTCCCACAATCATATCAACGCGATCCACCAAGATCAGGCGGGCAACTTGTGGGTAGGCACACAGGACGGCCTAAACCGTCTTGCACCCGGTGCAACACAATTTGACTGGTTCAATACATTGAACACGCCAAATTTGGGAAGCGACCAAGTCATGTCTCTGACCAGCCAAAATGACCTGCTCTGGGTCGGGACTTTCGATAAAGGCTTGCACAGGTTGGACACATCCTCCGGGGAGATGCTTCAGGTGGCTCTAGACCCGGACAATCCCTTTGCGCTTCAGGCACCAGGGGTCACGTCTCTCTTAACACATTCGTCAGGGAACATTGTGGCAACGACCTTTGGCGGTGGTACAGCCGTTGTCGACAGCTCAGGGCGCGTCGCTCGAGTCATTCGGAGTGCACTAGACGAGTATGTTAATGACTTCCCCATTACCATGGCGGAGGATGCCTCGGGATCGATTTTAGTCGGCATGGCTCAGAGTCTAGGAGTTATTAATTCTAGTCTCGACGATATTCGAGCCATTTCCTTAAATGGTGAGCCACTAGGCGTTTCTCTCGGGGCAGACACCACCATCATCGATATCGAGATCGAACCCAGTGGCGCCCTTCTACTTGGAACTAATGACGCGGGGGTCTATCGACTGGAGCGTAACGGCGCTGGTGAAGGAACCAAACTAACCAACCTGTCGAGGCAATTTGAATTGCCTAGCCTTGCTGTCGTGGGCATTCAATACGACAACTATGGCTACCTGTGGCTTGCTCACAACGATGGTTTAACGCGTGTTGACGAGCGTTCCGGCTCCATAAAGCATTTTGCATCGCGACTGGGCGTCACCGCCGAGGAGTACAACTCTGGCGCAAGCTACAAAAGTCCCGATGGCATGCTCTATTTTGGTAGTCCTCGAGGTGTCACCTACCTCGACGGATTGTTGCAGGATATTGACGAGCGGCCGGTAGATCTTGGCTTTGGCGCAATTAACGTCATGGGGAGAAATTTCTATCCCACGTCGACTAATGACGTGCTGGAGCTGGAAGCCAGCGATACCTTAGCCACCGTCGAGTTCTTCGCAGCAGACTATCGCGCACCGTGGACGGTCGAGTACGAACACCGGCTCAAGCCCATCTATGATTGGGACTCCACTACTGGGAAAATTCAGCTCACGACGCTGCGCCCTGGCAATTACACCTTAGAGCTCGCGGCTCGTGGCAGTAACGGAGTATGGAACCGCTCGGGCTTATCGCTACCTATCGTCGTGGCTCCCCCGTGGTATCAAACGACCGAAGCGTACGCGGGGTACACAGCGAGCGCTCTGTTGATCATCATGCTAAGCGTGCTTGCACTCAGGCAGCGCTTTAAGGCGTCTCTTATACGAGCACAAGAGCTAGAGCAGAATATCGTTGAGCGAACGTACGAATTAGAAATGGCGAAGCGCGATGCTGAGCAGGCCAATCAGGCCAAAACCGAGTTTCTAGCCGTTATGTCGCACGAGATCCGCACACCACTGCACGGCATCATTGGTATGAACGAGCTGCTGCTCGGTGCCGGTATATCACCGCGGCAGTCTCGGCTGGCGCGCACCGCGATGAACAGCGGAAAGACACTGCTGCAGCTAATTAACGAAATTTTAGATATATCCAAAATTGAGGCCGATAAGCTCGAACTCGACGAGGAAACATTTGATCTCTGCGATCTGGTGGATGACGTTGCCTACCTTCAAGCGGAGCCAGCACAACGCAAGTCACTCGATCTTTCTGTGCAACACGACTTCAACGTCACCGGTAGCTATCGAGGCGATGCTCAAAAGCTCCGACAGGTCATCACGAACATTGTCGGCAATGCAGTGAAATTCACTGAAATGGGCTCGGTAAGAATCAGCACCTTTTTGGGCGACGGTAGCAGTGTGGTCATCGCGGTACAGGATACGGGTGTGGGTATTCCCGAGGCCGCTAGAGGTAAAATTTTTGAGAAGTTTACCCAAGCCGATGCCACGACAACGCGACGATTTGGCGGCACCGGTCTCGGACTCACTATTTGCAAGAGTTACATGACGTTTTTAGGTGGCGAGATTGATATCTTCGATGGCCCTAATGGCAAAGGAACGAGCGTTCACATCACTGTCCCACTGGAGAAAGTTGCAGCACCGACGATCAATCACCAAGGTCATGCAGCTCTATGCACCTACGATCACAACCTCGCTCTTTGCGTTCAATCACAATTACTGAGACTGGGGGTCGACACAATACGTGTGAAGCACGCCACTGAGGTCGCTGCAGACACAACGATCATCATCGTCGACGAGCGATGCTCTAGCGAGGATATTAGTGACTTTGCCGCATTAAGAAGAATACCGCGACGCCTGCTGCTAACAGATATTCGAAGCGACAACCTGCTGATCGCTTCAGACGACTGGGACTGCGTACATAAGCCGGTTACGTCCGCTGTTCTGAGGGAGGCTATTAGCTACCCTGACATCAGCGACGGTCCCAGCACCATGACCGCGCTTGATGGCCTGCGTGTTCTCATTGCCGAAGATAATCCCGTCAACCAACTCCTCGTCGAGAGCATGCTCAGTGGACTTGGCGCGAGTTATGAGACCGTAAACGATGGTTTAGCAGTCCTCGCTATGGTCGATCAACACCCGTTCGATGTTATTTTGATGGATTGCCTCATGCCGCATATGGACGGGTTTGAAGCCACACGTGAACTCAGAAAGAGGGGAGTCACCATGCCCATCATTGCGGCAACGGCCTCAGCATCCCCCGGTGATTTCGAAGACGCACTCGCGTCAGGTATGAATGATGTGCTGGTTAAACCGTTTTCCGCCCTCGATCTTAAACGTATTTTGCTCAGTCACGTTTCAGTTGAAGACAAGGTCAACACTGTGACGTTCGATGGCCGCGCACTCATCAAGGAAGAAACCCTGTTGGCCATCGCGCAAATCAATGCCGAATCAGGCATCGACTTAGTCGATCAGGTTGTCAGCCTCTTCGAGCAGCAAGTCCCGACCTTTATCAATGAGCTCGATAGGGCGACACGAGACCAAAATGCGGGCGATACCCGCCGCGTGGCGCACGCCTTTAAGTCCTCTGCAATGAATATCGGTGCCGTCGTGCTCGGTGAGCGTCTCGGGACCATTGAGGCCGCAGCGCGTGATCAGCAGACTTCCTTGACACCTAATGACATGCAGGAACTAGAGGGATTAGTTAGAGAGAGCCTACGGCAACTCCTGAGCACCTATTCACGGCTGCGATCGGAACTGACTAGCAGCTCCTAAAGACAGGAATACGTTTTTCTTTTTGCGCTCGTAGACCTTCTAGGAAGTCATCTGAACTGCTGCATTGATCGGCTAGAGCTTGGGCCTCAGCACGATCAAACCGCCCCTCTTCAACAGCCTTTATGATGGTTAACATGGCACTCATGGAGAGGGGTGCTAGACCAATCAGCTTGGCGATTAGCTCGTTTGCATGCGCCGCCACATCGTCAGCCGCAACAAGCCAGTCAAAGGCCAAATGCTGCGCCAAATCCTCAAAGCTTAACGCCTCTGTTGTCAGCAACAGCTTTCGAGCTAAAGCACTGCCTAGACGCTGAGTCATTCGCTCAATGCCCTCAACTGGGTAACACAGGCCAACGGCCGCAGCCGGAATCTTGAGCTTCCCACCAAAAACACCAAGACGGAAATCACAACTAAACAACAGCTCTGCACCGCCACCAAACACATCACCTTCAACGATCGCAAGCGTCGGTATGCTGAGATTAGCAATGGTGTTTGTCATGGACTGAAAGTCGTCGCCGCTCATCAGACCTTGCGAAATCTCTTTCAGATTTGCGCCCGCACAAAAGACCGGGCCCTCCGAGCGAACAACCAGTAGACGGCATGACTCTGGAATCCTTGCGATCGCAGCTTTCACAGCCTGAACTTCGCGCATGCCAATCGCATTGCGCTGTTGCGGAGCCGATAGCGTGAGCTCGAAAAAAACACCCCGATCCGCGTACCTCACTGACTCAATCATCACCACTCTCCCTGCATCTTTGTCTATTGTGACACGACTGTTTGTTCGCTTTGGATGGACAGGTTCAAAAAAAATACTTAAAGTTCAAATCTTCGACCTTCGAGACCACTTTGGTCGAGTCAATAGCACAGTAGTAAACAATGGCGCGCACAGACAATACAGTATCGGCTCCCAACTCAAGCGCAGATTCACCTTTTAGTCGTGGCGCACAGCACAAGGCCAAACGCGCCGCGATACTGTCACGCGCTGCGAAATTGTTTAATACCAAAGGCGCTCGCGCAGCGACGCTGGCAGATGTGGCTAACAAATTGGGGCTGACTAAAACCAGTCTTTATTACTACGTAAAAACCAAAGAGGACCTCATCTATCAGTGCTACCAGAGTGCGATTGCTCGTTTGCACCTGTCACTAAATGAGGTAGAGATCGAGACTGATAACGCGCTAGAGCGTGTTCTGAGAGCCATGGAGCGGCACATAGAAATCAGCCTTGATTCGCTGGCTGGACGCGGAGATTATTACGCGGCGCCTCTAGAGCTGGCGGTCTTGCCGAGTGACCACCGCAAAGAGCTTGAAGACGAATATCTGCGAATGTTCAAACGTTTCCGAGGCTATCTCCGCGATGGCATTGCGCAAGGTGTGATCAGAAACTGTCACACCACCAGTACTGCTCGGGCCTTATTATCGGCACTCGATTGGTCTTTTTACTGGCTATACGAAATGCCACAGGACGAATCAAAAAATGCGGCTGCAGCGCTCAGAGGACTTTTCTTAAATGGACTGGCTCCCAGGAGTGCGGTCTACGAATGGCAGGCCAGCCGGCACTTGGCAAATACAGACTTCAGTCAGGGCTTTAATCGCGACGCACAAAATCGGATGAAACAGCAGGCGTTCCTGCGGGCAGGTACACGCCACTTCAACCGAAAAGGCTTCAGCGGCACGTCACTGGACGATATCGCCGAATCGCTCGATGTCTCCAAAGGCGCGTTTTACTATCACTTTGCCAATAAAGAGGCTCTCTTAGCTCAATGCTACGAGTTCACCCTCGATCAATTTGAGCAAATTATTGCCGATGTCGAGCAAACTGACTTACCTCCGATCAAGAAGTTAGGCGCAATTTGCACCAGGATATTTGAACTTCAGAACTCAGATCGTGGTCCCCTCATCCGTTACAATAGCATCACTGCACTGCCAGGGCCGCTCCGCAGAGCAGTGCTGCAGCGGACGGAAGATACTCATGCCAAGCTGGGTCAGTTGATGGCTGCAGGTATCACTGAAGGCTCGATTCAAGAGCAAAGCACCTTAATGGCACGACACCTAATGGTGAGTGCGATAAACGCGACAGTCGATATGGACCAATGGCGCAAATTAGACGATCCAACGGCTGCAGCACACGACTTTTTTGACGTCTTTTTCTTGGGTCTCAAACCCAGATAAAACACTGAGGACACTATGGGTTCCAAGGAAATCATCGGGCACACCTTTCCCGAGGTGCTGGATATCATTACCCCCAAGCAGGTGGGTGACTATTGGTTTATTGGCGATAGTCTGCGACCGCAGTTTCGACTCTTTGGTGGCCAAGTGGTTGCACAGTGCCTTCTGGCGGCCTACGAGACTGTGGAAGATCATCTCATCGCGCACTCCATGCACTGCTATTTTTTACGGGCAGGCAACGCAGATCTGCCCATCGAGCTCGAAGTCGATCCGATTCGAAACGGGCGGTCCTTTTGCACAAGGCGGGTAGTTGCACGACAAAATGGCGAAGCCATTTTCAACACCTCGATTAGCTATCATGTCGTCGAGGAGGGAATGTCGCATTCGCTAGACATGCCCGTGGTCATCTCGCCCGAGGAAGCGGCGGCTAAAAATGCAGAGCGCGATACGACTGCACCTAAGAATATGCTTGACCTTTTTGGCGTTGAGCGCGAGCGCATCACCGAGCGACTGCCTGAAGAACAAGCGCCTATTGCGCAATCATGGTTCCGTGTGATTGGTCCCTTTGAGGGCTGTGTCCGCAAGCAGCAAGCAGCCCTTGCCATGATTTCCGACTTCTCTCTCTACAGCACGGCCTTCTCTGCCTTCCCGTATGAGCAGCCAGAGAAGGTGTTCATTGGCGCCAGTTTGGATCACGCTATTTGGTTTCACGAAGTGCCCGATATGAGCGACTGGATACTTTATGATACCTACAGCCCCTGGTCAGGGGGTGCACGCGGTTACAACCGAGGGTCACTCTGGAGTCGTGATGGCAAGCTGATTGCGTCGACAGCCCAAGAGGGATTGATGCGTATTCGTCGCAGTCGCTAGTTTACGCGAGTCTCCATTTGCTCGCCCAGCTGAATCAATGACAGCGTCTCGCCGTCTAACGCCAACTCGTGAAAAGACGCATTCGCTGGGTAAATCTGCAGCACGTCAGTTTTCTCCGTAATCTCTGCGACCACCGCATTAATCACTAAGAAGTGGCAGAAAATGACCGTTGGCTGCATGACATCTCTAAGCCCCAATATGATATCGCTGCGCCAAGACCACAAATCATCCGACTGTTCTGACCACCTCTGGCGCATAAAGTCTTGAAGCCAAACTTTGCGACCACTGAGCGGTACCGGCGATCGAACCTCTGAGAATCGGAGATCGATAATCACCTCTTGGTCGCGCTTCGCGGCAAAGGCTGCTGCGGTCTGTTGCGCTCGAAGGAGCGGGCTTGATACCACGCGAGCATGCTCCGGAACCACATCACTCAGCATGAGCGCTGTCCGCTCAGCCTGCTCTCGACCCAACGCGGAAAGACCGGGATCAGGATCTTTTTCCCAGCTCGCCGCCGCCTCACCGTGCCGCACTAACCAAATTTGAGTCATCGATAGGTCACCAAGCGCTCAGATAACTGCGCGCCTACTAAGTGCAAGTGTCCAACGTCGTTAAATGTCGACAAAGAGCACTTGCGCGAGTTGAAAATAATACGGGTGATCGAGCAATTCAAAACAGGCTCATAAAACTCGTAGACGCGATCAGAGGTGAGCTTCAATACGTGCCCCACGATCGTGGCTATGGTGCCTCCCGACGTAAATATAGCCGTGTTTGTGCCAGACTCGGCAGATGCCATGGCGCCCTCAAAAGCACTGATCACGCCGTTGCTATAGTCACTCCAGCTTTGAATACCCGTCGAGTCGCATTCGGGACTGACCCAGTAGTTGAAGACCGTTTCTATGATTTTCTGCAAGGACTTTGTATCTTTGTCCATCATCGCAACGAGCTTGGCAAAGTCTGCGTTCTGCTCAGTCAGACGCGGCATCATCATTTCGATTTGCTCATCGGTCTGAACTTCGTTGAAACGTGGATCTACAATCAACTCTGGTGGCGACTCCAGACCCTCAAGCACGCGCTGGCCAGTCTCAACTTGACGCCAAAGATCACCACTGTAGGCAGTGCTCAGATGAGTGCCCACTTGTCGCAGGAAAGTACCGGTCAAATCTGCCTGACGCTGCCCCAGGGGTGATAATTGGTCATAATTCTCGGCCCCAAAAGAAGCCTGACCGTGTCGAATAACTAGAAGATTGGCCATAAAAATTGTGTCTATCGCTGAAACTGAAGTTTGGGTGAGTATGGAAAAAAATCCTCGACAAACCCATCTCGCAACTTGTCTTGAAGATCAGTCCAAAAGCTCGCCTCGTAAAGATCACTATGCCACTGATCAAAGGCTCTTCTGGCTCTCGCATTACCCGAGAAAAACAGGCGGAACTCCTCCGGAAAGACGTCATTTGGACCTACTGAGTACCAAGGCTGACCCGACATCTCCTCGAACTCATCTCGCGGCGGCGGGATTTTTCGAAAGTTGATATCGCTCAACGGCTGAATTTCGTCGTAGTCGTAGAACACGACTCGTCCGTGTCGTGTGACACCAAAGTTTTTGAGCAGCATGTCACCTGGGAAAATATTAGCGGCCGCGAGCTCCTTGATAGCCTTGCCATAGTCGAGCATGACGGCATCTACTTCTTCGTCGGTCGCATCTTTCAAATACAAATTGAGCGGTTGCATACGCCGCTCGACATAACAGTGCTTGATAATCAAAGCCCGGCCATTGATCTCTATCTGAGACGGGCAGGTGTCCTCTAACTCCCGCATCAGCTCGTCGGAAAAACGTGACGCGTCTAAAACAAGATTAGCGAACTCTTGTGTGTCGGCCATCCGCCCCGCGCGATCCCAACGCTTAACCAGCTGGTACTTGTCGCGGACCTCCTGATGCGTCACCTCTTTAGGCGGCGTAAAACGGTCTTTAATAATCTTAAACACATACTCATAGGATGGCAGGGTGAAGACCGCCATCACCATACCTTTGATACCGGGTGCCGGTATAAACGCATCGTCCGTAGAACGCATGTGTCGGGACGCCATCCTGAAGTAATACGTTTTCCCGTGTCTGTGATGTCCAAGGCAGCTGTAGATTTCAGATACCGCTTTGCGTGGCATGAGTTGCTGAAGAAACAACACATACTGAGAGGGTATCGATGCATCCACCATGAAATAGGTGCGCGTGAAAGAAAATAGCTTTGAGATAATATCCGACCCCAACAAGCAAGCATCGACATAAATACTCGGATTGGCATCATGCTCCGTATGCAAAAGTGGCAGCACAAAGGGGATCTGCAAGCCCTTGCCCGAGACTCGACCGACAACATAGGCCGCCTTATTTCGGAAAAAATGATGCTCCAGCACATGGAGCTCAAATACATCGTCCTGAACATAACCGGCCTCGATAACGGCTGATTTTATGACCGTCGCGATCCGTTCCACATCACGATCTAGGTCCTCATAAGGACGAGACAGACCGTAGTCTTCAAGGAGGTGTAACACAGCCGCCTTAAAAACGCCTTTCGTCTTGTATTGATTGAGTACGCGTCGAACATCGACCGGCGGCATATCTCCCTGGGGGGAGAAAACAAAGGCGTAGTCATCGCGGATCCAGCGGTGCCCGAAAACCGAGTTGAAGATGCTGTTATAAAACGTTTCAGCAATTTCGAAATTAGTCATGCCACGGACAAGTTCCGCATAGATATCGCGGGTCTCACCCCAAAACGGCAGGTCGTGAAGGCGGTCTTGTGCAATGTACTCAACCACATCGAGGGTCTCTAAGACCTGCAGTTTGTAGATATCGATGCGCCGCATCGACGCCTCTTGTGTAGCTCGCCACTCCGCGTTTTCAAAGCGCGTACGCGCCGAGAGCGTGATGTTCTCAAACTCAGCAAAGTAGGCGATGAAGCCGTTTAAAATAGTGCGGGCAAGCCGGGACTGTTTGTCCATGGCTAGGAGTCTACTGGCCAGCGGGATCCGTGAACAGTCGTCTCAACTTACGCATGCCACCGAGCCATCGCTCATAGCTTCGCGCTTTGTTTTGGCGATATTCCTCGACCTCTGGGTGCGGCAAAATTAAAAACGACTCAGCGTCGAGGCCCTTGATGACAGCATCTGCGACAGCTTCGGCTGATAACATACCGTCGACCCCAGCCACGCCACCGCCCTCAGTGCCCGCAGTCATCGCTGTATCAACCGCCTGCGGACAGAGACAGCTCACTTTGATGCCATCGTCGGCATGTGTAATCGCCAAGCATTCGGCGAATGACACTGCGGCGTGCTTGGTCACCGAATAAGGTGCCGAACCAATCTGCGCAAGCAGACCAGCGGCAGATGCGGTATTTAGAAAATAACCCTCGCCACGAGCAATCATGCCGGGCAGACAGGCTCTTGCTGCGTATACATGAGACATCAAGTGGATTTCCCACATACGCTGCCACATGTCGTTATCTGCGCCCGTGGCCCACCAGGGGGCGCCGTCGACACCGATAATGCCGGCATTGGAGCAAAACAGATCGATTTGGCCATGCTCAGCCTCAATCGCCGCGACCATGGACGCAATCGCAGTCTCATCGCGCACATCAAGCGCAAAAAATTGGGCACCCATTTGTGCCGCAACCGATGAGACTGAATCAGCATTGAGGTCGGCGATAACCACAGCCTTAGCGCCCTCAGCTACAAACCGACTAGCCAGCGCCTTTCCAATACCACTGGCGCCTCCCGTTACCACACAGATCTTGCCAGCGACGTTCACTCTTATGCGGCCGCGTAGGTGCTTTCGATAAACTTAGTGCGGTGGAACGTCCCATCGCCGAGCGTCGCGTTAATCATCATTAGGCGCTTCGCGTAGTGCCCAATATCTAGCTCATCCGTGATACCCATCCCACCGTGCATCTGAATTGCTTCGCCATAAATGAGCTTGCTATTACGATCGATTAGGATCTTCAGTGCGTGAATTGTGGTGTCGGCAGACGCTGGGTCCGTCTTGTACTCGCAGAGGGCTTTGAACAGCAGTGACTTAGCCTGCTCAAAGGCCATCATGGTGTCGACCATACGATGTTGAAGCGCCTGGAACGACCCAATCGCCACACCAAATTGTTGCCGTGTTTTAGTGTATTCCAACGTTTTGGTATTTAGCGTACCCATTATGCCGACGGCCTCTGCTGCCAACGCAACCAGCGACTCGCGGATTACGTCCTCCACGACCGGCATCGCACCGCCTTCAGCACCGAGCAAGGCGTCGGAGCTAAGCTTTACATTATCAAACGTAATGTTCGCCACCCGCTGCGCATCCATCATCGGATAGCAGACTTTCGACACACCGTCGGCATTGGCATCAACCAAGAACAGCGACAAACCGTCGTCATCAAATTGACCACCCGAGGTACGAGCCAGAACCGCCAAGGTATCTGCATTCTCGCCATTGAACACAACGACTTTTTCGCCGTTCAGCACATAACCATCGGCAGTAGCTGTCGCAGACGTCTTACAATCATTAAGAGCGTAACGACTCTGCCGTTCGACGTATGCAAAGGCACCGAGCGTCTCCCCGCCGATCACGCGTTCCAATATTGAGCTGCGCTGCGCCTCATCACCGGCACGGGCAACCAATCCACCAAACAAAACAACCGTTGGGAAGTAAGGTTCCACTACCAGCCCCTTACCCATTTCCTCCATGACGACAGAGAGGTCAACGATATTACCTCCAAACCCGCCATCTGCTTCCGAAAATGGTATGGATAACCAACCTAGCTCTGCAAACGTCTGCCAGTTTTGTCGACTCATCCCGTCTTCACTGGCGACAATCGCTTTTCGCGTATCCCAGTCGTAATCGTCCTGAACGAACCGCGCGATCGAGTCGCGCACCATTTGCTGCTCTTCTGTGTAATCGAAATTCATTGTGTGACTACTCCCTCAGGGAATTCGCTCTTACTCGAGACCAAGTACGTATTTGGAGATAATATTTTTCTGTACCTCGTTGGAACCGCCGTAAATGGTGGCCGCACGTCCGTACATAAATGACCGACGTGCATCTGAGCCAAACTCATGACCCAGTACGTCAGGATCCATATCGGTTGGCAGAACACCTTGGTAGTAGGCGGCCAATTCCATTCGAAGTTCCTGAGTCGCCTGCTGCAACTCGGTACCTTTAATCTTCAATAAGGAAGACTCAGGTCCTGGAAATCCGCCAGCAGCCATGGTCGCCAGTGTGCGAAGCTCCGTAAACTCAAGCGCCATTAACTCCACTTCAATATCAGCCATTTTCTGCTGAAAACCAGGATCATTGCTGAGCGGCTGTCCGCCATTGATCTCTTTCGCCGCAGCCTCCTTGATGAGACGCATGGTGCGCTTAATATCTGCAACACCCGCGATTCCTGTTCGCTCGTGAGCGAGGAGAGCCTTAGCAACGGTCCAGCCTTTCCCAACCTCGCCAACGACATTCTTGGCAGGCACACGGACATTGTTAAACTCAACCTCGTTGAGGTTGTGCTCATTGTCGATGCCGATGATGGGGTTAACCTTGATGCCCTCTGACTTCATGTCGACCAAAATGAAGGTAATGCCTTCCTGCTTCTTGCCACTGTTGTCGGTTCTTACCAGACAGAAAATCCAGTCGGCGTACTGTGCATAGGTCGTCCAAATCTTCGCACCGTTGATGATGTAGTCGTCACCATCGCGCTCAGCTTTTGTTTTGAGACTTGCGAGATCCGAACCTGAACCCGGCTCTGAATAGCCCTGGCACCACCAATCTTCACTCTGCAGTATGCGAGGAAGAAAATAGGCTTTTTGCTCATCCGTACCAAACGCCATGATGACGTTAGCCACCATAACAAGGCCAAATGGAACAACATCTGGAATACCGCGAAGCGACCGCTCTGATTCCCAAATGTATTTTTGTGTCGCAGTCCAACCGGTGCCGCCGTGCTCTTCCGGCCAATTGGGCGCAACCCAGCCTTTGGCGTAGAGTTTCTTTTGCCAAGCGACCATGCCCTTGCCGCCTGCGCTTCTGAGGTGCTTCTGCATCTCCGCGTCAAATTCAGTGTCGAGAAAATTACGGACTTCATCGCGGAACGTGAGGTCCTCTGCTGATAGGGTCATATCCATTGTCTAATCTCCGATGCGTGCTTTCGTCGATTGATGCCGACGAATTTGAACCTTGAGTAGGTTTTTTCAACGAGGCGAATGTAGGCGTTTTGGTAATTTTTTGCAACTAAAACTGGCCATCGCGAGCCCAGGCATTCACCGCGTTAGTAGAGTATAGAAAAGAGTTTGCGCTGATACTCAGCGGCCAGCGGATCGCCTTTGCCAATTGAGGCAATGGTGTCAAGATAAAGGCGCTTGGCCTCACCGTTATTCCAGTCGCGATCTACCCGCAGTACCACCAGCAGGTGTTCAAGCGCATCTCGGTGATGCGCGCTCATGGTCAGCTGCACAGCCAGCTTTACACGTGCCGCGTGGTCACTTTCATCATTTGCAAGCTCAGCCTCCAGGGCCTCAATCTCGGGCGACTTTCCCGCCTCGCGCTTAAGTTCAATTTGAGCCATCAACTGTTCGTGAAGCGCATCTCGGTCGACCATCCGAATTTCGTTAAGTAAGCCTTCTGCCTCATCCAGACGATTCGCTTCAACCAGGGCCCCCGCGTAAGCTAGGGTGACGTCCAATGCCTTATTCGACTCCTCCCAGGCACCGCGAAACAGGGCCAAGGCACCAGCCGTATCGCCCTCATCAAGTAGTGCTGTCGCCTCAGTGATTTTGGCATCCCACGGAGACGGCAGGTGCTTTTGCAGCATCTCGCGCACCGCGGTCTCCGGTTGCGCACCTGCAAAGCCGTCGATTGGCTGACCATCCTTAAACACCATGACTGTGGGTAGGCTGCGCACACCCAACTGCTGCGAAATGCCCTCTTGATCATCCGCGTTCACTTTGGCGAGTAAAAATGCACCCGCGTACTCATCAGCCAGTTTTTCCAACAAAGGCATCAGTTGTTTGCAGGGAGCACACCACTCAGCCCAAAAATCAACGACAACAGGTCGCTTAAAGGACTCGTCAATCAAGTATTGCTGAGCATTGTTCTGATCAATATCGACAACGTGCATAAAATCCCCTAGCTATGACAAGCCCAGCACATCGACCATGGTGTAAGCACCGGCCGGTCTACCCGTAATATAATGTGCGGCCCGGAGCGCACCGCTTGCGAACGCAGCACGACTCTCTGCCTTGTGCGTCAGCTCAATGCGCTCTCCCTCGCCGGCAAACAACACGGTGTGCTCACCGACGATGTCCCCGGCGCGAGTCACCGAAAACCCGATCGAGCCGAGCTCACGAGCCTCACGAGTGCTCGAGCGGTCAAAGCGCGCAAGGTCATTCAACTCTTTACCCATGGCCGTCGCAACTGCCTCGCCCATACTCAAAGCTGTGCCTGATGGTGCATCCAGTTTGTGCTTGTGATGCGCCTCGTGGATTTCAATATCCGACTGATCACCCATGACGCGCGCGGCCATGGCCAGTAGCTGATATGTCAGATTGACGCCAGTACTGAAATTCGCAGCCTGGCAGCGTGCGACGGGTGCGAGACAGTCGTTCAGCAGCGCCTGCTGGGACTCTGAAAAGCCTGTCGTCCCGATAACCACAGGAACCCCTGCACGCGCACAGGCCTCTGCATTTACAAGTGTTGATTCAGGCAGTGTGAAGTCAATGACCACGTCGATGTTTTCCAGATCAAGCGAATCGCGAACGGCACGATCGCTCGTCACGCTGGCACACACGCTGTTGATGGGCTGCCCAACCAAGTCGCTTCCGGGACGCGCTATCAGAGACACCAATTCAGCGTTCGTATCAGCGGCGACCGCGAGGGCGACGGCTTGCCCCATTCGCCCACTCGCACCGGTTACGGCGACTCGCAATGTCATCCGTTCAGGCCTTCAAAGAAGTTTTTCACACCGTCAAACCAACTCGATTGCCGCGGCGACTGGTCACCGCCCTCACCTAAACTCGTGCGAAATTTTTCGAGCAATTCTTTCTGCTCGCTGCCTAGATTCACAGGTGTTTCGACCACAGCGCGGCAGAGCAGATCACCAACAGGACCGCCACGAACAGGCTGAACACCTTTGCCGCGCAGACGGAACAATTTACCGGTTTGCGTTTCAGCCGGGATGCGCAGCTTTACGCGACCGTCTAAGGTCGGAATTTCGTGCTCTCCGCCGAGTGCCGCATCGGCGAAGCTAATCGGGAACTCGCAGTAAAGGTTACGACCGTCGCGCTCAAATAGGGGGTGTTGACGTACTGAAATTTGTACGTACAAGTCACCATTGGGCCCACCAGCAGGTCCTGCCTCGCCCTCACCGCTTAAGCGAATACGATCGCCTGTATCCACACCGGGTGGCACCTTGACCGAGAGTGTCTTAGTTTTCTCAACCAAACCCTGACCGCGACAACTCCCGCAAGGGTCATCAATACTCTGGCCACGGCCGCGGCACTTGGGACAGGTTTGCTGAACCTGGAAAAACCCCTGTTGCATGCGCACCTGACCGCTACCACCGCAACCACCACAGGTAGTGGGGCTGGTCCCGGGCTTGGCACCACTGCCGTCACAGGTATCGCAGTGCTGTAATGACGGGACCTTGATCTCCGTGGTCTTGCCCCGAACGGCGTCCTCTAGCGACACCTCAAGGGTATACCGAAGGTCAGATCCACGCTGCGGTCCCTGCCGGCGTCCGCCGCCGCCTCCACCGAAAATATCACCGAACACATCACCGAAAATATCGCTAAAGCTGCCGCCTTGGAATCCACCGCCACCCATCTGCGGATCCACTCCCGCATGGCCATATTGATCATAAGCCTGACGTTTCTCACCATCACTCAGAATTTCGTAGGCTTCCGACGCCTCTTTAAATTTCTCATCGGCATCCGCACCTTCCGGATTGCGATCCGGATGGTACTTCATGGCAACACGGCGATAAGCCTTTTTGATGTCCTGCGCTGACGCTGACTTCTCAACGCCGAGCACATCATAATAATCACGCTTCGACATAATACTTCCCGCCGCGTATACCTCGGCGACCTTATCAAAAAAAAACGGATTCCAACCTCAGCCGGAATCCGTACAACGTCTAATGTGTCACAAATCTTCGCGGTTCAACACCGCTGCGTTCAACGCTTATCGTCTTCACGAACCTCTTCAAATTCGGCGTCTACCACATCACCGTCGACTGCGTCGTCTTCCGGTGACTGATCTGCACCAGCCGCAGCCTCACCCGCCTCAGCTTGGGCAGCGTACATCTTCTGAGCCACACCACTGGTCGCCTCGGTCAAGGCTGTTGTCGCAGCCTCAATGGCGTCTTTGTCATCACCTTTAACAGCCTCTTCTGCCACAGTCACAGCGGCCTCGATGGCTGATCGCTCATCATCGGTCGCGTGCTCACCCGCTTCTTCGAGTGTCTTTTTCGCGGCATTGATCATGCCATCCGCAGTGTTGCGAGCCGTAATGAGCTCCTCAAACACCTTGTCAGCCTCGGCGTTAACTTCAGCGTCGGCCACCATCTGTTGGATATCTTCCTCAGATAACCCTCCTGATGCGGTAATGCGAATCGACTGCTCCTTTCCTGTGGCCTTGTCCTTGGCGGAAACGTTCAAGATACCGTTTGCGTCGAGGTCAAATGTCACCTCAACTTGTGGCATGCCGCGTGGCGCGGGCGGAATGTCCGCCAAGTCAAATCGACCCAGTGACTTGTTTGATCCGGCTTGCTTACGCTCACCCTGCACCACATGAATTGTCACCGCCGTTTGATTGTCCTCAGCGGTTGAGAATACCTGCGACTTTTTGGTCGGAATCGTCGTGTTTTTCTCAATCAGTGCTGTCGCCACACCGCCCATTGTCTCGATACCGAGCGTCAACGGTGTCACGTCCAACAAGAGGACATCTTTGACATCACCAGCTAAAACCGCACCCTGGATAGATGCACCCATGGCGACTGCCTCGTCTGGGTTAACGTCTTTACGCGGCTCTTTGCCAAAGAAGTCAGCAACTGTCTGCTGGACCATTGGCATACGCGTCTGTCCGCCCACCAAAATGACATCATCAATTTCACTAGCCGACAGACCCGAGTCCTTCAGTGCTACCTTTACCGGCTCAAGCGAGCGACTAACCAACTCGCCTACCAAGGACTCAAGCTTCGAGCGATTCAGCTTAACCACCAAGTGCTTAGGGCCTGTCGCATCAGCCGTGATGTATGGCAAGTTGACCTCGGTTTGCTGTGAACTCGACAGCTCGATCTTGGCCTTCTCGGCAGCTTCCTTTAAGCGCTGCAATGCCAATGGATCGTTGTGCAGATCGATACCGTTCTCATTTTTGAACTCGCCCGCCAAAAATTCGATGAGCCGAAGATCGAAATCTTCACCACCGAGGAAGGTATCGCCATTTGTCGCGAGAACCTCAAACTGATGCTCACCGTCGACTTCAGCAATCTCAATGATCGAGATATCAAAGGTACCACCGCCAAGGTCATAAACTGCAACAGTGCGATCACCCTGTGCCTTGTCCATACCGTAGGCTAGCGCCGCCGCAGTCGGCTCGTTGATAATCCGCTTTACCTCAAGACCGGCAATGCGTCCCGCGTCCTTTGTCGCCTGACGCTGCGAATCATTGAAGTAGGCTGGGACAGTGATGACGGCCTCTGTCACTGACTCACCAAGGTATTCCTCAGCCGTCTTCTTCATCTTGCGAAGTACTTCAGCTGAGACCTGTGGTGGCGCCATCTTTTCGCCTTTCGCTTCAACCCAGGCATCGCCATTGTCGGCCTTCACAATGCTGTAAGGCACCATCTTGATGTCTTTTTGCACAACATCGTCTTCAAATCTGCGGCCGATCAGTCGCTTAACCGCATACAGGGTATTCGTTGGGTTAGTCACCGCCTGCCGCTTGGCCGACTGGCCCACTAAAATTTCGTCATCGTCCGCGTATGCCACGATGGAGGGTGTCGTACGACCGCCCTCCGCGTTCTCGATGACGCGTGGCTTGCCACTCTCAAGAACCGACACACAGCTGTTTGTGGTTCCGAGGTCAATACCAATAATCTTTCCCATGCCTTTCTCTCCTACGACCGGTCATTCCCGGCTGCTACTCTTGTCTTTGTAGATGGGTCGCCATTGTCATATTTCAAGCGCCCCGATTAAAAAATATGTCGAACCGCTTACGACGGCGCCTTCGAAACCATCACCATAGCGGGACGAAGTAGTCGCTCTTTTAGTAGGTAGCCCTTTTGCATGACAGCGATGACGGTGTTGGGCTCCACATCTGGATTTTCGATCATGCTCATGGCCTGAGCCACCTGCGGGTCAAAGGGTTCTCCGTGTGGATCAACAGGCGTGATGCCGTTTTTAGTCAGCACATCAACCAAGCTCTTCAGCGTTAGCTCTACACCCTCAACAACGGCGGCCATACCGTCGGCCTCTGAGCCAGCAGACGCCTCCAACGCTCGTTCAAGGTTGTCGACTACGGGCAAGATATCTTGTGCAAATCGCTCAAGCGCAAATTTTCGCGCTTTCTCTATCTCAAGCTCCGCTCGGCGTTGCGCATTGATCGCATCGGCCTGGGCTCTCAGGGCTGCATCCTTCGCCGCAGCTAATTCCTCCTGTAGCGCCTCGACCTCGGTTAACGCATCGGTCTCAACATCGAGCGACTCCGTTTCGCCGGAATCCACCTCGCCGTCGACTGGCTCTACTACTTCATTGTCTGGAATATCTTTGTTGTCACTCGACATGCGATTTCTCCCGCACCTAGGTCTGTTCGATACGGGGAAGATGGGGGGTTGATTTAGGTTTTCAAGGCAAAAACCCCAAACTTTCGGGGATATTCACGCTTTTTTATGTCAAATCTAACGGGACAAGGCGGCTGTCAGCAGTCTCGCGGTGATGTCCACCAACGGAATAACACGGTCATAAGCCATCCGCGTCGGACCGATCACGCCGAGAACACCGACTGGCTGCGTCCCCTGTGCATACGGCGCGGTGATCACACTGTAGTCGCCGAGCACCTCGTAACCAGCCTCTTCACCAATGAAGATCTGAATACCGTCGGCGCGTGAGCAACGATCGAGTAGCTCGACGAGATCGCGCTTGCGTTCAAATGCGTCAAACAGTTCGCGTAACTTATCCATATCGTTGGCGCCAGCCTGCTGTATAAGCCGGCTCTCGCCTGCAACGACGTACTCCTCTTGCGCGTCCTCGGGTTCCATGGCGTCCTTGGCGACCTGCAGCGCTGCCTCTAGTTGTTCATCGATGCGGGTCCTCGCATCGGCCATTTCTGCCACCAACATGCGCTTCACTTCGGACAGATTATTGCCTGCATAACGCTGATTGATGAGTTCGGCAGCGACTTTTAACTGCTCCTCACTCAGCGGCCGCGACAATTCAATCACACGGTTTTGTACCTCGCGCTCATTGACCACCAAAATCACCAGCACCCTAGAATCGGATAGGGGTAAAAATTCGATCTGCCGCAGTTGTGAGGCCGTAGGACGGGGAACCGTCACTATCCCTGCTTGTGCGGTCACTTGAGTGAGTAAATTGGATGCCGAGGCTATTAAGTCAGACGATGTTCGGTTCGGATTGAGCTCGTGCTTTAACGCTTGAAGTGCAGACGCATCAATAGGACTGGTCTGTAGCAAGCTATCGACGAACAGCCGATACCCTTGCGCCGTAGGAATGCGCCCCGCCGACGTATGGGGCGACGACAATAATCCTCTCTCCTCAAGGTCCGACATCACATTACGAATCGTTGCAGTGCTCACCGACATGCCGCTCTCAACGTGCAATGCCTTGGATCCTACAGGCTGACCTTCGCGTATGTGCATGCCGACAAGCGTCCGCAAAAGCGACGCTGCGCGCGGCGTAAGACCTTCGGTTGACATTTTTTCTCCTCGCAAACGTGTTGTAGCACAGACATCACAACCCGCAAAGCACGAAAATGATGTGCTGTTTCTCATGCTCTGGTGTTCCGAATAGGTCTGACCTGAGCTATAACGTGACTGTGAGGAAACGAACGTCACTATGCTTACAGATCTATCCATCCGCGATTACGCCATAGCTCAGCGTCTCGACATTGAGCTGCATTCTGGAATGACCTGCGTCACCGGCGAGACGGGTGCGGGAAAGTCCATCATGCTCGATGCCCTGGGACTCTGCATTGGAGACCGCGCCGACGCCAAGGCCGTTAGAGCCGGGGCTGATCGTGCCGAAATATCAGCTTTGTTCTCGGTCGAGCAATTACCGTTAGCGCAAGCATGGCTCGAGCAGGCAGCATTACTACAGGGCCACGAGTGCCTGATCCGACGAACTCTGACAGCAGATGGTCGATCTCGAGCCTTTATCAATGGGACGCCAGCAACGCTGTCGCAATGCGCCGAACTCGGAGCGCTACTCGTAGATCTGCACAGCCAGCATGCGCATCAATCGCTGATGCGTCGCTCAGTGCAACGTGATCTGCTAGACGCCTTTGCCGGATCCGCTGATGAAGCAAAGGCTGTCGCCGAAGAAGCGACCGCCATTCGGGCATTGCAACAGGAGTTGGATACATTGCGGTCGGCCAGCAATGAGCTCGCAGAACGCCGTGACCTGCTTAATTACCAAATCGATGAGCTATCCGAACTCAGCCTTGGCGACACCGAACTAGAGGTGTTGGAGTCTGATCAGAGTTTGCTGAGCAACGCTAGCTGGATCATGGAAACGGTACACGGCATCGCAGAGCATTGTGCCAGTCTCAGCGATCAGTTGCGCTCTTCCGTCAGCACGCTCAATGACGATCGATTGGGCTCTAAAATTGGGGACAGCCGGGAGTTGGTGGCCTCCTCACAAATTCAATTGGAAGAAGCGGCAGCTGAACTCCGGCGATTTCTTGATGGCATTGACTTAGACCCACAGCGCCTCAGCGAGGTAGAGGCTCGACTCGATTTGGCTTACGGACTTGCCCGAAAGCATCGTATTCGACCAGAGGAGCTCGCCGGTCACCTCGAAACGCTCAGTAGCGAGCTCGATAACCTTGATCAGGGTAGCCAGCGCCTCTCGGATCTCGAGTCAGAAATCGACCGCCGGCACGGCCTGTGGACCGAACAGGCGCACGGGCTTACCGAGCTTCGCCGAGCGGGTGCTAAACGTCTTGCCGAACGCACCATGGAATTATTATCACAGCTGGCCATGGAACGCTGTCAGGTAGACGTTGGCCTCATCGCTATCGAGGCATCAAAGCTCGATCCACGCGGCCTCGAGGAAATTGAAATCCGCATCGCGACCAATCCCGGCAGTCACCCGGGCCCCCTCAGCAAGGTGGCCTCGGGCGGCGAGCTTTCCCGAATCTCACTCGCCCTTCAGGTCGCGGTATCAGACAACGCGACAGCGCCCACCATGATATTTGACGAGGTAGACGTTGGAGTCGGTGGCGCTGTGGCCGACGTGGTGGGCAATCTACTGAAGACGTTGTCGGACAACGTTCAGGTTCTGTGCGTTACTCACCTACCGCAGGTTGCCGCGAAGGGCCATCACCACATACAGGTCAGTAAATCGGGCGATGAGGTCGTAACCTCCGGCTTGCATTACCTGACTCACACCGAGAGGGTCGAAGAACTCAGTCGTATGTTAGGCGGCGCTGTGGTCACTGATGTAACGAGAGAGAACGCGCGCGAGTTACTGGGCGCGACTTAACGCTTTTTCCGCACATACAGTACGAGTGAATGATCGATAATTTCAAATCCCTGCTCGGCTGCAATAGCACGCTGGCGCGCCTCAATTTCGTCATCGACAAATTCGATGACCTCATTCGTATCGACATCGACCATATGATCATGATGGTCGTCCGTGGCGAGTTCAAAGACGGAGTGGCCGGACTCAAAGTTGTGGCGCTCTACAAGACCTGCCGTTTCGAACTGAGTCAATACTCGGTAAACAGTGGCCAAACCAACGTCGTCGCCCGCATCGCGCAGTCGCTGATAGACGTCTTCTGCGCTGAGGTGCGCACCCTCCTCGGTCGATTCGCTGAGAATCGACAGAATGTTGATGCGCGGCAGCGTGACTTTTAACCCCGCTCGCTTCAAATCGACATTTTGACTCATCACAGTATTTCCTCGAGAACGCTTAATAGGGGTATGATGCCAGCCGTCACCATAACAGGAAAGTCTGCCTTGCAATCTCGTTCACGTATCACGCTTAGTTTTTGCCTTTTATTGTCGCTCTCAACCTTGGGAGCGTGCAGCGGCATTGGCTTCCCGGGGGTTTATCGCATCAATGTCTTGCAGGGTAATATCGTAGACCAAGAAATGGTCGATCAACTCAAACCCGATATGACGCGTCGTCAGGTTCGTTTTGTTCTTGGCACACCCATCGTCGAGGACACCTTCAATGCGGACAGATGGGATTATGTCTACGTTGTTCGTCGCGGCAACGATAATCTCATCCGCTCTCAGCTGACGGTACTTTTTGATGGTGACGTTTTAGCAGACGTCGAGGGCGACTGGGTTGGCGATAACTGGCCGGAGATCGATGAAGAAGACGATGCAAAGACGGAGACGGGAGCAGCGCCTGATACTGACGGCTAAGCCCGTTCAGCCTTTGCCTTTTCCGCTCTGGCGCGTCTAACGGCCTTGGGGTCTACCAACAGCTCTCGATAGATTTCCACTCGCTCTCCGTCAGCAAGTTCGTGCGTAGCGGGAACGGCTTTACCAAAAATACCCAGCTTCATCGTATCCACGCTCGGCAACTCCTCAAAAAATCGCCCAAGATTGGCCAGCTCGACAGCCTGAAGAGCCGTTGTACCCGGTGCTACAGATAGCTTTTCTATCTTCTGTTTGTCTGGAAGCGCGTAAGCAACTTCAACGTTTAACATGTCAGACATAGTTCGTCAGTGGCTCTCTTTAACAGCTCTCTTTAACAGCTTTCGTTCACAGCTTTGGTAAACCGCTCTCTTTCACAGCACTCTTTCACAGCACTCTTTCACCGCTGTCTTCAACACCTCTATTTAACACGTTGATGGACTACCTTCTTCAGCTCGATTGGCTACTGAGCTGATTTGCCCGCTTGACCATGGCGTCCACCATATCATTAGCAACACTCTCAAATAGTCGGCTCGCCGCCATCTTAAGCAGACCGGAGCGTAATTGAAACGTCAGATCAAGCGAGACGCGACAGGCCTCCTCACTCAACGAATCAAAACGCCACTCACCGCGCAGCGAATCAAAAGGGCCGTCCTCCAACGCCAAACGGATCGAGGACGGCGCTGCGTTGGTATTGCGCGTAATAAACGACTGCTTGACACCTGCCTTTGATAAATCGAGCCTGGCAACAATCCCATCGGGCATCGTCTCCAAAATCTCTGCGCCGCTGCATCCCGGCAAAAACTCAGGATAGCGTTCAATATCAGCCACCAATTCAAACATTGCCTGAGCCGAATGCATCAAAAGAGCTGTTTTATTTATGGTTGTTGCCACAGGTACCTTTTCTTCAATCTGTTTATTCTTCAATCTGTTTATGTTGCTGAGCTTCCGCCCCCTGGCGTCCACGAGAGCAACGCCGAAACCATCGTCACACTCCCAACGACATAGCCACCCTTACGGGCTAGACGCCGAGCCTCCGCGACCCGTGCTGCATTACAAAACAAGGCGCAGTAACGCCAGAACACTAAGCGTAAAGCAGAACACGGGGGTCAACCAGCGAGCAATCACATACCAGACATAGAATACGGCGAATGGCTCGCGGTATTTTTCGCCACGCAATATAGGTCTGGGCACCCGCCATACGGCGAACAGTGCCGTGACGCCAAGTACAAAGGGCACCAGCACCGGCACCAACCACGTATCGATGGTTTGGCGCGCGAGGGGCTCGGACATCATCAGGGCGCCTGACACCCACAAAACCAGAGCGACGATCATCATGGCGAGTAGACGCGGCACATCAAACTCGCGGCGTAAAATAGACACCATGGGTTCGATGAGCGCGATGAGCGCTGCAACAGTCGCCAGTAAAATGGACATCATGATGACCAGTCCAAACAGCTCACCTGTTGGCAGATTGGCGGTCGCATAAGGAATAGACACCACGAGCAGAGCGAGGCCTTGCACCATCTCCACATCGACCGCCGCCGTCACCGCTACGATAATAATGGCAAGTACCAACATGAATGCAGTATCGAGAATAGCGACGGCGATGACCGAGCGCACGAGTGGTAGCCCCTCCGGCGAGCGACTCCCGAACACAAGCCCAACACCCACGCCCGCACCAAGGCTTGATAGCGCTGCCAAGGCGGCGGAAAAGATGCCCGCCTCCGTTAACTGCTCGGGTCGATACTTGAAGATCCATTCATTCGCGGCGGCGATGTCGCCGACGTCAAACGCGAACCCCAAGCCCGCATACATCATCAATAATATTAGGGGCAGTATGACCCATCCCGCTAAAAACAAGACCACCTGTGGGCCCGGTAAAGCAGCGACTATGACAAGAGCAACTAGGACACCCAGTACACGCAGGTGATCAGCCGAATCTATACCTGACAGCGTATCGATGATGTCATTGGCACTAGCTGCATCCCAGTCGCCGCGATATAGATAAAAGCTCGCCTCTGCTCCCAACACTGCTGGGACCATCATCAAGCTTGCTATGGAAAGAGCGAGGATTGCTTGCAGCGCACCAATCCATCGCCAACGCGTATCTCGCCCAGCCAGCGATGCAACCCACTGAATAGAACCCATGGGCGAACTGCGACCCAGGCTACCCAGTGTCAGCTCCGCAATCAGTACTGGGCTGACCACCAGAGTCAAAACCGCCACATAAACCAAGAGAAACGCGCCGCCACCCTGCTCTCCGATGACATAGGGCAAACGCAGCACGTTGCCTAGTCCGAGCGATACGGCTAACAGAGCAAAAATGAGCGTTGTTTGACCTCGCCAAGGCTGCTGAACGTTGCTGTCCACGTCGATCTTCCGCTGATAATTCTTCCTACTATAAACATCAGACACTGTTTCAACTGATGCGTATAATACGGCGATGAGTAAAGGTAAAACCAAAAAGCCGTCCGACAACACCATAGCGCAAAACAAACGCGCACGGTTTGAATATCAGCTGCTCGATACCTTCGAGGCCGGCGTGTCGCTTATGGGCTGGGAAGTCAAAGCGCTTCGTGCAGGTCGAGTACAGCTCACCGACTCATTTGTTGTGATGACAAAGGGGGAAGCGTTCTTACTCGGATCGCAAATCTCCCCACTAGAAACGGTCTCGACACATTACGTGGTTGAAAAAACGCGCTCGCGCAAACTGCTTTTACATCAAAAAGAACTCGCCAAAATCAACCTAGCCCTCACACAAAAGGGCCAGACCTGTGTCTGCACGGCACTTTATTGGAAGGGCCACCTGGTTAAAGCCAAGATCGCTATTGCGCAGGGCAAAAAAATGCATGATAAGCGGGATACTGAGAAGCAGCGTGACTGGCAGCGCGACAAAGCACGCATTGTCCGGGCGAACGTGAAGCAGTAAGACTACTGAAGTCCGGCGTAGGTGTTCCAGGCGCCCAGTGCCAACGCAACTCCTAAAGCAATGGGTCGATATGATGTTCCACCGAAACGGTGAAACAAACGACTTCCTATCTGATCACCCACCACACACAAGGGAAATGCCAATAGCAATAGCAGTAAAGGCGTTTGCGTTACCATTCCTGCGACGCTGAACATCATGACCGCGAGGACGTTCGAGGCAAAAAAGAAAGCCATGAGAAAAGCTCGTGCCACCCCGGGATCAGATATGACAGCCATGGCGTATACCACGACCGGCGGTCCGGGAATGGCAAAGGCACCGTTCATAAGTCCAGAAGCGACACCGGTACCGGCCGTGATGGACTTTGGCACGGTCGCCGTCTTTCTTGGCTTTATGAGTGCAGTCGCCAGCGTAGCACCGATAACACTTAGGCCAATCCAGAGCTGAAACTCTGACTTTGACATACCGCTCAGAAGATAAACGCCCACGGCAGTACCGACTACTGAGCCAAGGATCATCGGAACAAATTGATCTATCGGGAATTTCCCCCACCACTCTTTGTAGCTTGTTGAACTCACAGCGATGGTGAGCGTCGCCGCTAAGACTACGGCCTCATTTGGTAGTAACAACAGGGAAAAGACCGGGACGGCAATCAAGGCAAAACCAAAACCGGTAAAGGCTCTCAACAGTGCCGCAACCAGAGCAGTCGTGCACACAGCAATCAGCTGCTGTACCGAGAGCATGTCAAAAAGTGACTCCATGAGCGCACATCATCCTTTGCGAATCAAGTAAGAGAGAGGCGCTATGTTAGGCCAATAATCCTCGCGACTCACCCACCTTTTTTGGTGGCCGTGTTGAGTTTGGGGGCTGTGTTACGCGGACACCTTCAGGGCTATGCTCTTTACTCGGGATCCACCTTGTCTGCCGGCGCTGCTCGGGTGCCCGGCGCTCCCGCATCGCCAGCGGCGTTGATTACGGAGCTCATGTCAGAATCCAATCGCTGGGCTCTGTCACCGCCACCCGACCGCGGTTCATTGGGACCCTTCCCACGACCGTTGTTGGCGCCTTTTTTCATGCCCCGAGCCTGCGGACCCGCCATCTTAAACAGGTAGGGGGCCGCCTTGATCCGTTCATCTGGAGTCAGCGACATCAACACATCTAGCCCAGCCTCGTGAATGACCTCGTGATAGCGACCGGATGAGGCGCGCATCTCAACTAAACCCGCCTGTAACTCGTCACGCGCCAATGTCTCGGACTTGAGCAATCTGCGCAATCTGCGCTCCGCCTGACCCACATCGCGCCGAGCTGTTATTACCTCCCGCATGTGTTCCCGCAAAAGCGGACGGACTTTTTGACGCACCTCAGGCGGTACGTCCTTGAACGCCCATGCCAGTGGGGCAGGATGCTGCCGGTCTCCGCGCACTAAATGCCCGCCTATCAGACCCATCATCAGTAAATTAATTGCGACTGACACGACCAGCAAGCCCAGCAGTGCTCTATGACTCATACTAAAACTCCTCTGCGACAGCGTCGCTTGCAACATCGCCAACGACACTAAAGCTGTATTGCTCAGCTTGGGACCAATCTTCTGTCGGCACGTACAGCGTTGCCCCTAGAATAAGCCCGAGACTCACCGTCGTGCTGCCGACCAATGCCGGTCTCCAAGAACCTGCCACACACCACTCTCCCAATACTTCGAGAACGCCTTTCACCTGCGCCACAAACGAAAGCCGCTGCGGTATGCGCTGAGCGATTGTTCTCGCTACCTGCTCGGCATCGAGACTCGCAACTGTTGATGACTGACTCAGGAGCCGATCGACCACGGCCTCGTTCGAGCGTATCTGCTGCAGAACCGCACTTTGGGATAGTGCCTCACTGACATCGGCACGCTCATCCGGCGGCCAAGCGCTCTGATTTTCACCGTAGGCAGCTAGAACCGCTGCGGCACGCCTCTGTGATTTTTCTTCTCGGTTCATTTCAGTGTCTCCAGCTGTTTCTTAACATTGCCGCGTGCTCTTACGAGAAGAGATTCAACGGCTCGAATCGAGGAATTAGTGATCTCTGCCACTTCGCGATTCGATAGATTTTGATAGTAGGTCAATACCAAAGCGGTTCGTTGGCTTTCAGGAAGGCACGCCAAGACCGTATCGATCGGTTGGCGCTCTCTCGGGTACTGTCGATCGGTTGAGTCAGAGCCCAAGGGCTCCTTCTCGGTGTTATTGGTTTCTAGGCTGACCTCTCGCTGGCGCTTGCGAAGCACGTCGATACAGCGATTGTGTGCAACACGATGCAGCCATGTGGTCAGGCGCGCTTTTGCCGGATTAAAGTCGTTGGATCGCTGCCAAAGCACGACCATGACATCTTGCGCAATGTCTTGCGCCAGTGCGTCATCGCCCAGAATACGCTTGGCGTAGACTTCAATAGCGGGCAAGTGCCGCGTCACCAGTTCTGCATAAGCGTGCTGGTCGGCCTGACCAACACGCGCCACCAGCTCGCCTTCATCCACCGGCATTCAAACAGTCCCTAACGCCCGGGCTTGATGTGCGCAGCAATCAGCATTTCCCCTCCTCGCACTCAAGTCCTACCCTCGATCATTCATCTAGCTCTCGCGCTCTTTCTCGCCTTTTCCTAGGCACTCTCGCCTTAACCGGGGCGCTCTCACCGTATCGTAGGTGCTCTCACCTTATCCTAGGCACTCTCACATTATCCTGGGTACTAACGCCTGTATTTGGGTGGCGTGTTCGACTCTTCGCTGCGCGGCTCGCCGCGCTTGCGTTCACCGCGCTGTTCGGCATTGCCCTTATGATGCCGGCGCCGCTCCTTTCCCGCTTTCCTGAGTTCACCGTTTGATATCTCACCGTTGCCATCAGCGTCCATACGATTGAATGCCATTTGTCGACGCTCCTCAATCGTTACCACACCATTACCATCAGCATCCGACGCGTCAAATCGCGCTAAGGCCTCATCCACTCGCTGTGTCGCGGCATTACTCACCTCATCGCGGGTCAGCGCGCCGTCACCATCGGAGTCCATTCTCATTTCGGGTGCGCCGCGATCTGCCGGTAGGCGAAACTCATCAAAGCTAATCACACCATCGTCATTAGCATCCAAATGCGTCATGGCCTTAGCCATGCGCTTGCCCTGTTTGGGGTGCTTACCGTGATCATCTGCTGCAGCGGACATCGACATCGCGCCTCCAACTGAAACTAATACCCACATCACTAAAACCAGTCGATTCATTACGTTTTCCTTAGCGTCTTAACGACGTCTCTGAGTTGTGTCATTGCTGATACGCCCCTGCCTACTAATCCCCGTCGCGCCATCCACTGTAAATTTTTTGCAATATGCTATTTTTAAATTGCAATTTGTTTCGCATTTTGCAATTATTCAACTCAAGCGCTGATGTGACCGCTCAAATACCAGCTCTGTCATGAGACTGAGATTGGTAATCAAAAGGCCCATCGCGCCCTACGAACAAGACCAGCAATAGATCAGGAAGACCGGGAGAAAACAATGATTTACAGAGTTTATTGGCTTGAAAACGCGGCTTCCGAAAGCTTGCTGTTTAACTCTTTAGCGCAAGCCAAATACTTTGCACTTCGTCTTCAGCGCAACCCTGATTGCAAAAAGGTTGTGCTCGAGCAAACTGAAACTCTCGTCGCGTAATTAATCGCAATTTGCAAAAAAAGCGCTTTCGGTAGTCCCATTAATTTTATTGTGACCAAGCGAGCGGCACGATAGAACGAGCACAACGCTACAACGCGGCCAAAGTCCATCGACCCGACTCCCCAGCCGGTGCTTATAGAAGCTCAAGCGCTATTTGCAGGCCGTTTAACGTCTCCTCAAGAGACGCCGACTCGTAGGGGACTGCATCTCCAACCCCCCACACCGGTCTTGGAAACGCAAAGTCGTCGTTAAATCGGACGATATGGTGGATGTGTAATTGCCGCACCATATTACCCAGTGCTGCTACGTTGAGTTTGTGCGGGGCGAACAATTGCTCGAGGGCCTTCGACAAGCGAACCGACTCACCGAGTAATAACTGTTGCTGCTCGTCTGCTAGCTGATGGATTTCCTCTACACCCGGGACCTTTGGCACCAGTATCACCCAGGGGTATCGACTGTCATTCATGAGCCTGACTTGGCATAAATGCCAGTCGGCAATAAGAACCGTGTCCGCCTCGAGCTGCGGGTCAAGCTGAAAAGCGTAGGGATCGTCCATCAATCTTCCGCAGGGGATAGAACGGCAATTGTGTCACCGAGAGCAATGTCACCCGACTCGATTATTTTGGCACACAGCCCGCCGTGACCCAGCATAGCAGCCACGCCGCCTTTGCCGAGGTTCTCCTCCATGCGCGCGCATGGATGACAGAGCTGGGTCGCCTCAAAAATCGCGCCGCCGATGGTGAATCGCTGCCGACGCAAGGCATTAAGGTTCACACCCTTGACGACCAGATTGCGACGCAATAGGGCTGGATCGATGGCATCGCGCCCCAAAAAGTGTGCCGCCTGCGCAATAAACTCCTCGGATATGATGGACACTTGACGACCTGAGCCGGGCGTTTTACCCATGCGATGGTCACCCTCAAGACCCAGAGTCGCCACAGCCTTGGTCGACGCCACGGACTGAAGAGGCTCTCGCCGTTTGGGTCGCACACCTATCCACGTCAGCTCACCGGGGGTTATGTCGAGCGCATAGCGATCAAGCGGGTTGGGTCGTTTTGTCATGGCAGCTCCCTAGACAACGCTGTTAAGGGTGAAGAATACGATAAGACCTGCGCAAAGGCCGATTAATAAATTATTGCGCCAGAGCGTGACGCTTGCCATTACTGCGAGGGTAACAAACTCTATGGGACCGGCTTCTAGCTCCCCCGCTGAGTTCGTAAGCGTCGTGACAACAAGTGCGGCCATGACGGCGGGACCCACGTGATCGAGAACGCGAATGACCCGACTCGGAAAGGTCACGCCCGACAACAGCACAATGAACGAGGCGCGCATGATGTAGGCCCCAATGCCGGCGACGACAATGCCCCAGAACAGACTCATGCCTCTCGCCACTCCATGATGGTCGCGACAAATAGAGACACCAGCACAGCAATGATAAGCCCCACCTGATTATCGAGATGGGCGAACCACAGGGCAGTCCCTGCACTCAACAGAGCTGTGACCACCTGACTTCGGCGCTTGATGGCCATGAGCAATAAACCGAGAAACATGAGCGTAATGGCAATTTCGATGCCTATCGATGCTGGAATGATCGGGGCAAGCACAATGCCCAGACCCGTAAACAACACCCACATGGCCCAAAACGTAAAACCCGCCGCGAGATAGTACTGGCGGAAGTCAGTGTCATCGGACAAATCACGAACCTGAGTGAGTGCGAACACCTGGTCAATCAGGACATAAGGCCCCAACCATCGGAACCAGCGTGGCTGCGCCTGAAAGCGCGGTGCTAGCGTCACCGAATACAAAATGTGTCGTGCCGTGACAATGAGCGTCGTCGTCACTGTGGCGGAAACCGCGGCACCCTCGCCCACGAGCGTAATGAGGGTCATCTGCGCGGAGCCGCCAAACATAATGACGGAGCTTGACCACCCCAACAGCTGAGGCACACCTGACTCCACAACCATGACGCCAAACAGCAGCGCGAACGGCAGCGCGGGTAAAAACAGCGGCAGCATATCGGCAAATGCAGCCTTGGCGATGGGTGACGATATTTTCATGCGCGGAGTGTACGTGAACAATTGCAGTGTGGCTCTACAGTAGCTGATGTATACTGCCGGGACGGGGGCGTTACGGATTCGACGACGGTAACGAAACCTGCGGTGCATGCCGTGATGGTAGCCAATCACGTAAATCCA
>ERZ802822.379-NODE-379-length-31938-cov-48.401620_pt1 | contig 31938 bp, 32 predicted proteins | sample MGYA00345649_ERZ802822 | MGnify/ENA primary metagenome ERZ802822 (study PRJEB30503, sample SAMEA104212359) | marine metagenome | biome: Westerlies Biome; feature: [SRF] surface water layer (ENVO:00010504) within the epipelagic zone...; material: water...
TTATGCTCTTGCAGTTATGGATAGAAATGACCCAGAAACATTAATTGGCGTTCGTCAAAGCAGCCCTTTGGTTGTCGGCAAAGGTTTTGCTGAGAACTTTCTTGCATCAGATATTATGGCACTATCTCCAGTCACTAATAAGTTTAAATTTTTAGACGATGGCCAAGTAGTCTTTTTAAGCAAAAACAAAGTGAGTATATGCAGCAAAGACGGCAGAGCTGCTAAAGTCCCCACAAAAGAAGTTGACTCCACTGCTTATACCAATGACCTGAATGGCTATAGCCACTTTATGGAAAAAGAAATATTTGAGCAACCAGAGTCTGTCCAAAAAGCTTTAGAAGGTAGAGTAACAAAAGACGGCACAAGAGAAGGCATTTTCGGTGCAGGTTTTGAAAAGAAATTAAAAAATATTGAAAATATTCAAATCGTAGCTTGTGGCACTAGTTATCACGCAGGCAGAATCTTTGAATATTGGTCACACAAATTTTTGGGCATTAACTGCCGGGTCGATTATGGTAGTGAATATCAGTACCAAGTACCTGTTAAAACAAAAAAAACATTACTAGTAACAATCTCACAATCAGGTGAAACAGCAGACACCTTGGCTTCATTAAAATTTGCCAAGAAAACTGATGATCCCCTAACCCTTACTATCTGCAATGTAGCCAATAGCTCTCTTTGCCGAGAATCAGAATATACACTTTTAACCAATGCTGGACCGGAGATAGGCGTTGCATCAACCAAAGCATTTGTCACCCAGCTAGCATGCTTAAACCTCTTGCTGTTAACACTAATGGGAGCTAAAGAAGCAAAACCAAGAGGCAGAAAAAATATTGCTGCGGCATTGCTTGAGCTGCCTAGCCAATTAGAAAAAACCCTAAAAATGACAGACACATACAAAGAAGCTGCCAAATTATTATTCAAAAGGCACAGCACATTGTTCTTGGGCAGGGGTCTATATTTTCCAATTGCTCGAGAAGGTGCGCTGAAGCTCAAAGAAATTTCTTACATTCATGCTGAGGCCTATCCAGGCGGCGAGCTTAAGCATGGCCCCTTGGCATTAATCGATAAAAACATGCCAGTCATTGCTCTGGTGCCTGACAATGAACATCTTGATAAGATCACATCTAACATTGAAGAAGTGGCAGCAAGAAAAGGCAAAGTCATTACGATCGGCCCTTTAAAGAAAACAACTCTAAACAAAGATGGTGGGCATATAAAGATCCCAAAAACACTCGATTTGTTGAATCCAATTATTTGTGTGGTGCCGCTGCAGTTAATTTCTTATTACACAGCCCTGTTAAAAGGCACCGATGTGGATAAACCTCGCAACCTGGCGAAAAGTGTGACCGTAGAATGAATAAATTAATACAAATTATTAACTCGCCATTTTGGGCAGCAGGAATATTAACAGTAATTTTGTTAACAACGGGTGACTATAAATGGTGGTTATTCGGACTGTATGTTTTGTTTGCCTTTTTTGGCAAACTTTATATTAAAAACAATGAAAAAGGGTCGGGTTAACTCCATTCTGTTACTGTCGAATAGATGAAAACAAGTTTAAATAAACAAATAATAGTTGGAATTGCTGCCGGCGGAACAACTCTTACACTCCTTAAGGGAGGAGACTATAAGTGGTTACTTCTGGTTGGATTTGCAGCAATCCTTTTTGTGTTCACTTATGTTTATAAAAAATGAGAAACCTTGCTACGACAACTCTGTTACGGTGGAGTAATTTTAGGCAGTGGTGTTAATGATCAATCAGTTTTTCAAGAAGGTTAGCGTCAGGAAAGTATTGGTCATTTTCGGAGTGTTTTTTCTACTCTTACAATTCCAACTGGGAACCAAGTTACTAAATCCAGTAACAAACCAACCTATCCAAAATATTCCAACCACTGTCGAGTAGCTAAAAGTTTCCTCAGAATATGAACGCAACAACTAACAAGCTTAAAAATTCAGGTGGTTGGATCGGCAATTGGTGCAGCAGTTTTTTCCGCCACAAATGAACCCACTTGGATCGCGATCGGTGTCGTATTCGGTGCGGCGCTTAGTTGGAAAAAACCAAAAATCAAAAATAAACAAGCAACACCTTGATGTTTAAAGTTTCACAAACCAAGAGATAGGGGGTTAAATCCATTCAGTGTCTTTTGGGTAATGTCTACCGTGACGTTGTAAAGGAGCAATCGTGGAAGGGTTATCTGTATTGGGGTTCGTATTTGGCATGCTCGGTTTAGTTGCTTTTGTTCGGATTGAAAAACTCACAAAGACACTAAAACAAAAAGGCATTCTAGAAGAGGACTACCAAGAAGAGTGATGTGAGCAGATGATGGGGCCTTGGGCTTTGGACACGATCTGCATGTGGCCGTCTCTCTCAAGAGCTGCCTTAAAAAGCCGATTTTGAGAAAGTACGCATCCAGAGACTCCTCTTTGAGGAAGACGGCGGTGGGCAGCAATCTACTCGCAGTATCCGCGAACGCTTTTTTTAGTCTCTGTATCGCGGGGATTTCTCAGGTATACTCGCCGGCTTCCATTTTTTGGTGCTCAACAGTAGCGCCTAGTGAGGAAATTCATGGCTGACACCAGCGTTGGCATCATCATGGGATCTCGCTCAGATTGGGGCGTGATGGAGAACGCAGCTCAGATACTAGACGCGCTTGGTGTCAGTTATGAAGCAAAGGTTGTGTCGGCTCATCGCACACCAGATCGTTTGTACGAGTATGCCCGCTCTGCGCGCGAGAGAGGCCTAAAGGCGATCATTGCCGGTGCTGGTGGTGCCGCACATCTCCCCGGTATGGCCGCCGCTATGACCTCGGTTCCCGTCCTAGGTGTTCCCGTTGATGCCACGGTTCTCAATGGGATCGATGCCCTTATGTCGATCGTTCAGATGCCAAAAGGTGTCCCGGTTGCCACCTTTGCAGTTGGCGCGCCTGGCGCAATTAATGCCGCCTTGTTTGCAGCTGCGATGTTGGCTAATGAGGACAAGGACCTTCGAGACGCGGTAGATCGGTATCGTGAAGAACAGTCGGCCGGTGTGCCCATAAATCCGTTTGACTAAGAGCCACGGTATCCATGGCAAAGAGACGTTTAGGAATCATTGGCTGCGGTCAATTAAGTCAGATGCTCGGTGAAGCGGCTAACAGACTTGGCTACACCGTGTCGTACTTGTGCGTCGATGAAACGCCGGTAGTGTCGGGTTTGGGCTCTATTTTTTATCCTGAGCAACTGGATGCGTTTTTAAGCCACTGTGATGCTATCACCGTCGAGCGAGAGAGCTTGCCCGACGAAATACTTCGATCAGCAGCAAAAATCGGTTTAGCGCCGGGCTATGAAGCGCTGGTGGTGCTGCGGGAGCGAGATACGCAAAAGTCCATGTTGGATCGCCTGAATATACCCACGTCTCCGTGGTCTTTAGTGAGCTCGCCCGACCAACTTAGAGAAGCGCTGGAGTCGCTACCTACAGCCTACGCCCGCTGCAAACGAACGCTAGGTGGCTACGATGGTGGTGGGCAGTGGCGAATCGACTCCAATAGCTTGGATTTGATACCCAATGACGCCTTCCCGATTATTGCAGAGGCAGAGGTTGAGATAGATTGCGAGTACGCGATTATTATTGGTCGGGATGTCAGTGGGAAAACGGCCTGTTACCCGATGACTGAAAATGTCATGCGTGACGGTATTTTAATTGGCAGCTATGTCCCGTCGGGCATCGAGCCGAGCCTCGCTGAGCAGGCGGCCGAGTACGCTAACAGGCTGGTTAATGCGATGGATTATATTGGTGTACTCGCCATCGAGTTTTTTCTGACCGACGGCCAGCTCATCGTCAATGAAATAGCACCTCGAGTTCACAATACAGGCCACTGGACCATTGGCGCCTTGGGTGCAGACCAATTCACGCAGCATGTTGGCTGCGTTATGGGTGAATCGGTGCGGGAGAGCCAGCTCGAAGGCGGTGCGTCCATGATTAATCTTTTAGATAATAGGCTCCCTGCCAAGATGCCCGACGAGCCCGTCAGGTCTCTTATCCAAACCTACGGTAAGGGTGTGCGCAAAGGAAGAAAGCTCGGCCACATAACACTTATTGGCCCCGATGCGGCCGAGGTAAAGGCAAAAGCCGCACAGCTCATCACCGAGTTACACGGCGTCTAGCGTATTCTTCGATCGAGCCCAGCAGTCGAATGATGCGGTCACAACTGTCAGCGCCAATAGACACGACGAACTTTTACTTGTCGCTATTGCATGAAACTGACTTTGACGATCTTTACGTCGTGGCTAGCGATCCACTGCTCTGGGAGCAGCATCCAGAACGAGATCGGTGGCGCAAAGACGTCTTCGTACTCTTTTTTCAAAGTGCTCTCGTGAATGACTTGGGTTGTTTTGTCATCCGTGAAAAATCGTCAGATCGTGTCGTTGGTTCGACGCGATTTTATGGGCTCGATGAATTAGGTGGTTTAGTGCGCATAGGCTTTACGTTTATTGAGCGTTCTTTGTGGGGAACGTCGGCTAACGCTGAAATTAAAAACGCGATGCTCACTCGATGCTTTGGCCCGTTCAAAGCCGTACTGTTCGACATAGCACCAAGCAATCGTCGTTCCATCGGTGCAGTTAATAAACTTGGTGCAATCTACAGCGAGACTTTATCACCGACAAAGGCGGTATATCGTTTGCCCAAGAGTCATTGGATAAGGCAGAGTTGACGGATTGTGTAGAGGGACTTTGCGATGAACGGCAAGCTAACACCCATTTCGTTTTCGGAAAAATTTTCAAATTTCAGCGAGCAGTGGTCACCCAAGGTGATTGCTGAAATGAATGATTATCAGTTTAAGCTGGTTAGGCTCGAAGGCGATTTCGTATGGCATCAGCATGAGAATACTGACGAGACGTTCATCGTCTTAGAAGGATCCATAGCGATCGATTTTGAGGATGCCACGGTAGAGCTCGAGGCTGGCCAATTACTTGTGGTGCCCCGGGGCGTGATGCATCGGCCACGTGCTGCTAGCGAAGCAAAAGTGTTATTGGTGGAGCCTCGGGGTGTTATCAATACTGGGCAGGCTGATTCCGCCTTGACGGCGCCCATTGATCGCTGGATTTAGAGGGATCTGAAGATGCTTATGCGACATGTGTCCCACCTCATAGTCAGCATGGTTCTCTTTTTTCTTGGCTTTGTTCAGACTTTTTGGGGGAATGACCCCTATCTCGGGTGGTCTATTTCGGTTATTGCAGCCCTTGTGCTGGCTGGACCTTTGATAACGTCTTTTAACATGTTGCCGGTAGCAATAGTTGCTCGACAGCGGTTGCTGTGGGCGTTGTTGGCATTGATCCTGTGGATATCACTCGGTGTGGGGGAGTTGTTTCACAAAACAGCATTAATGATTGAAAACTTCCCCAAACCCATAATTACGGGCGTTTAATTAACTGTTTTGCGCAACTTTGCGTTTTTAAACTCCCCGTCGTTGAGTTGTGCAACGATGCTCTTACCCATTCCTTCGTCTTCGATGCCTACGATCTGTACGCGGTAAAAGAGCTCGCCTGATCGTGACTCCACCGCGACTTTAGCGTCGAGACCGCTCTCGCTGAGCTCATTTATTACCGCGTCAGCACGATCGGCGCGGTCATAGGTGTCGACAAACACAAACCAATTATTTCCCATGGGCAGTTGCTTTAGTCGGACTGGCGTCTTTGGAGCGCGAGACGTTGGGACGCTTGATATCCCGGCAAACGCTTGTCCCTGGTTCGAACTGACTTCCGATATGGCTGCTTCGGCTTCCTTGCCGATCCAGTAAGGTCCGGCATTGAGGCGCATCGAAATCCAATCTGATGCCTGTGCGGCTGCTTGTTTTGATGCAAAGCCGGCCGCTCGGACACGATAATAGTTTTGGCCGTCAACAGTTGCATTGGCAATCGATAATGTTAGCGGGCGGAGCTGGTCCTGTAGCCGGCGCGCTTGCTCGTTTGCAGTACTCTTAGATCTATGGCTTTCAAGATTGACAAACCATGAGCCGCTGCCCTGAGGCGGCGCTTCAAACGATGGATTGGCTGGTTTGGAAGGTGCCGCTGTCACGGGTTGCTTGGCTTGGCTCTCGACTTCTGTTTCTGCGCGCATCTCAGCGGCGCGAGCCTCCGCCTTTTCCTTAAGGTCTTCATTTTCGTCAACCAATGCTTGCACGCGTAACTCCAAGGCCGCGATTTCAGATTGTAGGCGCTCATTGTTAGCCGCTAGTCCCTCGTCTTGAACCGGGGGTAAGTTCTCCGCACGCTGTAGCGATCGAATCGTTTCCTTTAAGGCGGATATTTCCGTATTCGAGCTGCTTTGGCTGTCAAGCCATAGGCCAGCCATAGCCGCCGCAGCGACGAACCCCACAACCGCCATTATCCACGCTATAAGCGGCGGACGGGCCGCCACCGCGGGTTTAGCGCCATGATCGGTCAGTAATGTCCCCGACTCAGCGTCACTCTCCGGGTTCTGTGAGACGACATGGTCGGTTTCAGCATCACCGGGTGCCAGCATATCGTCACTGTTATCACCTTCGTTGCCCGGTGGCACCTCGAAGTCGTCGTCCTCCAGCCAATCTGTGCTTTCATCCACATCGTCGTCAGAGGGCTCTGCCGACGCTGGCTTAAACCCCTCTGACCATTCGGCTGGCGGTGTCAGCACGCGCTTTTTATCTTCTTCCTTATCGTCCATGGCCTACCCTCCTTCACTTTGCAAGAGATTAGCAGAAACCTGAGATAAAGGCGGCTTATGGGCGTTTGCAAATGACGCTTTCTAGTACACTGTCGGAATGGATGTTTCAGATATTCTCGATGGTCTTAATGATGCTCAGCGCGCGGCGGTAGCTGCAGAGCAGGGAAACCAACTTGTGTTGGCGGGCGCGGGATCGGGTAAAACCCGAGTGCTGGTGCATCGCATTGCATGGTTGATTCGCGCTGAAGGGCTGTCGCCGTATTCGGTCATGGCTGTGACCTTCACCAATAAAGCAGCCCGAGAGATGCGGGGGCGCATTGAAGAGAAACTTGGGCGCCCAACCCAGGGCCTATGGATTGGAACCTTTCACGGGCTTGCGCACCGACTTTTACAAACGCATTGGGCTGAAGCGGGCCTACCTCAGAACTTTCAGATCTTAGACAGCGATGATCAGCTGAGACTGGTGAAGCGAGTTTGTCGTGAGTTGGGCTTAGATGAGGCAAAGTGGCCGCCGCGCCAAGCACAGTGGTTTATCAACGGCCAAAAAGATGAGGGCCTCAGGGCGCGGCATATTGATCCTCCTCTGGGTGATCTTTACACCAAAACTATGCTGCGAATTTACGAAGCCTACGAAGATGCTTGCCAGCGTGGCGGTCTGGTCGACTTCGCTGAGCTGTTGCTGCGTGCACACGAGCTTTGGCTAAAGTCCCCCGAAACGCTGCGTCACTACCAAGAGCGATTTAGTATTTTGTTGGTTGATGAATTTCAGGACACGAATTCCATCCAGTATGCTTGGCTCCGCGTCTTGGCAGGCGATGCCATCCCGGTCGTCGCTGTCGGTGACGATGATCAATCTATCTATGGCTGGCGCGGTGCAAAGATAGAAAATATTCAGCGGTTTACAGAAGACTTTGCCGGCACTGAAACGGTTCGTCTTGAACAAAATTATCGATCTACAAAGACAATCTTAGCTGCGGCAAATGGCGTCATTTCCCACAATGGTGGGCGATTGGGCAAAGATCTTTGGACCGATGGCGAGGACGGCGAGCCCATAAAGCTCTATGCCGGATTCAATGAGCAGGACGAAGCGCGCTTTATTGTTGAGCAGATTCAGGCCTGGACAGATGAGGGGAACCCGAGAAAGTCGAGTGCGATTTTGTACCGCTCAAATGCACAGTCACGGGTATTAGAAGAGGCCCTTATTCGGGTCGGACTGCCCTACCGCATCTATGGTGGGCAGCGCTTCTACGAGCGGTTGGAAATTAGAAATGCCTTGGCGTACCTGCGCCTGCTCATCGGTCGTACTGATGATCCGGCTTTCGAACGTATTATTAACGTGCCCACTCGCGGTATCGGAAGTAAGACAGTCGATGATTTACGCAGTATTGCTCGTGAGAATGCGGTTTCAATGTGGCATGCCATTGGGTTAGCACTCGACAACCAACTGTTGACATCGCGCGCCCGGTCCTCGCTTGCAGGTTTTACTGCACTGATTAATGAGCTGGATAGTGAAACGGTCGACTTACCCTTGGAAGAGGTCGTCGAGCACGTTATTCACAGGACCGGCTTAATTGACTTTTATAAAGCGGAAAAAGGTGAGCGAGGCCAGGCGAGAGTCGAGAACTTAGAGGAGCTGGTGTCGGCTGCGAAGACATTTCGTGCCGAGGACGACACGCTGTCACCCACACAACAGTTCCTCGATAGTGCGGCGCTTGATGCAGGAGATGCGCAAGCCGATCCCTACGAGGATAGCGTTCAAATGATGACGCTGCACTCGGCCAAGGGGCTCGAGTTTCCGCTCGTTATTTTGGCGGGTCTTGAGGAAAATCTATTTCCGCATCGCATGTCAGTGGAAGAGCCGGGTCGGCTTGAGGAGGAGCGGCGGCTTGCTTATGTGGGGATTACCCGCGCGCAGCAACGCCTGTTGATCACCTACGCTGAGAGTAGACGTTTACACGGCAGCGAAACCTACAATACGCCGTCACGTTTTGTGCGGGAGATCCCTGCTGATGTCATTGAAGAAGTCCGATTGCATGGCGGCATAACGCGACCCTTAGTTGACCGATTACAAAAGCCGCTGGCTGAATCAAATGATTCAGGCCTTCGCCTGGGTCAGCGAGTGTCACACCCTATGTTTGGGGAGGGCATGGTGCTTAATATTGAGGGTCGAGGCGCGAATGCGCGGATCGAGGTAAACTTTTCTGAGGGCAGCAAGTGGCTAGTCCTTCAATACGCCAATCTGCAAGCTTTGTGAGACTGTAATGAGAGAAAAAACGCTGCTGCCGTTGGCTATTATTGGTCTGCTTTTACTTTGGTTAGCGACGCTTGGATTGTGGGCGGTCGATGCCCAAACTGTAGACGATACATATGCACCCGCTGCAGGTAATAGTCAAAATGCGATCGAGTGGAAGCTCGTCACAACCTGGCCGAAGGGCTTGCCCGGATTGGGGTCTGCACCTGAAAATTTTGCGCGTCGCGTCGGCGAAATGAGTAATGGTCGTTTGACTGTTCGTGTCTATGGGGCTGGCGAAGTTGTGCCACCTTTTGAGGTATTTGATGCTGTCTCGCAGGGCGTTGCTGAGATGGGGCACGGCGCTTCTTATTATTGGAAGGGCAAGATTCCTGCAGCGGTCTTTTACACTGCGGTTCCGTTCGGCATGACTGCGCAAGAGATGAATGGCTGGCTTCACTACGGTGGTGGACTGGCCTTGTGGCGAGAGCTGTATGCCCCCTTTGGTGTTCGCCCATTCGCCGGCGGCTCCACCGGGGTTCAGATGGCGGGTTGGTTTAATCGCGAGCTTAAATCCGCCGAGGATCTCAATGGTTTAAAAATGCGCATCCCCGGATTAGCGGGTGAAGTGTTTGCTGCCTCTGGAGGAACTGCCGTTCGCTTGGCTGGGGGGGAGATTTACACGTCGATGCAAACAGGGGTTATCGATGCGGTGGAATGGGTTGGTCCCTACAACGATCGCACCTTAGGTCTGATGGAAGTTGCTGAGTATTACTATTACCCCGGTTGGCACGAGCCGGGTGCAATGCTCGAATTTACGGTCAACCAAAAGGCATTTGATCGACTGCCCTCCGATCTTAAGGCCATTGTTGAGGGTGCAGCTCGTGCTACAAATCAAGACATGCTCGATGAATTTACTGCACGTAACAATGAGTCGCTAACAACACTGCTGACTGAGCATTCAACGAAATTACGTCCGCTACCCGACGATGTACTAGATGTATTGCACAGCAACTCAGTTATCGCACTCGAGCAGTTGAAGGCCGATGACCCGATGGCCACGAAAATATCGGCATCGTATGAGACTTTTTTGGACGGTGTTCGCACCTACCATGAAATTTCTGAGCGCGCCTACCTTAACGCGCGCGACCGAGTATTACCGCCGATTTCCTTTATTGACCAGTAATGGCGCGAGTGCGCCTCGCGCTATCGATAGCGACGTAGATGAATTCTCCCTCGGTCACCTTGATGGGCTCGCCATCGTGTTGTGAGTTAATCCAGACTTCGATGAGTACACGCACCGAACTTCGACCGACATCCAGGATATCGCAGTAACACGTTACAACGGCACCAACGTGGACCGGGGTGAGAAATGACATGCCCTGTACAGCAACTGTGGCAACGCGTCCGCCCGCCACGTCGGCTGCGGCAACACCGCCTGCAATGTCCATTTGTGATAGCAACCAACCGCCAAAGATGTCACCGCTAGCGTTAGTATCAGCGGGCATGGCCACTGTTTGTAGCGCAAGTTCACCTTGCGGTCGGGGTGTTTCATCGATGGGATTCAACAGATTCTCCTAAAATTCGGCAGCGGACTATGGATTTACAGCCCAACAACTGAGTTAGATCAACGTCCAATGGTACTGGGCAACCAGGTCACTACCTCAGGTAGTAGCCAAAGCAGACCTAAGAGACAGAGCTGGATACCAACAAAGGGAATAACGCCACGATAGATAGCGCTTGTAGTGACAGACTCGTCTGCCACGCCTCGTAGATAGAATAAAGCGAATCCAAAGGGCGGCGTTAAAAATGATGTTTGTAAGTTCACTGCAATCATGACGCCGAGCCAAATCGGGTCAAAGCCCATCGCCAGTAAAATCGGTGCGACGATGGGCACGACAACAAATGTGATCTCGATAAAATCTAGAATAAAACCGAGAAGAAACATGACGAGCATAACAATCAACAGCGCCACGTGCGGACCACCACCCAGCGTGAGGAAAAACTCTTCAATTAATTCATCGCCACCAAATCCTCGGAATACAAGCGAAAATAGTGCCGCCCCAATGAGAATTAAAAACACCATGCTGGTCGTCGCCATGGTGGAGCGCGCAATTTCTTGCAGAGTCGTTAGATTAAGAGCGCCTTTGTACGCAGCCAGGCAAAGCCCCCCGACAGCGCCCACGCCCGCTGCTTCCGTTGGTGTTGCCGCGCCCATGATGATGGAGCCCAATACAATGGTGATCAGAAAAAGTGGTGGCGCCACCGCGCCAAGGATCGACACCTGCGGGCCACTGGTTTCGATCGGAGCCGGACAATGACTGGGATTACGCCAGGCAACAAAGAGCAGGTAGCCAAGGTAAAGCGTTACTAACAGTAGGCCGGGTACCAGCGATCCTACAAACAGATCGCCCACGGAAACGGTTTGCGTATTGATTATCCCGCTTTCCAATTGTGCCTGCTGATAGGCAGTGGACATGATGTCTCCCAGCAATACGAGCGCAATCGAGGGAGGAATGATTTGCCCAAGTGTTCCGGTAGCACAAATGAGGCCGGTTGCGAGAGACGGGTTGTAGCCTGCGCGTAACATCGAGGGCAGCGCTAATACGCCCATGGTGACTACTGTTGCCCCGACAATGCCAGTACTCGCTGCAAGCAGGGCGCCAACCACGATGACAGAGATACCCAACCCGCCGGTTTTACCCCCAAAACCTCTAGTCATGGCGGTTAACAGCTCCTCGGCGATCTTTGCGCGTTCGAGGGTAACCCCCATGAGAATAAAAAGTGGTACTGCTACCAGTGTGTCGTTTGTGATGGTGCCGAACATGCGTCCTGATAATGCGGCGACGAAGCTCGCGTCGAAATGACCTGCAATAACGCCAATGGCCGCAAACAGCAGTGCAGTGCCGGCAAGCGTAAACGCTACAGGGAACCCAAAGAGCAGCAGCACACAAACACTGCCAAATAGGGCCAACGCTAACTCACCTTCAATCACGGTTTGGCACCTCAGAAAGTTCAATTAAGCCTTTGATGATGATGCTGGCGGCTTGAAAAATAATCAGCACCGCCATAGCGGGAATCAGGGTTTTTAAAAGGAAGACAGCAGGGATACCCCCCGGCTCGGGCGAGGACTCTAAAATAGACCAGCTGTCAGAGACATAGGTCCAGGACCCAAGTGCAATGAGCGCACAAAAGGGCAGTGTAAATACCGTGTGTCCTACGGTGTTTACCCACGCTTTCTGACGAACGGTAAAGTTTCGATAGAAAACGTCAACCCGGACATGTTGGTCTGAGAGCAGGGTCGGCGCAGCTCCAAGCATGAAAAGTAGCCCGTGAAGATAGAGCACAGACTCTTGCGCCGCGATAGCGCCTTGGCCGAACCCATAACGTAAAACTACTACCGTTGTGGTCACTAGGGCCATCGCGATACTCGCAAATGCAACCGTATTGCCTACCCAACGAATAAATGAATCGATTCGTTGTGCTAGTGTTGCCCAGTAGTTCACTGATATGACCCGTTTCTCAAGACGACATTGAAGGTTATCATCCAGAGCAAAGCAATTGCAGAGAGAATCACCGTGCTTACCGTATTGTCACCAGCAAAAACACTAGATTACGAGACTCCTTCGATAATTGAGTCATCGTCAATGCCGCGGTTCATGGACCAGTCCGCTTTATTGATCGATGACGCGCGCAAGTTAGCTCCCGACAGTATCCGCTCGCTTATGGGTGTCAGTGAGTCCATTGCGGCGCTAAATTATGGGCGTTTCATGAACTGGCAAGCCACTCCAGATAAAGCAAATGCGAAACAGGCGGTACTCGCATTTAAAGGCGATGTTTACACGGGCCTTGAGGCAGACTCGATGGGTGAGGCGGATTTCACATTCGCACAGGCGCGGTTGAGAATATTGTCAGGGCTCTATGGCCTATTGCGGCCACTAGACTTGATGCAGCCCTACCGGCTGGAAATGGGGCTCAAATTTGCCAATCAACGAGGCAAAAATCTCTATGAGTTCTGGGGCGACCGCGTTACCGAGGCGCTCAACAAGGACCTTGAAGCGGCCGATACAGATAGATTGGTGAATCTGGCATCCAATGAATACTTTAAAGCAGTGAAGCCAAAGCAACTTAAGGCTGATGTTATTACGCCGCAGTTTAAAGATCTGAAAAACGGGCAGTACAAAATGATTTCGTTTTTTGCTAAAAAAGCGCGCGGCGTCATGGCACGTTACATTATCGACAATAAAATGACTGACCCTGACGCGCTTAAGTCATTTGACGGCGCGGGGTACTACTATAGCGAAGCGCATTCATCAGGTACTCAATGGGTATTTCTGCGCGATAGCCCAGAGTGATTAGCTGCTTTGCTTGAACGGTAGCAGCGTTGCCGCCTCGTCTCGATAACGCTTTACATGGTCACAGTCGCGCCGACAGAAGTCAGCGACGGCCGCTTGTAATTGTGGATCAGACACCCAGTGATTGGAGTAGGTAAGCGTAGGTTCAAATCCACGTTGTATTTTGTGCTCCCCTTGTGCGCCTGGGTCAAAGCGTGTGAGTTTCTTTTCTATGCAGTATTCGATTCCGCGGTAATAACATGCTTCGAAGTGCAAAAAATCAAACTCTTTTAGACACCCCCAATATCGCCCGTAAAGTGTCTCATCGTCGGCAAAGTAGAGCGCGGCTGCCACGGGGTTATCGCCCTCGTGTGCGATCACCATCACAGTATTAGCCGATAGTGTAGGGCAGATTTGCGTAAAGAAATCGCCAGTAAGATACCCTTGGTGCCCGCTGCGTTTTAGGTAGGTAGTTTGGTAGCAGTAATAGAAAAACGCCCAGTCGCTCTCGAGTATCTCACCGCCTGTTTTGGTTACTAAGGTCAGATTTTGCGAGGCAATAGCCGCACGCTCCTTTTTCAGTGCCTTGCGTTTTCGACTATTAAATTCACAGAGGAAGTCATCGAAATCCGAATAACCCCGATTGAACCAATGAAACTGCGTAGTCATGCGCTGAAGCAGTCCCGCTTCGCAGAGTTCCAGTGATGTTGTTTCATCAGGAAATAGGATGTGCCAGCTTGAAATACCTTCAGACTTGCACCAGTCGGTGACCGCACTGAGCAACTCGACGGTTGCTTCAGGGCGTTCGCTATCAGTCCACAGCCGAGGTCCTGTCGCGGGGGTAAAAGGCACGCCCGTGACAAGTTTTGGGTAATACTCAAGACCCGACCTCTGCCAGGCATCGGCCCACGACCAATCAAACACGTATTCACCGTAACTGTGGTTTTTCAGAAAACCCGGCGCCAATGCAATTGGATGATTATCATCCCATAGTCCCAGGTGACAACCCTGCCAGCCAGACTGTGCGTTTGTGCTTCCTGAGCTTTCCAGCCCCGTTAAAAAATCGTAATCAAGAAAAGGATAACCAGATGTAAAACGGGCTTCCCAAACAGATTTCGGAAGGTCGGTTAGGCTTGGGTAAAGTCTGAGTTCCACGCGAGAGGTCTGTTTAGGATTCGGGGTTTATACGGCCACCTAAGCGTAATGTCCCAATAGTCCTGCAACAACAATAAACCCGATCCATTTGCTTTCATTGAATGCCTGGAAGCACGCCTCTCTCGAGCGGTCGCTGATGAGCCTCTGATGCCGCAGGAACAGGAGCGCTACGAGTGCGATTGACACAAAATAGACTGCCCCTAAGTGAAAGCTTAGGCCGGTTGCGAGAAAGCATGCGAGGCACAGCAGCTGAAGCATGAGGATGATTCGCGTATCGGCGCGACCGAATAAAATGGCGGTTGATTTAATACCGACTTCAAGGTCGTCCTCTCGATCGACCATGGCGTATTGGGTGTCATACACCACAACCCACAGTAAGTTTGCGCAAAAAAGCCACCATAACCCCGCAGGTAAGCTGTCAACTGTCGCAGCAAACGCCATGGGAATACTCCACGAGAATGCCATACCCAAAACAACTTGCGGCAAGTGTGTTACCCGCTTCATAAAGGGGTAAACGACGGTGAGTAAAGCGCCTACGACAGACAGTTGCAGTGTTAGCAGGTTGGTATAACTGACTAAGCACAGCGCAATACCCATTAGCACCACGAGTAGGCTGATCGCCTCGGTGACAGACACATCGCCTGTTACTAAAGGGCGATCTCGTGTGCGTTCTACGAAGCCATCCAACTTGCGATCGGTGAGATCGTTGGTAGTGCAGCCCGCCGACCGCATGACAAACGCGCCGACAAAAAATGTGAGGAAGAGGAAAAGCGAAGGCAGCCCTTCTGCGGCGATGATGAGACCCCATAACGCTGGTGCCAGTAGCAAAAAGGTACCGATAGGCTTATCGAAACGCATGACACGCAACAGCGCACTTACTTTTTGGTTGAGAGGCATCGAGACCGACACGTAGTTACCTATACATTAAGTGAAGACCTGAATTATACGTGTGCAAACGCTTCTCGTGCGCGCGTCCAGCGCAAGGCAATGTTTTCTGCCGTTTCTGTATCCTGACTTGTTAACCGCTGTGCAATGTCGAAGGCCTCGTCAAGCAAGTGCTCGTGTTCTGGCAGTCGCGCCACACGAAAGGAGGAAACTCCCGTTTGGCGCGTACCCAGCACTTCACCAGGACCTCTGATTTTCAGATCTTTTTCGGCGATCACAAAGCCGTCCTGCGACGCCTTCATTACACTGAGTCGCTCCCGGGCAGTGTGGCTTAATGGCCCCTGGTATATGAGAAGACAGTGACTCTCGACCGCGCCTCTCCCGACGCGTCCTCGGAGCTGGTGGAGTTGTGCGAGCCCGAAGCGTTCGGCATTTTCGATGATCATCATACTGGCATTTGGCACATCGACACCGACTTCGATGACGGTGGTTGCGACCAAAATATCGAGGTTATTGGCCGCAAAGTCCGCCATGATCTCAGCTTTCAAGGCGCCGCTGACCCGCCCGTGTAACAGGCCTATTCGCAAATCAGGAAGTGCCGACGCCAGCTGTTCGGCGGTCACTTCCGCGGCGTTTGCCTCCAGCGCATCGCTCTCTTCAATCAGTGGGCAAACCCAATACGCTTGTCTACCTTGACGACAGGCCGCGCCCACTCGATCGATAACTTGCTGACGGCGCGATGCATCAATTAGTACGGTGGTGATGGGCTTTCGTCCCGGCGGTAACTCGTCTATGACGGAGCAGTCCAGATCTGCGTAAGCGACCATCGACAGCGTTCGTGGTATGGGTGTCGCTGTCATGGTTAGCTGATGAGGTGTGAAGTCGTCTAGCCCGCGCTGAGTGAGTGACAGTCTCTGATTAACGCCGAAGCGGTGTTGCTCGTCTACTAGCACAAGCCCAAGCGAGTTGAACGCGACCTGATCTTGGAAAAGCGCATGCGTTCCAATAACAATATCTGCCTGTCCGTCCTCGATCGACGTCAGCGCCTCGCGCCGAGCTTTACCTTTTATCTGCCCCGTCAGCCATACAACGTTAATTCCCAGGGGGCCGAACCAACCATCGAATACCCGGTGATGCTGCTCAGACAATAATTCGGTGGGTGCCATTAATGCTACCTGATGGCCTGATTCAACGACGTGGACAGCGCTTATCGCGGCCACAAGCGTTTTTCCTGAGCCGACATCACCCTGCAGTAGGCGCAGCATGGGCGAGGATCGTTTAAGGTCGTTTAGAATGTCATCACAAACGTTTTTTTGTGCGCCGGTAAGGTCAAACGGTAGGCTAGCCGTGAGTTTCTTGGCTAGGGCTCCGTTACCGGTCACTTTTGCCGTGGGCTTTTTTAAGATTTTGGCGCGTCGCGAAAGAAGCGAGATCTGATGTGCGATCAGTTCCTCTGTCGCAAGACGCAGTTGCCCCGGATGCCGCCCCTCGAGAATTTGTTTGATATCGGTATCTGCCGGTGGTCGATGCAGTATTGCGATGGCGTCGGCGATAGACGGCGCGTTTTTAATGAGACCTTTGAGTAGATCCTCAGGCGGGTCATTGGCCAAATAGGTAAGCGCTTGGCGTGTCACATTGCGCATGGTGCTCTGCCCCACTCCTTCGACCACGGGGTACACGGGGCTCAATGAATCTTCTAACACTGCATCGTGGTCACCTAGTTGGTACTCGGGGTGAGCAAATTCGGGCTGTCCAGCGATGAAGCGAGGCTGCCCAAATAAGGTAATGGTCTCGCCGACGGTTAATTGTTGTGCTTGGGCGCGTCGGAAATGAAAAAAGCGCAAGGTGATCAGTCCTGTACCGTCGTCAACCTTGACGAGTAATGTGGGCCTTCGCCCCCGTGCAATACCTGATACGCGTATTGTTCCTCGCACCACGGCGTCCATACCCTCCTGCAGCTCACCAATGGCGGATATCCGAGTCTTATTCTGGTAGCGTAGAGGGAAATGGAAAAGGATATCTTCCACGGTTAGAAGGCCCATGGAAGAGAGCTTTTCGAGCAATTTTGGGCCTACGCCTTTGAAGTGTTTTAGTGGTAGCTGTAGAGAATCAGTCGGCACGGTAAGTTTCGCTTAGGAGGCACAGTGATAATAGCGGGATGCAGGTAGATAGGTGAAGACTCCACATGTAATGTTGATCGGTTTTGGCGATGTTGCCCGGCGGCTGTTACCGACGTTAATCGGCATTGCCGATGTGACCGGCGTGTCGCGTCGACCGGAAACCCTCCCCGACAGTCTGACACATCGGATTTTTGGCGATTACACTCAGCCGGCCTCGTTGTTAGAGGCTGCAGCACTAAAACCGGATTATGTGATCTTTACGCCGGTACCAGTTAGTCGTGACATTGATGGCTATCGAGCCGGTTACGCGCAGTCATCACAGCACATTTGTGAGGCCGGAATTTTATCGCATTGCGAGCGCGCCTTTTTCGTATCGTCTACGCGTGTTTATGCTGAAAAAGAGGGAGGCTGGGTGACTGAGGCGTCCCGACTGGCTGCGGGCGATCCGTTTGTAGATGCCTTGCTTTTGGGTGAAGCGTGCTTTCGTCGATACGCGGCTACCACGGTCATTAGACCTAGCGGACTTTATGACGGAGCCAGGCCAATCATGTTGCAGTCGATTCTTGAGGGCCTAGGCTCGCGTTTTGCGTCTGGTTTTACCAATAGAATTCACCGTGATGATGTTGCCGGTGCATTGGCCCACCTGATTTGCATGGTGCAGTCAGGTGACACAATCCCCGCCACGCTCAATATAAGTGATGATGAACCTGCTACAACGGCTGATTTGGAGGCCTGGTGCTTTGAGCAGTTAGGGAGAGAGCCCGCAGGTCTGAGGGACAATCAGCCTCGCGCAAACCGTCGCATTAGCAATGCGGTCTTGCGCTCGATTGGTTTTACCTTGTCGTACCCTACGTTCCGTGAGGGATATAAAGACGCCTTGATACTTGAACGCTCGCGTTAATTAAAGCGCCAAAATCGCTTCGATCTCTACTTGAACCCCTCGCGGTAGGGCCGCGACTTGCACACAGGCTCTAGCGGGATAAGGTTCTGTAAATTCTTCTGACATCACGGCGTTAACGATTTGGAAGTTGGCAAGGTCAGTGAGCGAAATATTGATCTTCACTGAGCTGTCGAGCGAACCACCTGCCGCCTCGGCAATGGCTCTAAGGTTTGCAAAAACCTGACGAGTTTCCGCTTCGATACCTCCCGGTACTACGTCCATCGTGTCGGGGTTCAGCGGGATTTGACCCGAAATCCAAACAGTATTTCCCACCTTAACGGCCTGAGAATACGGACCAATAGCGGAAGGTGCGGCGGCGGTACTGATAACAGCTCGGTTATTCATCGTTTCGGACCTCGTTAACGGCGACTCCAGCGCACTACTTTACGAACGCCGTCCATTACCCTGACACGCTTCATCACTCGTGCTAAATGGACCCGGCTATTGAGTTGCAACTCGATGATGATGCTCGAGAAGTGTACCGATTCATCCTGTGTGGAAATACGCTCAATGTTGAGCCCAATTCCGCTTAGTTTGGTTGCCAAAGTCGCAATCATACCGCGTTTATTGGCCATCTCGATACGGATCGCCACCGGGTAAAGACCTTCAATTTGATCATCCCAGCGCAGCGGCATAAGGCGCTCAGGTTGTTCTCGAAGATCGGATAGATTTCGGCAATTCTCTCTGTGAACGACTAAGCCGCGATCCGGACTTAAAAAACCTTCAATGGGATCCCCTGGCAACGGGCAACAACATTTCGCGTATACCAAGACGTAGCCTTCGGTACCCTTGATTTCCATAGCGCTGTGATCATTTTCTAGCGATGCGCCTGGCTGTCCAAGCAGGTGTGCGGCGACAACCTGAGGCAGCTGATTGCCGAGTGCTATGTCAGTCAGAATATCCTCGCATGTCGTATTCGGATAGCAAACCTCTATTAAGTGATCTAGCGGTGTGCTGGCGTCGGTATCGGTTTGGAGGGCTGCCAAGGCTTTTTCCAGTAGCTTTCGTCCAAGCGTTACGGACTCTTCTCGATGCTGCTGCTTCAAAAAATGGCGGATTTGCGACCGCGCTCGCGCAGTGACTGCGAAGTTTAGCCAAGATGGCGTTGGCCGACCGGCCGGTGACGTGACGATCTCTACTGTAACGCCACTCTCCAGAGGCTCTGATAGTGGCGCAAGTTGTCGGTTAATTCTGCAGGCGACACATCGATTACCGACATCACTGTGAACTGCATAAGCAAAATCAACAGCGCAAGCCCCTTTGGGCAGTTCCATGATGGCGCCTTTCGGGGTGAATACATAAACTTCGTCGGGGAACAGATCGACCTTTACACTCTCAATAAACTCCAGAGAGTTACCTGCAGTCTGCTGCATTTCTAGGAGCCCCTGTACCCACTCTCTGGCACGCATTTGCGGGATGTTGGCATTGTCCTGCTGGCTTTTGTATAGCCAGTGTGCAGCTATACCGTTATTCGCCATATCTTCCATATCACGAGTGCGGATCTGTATTTCAATCGGCACGCCGTGCATACCTTTTAATACGGTATGAAGTGACTGGTAGCCATTCGCCTTCGGAATCGCAATGTAATCTTTGAATTCACCGGGTACCGGTTTATACAGAGAGTGAACGATACCAAGGGTGCGGTAGCAAGCGTCTACGTCGTCACAGATAATGCGAAACGCAAAGATATCCATAATGTCGGAAAAGGATTTTCGTTTTTCACGCATCTTGGAATAGATACTGTAGAGGTGTTTCTCCCGACCGATAACAAGACCTTCAATGCCTTCAGACGACAGGGCTTGTTCGAGTTGCTCATTCACATGTTCTATCAGTTGCTTGCGGCGGCCTCGCGCAGCCTCACGCGCGGCTTCTAATCGACGTGCGCGCATCGGGTAAAGCGTTCGCAGACCGAGATCTTCGAATTCTATTCGCACTTCATTCATCCCGAGGCGCGTCGCTATGGGTGCGTAAATATCGAGCGTTTCCTTTGCAATCCGTTTCTTGGCTTCTGGTTTCAGCGCACCCAGAGTTCGCATGTTGTGAAGTCGATCTGCGAGCTTGACAAGGATGACGCGTATATCGCGCGCCATTGCCAGAGTCATTTTTTGAAAGTTTTCGGCTTGCTTTTGTTCGGCGCTATCAAAATCGACCTGCGTCAATTTACTTACGCCATCCACTAGGTCGGCTACTTCCTCGCCAAATTGGGTTCGGATATCCTCTTTAGTGACGCCGGTGTCTTCAATAACATCGTGCAGCAGTGCGGCCATGATACTTTCATGGTCCATATGCATAGTGGCCAACACTGTGGCAACAGCAAGCGGGTGTGTTACGTAAGGCTCACCCGTGCGACGAGCTTGCCCGTAGTGTGCTTGTTCGGCATAAAAATACGCACGCTTAATCTCTCTGATCTGCGCGGGCGGTAAGTAGCTGGTCAGAATATCCTCAAAACCAGTGAACGACTGCCGCTGGTTGTGTGAAGGAAGAAGTTGAGGTCTAGAGGTGGTGGTGTAAAGCCCCAGACGTCGAGTGACGTCATTGAAAGAGGCTCCGAGTACTTGAAGAGGTGTCGACACCGATCCTTACATTGCAGGTCAGAGCATCGGTGTTTCGAAGCTTGCTGCAAATTCCTCTTCTGCTTCGAGCTCGTGCTCGCGAGCCATGACATCGGGTGTAATAAGTCCTTCAGCAATTTCGCGCAGCGCTAAAACAGTAGCCTTGTCAGACTCGACCTCTACCAATGGATCCTTCCCGCCCGTGCTTAGTTGGCGGGCGCGTTTTGCAGCCAGCAACACCAACTCGAACCGGTTGTCGACATTGTCAAGGCAGTCTTCGACAGTTACTCGTGCCATCTGTGTGTCCTGAAATTGAAAAGGTCGCGCAGTATAGCGATTACGCGGTTCAGTTGTCGACCGTGAAGATCACACTCTAATTGAGCAGATCAGCAATAACGTGCGTTAAGTGCCTCGCTTGGGCTGATTGTGCGAGTCTGTGAGCTCGAATGATCGACTGGAGGTCGCCGAGAGCCGTGTCAAAGTCGTCGTTAAGCACTACGAAGTCGGCTTCGTCATAGTGAATCATTTCGTTGCGAGCAGCGTGCATTCGCCGCTCAATAATAGCCTCGTCATCCTGTCCCCGTTGAGTTAAACGCTCGCGAAGCGCCCGGGTGGATGGTGGTAAAATAAAAATCGCGACAGCTGTCTCGACTAAAGCTTTGACTTGTCGGGCACCTTGCCAGTCAATTTCTAAAATAATATCGGTACCGCGGTTTAGCTGCTCTTCGACGCCTTGCTTACTGGTGCCATAAAAGTGATCAAAAACCCGAGCCCACTCGAAGAATCCCGCGGCATCGCGCAAGCCAATAAATTCAGCTTCGCTGACAAAGTGGTAATTGACGCCGTTTGTCTCCCCCGGTCTCATGGCGCGCGTCGTGTGTGATACCGAAACCTCAAGGTTAGGCATGCTAGTCAATAGCGCTTTAACGAGGGACGTTTTGCCAGCGCCGCTCGGCGCTGACATGACGTACAGCTGGCCTGATGTGTGTTCGATCTTATTCAAGGTTCTGCACCTGTTCTCGCATTTGTTCAATCAGCACTTTGAGCTCTACGGAGGCGTTGCTCGTCGTGAGTGATGTTGTTTTTGATCCGAGGGTATTGGCCTCACGGTTCAGTTCTTGCATCAGAAAGTCCAGCCGACGGCCGCAGGGCTCATTTCCCGATAGCGCATCTCCGATAGCGGCAACATGTGCGTCTAGTCGATCTAATTCTTCAGCAACGTCAGATTTATTAGCTAAGAAGACAAGTTCTTCCTCTAACCGTTGCTCATCGCAGTCCACATCAAATGCATGAATTCGCTCCCGCAGCTTTTTTTGTTGCGCCGCTTGCAATAATGGGAGCCGCTCGCGGTACTGCGCAACAATCAATTGAACGCGAGTGCAGCGATCACGCAGTAGTGAGGTCAGCCGAGCCCCCTCAGCTAAACGATGATCGCGCAGCTCTTTGATTAAGTTTGGCATCGCAGACAGGCACTCACTCACAATCGCATCTGAGTCGACCGTATCGTTCATCCAAATACCTTGTGACATCAAAATCTCTAAAGCGCTCGGTGGCTGCGATTCGGGAAGATGTTCAACAATGATGTCGAGCGCCTCTTTGAGTTCCGCTAACCTCTGAAGATTAGGCATCGACTGCGATGAATGGTCGTTTCGCTCGAGTCTAATCGATAGTTCTACTTTGCCTCGAACAAGTTGGTCAGCAATGGCACTTCTCAGTTGGTGTTCCGCGCGTTTCAGAATATCCGGTAGTTTGAGTGTAAGATCGAGAAATCGACTGTTGACAGATTTGCACTCCAGTGACAGATTCCACCCCCCCACCGAAAGGGCTTGGCTGGCAAATCCGGTCATGCTCTGAGGCATGTGTTTCTCCAATGATGTCGAACGTCGATAGTAGATAGTCTAACAATTAGACTGGCGGGCGGCACCTAAGCATTAATAGGCAAGATATGAATCTCGAAAAAGCGAATAGGCCCAGCGGTCGACTTCCCGATCAAATGAGGGATGTTGCCTTTCATCTCGACTATACCAATCAGGCGGAGGGCAGCGTACTCGCTTGTTTTGGTAATACCAAGGTGCTTTGCACGGCGTCTATTTCCGATGGTGTTCCGTCCTTTTTACGCGGTAAAGGACAGGGTTGGCTGACGGCCGAATACGGTATGCTGCCCCGTTCTACGGGCACTCGTATGGATCGGGAGGCCGCTCGTGGCAAGCAGTCTGGCAGAACGGTTGAGATACAGCGTTTAATTGGTCGATCATTGCGAGCGAGTATTGACTTAAAGGCGCTTGGTGAACGGACGCTCACCATCGATTGTGACGTCCTTCAAGCCGATGGTGGTACGCGTACCACAGCGATTTCTGGAGCCAGTGTGGCGGTAGTATCTGCTTTTAATAAATTACAACGAGCCGGTCAGCTGACCACAGATCCTCTCATTGATCGCGTGTGTGCCGTATCAGTCGGTATGTGGCGCGGACAAGCCGTTGTCGATTTGGACTATCCGGAAGACTCGACGGCGGAGAGTGACGTAAACGTGGTTATGTTGGCAAGCGGTGGGCTGGTCGAAGTGCAAGGTACGGCCGAGGACAAAGTGTTCACTCGCGATGAGTTGAATACATTACTTGATTTGGCGCAGTCGGCCTGTCGGACGGTGAGCGAGGCGCAGCAATTGGTGCTCAACCATTCATAGCTCGATGTCGTACTCGATGATGACGGGTGCGTGGCTGGAGAACGCGTCCTCCGGGTCAATACAGGCGTCAGTCACGCAGGGTGCAAGGCTGCTCGAAATGATGTGTGTATCGGTCCGTAGTCCCGGGCTCTCGTCACCCTCAGGCCACCAAGTAAAGTCGTCGATATCAGAGTCAAGTTCACGAAACGCATCACAATAGCCCGCTTGATATACAGATCCTAGCCAGTCTCTTTCCTCCGCGCTGAACCCTGGGATATCGAGACGATTTCCCGATTCTTCTGCATCTCTCGGCTGCCAAGCGAGCTCCCAGCCACCGCATAAAATGAAGTCGCGCTTTTTATTACGTACCTTCTGCAAATGCGCACCTAGTTGGCTTAGAAAACGCATTTTTGCCTCTTTGTCCCCCTTCTCTCCGAAGGCAGAAGGCACCAAAATACTGCCAATACTGCAGTGTTCGTAGTCAGCTTGTATGTAAATTCCAAGGTGATCAAAATCCATAAATCCTAGGCCAAACATAATGGCCTTAGGCATTTTTTTGCAGTAAACGGCGACACCGTTTAGGGTGTGATCGTCGTAGTTATCAGCAAAATACGCATGGTAATCGGTAGGAAAGTAATCGTTTGATGGTAGAGAGTATTCGGAGCAGTGGGTGCCTTGAAAGCACATGATATCGGCGTCTTGTCCCAGCGCCCATTCGAGCAAGCCGTCCGAGTTGGCTCGCTCTAAACCGTCAACAACGAGTGATAACACTTTCATTTTTGTTTCCTACATCCCCAGCTTGATATACTACTGCACTTACAGCGCCACTGAAATCTGTCAAGCTGGCGTTTCACACTATGTTCACAATTGTGATTACGTTGTTATTGGGACACGTCGATGCCGACCGCGGACAGTAAACGTCAATTTATTGAGCTCTCCATCCAATTTGGCGCATTGAAGTTTGGCGAATTCACGCTTAAGTCAGGGAGAGTTAGCCCTTATTTTTTTAACGCAGGGGTGTTCTCGACGGGCGCTGCAATGGCCTCATTGGGAGCCTGTTATGCAGAGGCAGCCCAAGATGTGATGGAAAACGTCAACGGGTTGTTCGGCCCTGCTTACAAAGGGATCCCACTGGCCACTGCGACGGGTATTGCGCTACAAAAAACATACGATCAAGACGTGCCCATCACGTTTGATCGCAAAGAGGCGAAGGCCCACGGTGAAGGCGGAATTCTAATGGGTGCCCCTCTTCAAGGTAATATCCTGATTATTGATGACGTGATAACCGCAGGAACCGCTATTCGACACTCGGTTGATCTCATAACAAGCCAGGGCGCAAATCCCTACGGTGTTGTCATTGGCCTTGACCGCTGTGAGCGAGGTGTTGGTGAGCTCTCTGCTGTAGAGGAGGTTAGCCGCGGTCTCGGTTTGACAGTAAAAAGTGTTATCACCATGCACGACATTATTGATTGGCTAGCCGATCAACCCGAAGCAGCGGAGAGCCTGTCTCTTATGCTCCGGTATAGGGAGCGGTATGGTGTGTAAGCCGATCGTGACGAGGTTCAGTATCCCTATCGCGCTTTTCGTCGCTATGCTTTTGGTGTCTGTCAGTACACAGGCCGATAATCTGTATCGTTATAAAAACGACGTTGGTGGAACGGTTGTTGATTGGCGCGTGCCGCCCGAATTTGCCGGTCGTGGGTACGAGGTATTGAATGCTCAAGGACAGGTTGTCGAAGTCGTCCCCCGACAATTGAGCTCGGGTGAGCTTCAAAATAAAGATCTGGTTAAGCGACTGCAGCAAGAAGCCACAGTAGAGCGAGCCCGTCTTGCGAAGTGGGATAAATTTCTGTTGCTGCGATATAGCACCGTTGAGGACATCGATGCGGCGAGAGATCGGGCGTTGCGTGACTTGAAAATTCGGTTGTCGATACTCGCCAGTAATCAGCGCACCGCTCGAAATCGGCTGGAGTCTGTACTGGCGAGAGTGGCGGATATGGAACGACGTGGTGATGTCCCGCTCGAGCAGGATCTCGATGCGATTGCGGCACTCAGAGCAGACATAGCCAATACGGGCCGTGCCATCAAGGAGCGCGAGGCTCAGGTCCTTGAGGTCACAGACAGCTTTGATGAAGATCGATCGCGATTTATCCAGCTACAAGACGTGGTACTGCTGCGACGATCCTTAAGTCGAGACCAGACGTCAGCCGGCACCGAGAATTAGTGAGAACTGGGTACTGATTTGGTGATTGCCGCCGTCAAAAGAGACCACTGAGAATCCCATGCGTTTGTTGGGAGAAGACCGAAGTCTGACCGAACAAATTGTGCGATTCGTCCTTCAACCACCGCGAGAAACAGATTGGCCACCTCATTTACGGGGATAGTTGTTCTCCACCCTTCTTCTACTTCAGCCATCCGCAAACATTGACGGAGTTGAGTTTCTATCCGGTCATACACCTGCGACACTCGGCTTCGTAGTCGTTCGTGTTCGCCGGTCAGAGCATCTCCCCCCAGTAAGCGTGTTATGCCCGGGTTGCGCTCGCAGAAGACCAGAAAAAGCGTGAGGATGTGCTTGCATCGAGCCAGCTGATTGGCCTCCTCGCTGAGGATTTGAGTAATTCGTGAGAACAAGGTTTCTTCGACGAACTCGATCAATGACTCATACATTCTCGTCTTAGACGGGAAGTGCCGGTACAGTGCTGCTTCAGACACATCGAGACTCGCGGCGAGTTTTGCCGTTGTTATTTTATTTCCTGGGCTCGACTCAAGCATTGCGGCCAATGACTGGAGTATTTGCTCTTTTCGGTCGCTTCGTCTCGGAGGCATTGCGGTCGCCAAATAAAGTGGATGAGTAAATTTAAGAACCAACCACGTTACCCATGGTCTGGTTGGTGATCAAGGTGCCAATACCTTCATCGCTGAAGATTTCTAACAATGTGGCGTGCGGTACACGACCGTCAATGATGTGAGCGCTTGTGACACCGCCCCTGACCGCATCCATGGCGCATGTCACTTTTGGCAGCATACCGCCGGTAATGACAGCCTTGTCGATTAAATCTTCCACATGCGCGGTGGATAAACCCGTTAATGTGGCGCCATCGGCATCCAATAGGCCCGGTACATTGGTGAGGAGGATTAATTTTTCAGCTTTTAGGACTTCCGCCAGCTTTCCCGCCACCAAGTCCGCGTTGATATTGTAAGTGTGCCCGTCAATACTACCTGCAACCGGGGCTATGACAGGAATGTAGTCACTGTTAGCCAGCATCGTAAGGATATCCGTATCAACGCTCTCCACCTCGCCTACCAAGCCAATATCTTCCATGCCACTGCTGTCTTGACTTTGCGAGAGTGACTTTGCTCGCAATAATTCGCCATCTTTACCGGTTATGCCCACGGCACGACCACCATTGCGATGAATACTGTTGACGATCTCTTTGTTTACCGATCCCCCTAATACCATCTCGACGACATCAACCGTCTCCTCATTAGTTACCCGCATGCCGCCCACAAATCGCGTCTCGATCCCTAATCGCTCAAGCAGCTTACCGATCTGAGGGCCGCCACCATGAACGACTATCGGACGCATGCCCACTAACTTCATCAGCACCACATCCCGAGCAAAACTCTCGTGTAATGCCGGGTCAGTCATCGCGTTTCCGCCAAATTTTATAATGATCGTTTTGCCGGTGAATCGCTGGATATAGGGCAGCGATTCAGTTAACACGCGGGCAAATTGTTCGGCGTCAGTTCGGGTAAGCGACATGATGTCCTCTGTTGGTTAGCTTTTTATTGCTGTGGCAATGAGCGTAGGAAGTGCCAAGTCTGGATGCTTGTGTTTTAGAATAGACGACAGCAGATGCTCAAGCCGGTGTCGGCAGTCTTCGTCATCCCCCTCTACGTGGAGATAGCACTCGCCGTCTTCCGATAGCGGTTCCAGATAAACCCAACTGTCTGCAAAATCAAGGCGCACACCGTCAATCTTGGATATTCTCGCGCCTGGAAAAACGCTGTCATCGCACAAGATGCCGTTTAATGCCGTATGAAGTGTAGTTGCTTCAACGAGGTGGACTGTACTTAAACTTGCGTCTGGCAGATCATTAACCACCTCCGACAGCGGCCGATTCGCACCACTGATAATCTCAGTTATTCGAGCAGCGGCGTAGACGGGATCATTTGAACCAAACCAGCGGTCCTTTATGAAAATACCGCCATTGGAGTCGCCGGCTACGAGCGCCCCTCTGCTTTTCATTTCTTGCTGCACAATGTGAGGCGCAGTCCTTACGATCGCAGAGGCGCCACCATGTTGTACAACAAAAGGCGGCAATGTTCGCGATGCTCTCGGTCCAAGTATGACGTCGCTCCCGGGATGACGAGAGAGAATATCCTCGATAATTAACATCAGTACATGATCATCCGAGAGTCGCCGGCCGGCTTCATCAAAGGCTGTTAAACGGGTATTCTCTGCATCAATGAATACGCCGGCATCCGCAGCTGAGCTCTCCAACCAATCGCTCATAGTAGAGAGCGCTGTCTGTGGCTCAGCAAGGTGAGGCACTACCTCACAAAGCGTCGATGCTAATGTATTTTGCGCTAGGTCAAGCATTGCCTGGTCATCACTGGCAATAACTAGTTTAAGGGCTTCGGCGAGGGCAACATCGCTTGCTACACGGCTGCTATAGTCATCTTCTAGCGAGAATTTCACGCTTCGCCCATCACCAGTGACAGTGCCTGATTCTGCAGCAAAAGCCAGTGTGCTTTGCCAAAAATTGCTAGCTACCCAACAGCAATTAACGATAGCCCCAATGCGCAGGATACCTGCCTGATCTCGACTGACTACCAGCGCCGAACCCGATGCAGTGGCGTTGTGTGTTGCCATTTGAACAACGGGTATCGGGGCGTTGTCTAGATCGACAACGTCGACACCACTGTAGAGCAGCGCCTTAATCAGTTGAGTTTTTGGCTTGCGTGCCGCCTTGCTCCCTATTGCTGAGACAATGAACGATCGGTTGGTATCGCGCGCACTAAGCCGAGCAAGCCCACGAGCCAAGTCATTGATTGCACCGGCCTCTTCGTCGGCTGAGAGCGTTGGCAAACTGACCCAAGAGCCTGTCAATTGAGCACTATCGGCTACGGTCCAGTGGGTTCTTGGCAGGGCTTTTACTATGCCCGAATCGTCACGTCTTTCAATGGTCGAATCAGTGTCACTCGCGGGCTCTGTCATGCCTCGCTGCTCTCTTAATCTGTTATTTAAACTGAGTTGGCGCAGCGTAACAGCGAGAGGGGCGAGTTCCTCAAAATCGAGGCTGATGGGTTCGCGATTATCAGCTGCATCTAGAATGCGCCTGATATTCGTCGCAAGGAGCTTGCGAGGCTCAATAAGGCACAGGTAGGTGGCGTACATCAGTGCCGCTGCCATGATCACCCAAACAATCGGGGTAATAAGGGTCACTGGCTGATTCAGGCTACCTGAAGGTGAGATAGATATAGCCCAATCAGTTCCAGCGATGGGTTTGTCGTGTCCATCATCTGTCTCTGGATTTGAGCCTGCTATCAGGTTGCTCGTGGTGTTCCCGATTACTTGCCGGATAGAGAAAGTCCCGGCGGGGGATGGACTAATCCACGTATCAGCTAAGCTATTGGTAAATATGACGATCGCTACGCCCTGCGAATTCGCCACATCAAATGGACTCACCAAGGCAAAGGAGATGGTGTTGTTACTCCGCACTGTCTCAAAGCGAGTTTCGCCGGAACTGAAAGTTTGTCGAACGCGATCCAGCAGTACAAGAGAATCGAGCCCATAGTCACTGGGTTGGAGTGAGGAAACGCCGAGATCAGTCAAAGGTACAGCACGCCAGTCTATTGCTTCAGGAAAAGAGGCTCGAAGTGCTGATTCGATGTCGCCTCTGGTGGCACTCAAAAGTGTTGACTCTATTGTGTTGACCAATCGGTCATGTTCACTCTGAATTAAGGCGGCACGTTGCACTAATGCATTTTCGATGAGGGCAGACTCTCGATTTGCGCTCTCGTTGGCTGAGGAGAAGTAAGTAACGTAGAACAGAATGCCCAAGATCGGCAAAAACGCAACAAGAAGGCCCAGCACTGCAGGTCGGCTTGCCCTACGGCCAAGCGATGCAATGGGCCCTTCTGGTTGTGGCGTCAGCTTCATAGCGCATCTAGGCTCTGACTCAGTTCTGCGACGATGGCCTCTGCGAGCACGAGTTTTGAGGTTACGTCCATAGGCGTCTCTCGTTCTCTGCTGATCAGTAAGCCACCGTTGAGCTCGCTATCGAAACCGATGGCTTGATCGCTCACGTCATTAGCAAAGATAAAGTCTAACGCCTTTTCCTGCAGCTTAGCACGAGCGTAGGCGACGATATTGTGAGTTTCCGCAGCAAAACCCACGACCACTTGTGGCCTTGGGTGGCCACTGGCAATTGTGGCGATAATGTCGGGGTTGGCTATTAGTTTCAGATCCATACTGGACGCTCCCCCCCGCTTGATTTTGTCCTTCGATACAGATTCGGGTCTGAAGTCCACGACAGCCGCCGCACCAATAAATATGTCCGCTGTCGCGGCTGCTGAGAGGCTGGCATCGAACATATCGCGGGTGGTTTCTACCGGTATCAGCTCAACGCCGACTGGCGGTTCACAATTGACGGGTCCAGAGATAAGTGTTGTTCTCGCGCCCGCATTGAGACAGGCTTCGGCTAGGGCATAACCCATCTTTCCAGAGCTGCGATTGCTGATATAACGAACCGGGCAAATAGGCTCTCTGGTCGGCCCTGCGGTAATAACGATATGGCGTCCCGCCAGCGCTCCGGTAGTCAAAGTGTCGGCAATGGCCTGCACAATATGATCGGGCTCTAACAGCCTACCTGCACCAATATCGCCACAGGCCTGACTTCCAGCGTCTGGCCCAAGGATGGTTGCACCTCGTTCAGAGAGCGTCTGAATGTTATCTTGTGTCGCCTTTTTGGCCCACATTTCCTGATTCATTGCGGGTGCAACGAAGAGCGGCGCTTTTGTAGCCAAAACGCAGGCGCCCAATAGGTCGTCTGCACGCCCCTGAACCAGTCTTGCAATGGTGTCTGCGCTCGCAGGCGCCACAACAACTACATCTGCCCATCGTGCAAGTTCAATATGCCCCATCGCTGCTTCGGCCTGTGTATCGAGTAGGTCGATGTGTACTTCATTACCCGAGAGCGCTTGCATGGTGAGTGGCGTTATAAATTCTCTGGCGCCCTCGGTCATGATGACTCGGACGTTGGCGCCGTCCCGGATTAAGCTGCGAGTGAGCTCTGCGGCTTTATAGGCCGCGATACTTCCTGTAACGCCCACGATGAAATTGCGATTGAAAAGCCGTGGCATCTTGTCCCTGAAGTAAAGAAGATCGGTGTTAAAGGTAGCATTCGAGCGCGCTGAATCATACTGGCAAGCCCCGGTATTTAAGAGGGTTACGTAAGAGGGTTACGTAAGAGGGTACGACGCTTGGTAATGCCAAACGTAGCAGCGTTAACAGCTTGTCGAACGCGGAATAACTGCCGGGCAGGATACATGTGGAAAAACACGCGCGACAATTTGTTGCATTATTGGGAGTCGAGCACCGTTGCCCTTTTGTCTCAGGTTATGGAGCTGCCGATTCAGCATACGGTCATTATCGTAAGCGCACAGGCTCAAAACATGACCTTGGCTCGGTTTGTTCGAGGCGTTGTGGACGGCGAGGTTGAGCATCCCTTGCTATGCTCCTCAGCACGAATGCGATTGAAGTGCTCTTTGCAGTTGCACTGCCTTGCACATACAGAGCCTCTGCGAGAGACCGGTAGTCATTTAGAATGGCATGCTATTGAGGCTTACCTCACCGCCGAGTTGTCTGGCCTGTCTCGAGAGCGTTTTGTGGCTTTGTTTCTGGATGCACAGTGTAAGTTGCTGTCTAGCGAGGTGCTATTTTTTGGCACGATAGACAGCGCGGTAATTTACACGCGCGTGGTGGCGATCCGCGCACTAGCAAATCACGCGGTATCAGTGGTGGTTGCCCATAATCATCCGTCCGGATCTCTAACCCCAAGTCGCTCAGATATCGATGTCACGATAAAACTCGCTAAATCATTACAGCTTTTAGATATTCGGTTGCTGGACCATTTGATCGTGGCTGGCGGTCGCTGCGCTAGCCTGCGAAACTTGGGTTTTGTGTAAGACTGCGTGTTGCTTAAGGATCGTGGCTTTGGTATCTTGCCGCTCCTTTTTTTGGTGGAAAGACAGATGTCGCGAGTATGTCAAGTTACAGGTAAGCGCCCGATGACAGGAAACAATGTCTCGCATGCGAAGAATCGCACTCGCAGACGCTTCCTGCCGAACCTACACAATCACCGTTTTTGGGT
>ERZ802822.380-NODE-380-length-31922-cov-14.157419_pt1 | contig 31922 bp, 27 predicted proteins | sample MGYA00345649_ERZ802822 | MGnify/ENA primary metagenome ERZ802822 (study PRJEB30503, sample SAMEA104212359) | marine metagenome | biome: Westerlies Biome; feature: [SRF] surface water layer (ENVO:00010504) within the epipelagic zone...; material: water...
AATGAAGAGTCGGGTGAGCTCTGGATGCACAGGCTCAGAGAAACCTACGAGAAGTGCATCTGGATTAACCCGGTCCCTGAAGATGAATGGGAGTACACCCAGTCGATTGCCATCACTCGACAGCTGATGGACGGCAAGATGTACCCATTGACGTTGCGCGGTCTCGAAGATGGGATGTCCTTCTTGTCCAAATAGCGTGTTGCCTCTGATGGCAGGGCCTGGCCACGAAACCCCCTGAGCGCAGCCAATCATTGTTCAGCAGTGCATCCCGGCTTTCTTTCTGCGCCGTCCAAACCAAGTCGGTAACTCACCCCAAGCGGCTGTGATTTGGCTACACTAGCGCCTGAAACTCACAAGAAAAATAGTTTGGGGGAACGCCATGTTCGGTATCGCACGTTGCGCTTTTATCTTCGCTTTGGCCACCGCGTTGTGCGCCTGTGGTGGACAGGCCGACGATACGACAGCGCCCTCCGGGTCCGTGTCGGAGGAAAAGCCTGTTGCGCAGGTTGATACGGATCGCATCGCCGCAGCAGCGGAAGAGCCCGAGATGTGGCTGACCTACGGTGGCACCTACGACGAGCAGCGTCACTCGGCGCTGGGACAGATTAACCGCGACACGCTCCCAGAATTGGGCGTGGGCTGGGTGTATGAGACCGCCAAGCCGCGCGGTGCTGAGGCGACCCCGCTTGTTGTGGACGGGGTGATGTATGTGTCCAGCGCGTGGTCAGTGGTGTATGCACTGGACGCCAAGACGGGTGAGGAACTGTGGGTCTATGACCCCGAGGTCTCGGGCGAAGACGCTGCCAAAGGGTGCTGCGATGTCGTCAACCGCGGCGTGGCTGTGCATAACGGCAAAGTGTTCATCGGCGTCTTTGATGGTCGACTTGAGGCGCTGGATGCGGCCACGGGCGAGGTAGTGTGGAGCGAAGTCACGGTAGACCAGAGCAAGCCCTACACCATCACCGGGGCACCGCGGGTGTTCAAAGACAAGGTGATCATTGGTAACGCAGGGGGAGAGCTGGGTGTCCGAGGCTATGTGACGGCTTACGACGTTGCCACCGGTGAGTTGGTATGGCGCTTTTATACCGTGCCCAATCCCGAGAAAAAGCCTGATGGTGCGGTTTCTGATGCCATCCTCGCCAAGTTGGCGAACGAGACTTGGGGAGACGACGGTGCTTGGGTGACGGACGGAGGCGGGGGCACTGCTTGGGATTCCATTGTTTATGACACGGTCAACGACCAGATCCTGATTGGCGTGGGTAACGGGTCACCCTGGAATCCCGATATCCGCGATCCGAACAGCGATGGCGACAATCTGTTTCTGTCGTCGATTCTCGCGGTCGATGCCGATACCGGCGAATACCGCTGGCACTACCAGACGACACCCCGGGATCGCTGGGATTACACCGCGACGCAGCAGATCATGCTGGCCGATCTGCCTTTGGGTGAAGGTGGTGCAGACCGGCGTGTCGTGATGCAGGCGCCGAAGAATGGTTTCTTCTATGTGCTGGATGCCGAGGACGGCGAGCTGATTTCTGCCACACCCTTTACCAATCAGAACTGGACCACGGGGGAGTTTGATGAGAACGGTCGCCCCGTGCTGGTAGAGGAGGCGGTGGACTTGGCGCTCTATGCAGTCATACCCGGCCCAACCGGTGCGCATAACTGGCACCCGATGGCGTTTAATCCCGACACAGGCCTTGTTTATATTCCGGTCAACGAGATTCCTTTCTTCTATGACAAAACCCGCAACGTGAAGGACAGTAAGTCATTCTGGAATATCGGCTACGACGCGGCCGCGGGATGGCCGGTGGAGTATCCGGCGGGCACGCTCGATGCCGTGGCGGATATGGACGGTGGCTCGCTGCTGGCCTGGGATCCGGTCAAGGCTGAGCCGCGCTGGGCGGTTCCCTTTGCGCTGCCCTTGAACGGTGGCGTGCTGAGTACCGACGCCGGTTTGGTGTTTCAGGGTAACAAGTTTGGCGATTTGGTCGCGTACGACGCCGAGACCGGTGAGCGTCTCTGGTCCGAGCAGTTGGTAGGAAACGCGGCGGCGGCACCCATGACCTACGAAATCGATGGAGAGCAATATCTCAGCGTGCTCTCCGGCTGGGGCAGCGTCTCCAATTTGATTGCCGGCTTCACCTACGGTGAGGCGGCTGGCAAAGAGCCGGCACGGGTCATTACCTTTAAATTGGGTGGTAACGAGATGATGCCCGCGCCGCTGGCAGATCAGGTGGTGGCGACACCCAAGTCCCCGATGTTTGGCGAGCCCGAGCAGCATCAGTTGGGCATGCAGCGATTCGCCGAGAACTGCCACTTTTGTCACGGCGCATTTGCGATCAGCGGTGGCGTCATTCCTGACCTTCGCTGGTCAGCGATCTCAGCGAACGAGCAGGCCTGGGATCAGGTAGTACGCGAGGGGGCACTGGAAAAGCAGGGCATGGTCGCTTTCTCTGACCACCTCACCAAGGAAGACACAGACGCTATCCGCGCCTACGTGATACAGCAGGCCTGGCTGGCGGTGGCCAACGGCAATGCATCGGCCCCCGGGGCCTACTGAACTACCGCCCGGGGGTAGACCTCAGTCTGGGGTCTGCCCGAGATGGAAGGACACGAGCGCCCCGGTCACCGCGACGTTCAGTGATTCCACACCGTTGGCCATCGGGATAGTGAGGCGGGTGTCAGCCAACGCCGCGACCTCCCGCCCAATACCCTCGCTTTCACCCCCGAGCACGCAGACCAGGTTGTCGGCGGCCTTGAACTCAAATAGCGACGTTGTCGCCGAGGCTTCAAGTGTGGCCACTTGGTAGCCCTTGGCCTTAAGCGCGGTCACCGCGGCGGCCGTCGCGTCACAGCGGATGATGGGGGCTCGGAAAACATTTCCCGCCGAGGCTTTGATGACGAGGGGCCCCAGTGAGGCGATTCCGCGTTTGGGATACAGCAGGCCGTCCACCCCAGCCGCGACCGCCGAGCGAATGATCATCCCGACGTTCTGTGGGTTCGTCACGCCATCAAGTGCCAGGACGGTTCTCGGCTTTTCCGGGAGATCCATGAACGCCTCGAGCGACATAAAGTTGGGACACACCACGTCGAGGGCAACGCCTTGGTCCTGCTTACCGTTTTTCGAGATCCGCGAGAGCGCCTGCCTGTCGTGGTAGCGAATCGTAATCCCCCGGCGCTCCGCTTCGCTGATGATTTGCGCGATAATGCCGCCGGCTCGGTTGCTGTCGGCCAGATGCAGGCAGTGGATCGTCAGCGAAGTGTCTTCCAATGACTCCAGCGCGGGCTTTCGACCGTAGATCGTCAGACCTCTGCCAGGATGCCACGCTGCATTGGACTGTTCAGGCATGTTCACCCCTATCGGAGAATCCATCATGCTGCCGCTCACACTCTACACCACATCCGGCTGCCATCTCTGCGAGCATGCCGAGGCGATTCTTGAGCAGGGCGGCCATGTTTTTCAGGCGGTGGATATCGCCGATGACTTGAGCCTGATGGAACAGTACGGCGTCAGAATCCCGGTCGTGAAGGACGATTCGGGCCGCGAATTAGGGTGGCCCTTTGACGGGACGCAGCTCGAGGCATTTCTGAGGGGCGAATAATGCTCAGCCAGCGTCTTTACTCAGCCAGTTGCATTGCTTACCGGTCTTGCTGATTGATAACCTGATCCGCCACATCAAGGATCGGATACGGAGCAATATGAATGAACAAACCCGCTGACTTCGTATTTACGCCGACAACCAAAGCACCAGAGCCCGAGCTTGGGTTTGAGCCCATTCCTGTTGATCGTTATACCGACCCGGTATTTCTCAAACTGGAGGATGAGTGTATCTGGTCGAAAACATGGCTGCTGGCCGGCGCGGCTTGCGATGTCGCCGAGCCGGGTGACTTTTTTGTTTTCGAAAACCTTCGAGAGTCAATTCTTGTGACCCACGCAGAAGACGGCGTCATTCGTGCGTTCTACAACGTTTGCCAGCACAGGGGGAACCAACTGAAGGCATCGGGGTGTGGAAATTCTCCCTACCTGAGCTGTGGCTTTCATGGCTGGGAATACCATTTGGATGGCAGCATCAGAGAGATACCCGAGGCGCACGACTTTCCTCAGGGTGTGCCCGCAGAGGAGCTGAGTCTTAAAGAGGTCAGATGTGAAGCGTGGGGAGGGTTTGTCTGGATATCGATGGACCCAGATATCGAGCCTTTGGTCGAATATCTCGGTGTTGTCCCTGAGCATCTTGCGCCCTACGAAATGGAGTCTATGGTGCTGGTTTCTGACGAAACCGTAGAGTGGAACTGCAACTGGAAAACATCTGTTGATATTTTTTCAGAGACGTATCACGTGCGTGGCGTTCACCCTGAATCCGAGTATCTTGCGGACGACGTCAATGTACAGATGGATCTGTACGGGGCGCATAGTCGGTTCATTGCGCCCATGTATATCCCCAGCCCCCGCAAAATTGGCGAGGATAAAGCGCTCAACCAGACGATGGTGGAATACCTGAAATCAGAGGGGTTTCCGGTCGAGTCTTTCGAGGGTGATGTGACAAACCTGCGCGGCGCAGTGGCGGCCCATAAACGCTCAATGACGAATGAGAACGGCTTGGACTTTTCAAAGCTGACAGACGATCAGCTCACGGCGGACTACCACTACAACGTATTTCCGAATATCACGTTTAATCTTTTTGGCGAGCAGATGTGGATGTTTCGCCATCGCCCGCATCCGACTGATCCTGACAAGATGTATTTCGATCGCATGATCTTTAATCGTGTTCCCAAAGGTGAGGCTACAGCCGGAGCGAAAGCCGGCGCAGTCGATCTGTTCGTGGAGTTGGGTGATGGCAGTATTGATGGGCGCCCTGAGCATAATTTTTATCGTTATGGCGAGCAGTCCTCAGGACTCTTGCTGGATCAGGATGCGTCGTGTCTTGCTGGCGTGCAGAAAGGTCTGCATTCACGTGGGATGAGGGGGCTCTGGATTTCTCATCACGAAAGGCGGATCCGCAACTTTCATTATTGGTGGGAAAAGTACATGTCGGAGCAAACCCTGACATTGCGGACGGCCGACTGACCACTAGCCTGTGTCGCAACCAACTATTGCTATTTCCGCATCGATGCCTGCGTTAATAACCCTGCTCATTCGTCCCGTTGGTCTCGCGTTGCTCGTAAGCGTTTCCTTTATGAGCGCTGGCAAAGCTGGCCGTTTATGGCGCCAGTTGGTCGGGGTTCCCTCATCAGCACTGCTTGAGCGTTAGGGTGCCATGTCGACCTTTACGGCGAGCACATCACACTCGGCGCCGTGCATGACGCCGTCGGTGGTGGACCCCAACAGTAGCGCCAGGCCCCATCTCGCGTGGGTCCCCACGACGATCAGGTCACAGGCAACGGCCTTGGCCCGGGTGGGAATCTCTGACTCAGGGCGACCCGTCACCAGATGCCGGTTGGCCTCTGGGATCGACAAGGCAGAGCAGAGCTTATCCAACTGCTCTTTGGCTTGGCCCTGAATCTCTTCCTGAATGGCAGAGAAATCCATGGGGATGTCGCCGCCGTAAGTGATTGCCAGCGGCTCGATCACATGTAGCGCATGAAGCTGCGCATTGTTTTGGCTGGCCAGTGACGCGGCTCGCTGCATGACGGTCTCGGTGGTCGCGCCGAGGTCAACTGCTACGAGAATGTTTTGGTAGGGCATACTCTCTCCCTCTGCTCCCTTGTTATGGCGTCAAATGTAGTCAAAAACAGCGGGCTTGTCTCTCCGGAGTGTCGATGTGGTTTACGTACTGATTGTGCTGGGTTTGGCAGTGGTCATTGCGCCGCTGATGTCGGCGATGCCCAGCAAGTCGCAGCGCGCGAAAGCGGCGCTGCGAGATCAGGCACGGGCCTGTAACTTACGAGTTTCCCTGCGCCCGCTGCCAAGCATACCCGCGCGGTTTCGCTTCGAGTCAGACGATGAGTTTGCCTGCTATGAAAGACGGTTACCGGCGCATCTTCACCAGGCCGGCCGGGATGAGCGGTTTGTATCGGTTGGCGGTGAATGGTCCCCCACGATTGGCGTTTCTCCTGCCCCCAGATGGTTGTCAGCTTTGCCCTCGGGTGCCGCCTTTGTCGAGTTGTCAGAACAGACCGTGAGTATTTTCTGGAACGAGAAAGAGGGGCCTGACGGCTTAAATACTCTATCCCAAGTAATTGATTCTATTGGTTAACACAGCCCTTCCAAAGGGCCGGGCTGAACATGGCAAGATTTCAGTGAGGCCTTGACCCCGAGCAAAATCGCCCTTATAGATGCCCACCTTCTAGCGGCCGCTAGTCAGTCCCGGCGGCGAAATCAATGCAGGCAAGCGCAATTTATGGGTAAAGCACTGGTCATAGTGGAGTCGCCCGCCAAGGCGAAAACCATTAACAAATATCTCGGCAAGGATTTCATTGTGAAGTCCAGCGTGGGGCATATTCGCGATCTGCCCACCTCGGGAAGTGCCAAGCCCGCAGACCCGAAGGAGCGCGCCGCTCAAGCTGCCATCACCCGCAAAATGGCACCAGACGAGAAAGTGCGTTACCAGACCCGTAAAAAGCGCGAGCAGTTGGTCCGGCGGATGGGCATTGACCCCGATAACGGCTGGCAAGCCCGCTATGAGATTTTGCCCGGTAAAGAGAAAGTGGTGAGTGAGCTGAAAAAGCTCGCCAAGGACAGCGATGCTATCTATCTCGCTACTGACCTCGACAGAGAGGGCGAGGCGATCGCCTGGCATCTCCAGGAAGCGATCGGCGGGGACACTAGCCGCTACCATCGGGTGGTCTTTAACGAGATTACTGAAAAGGCTATTCAAGAAGCCTTCAAGGAACCTGGAGTGTTGGATGTGGCGCGCGTGCATGCCCAGCAGGCGCGGCGCTTTCTTGATCGAGTAGTCGGTTTTGAGGTCAGTCCGCTGCTGTGGGCCAAAGTGGCTCGCGGGCTGTCTGCGGGCCGGGTCCAATCCGTCGCGGTGCGCCTTATCGTGGAACGGGAGCGGGAAATCCGCGCGTTCGTACCCGAAGAGTACTGGGAAGTTCACGCGCTGCTGACAGCGGGTGATATCGAGCGGGTCAGGTTCATGGTCACCCATCGGGGTGGCGAGAAGTTTGAGCCCAAAAATCAGGCGGAGGCAGAGGCCGCGGTCGATGCCATGCGTGACGCCAGCTTTAGCGTCACGGATCTCGAGTCCCGTAAAACCAGCTCCAAGCCGTCCGCACCATTTATTACATCAACGCTGCAGCAGGCGGCGAGCACGCGCATGGGATTCAGCGTCAAGAAGACCATGACGCTCGCACAGCGTCTCTATGAGGCGGGCTACATCACCTACATGCGGACCGATTCGACCAACCTCAGCAATGATGCGGTGAGCGCTTGCCGCAGTTTGATTCAAAAAGATTTTCCAGCGGAATATTTGCCGGCTGAGCCTATTCGCTACGGCTCGCGCGAGGGTGCGCAGGAAGCGCACGAGGCGATCCGCCCCTCAGATGTCCGATTGCGTAGCAGCTTGCTGTCGGGGATGGATCCCGATGCAGAGCGCCTTTATGACCTGATCTGGCGTCAGTTTGTGGCCTGTCAGATGACGCCCGCGCGCTATCTGTCGACCACTTTGGTGGTCACGGCCGCTGACTGCCGGCTCACTGCCAAGGGCAGAGTCGTTGAGTTCGACGGCTTTACCCGGGTCCAGCCGCCCGCAGCTCGCAAGGGGGACGATGCCGTGCTGCCGCCGCTCGCAGTAGGCGATGGTCTGACGGTGACGGAGTTTGATCCCAAGCAGCACTTCACTAAACCACCCGCTCGTTACGGCGAGGCCAGTTTGGTACGCGAGCTGGAAAAGCGTGGTATCGGTCGCCCCTCTACTTACGCTGCCATCATCTCCACCATTCAGGATCGGGGCTACGTGAAACTCGAGAACCGCCGGTTCTACGCCGAGAAAATGGGCGACATCGTGACCGAGCGTCTTCAGGGCAGTTTCAGTGATCTACTGGACTATGGGTTCACCGCGACCATGGAGGAGCGACTCGACGAAGTGGCCCAGGGCGCACTGTCGTGGACCGATTTGCTCAACGAATTTTATGCAGACTTCAGCGGCAAGTTGTCGCAAGCGGCCAACGACGGGCCAGATGGTATGCAGCCCAACGATCCCACGCCGACGGGCATTCCCTGCGACGCTTGCGGTAGACCGATGCAGATCCGCACCGCCAGCACGGGGGTGTTCATGGGGTGCTCGGGTTACAGCTTGCCGCCCAAGGAGCGCTGCAAGAGCACCGTGAATCTGATTCCGGGTGACGAGGCGATCAGTGTCGATGCTGACGATGAGGCCGAGTCGCGTTTATTGCTCACCAAGCGACGTTGCGTCAAATGCAACACGGCGATGGACAGCTACCTGATCGATGAGTCCCGCAAGCTGCATGTCTGTGGCAACAATCCAGATTGCGACGGCTATGAGGTCGAGCAGGGACAGTTCCGCATTAAAGGTTACGACGGCCCGCTAATTGAATGCGATAAGTGCGGTTCCGACATGCAGCTCAAAACCGGGCGCTTTGGGAAGTACTTCGGCTGTACTAATTCGGAATGCACCAATACCCGGAAGCTGCTGAGAAGTGGCGAGGTTGCGCCGCCCAAGATGGACCCGGTGCCCATGCCGGAGTTGCAGTGTGTGAAGGTGGAGGATCACTATGTGCTGCGGGACGGTGCCTCCGGCATCTTCCTCGCGGCGAGCCAGTTCCCCAAGCACCGGGAGACACGGCCTCCATTTGTCGACGAGTTATTGCCGCATCAGGCCGAGATTGATCCCAAGTATCACTATTTGTTTGATGCTCCCCGTGTCGATGACCAAGGTAACCGCAGTCAGATTCGTTATAGCCGAAAGACGAAAGAGCAGTATGTGATGTCGGAGCGTGACGGCAAGCCCAGCGGTTGGCGCGCGATGTTTAACGACGGCAAATGGGTTGAAGAGGGCACGGCGAAAAAGCCCAAGGCAAAAAGAAAAACCAAGCCCAAGGCAAAAGCAAAGGCAAAAGCAAAGGCGAAAGCCAAACCTGCAGACGAGGCAACGGATTGAGCCACCCCCTGGCTTACGCTAACCAAAGCCTGTACCACGCCAGTATCCTGTTGTCGGGCTGGCGAGCTGAGCTGGAGCAAGGCAACGTTCCGGAAAGCCAAGTGAATCAGGCCTACGCCAGTCCGGTGCAGGTCAGGTTGCTGGATGGCTACGGCTGGTTGCTGCTCGCCGCCTGTCGCATTAGACAACTCCCTGACAGTCCGCCTCGCTCGGTGAGTGATCTGCCGCCGTTACCGACAGGTCTGGTGCGCCCCGCCGAAGTGGAGGCCTGCGCGCAGCTGGAGCAGAGTGGCTGGGTCGCGGCGCTCAAGGCTCCTATCTCAAACAGCCCTGTGGTGCGCCGCTCAGACAGCCTTGCGGTGGAGACGGGGACCAATCTGGAGCAATTCGAGGATTGGGCGCAGCAGTTGGCCGGCTTGGCAGAAACGATTGCTGACGCCATTGACGAGTCCTGACAGTGGGTCCCGCGGTGCTCGAGTGGCAGATGCCCGCTCAGAGTGTTACCGTGTCGCATCACTGGTTGCACTACGTGCCGGTGACTCTTCCTAAGAGAGAGGTTCTTGAGTGTCTACATCCTTACTTGAAATCGTGGACTTGGGTGATGGTGAAGTGGTGCTGCAGCGCGTTGAGGGTGACTCCGAGCCGCTGGTGAGCATTCAGTTTTCCGATGAGGCCAATGCGTACCTCATGGGTAACAACCTGGAAGTTGCCAAGGCCATGATTCAGGCTGGCATAGAAGCGGCGGCGCAGTTGGCTGAGGTCAACAATCTGGAAGTCGAGACCGCGGAAATGTCAGAGACCCGCACGCTGCACTAACACTGTAGCGCGCTGACACAGCGGGGCAACCGTTCCCGCCTCCTCCTTCAGGGGCCCACTCAGGATGCCTCGGCTAGGTGTCCCCTCCTCAAAATCGCGCTACTCGCCTATGTCCGCCCTCATGATTGCGAGGGGTGGGGTGCTACGCCTGCTGACGAATAATGCCGACGCTGATGCCCTCGATGGCGCACTCGGTGCTGCGCAGGTCCACCACGATCGGCTCGAAGTCCTCGTTTTCCGGGAGTAACTTCAGGGTGTGCTGCCCGGATCGCTTGAGCCGTTTGACGGTCACTTCATCCTCAATGCGCGCGACCACAATCTGCCCATCCCGCGCCGTCGGAGTGCTGTGCACTGCCAGTAGGTCTCCGTCGAGGATGCCCACGTCTTTCATGCTGTCACCGGTCACCCGCAGCAGATAGTCCGCCTGTGGTGAGAAGAAGCCGGGAGACAGCTCGCAGTAATCCTCAATGTGCTCTGTGGCGAGAACCGGGGCGCCGGCTGCAACCCGGCCCACAATGGGCAGGCCCGAGCTTTCGGTCAGTCTGATCCCGCGTGACGCCCCTGCAATGATCTCGATCGCGCCTTTCCGTGCCAGTGCCCGCAGATGCTCCTCGGCGGCATTCGCCGACTTGAACCCGAGTTCACGGGCGATATCAGCCCGGGTAGGGGGGTAGCCTGTGTCGGCTACGTACTGCCTGATGACGTCGAGCACCTGTTCCTGTCGCGCGGTGAGCTTCATGAGCCAGTCTCCGTGTGAATTGGGCTGATGATATATACAGGGTGTGTATTTGTACAGCTCCTCGCAGTGGTTTGCTGTGGGCGTGTTTGGCGGGCAAGGCGACAGGTTGGGGTAGGATAGAGGCGTTATCCCAGCGGAACTGTTTGTGATGGTGTTTTTGGAAGAACTGCTTGCGCCTCTGGCGGCTTTGTTACATGTCCCGGTTGGCGCGCTCGTCTTTGCGGCACTCATGGTCATGGGGGTTGTCGGTCATTACGCGATTTATCGCATTGTGCGCAGGCTCACCAAAGCCGCCGATCGTACCGAAACGCAATGGGACGATGTGGTGCTCTACGCGATCTTCCCACCCATTCAATGGGTGATGTGGGTTGTGCTCGGCTTACTGTCGCTAAGTCTTTTCCCTGCACTCGACGGGATTCGCGAAGCGCTGCTCCGACTGTCCGACACGGCCCTGCTGCTCCTCTTCGGATGGCTGGCACATCGCCTCAGCGGCGGCATCGAGGAAGAATTACTCGGTGAGCATCGCGGCGCACTGGCTTCCAGTGACCGCGCAACGATCAGCGCGGTCGCGCGGTTGAGTCGCATTGTTTTGTGGGCAATCGCCGGCATCATGATCCTGCAGTCTCTCGGCGTTTCCGTGTCTGGCCTGCTCGCCTTTGGCGGCGTGGGTGGCATTGCAGTCGGTTTTGCGGCACGGGATTTGTTGGCCAACTTTTTGGGCGGCTTGAGTATTTTCCTGGACCGTCCGTTCGCGGTTGGTGATTGGATTCGATCCCCCGACCGGGAGATCGAGGGCACCGTCGAGGACGTCGGCTGGCGCGTAACCCGCATCCGCACCTTTGACCAGCGACCCCTCTATGTGCCGAACTCGGTGTTCTCCACGGTCGCGCTAGAGAATCCATCGCGCATGTTGAACCGACGCATCTACGAGACCATTGGCATCCGCTACGACGACGCAGCTGCAATGGAGCAGATTGTGGCGGAGGTCAAAGAGATGCTGGTGGCGCACGACGATATCGATAAGGGCAAGACGCTGATGGTCAACTTTGTCGCGTTTGGTGCCTCCTCGCTGGACTTTTTCATTTACTGCTTCACCCGCACGACCGACTGGGCAACCTATCACGGGGTCAAGCAGGACGTGCTGGTCAAGATATTGAAGATCATCGAGGGGCAGGGTGCCGAGGTGGCGTTCCCGACGCGCACCGTGTTGCTCAGTCCGCCAGAAGCCGATCTGTCGGTCAGCTAGGTCACTCGGCTGGGGTGTTACTCGCCCGACGCGGTAAGCGTCGTGGCGACGGAGTCGGCGGCAACGGGCGAGGCGTCCATCAGCTTCTGGCCCTCAATAAAGAGCTCATACCAACTCAGCTCCCGCCAGATAGCCAGCACCTTGATGACCGGGTGGTCGTAGTAGCGAAGCCGGTTCTCTGTCAGCGGGATGGTGTCGGCAACATGCACAAGATGCCGCCATGGCCACTCTGGGGTGAGGGGCGCTGCTATTTCGGTCGCCGGAAGTCCGTTGTTCCCATTTGAATTGGAGTCGGTGTCGTCAAGCCGGGACCACAAAAACCCCGCTGTCGTGTCTTGCTGCTCGCTGTCGCTGAGGTCAGTTCCCTGTCTGGCGTCTAGGTTTGGCCTGCCAGCTGGCGCCAACACTGCGATACGCTGCGGCGAAGCCGGTGGTCCGGGCATCTCAAAAATCTCAGGTAGGTAATGCCCGTGGGTATTGGCCCAGAAGTTGAGACCGAGGCGCCAGCTGTCGCCGCGCGGCACCAGCTGAATGAAGCCCTGTAATACCGGGTAGCCATCGTCGTGATCAGTTTCGAGCAGAATCGGGAGCGTGTCGCTCTGTGGACCCTGTAACCACGACACCGCGGCGATCACGTCATCCTCGCTGCTCTGTCGGTAGCGCGCGAGACCGGGAGCGAGTTGATCGAGAGGGCGTTGCAGAAAGGGCGCGGGTGTCGGTATGGCTGTTGCCGACACGGAGATGGGATCCAGCGAAACAGTGTCCATTTCTGGCGCAAAAGGAATATTGATCGGGGCCTCCGCGCCAACCTCACCCGGCATGGCCGCACCTAATGATTCGAGGGTGAGCAACGGTGAGCTTTCCTCCTCCGCGGACGCGATTTGTTCAAACGGTAACAGCGGGCGGGGCGCCTCCGGTTCGGTCTCGTCAGTATCCTCATCGCTGGCTTTTTCAGCCAAGAGCCCAAAGGTGTCCGAGCCTTGACTGATCATAATTAAGTCATCGATGAGGCTCATGTCGCCCTCGGTGAGCATCTCTGTTTCGGGTTCCCACAGGGGAATCTGAGGTGCCGGGAGGCGCACGGTCAGATGGCCTGCGGGGCTGCTGGTTACGACTGCATCGGGATATTCTGCCTCCAGCGAACGCTGCGTTGCGGAGTCCTGCAGCCAGCGCCAACGCGCGGGGTAGCCTACTGTTGGTAGTAGCGGCCAGGTCTCGCTTTCCAGCGTCTCCGCTCGCGTATCGACCATCACTACCACCTCAAACTGATACCACCCCGAATGCTGAAAGCCACCGGACAGGGGTGCGGCGTGTGGTGCGAGGCTGGTCAGCATCAGCGCGACCGCCAGACTGCCGCGCAGGCGCCTAGAGTCCGCAGTCATGCCGCTTCCAGCCACGGTGATATCAGTGCTTCGACGAACTCGGCCCTTGAGGAGAGGGTGGGCAAGGATTTTTTCACTCTGAGCTTGCCGCTTCCGGAGAGGCTATAGCACAGCGGATCAGACTGAATCAGATTCACGATGGCGGCGGGTTCCACAACAGTCGCGGCGGTGAATTCGATACTACCACCCTCGTCGGTCATATCGATTTCACTAATCCCTAACCGCTGAGCGCGCACCTTGATCAATGCAGCGGTAAACAGGTTTTTCACGGGCTCGGGCAGCAAACCGAACCGGTCGATCATTTCGACCTGAATCTCCCGCAGTTGCTCCGCGTTGCTCGCCTGGGCAATACGCTTGTAAAGCACAAGTCGCGTCGTGATGTCGGGGAGATAGTCCTCGGGGATCAGGGCGGGTACGTGCAGCTTGACCTCGGTGCCGGTGTCTAGTGGTTGATCGATATCGGGAATGTCTCCACGGCGCAGTGCAGCAACCGCGCTTTCCAGCATGCTGAGGTACAGAGAAAAACCGACCTGATGGATTTGCCCCGATTGTTCAGCACCCAGCAATTCGCCTGCGCCGCGGATCTCCATGTCATGGGAGGCCAATTGATAGCCGGCGCCCAAATCGCCCGCCGCTTCAATCGCCTCCAGGCGTTTTTGCGCATCGGAGGTGATCACAGATTGCGGCGGGCTGAGAAGGTAGGCATAGGCCTGGTGATGCGAACGCCCCACGCGGCCCCGCAACTGGTGCAATTGCGCCAGGCCAAATTTATCAGCGCGCTCAATGATGATGGTGTTCGCGTTGGGGATGTCGATGCCGGTCTCGATAATCGTGGAGCAGACGAGAATGTGGTGATGCTGATGGTAGAAGTCCGACATGACCTTTTCCAGGCCTTGCTCACGCAACTGCCCGTGCGCGACACCGATCGACAGTTCGGGCAGTAGTTCGCCGAGTTTGCGCGCGCTTTCCTCGATCGTTTTTACCTCATTGTGGAGATAGAAAACCTGACCCCCACGCAGTGTCTCGCGTAAAACCGCCTCTTTAACGAGCGCAATACTGTGCTCGCGTATAAAGGTCTTGATCGAGAGTCTGCGCGCGGGTGGTGTCGCAATGATGGAGAGATCGCGCAGGCCGCCGAGCGCCATATTGAGGGTGCGGGGGATGGGCGTCGCCGTCATGGTGAGGATGTCGACCTCGGCGCGGAGTGCCTTGATCGCCTCCTTCTGCTTCACGCCGAAGCGATGTTCCTCGTCGATGATCAGAAGGCCGAGATCGTGAAAGCCAAAATCGCTTTGTAGCAGTTTATGGGTGCCGACAAGAATATCTACCTCGCCACTCTGTACGCGGGCAATGATGCGCTCCAGGTCTTTTGCAGACTGAAAGCGCGAGACCACCTCAACGGTGTAGGGCCAGCCGGCAAACCGGTCACGGAAGTTGGCATGGTGCTGGTTAGCCAGCAGCGTGGTGGGGACCAGAATCGCACTCTGACGGCCATTCTGTGCGGCAATGAAGGCGGCGCGCATGGCTACCTCGGTTTTGCCAAAGCCCACATCGCCGCACACCAGGCGATCCATCACCTTGGGTGCGCACATGTCGTCCTTAACGGCGGCGATGGCGGCGGCCTGATCAGGCGTCTCCTCAAAGGGGAAGCCCTCGCAAAACTGCTGCCACTTGGTTTCGTCTAGTTCGTGCGCGTGGCCAACCCGGGCCTCGCGTCTGGCGTAAACATCGAGTAACTGCGCTGCCACATCTGCGGCGCGTTCTCGCGCCTTGCGTCGAGCCTTTTCCCACTGCTCGCTCCCCAGCCGATGGAGCGGTGCGGTATCCGGGTCACCCGCGGTGTAGCGGCTGATCAGGTGGAGCGAGCCGACGGGGACATACAATTTATTGTCGTCCGCGTACTCGAGTAACAGGAACTCGGCGGGGTCTCCGTCGATCTCCAGGATCTGTAGCCCGAGGTACCGACCCACGCCGTGCTCGATGTGTACAACGGGTAGCCCTTGTCTGAGCTCCGTCAGATCGCGAATAATTGCGTCGGTGTCGGTCTCATCTCGCGTTTTACGCCGACGCCGCTGGGCCACGCGTTGCCCAAACAACTGTGCTTCACAGATCAGAGTGGGCTGTCCGGGTCCGGCGTATAGCCCGCGATCGACCGGTGCGACGGTGATCCCAAAGTCGAGCTGGTTGGCGATGAAAGAAGGCCAGTTTTCGCAGGCCTCTGGCTGCAGTCCTACCTTCGCCAGATTCTCCAGTAGCATCTCCCGCCGGCCCTGACTCTCGGCACAAAGCAACAGCGGCCCCTGATGGTCCTCGATAAAGCGCACCAGCTTTTCCTGATAGGCGCCTGGTCCGTCGGTGTCAGTTAGCTGTGGTGGCGGTTTGAGATTGGTGCGGGCATGGGCGGGCGACTGCTCGTCCGGTTTGAGTTCGAGAACGGCATAGTTACCCAGTTGGGAGTAGATTTCCTCGACCGGTATGAAACCTCGCTGAGGGGGGAGTAAAGGGCGCCTGGGATCAATGCCGTACTCCTCGAATCGTGCGGTAATTTCTGACCAATATCGCTGTGCGGCGCCGTGGTGATCCCCAAGCAGGATGAGCGCCGCATTGTCTGGAAGGTAGTCAAACACCGTGCCGCAGTGCTCAAAGAACAAGGGTAGGTAGTACTCCGCGCCGCCCGGTACCCGCCCAGCACTGATTTCGGTGAATGCGGGACAGAGATCGGCGTCTCCGTCAAAGCTCTCGAACCAAGCCATCTGAAAACGATGGGTGGCGTCGCCGCCGATCGGGAATTCCCGGGCTGGCATCAGCTTGATTTGCTCGACGCGGTCCACGGTGCGCTGGGTTTCCGGATCAAACGTCCTGAGGGTCTCTACCTCGTCATCCAGCAGATCAATGCGGTAGGGCGTCTCGCTACCCATCGGGAACACATCCAGTAGCGCGCCGCGCACCGCAAACTCGCCATGCTCGAAAACCGTCTCAACAGCGCGGTAGCCATTTAGTGCGAGGCTTCTGGTAAAGCTATCTGAATCAAAGGTCTCACCCACACTGAGGTCCAGAGTGTTGCCCTCTATGTAGTGCTGGGGGGGCGTCCGCAGCATGGCGGTGGTGATGGGCAGGATCACGATGCCATGGCTGAGCTTCGGTAGCTCGTAGAGGGTGCGCAGCCGCTGCGACACGATGTCTTGATGAGGAGAAAAGTGGTCGTAGGGCAGCGTTTCCCAGTCGGGTAGGGTCAGTATCGGTACGGGGTTGGTTAAAAACAGCGGTAGCTCCCGCTCCAGCGTATGCGCCTCGGTTGAGCTGGCAACCAGCACCACGATGGGCCGTTGTATATCGGCTCGCTCGGCCAGCTCAGCGATGGCCGCAGTGCTGGCCGCACCGGGTAGGGGGCCTAGGGCAGTGCGGGTGCCCGCCTTAGTAGGCCAGGGGGTGTCTTTGATCAGAAGGTGAAACATAGCGTCAGTCATCAGCGGAGACAGACATTTTAGTAGCGAGGCTCGTTTACAACCACCGAAAAAGTGCGGTTGAGGTTGCTTCGGTGCGGTTGCAGATCTGATAATACGCGCCGGCCGAAGAGGCTAGGGCGACTGCCAGTGCTGGGCATGATCGCGACCGAGTTACTCTAACGTCCGATAACGATAACTAGGAGCCCCCGTGACAGACGACAGAAAACGCCCGCGCCCCGATGATTATTTTTCCGACTGGAAAGAGCGGGAGGCCCTGGCCGAGGCCATGATTCCTGTGGTGGGCAATCTGTCCCGCGAGCGCAACGTGAAGAGCTACATCTATGGCCGGTCACTCGTGAATCAATCTGTCCTCGACATCATGAAGAGCCATCGCTGGGTCAGGCAGATGGAGGCCAACGAGCTGTCCGAGTTTGAGACCGCCCCTGTGCTGGATGCTGTCAGTCAACTAGATCTTGGCCCCTGCCACCTCGATATCGGCAGGCTTGCCGTTGCTTACTACGACAAGGGCGCGGGAGAGGGATTGAGTATCGGGGAGTATGTCGCTCAGGAGCTCGAGTATCTGGTGGGCTCAACCCACAAGCCCGTCGATGCGCCCGTCGATGTGGTGCTGTACGGCTTCGGTCGCATTGGCCGACTGATGGCACGTATTCTGATCGCCAAAACCGACGGCGGTGACAGCCTGCGCTTGCGGGCCGTCGTGGTGAGGCGAGGCAAGGCTGAGGACGACCTTCTCAAGCGCGCCAGCTTGCTCCGGCGCGATTCGGTCCATGGCGTTTTTCAGGGCACGATCCGGGTCGATGAAGAGCGCCAGTCGTTTGTTGCCAACGGCAATGAGATCAAGGTGATTTATGCGGATTCGCCCGAGGAAATCGATTACACCGAGTACGGGATCAATCGCTGTATCGTGATTGATAACACCGGGGTGTGGCGTGACGAGGCCGGTTTATCACGGCATCTTCAGGCCAAGGGTGCGGCAAAGGTGATCCTGACTGCGCCCGGCAAGGGAGATATCAAAAATATTGTTGCGGGCATCAACGACAGCGAGATTGCCGACGACGACACGATTTTGTCGGCTGCTTCATGTACCACCAACGCCATCGTACCGGTGCTGAAGGCAGCGGATGACGAGTACGGCATCAATGCCGGGCACGTTGAGACGGTGCATGCTTACACCAACGACCAGAACCTCATCGATAACTATCACAAGGCTGAGCGGCGTGGGCGGAGCGCTGCGCTGAATATGGTGCTGACCGAGACGGGCGCTGCCAAGGCCGTTGCGAAAGTGCTGCCTCAGCTAGAGGGCAAGCTCACCGGTAACGCGATCCGCGTACCCACCCCTAATGTGTCTATGGCGATCCTCAATTTGACGTTGAACCGCCCGACCAATCGAGACGAGCTGAATGAGTTCATGCGTGAGACGGCGCTGCACTCCAGCATGAAAAAACAGATCGATTACTCGAATTCGCCCGAGGTGGTGTCGAGCGACTTCGTTGGCTCCCGTGCGGCCTGCGTGTTTGATGCGAAAGCGACCATCGTGAACGGTAATCAGGCGGTGTTGTATCTGTGGTACGACAACGAGTACGGATACAGTTGCCAGGTCTACCGTGTACTGGAGCGGATGGGGGGTATCCGTTACCAGACATACCCCGCAGAAGGTTCGTATCCGCTCTGATTTTACCGTCTTTCCGGGTTGGCCTTGGCGGGGCAAGTCGAATAGAATACGCGCGACCGACGAGAGCCTCACGGCCCGGCCCACAGAAGCCCCCGGTCTGCAGTACGTGCACCATGTCTGGGGGGTTTACCCCGAGTGTGACAGTGTCAGCGCCGCCCTGAAGTAAAGACTTCGGCATGCGGTGCAGGCAACGGTGTGCTTGGTGGAAAACGCGGACAGGCAAATGAGCAGCGACATGATAAAAATCAAGCGTGGTTTGGATATCCCTCTGGCCGGTGCGCCGTCAGGGGAATTGGATACCTCCGTGTCCACGCGCGCGACCGCATTGTTGGGTGCGGACTACCACGGTATGAAGCCCACCATGGCCGTGCAGGTAGGCGATGTCGTCAAGCGGGGCGACCTGCTGTTTAGCGACAAAAAGTGCGAAGGGGTCCGCTACACCTCGCCAGCCGGTGGGCGTGTATCCGGTATTAATCGCGGCGCAAAGCGCGCGTTCCAGTCAGTGGTCGTCGAGATTGATGGCGACGAGGCCGCGTCGTTTGACCAATATACTGACGAAGCTGCGCGCGAGCTGCCAGCTGAGGCCATCAAGAGCCAGTTGATTCAGTCTGGACAGTGGACTGCTCTGAGAGCGAGACCCTTTGGTCGCGTTGCGGACCCTGCGACGAGCCCCGCCGGGCTGTTTATTACCGCAATCGATACGCATCCCCACGCGCCAGACCCGCAGCAGGTGATTGCGCGAGAGGCGGAAGCCTTTGAGCTCGGACAGACACTGCTCGCTAACCTGGTTGATTGCCCTGTGTATCTCTGCACGGCGCCCGGCGCTGACATGCCACAGGCGGCGCATGAGCGCATCTCCCGACACGATTTTGCCGGGCCACATCCCGCGGGACTCGCGGGAACGCACGTCCATTTCTTGATGGGCGCATCCGCAGAGCGAATAGCCTGGACTATCGGATATCAGGACGTGATCGCGGTGGGGCGACTGTTTTTGGACGGTGCGCTCTATGTCGAGCGTGTCGTTGCCCTGGCCGGTCCTTCGGTGAGTCGCCCACGACTGGTGTTGAGCCGGGTGGGGGCAGACTTGCAGGCGCTGGTTGCCGGCGAAAGTGAAGGAGACGACTCCCGGTTGTTATCCGGTTCGGTACTGGGTGGCAGAGCGGTGCAAAGCGATACCGCCTATTTGGGCCGCTACCACCAACAGGTTGCCTTGTTGCCCGAGGGGCGTGACCGGGCGTTCATGGGCTGGCTTTCGCCCGGTGTCAACAAGCACTCCGTGATGGGGATTTATTTATCGAGCTGGTTCGGTAGTAAGCCTTTAGCCATGTCGACCAACACCAACGGGTCCGAGCGCGCAATGGTGCCCGTCGGCGCTTACGAAAAAGTGATGCCGCTGGATATTTTGCCCACCCAGTTATTGAGAGCCCTGTTGGTGGGGGACACTGAGACGGCGCAGGCATTGGGTTGCCTTGAGCTTGATGAAGAGGACCTGGCGCTCTGCACCTATGTGTGCCCGGGCAAATATGAATACGGCGGAATTCTCAGGGATAACCTGACGCGAATTGAGAAGGAAGGCTGACACATGGGACTGCGACAACAGCTGGATGCGATTGAACCGCAATTCAAGCCAGGAGGTCGGTTCGAGAGTTGGTATGCACTCTACGAAGCCGTAGATACGATTTTTTATTCTCCCGGCAGCGTCACCCGCGCCAATGCCCATGTGAGAGACGGCATTGATCTGAAGCGCATCATGATCACGGTGTGGCTGGCGACTTTCCCTGCCATGTTTTATGGCATGTATAACATTGGCCTCCAGGCAAACGACGTATTGGCCCTCTCGGGCGGCGCGTTAGATGGCTGGCGGGGCGGCATTGTGGCAGCGCTGGGCGGGCACGACGCCGCGAATATCTGGCACAACATGCTCTATGGTCTTGTGCATTTTCTGCCGCTGTATCTGGTGACCTTTATCGCTGGCGGCTTCTGGGAAGTGCTGTTCGCCATGCGGCGAGGTCACGAGGTTAATGAAGGCTTTTTTGTCACCTCTATTCTATTCACCCTGACACTACCGCCTGATCTACCCCTGTGGCAGGCCGCTATGGGCATCAGCTTCGGTGTGGTCATTGGCAAGGAAGTATTCGGCGGTACCGGCAAGAACTTCTTGAACCCGGCGCTCACCGGCAGGGCGTTTTTGTACTTTGCGTATCCCGCGCAGATCTCTGGTGATGCGGTATGGACCGCGGTCGACGGCTATTCTGGTGCCACCCCTCTGGGTGTGGTCGCGGCTGAGGGTATGGCGGGCCTGACTGAAGCCTACACATGGTGGGATGCCTTTGTGGGCACTATCCCGGGTTCTATTGGTGAGACCTCGACCCTGATGATCATGATCGGTGGATTGTTTCTGATTCTTCAGGGGATTGCGTCTTGGCGCGTGGTGGCGGGATGTTTCGCCGGCATGATCGGCTTCGCTTTGCTACTCAATAGCGTGGGGTCAGCCTCTAATCCCGCATTTGCCATGCCATGGCACTGGCACATGGTGGTCGGCGGTTTTGCCTTCGGCGCCTTCTTTATGGCGACTGACCCTGTTTCGTCCGCAATGACCGATAGGGGCCGCTGGCTGTATGGCATTTTGATCGGCGTGATGTGTGTGCTGATTCGTGTGGTCAACCCGGCGTTCCCGGAGGGCATGATGCTGGCAATCCTGTTTGCCAATTTGTTTGCGCCTCTATTTGATCATTTTGCTGTGAGCGCCAATATCAAGAGGAGGGCTGCCCGTGTCAGCTAGTGGAGAAGGGCTGGGACGCATCCTCACGGTTGCGCTGGGGCTCTGCTTGGTGTGTTCCATGGTGGTCTCCACCGCGGCGGTGTTGCTAAAGCCTGCACAGCAAGCTAACAAAACCCTGGATCTGAAGCGCAATATCCTGATGGCGGCGGGACTGCTTGATCCGTCGATGTCAGTGGAGGAACAGTTTGAGCAGGTGGAAACCCGCGTTGTGGACCTCGATGAGGGACGCTTCGTTGACGGCGTTGACCCCGCGAGTTTTGACCAGCGCGAGGCGGCAAAAGACCCCGCCCAGTCGCGCGCGCTAGCGGGTGACGAGGATCCCGCCAAGCTGGTACGTCGCGAAGATCAAGCGCTGGTGTATCTGGTGCGCGATGATGCGGGCGGTCTGGATAAAATTATCCTGCCGATCCGCGGCTACGGCCTGTGGTCGACTATGTACGGATTCATGGCGCTGGAGTCTGACGGCAACACGGTCGCGGGCCTCGGTTTTTATGAGCACGGCGAGACTCCGGGGCTGGGTGGAGAAATTGATAACCCCAACTGGAAAGCGATCTGGCCTGGCAAGCAGGTTTATGAGGGTGATCAGGTGGCCATTCAGGTTCTGAAAGGCTCAGTGCCAATGGGCTCTGATGAAAGGCAATGGCAGGTGGACGGCCTCTCAGGTGCGACGCTGACGACCAAAGGCGTGGATAAACTGGTGCGCTATTGGCTGGGTGAGCAGGGCTTCAAGCCTTTGCTTGAGAACCTGCGACGGGGGACAGCCTCATGAGTATGCGCGACACGCTGACCGACCCCATCTTCAAGAACAATCCGATTGCTCTGCAGATCCTCGGTATCTGCTCGGCGCTGGCGGTGACGACCTCGCTCCGCGTTACTGTAGTGATGTGCATTGCCCTGACGGTAGTGACGGCATTCTCCGGCTTCTTTATTTCGACCATTCGGCAATTCATTCCTTCGAGCATTCGCATCATTGTGCAAATGACGATCATTGCCTCGCTGGTGATCGTGGTAGATCAGGTGATCAAGGCGGTGGCCTACGACATCTCCAAACAGCTATCGGTGTTCGTCGGTCTGATCATCACCAATTGCATCGTGATGGGACGGGCTGAAGCTTTCGCCATGAAGAACCCGCCGATCCCGAGCTTTATCGATGGCTTTGGTAACGGACTGGGGTATTCCTTTGTGTTGCTTGTGGTGGCAGTGGTGCGAGAACTGTTCGGTACAGGCAAATTGTTTGGCGTGGAAATCTTCCCGCTGGTCACCGAGGGCGGCTGGTATCAGGCCAACGGCCTGTTGTTGCTGCCGCCGAGTGCCTTCTTCCTGATCGGTCTTTTGATCTGGGCGATTCGCGCGGTGAACACCGAGCAGGTGGAACAGCCTGACTTCAGGATCGCCCACCACAACCCGGCAGAGGAGAGCGCGTAATGGAGCACTATCTGAGTCTCTTTGTGCGGGCCATCTTTATTGAAAACATGGCTTTGGCCTTCTTCCTCGGCATGTGTACCTTCCTTGCGGTATCGAAAAAAATCGCGACTGCAGCGGGTCTGGGTGTTGCCGTGATCGTGGTGCTGTCGATCACTGTGCCGGTGAATAACCTGATTTTTAACAATCTGCTCGCTGACGGCGCGCTGGCCTGGGCGGGTCTGCCCGACGTAGACCTGAGCTTTTTGCATCTGCTCAGCTACATCGCCGTGATCGCTGCACTGGTGCAGATCCTCGAGATGTTCCTCGATAAGTACGTGCCGGCGCTCTACGCGACGCTGGGCGTGTTCCTGCCGTTGATTACGGTGAACTGCGCCATTCTGGGCGCATCGCTTTTGATGATGGAGCGCAGCTTTAATTTTGCAGAGAGCGCCGTATTCGGAGCGGGTGCCGGTGTGGGCTGGGCTTTGGCTATAGTGGCGCTCGCGGGTATCCGCGAAAAACTCAAGTACAGCGACGTGCCCGATGGGCTGCAGGGCTTGGGGATTACGTTTATTACCGTTGGGCTGATGTCTTTGGGCTTCATGTCTTTCGGTGGCATCGATATTTAACAGGCGACGGATAGGAGCTCAGATTCGATGGATATGACAATCGCATACGGCGCCGGCATGTTCACCGCGATTATTTTGGCATTGGTGCTTGTGATTCTGGCGGCGCGCAGCCGGTTGGTCGCCAGCGGCAATATCAGTATCGAGATCAACGGCGAGCGCACGATCGAGGTGCCAGCCGGTGGCAAACTCCTGCAGACCCTCGCCGATGCTGAGCTTTTCCTGGCGAGCGCCTGTGGCGGCGGTGGTACCTGTGCGCAGTGCAAGTGTGTTGTGGAAGAGGGCGGCGGTGCGATGCTGCCTACCGAAGAGTCTTTCTTCACTCGACGTGAAGCCAACGACGGCTGGCGGCTCTCTTGCCAGACACCCGTTAAGCAGGACCTCAAGATTCAGGTCCCCGAAGAGGTATTTGGGGTTAAGCAGTGGGAGTGCACGGTCGAGTCCAACGAAAACGTCGCGACCTTTATTAAAGAGTTGGTGCTACGACTGCCAGAAGGCGAGAGCGTTGATTTCCGCGCTGGTGGTTATGTTCAGCTTGAGTGCCCGCCCCACGCGGTTAAGTACAGCGATTTTGATGTCGAGGAAGAGTACCGCGGCGATTGGGAACGCTTTGGCTTTTTCAATATGGAGTCGAGCTGTAAGGACACCACAATCCGCGCTTACTCCATGGCCAACTACCCCGAAGAAAAGGGTGTGGTGAAGTTCAATATCCGCGTCGCCACGCCACCACCCGGTAGCGAAGGCATTTCGCCCGGCATCATGTCCAGCTGGACCTTCAACCTGAAGCCCGGCGACAAAGTGAACGTGTACGGTCCGTTTGGCGAGTTCTTTGCTAAGGAAACGGACGCCGAGATGGTGTTCATCGGCGGCGGCGCAGGTATGGCACCGATGCGGTCACACCTGTTTGACCAGTTGAAGCGCATCAAGACCGATCGCAAGATCAGCTTCTGGTACGGCGCGCGATCACTGCGAGAGATGTTCTACGTCGAGGATTACGACGGGCTCGACGCAGAAAACGAGAATTTTGAGTGGCACGTGGCGCTGTCAGATCCACAGCCTGAGGACAACTGGGACGGCCTGACGGGTTTCATTCACAACGTGCTCTACGAGCAGTACCTGAAGGATCACCCTGCGCCTGAAGACTGCGAGTACTACATGTGTGGCCCACCGATGATGAATGCCGCCGTGATCAACATGCTGTTGGATCTGGGTGTAGAGCGGGAGAACATCTTCCTCGACGACTTCGGCGGATGACGCTACTGCTCAATATACGTTGCTTGGGGCCAGCTCTATTGCTGGCCTTTTGCTGTCTGGCGGGCTGTGCCGCAGATGAGCGGCCAGTGCAGATGGGCGGCGCTATCTTCGGTACGACCTGGTCGCTGACCTACCTGGGTGCTCCTGACGAGGTCAGCCCTGCGCAAGTTCAGTCAGAGATCGATGCAGCCTTCGCCTTGGTGAACGAGAGCATGAATCACTACGATCCCGCGAGCCTGATCAGTGAGTTCAATTCGCTGCCAGCGCAAACGCCAATCGAGGTCGACTGGGATTTTACCTACGTGTTGTCGGCGGCCCTAGAGCTCACCGTGGCGACCCGGGGCGCCTACGACGTGAGTGTAAGTGCGTTGTCGGACATCTGGGGTTTTGGGCCAGAGGGCCCCAAACAGTTTCCCGGTGCCGCCGATATTGAGATGACTCGGAATCAGGTGGGTGTGGCGCAGCTCGACTGGGAGTCGACCACGCGCACCTTGAGCAAACGGGCGCCTGGATTAAAGCTGGATTTTTCATCACTGGCCAAAGGCTATGCCGTGGATCTGGGGGCCGATGCGCTTGAGGATCTCAATATTCCCCATTTTATGCTGGAGGTGGGCGGCGAGGTCAGGGTGCGGGGTGCGAGCCCGCGAGGAGACGCTTGGCGGATCGCGGTCGAGCGCCCGGATGCCGATACGCGCGGCGGTATTCAAGCGGCGCTGGCGGTGACTGATACGGGTATCGCCACCTCGGGCGATTACCGTAATTTTTTTGAGCACGACGGGGAGCGCTACTCTCACCTGATTGATCCGCGCACCGGTTACCCGATTCAGCACGACGTGGTATCCGTGACAGTAGTGCACGGCTCTGCAATGATGGCGGACGCGTGGGCGACTGCACTGACCGTTATGGGTTCCGCTGAGGCCATGGTGCTCGCCGAAGAGCGCGGCCTCGCGGTCTATCTGCTCAAGCGCTCCGGTGACACGCTGGAGGTGTTTTCCAGCACGGCCATGGCACAATGGCTGGCTGAGGGGGGCTCATGAAGCGCCGCAACCGGGAGAGTGAAGCATGACATTTGTACTCGCATTGTTGGTGTTTATGGCCATCATGGCCGCAATGGCGGTTGGCGTGATCTTTGGTCGAGGCCCCATTAAAGGGTCCTGTGGTGGACTCGGAGCAGTGGGCATTGATCAGGACTGCGAGATTTGTGGTGGTGATCCCCAGCGGTGCGAGAGCAATATGGAGCCGGTACCGGTACGACAGTATGACCCGAATCGGGACGGTCGCTAAACGAAGCGGGATCGCGCTCTAGCGCGCCTGAACCGGCTGCGAGCCCTATGCCGCTCTCCTGGGATTTGATTATTCGCTTCACGCTCGGTGGCGGCCAACGCCGCTTTACCCGATTTGTCGCGCTCGCCTCCCTTTTGGGGATGCTGCTGGGTGTTGCGGCGCTCATTACCGTGCTGTCGGTCATGAATGGATTTGGTGGTGAGCTTTATCATCGCTTGCTCACCGTGACGCCGGACATGGTCCTCGAGCCCGCGAACCCGAGCGAGGCGGCACTCGGTGATCTGCTGACGGCCGCGACCCAGCAGCCTGCCGTGGTCGCGGCTACTCCTTTTCATCAGGGCACGGCGCTGCTGCGCCACGCGGGGCACAGTCGGGGTGTTCAGATAGTGGGCGCGCCGCAGTCGGGTTTGCGCGATGTGATCGACCTCGACTCGCACATCACCTTTGGCGACCTACAGGCGCTCGAACTGGAGCCATTTTCCGTCATCCTGGGTGCTGATCTGGCGCGACTTTTGCGCGTGCGGCCCGGCGATAATGTGGACATCTTGTTGCCGCGATTAACCGTGAGCCCGATGGGGGTGTTTCCCAAAAGCCGATCGCTTCGGGTGGTCGGCACGTTCGCTGTCGGCGCGCCGCCTGATGCCCAGGTTGCTTATGTCGCAGAGGCAACGGCGCGCAAGCTGCTCGGTTCTGCAGGTACGAAAGGTATTCAACTGCGGCTGAGCGACCGCGAGCTGGTGCCACAGGTCAGTGCAGCAATTCGCCCATTGGTCGGGGAGTCGACCAAGATCCGCGACTGGCGCAGCTCCCAAGGCTCCCTTTTTGCTGCGATCAAAATGGAGAAGATCACGGTCGGGATATTACTGACCTCCGTCATTCTAGTTGCGGCATTTAACTTGATCGCCACCTTGACCATGTCGGTGACCGAAAAGCGCGGCGATATTGCGATTCTTCAAGTACTGGGCTTGCCTGCCAAGAAGCTGCTCATGCTGTTTTTGGGTCATGGACTTTTGCTTGCGCTACTGGGTATTTCGCTCGGGGCGGTGGCAGGAGTGGCGCTGGCGACCACGATCTCTGATCTTTCCCTGTGGGTGGAGCAGGCGTTTGGTCTGGTGCTGTTTGACCCTGCCGTGTATTACATCGGCGGTTTGCCATCCACGTTACTGTGGGGAGATGTTTTGGCGGTGGTCACCGTTGCCTTTGTTCTGAGCTTGCTGGCCAGTGTGTATCCCGCATGGCGTGCAGCGCAGGTGCCACCGGCAGAGGTACTCAACTATGTCTGATCGTGCCGTACTCGAGGCCGTAGAGCTGGGTAAAACCTATCGTGACGCCCGGCGAGAAATTGTGGTGCTCGATGGCTTGGCGCTGTCGGTGGCGGCGGGTGAATGGCTGGCGATTGTGGGCGCCTCGGGCGCGGGTAAATCCACTTTGCTGAACTTGCTGGGAGGCCTCGATACACCCAGTACGGGTGAGGTATCTGTCGCCGGGCAGTCGCTCTCCCGCATGTCGGAAAATGAACGGAGTCAGTGGCGGAACCAGCGACTGGGTTTTGTTTTTCAGATGCATCACCTGTTACCCGAGTTCACGGCACTCGAGAGCGTGGCCATGCCGGCGAGAATTGGTGGTGCCCCAAAGCAGGAGGCCGAAGCGAAGGCTAAGGCATTGCTCGAGCAATTGGGCTTGGCAGAGCGCCTGAGTCATCGACCGGCGGCGCTCTCAGGCGGTGAGCGTCAGCGGGTAGCTATCGCGCGTGCGTTAGTCAACGAGCCCGCCTGTGTGCTCATGGATGAACCCACGGGCAATCTTGATCCGGATACTGCGGAGCAGGTGCTCGCCGCCATGAGTGAGCTCCGTGATCGCGATACCGCCTTTGTTGTGGTCACCCATGATCCGGCAATCGCTCAGCGCATGGATCGACAGCTGACCCTTGCGAACGGTCGACTGGAGGCGCGCTAGTGCCCTGGTCGTTACGTTGGAGCATCGCGCTGCGCCAGACGCTGGATCCGGGCAAGGGCTTATCGGCTTTCTTATCCCGCGTATCGATTGTCGGTATGGCGCTGGCCATAGCGCTGCTGCTGGCGGTGCAGTCGGTCATGAATGGGTTTGAGCGGGAGATGCGCGAGCGAATTCTGTCGCTACTGCCCCATGTTCAGGCGACCACCGCGGGTGATGCAGAGCCTCTTACAACCCTCACCGAAACCCTTCTGCAGGATCCCGACATTGCCTCGGTTAGACCTTTCATTGTTGCAGAGGCGCTGTTGATGCGGGGTCAGACGGTGTCAGCGGCGCAGCTTATGGGCCTGGAGCGGTCGGCGTTGGCGCCATACGAATCACTGTTGGTGCCGGGCATTACCGATTGGCAGCCCGAGTCACTCGTACTGGGTGCCTCGATGGCCGAGCGCCTGAATTTGAGCGTGGGTGATCGGGTAACGTTTATTTTGCCTGAGGAGAATCAGACGGCGTATCGGCCGCTCAGCCTTCAACTCAGTGCCGTGCTGGATTCGGGGACCGAGCTCGATGAGATCTTGGCATTGGTGCATGTTGATGCGCTGGCGGCGCTTGGGGCAGGGGCCAGTGTCCGCCGTGGAGTGGCGGTGCAACTCGAAGACGTGTTTGCGGCTACCCGATGGCGCTGGGAGATCGCCCAAATGCTGCCTTCAGACGTGAGGGTAACCGACTGGCGAGCGACCCATGGTAATTTGTACGCGGCGATTCAGCTGTCGCGGGACCTGATCGGGTTGATTCTGTTCATTGTGATTTTTGTGGCCGCGTTCAATGTGGTGTCGTCACTGATGCTGGTGGTAACGGACCGAAGCAAGGCGGTTGCCATGTTAATGGCCATGGGCTGTAGGCGCGCTGATATCACTGCCGTATTTTTCCTGCAGGGCGGGCTGATTGGTGTTGTGGGCGCATTAGCAGGTGTCGCCTTAGGTCATTTGCTCGCGATAAACGCACCGGATCTGGCGGTGATGCTCGAGCAGTGGCTGGGAGCGCCTTTATTGCAGACAGATGTGTATCCGCTGGCGTTCGTGCCGGTTGATATTCGTTGGCAGGATGCCGTGACCACTGCCGGTATCGCCATTGGGCTCTCGGTGTTGGCGGCAACGTTACCCGCACTGCGCGCGGCGTCATTACCCGTGGCGGAGACGCTCGCTCACTGACGCCGCCTGCGGCGCGCATGCCACTGACGCCGAACCGCATTGCGCCACATGGTGTCGATCATCCAGTAACCCAGTACTCCTAGTATCAAGCCCATCACCTGTGAGCCGACTAGCAGCGGCCACCAGATGTTTTCAAGGCTTTGCACAAACCAGGTCCAGGATGCCTCGAATTGAATATCCAGTGGCTCCTGACCTAAAACCCATGCACCCAACTTATAGGCCGCGAAGTAGATCGCGGGCATGGTAAGTGGGTTGGTGATAAAGATCAGCGCGAAGCTTAGGGGCACGTTGGCGGTGAAGACGATGGCCAGTGCCACCGAGATGATGACTTGTCCCGGGACGGGGAGCATGGCGCAGTAAAGACCGATGCCGAAAGCTTTGGCGGTTGTGTGTCGGCTAAGCTGCCAAAGATTGCTGTCTTCAACCCAGCTGCCAAAAATTCTCAACGAGCGACTCTGCCGCACCTTACTCGGCGTCGGAACCCATTTTCTGAGGCGTTTTTTGAGCATCCCGCTGGCGGCCGCGTCTCGTTTGTTAGGCCTCAATCATAGTCTGTTGCGACTCATTTTTGACCAGTGATCTACGGCAGAAAGTGACAGTCTGATTGAAATCAGGATCTCCTGCGGTGGCCTGATGCTGGGATGACTGGATTGCCATTTTTATCGTCGATCTCGCATCTGCGAGAGCGCTACCTGGCCGCGCTCTGTTTCGGTGTTGCGGCGAGTTTGATTTTTGCCGAACCGGGTGGGGGCCTGCTTGGCCTCCTGTTAGTGCCGTTTGCGATACATCACCGGACATGGGCGTTAGTCGCGTTTTTAATGGGACTGATTGGTGGCGCAACGAATGGCGCGATTTGGCTATCCCACCAGCTTCCGGGGGAGTGTTTGGGGAGAGAGGTGAGCCTGACGGGTCGTATCGTGACCCTCCCTCGTGAACAGCTATTTGCGACGGGACAGCTGCGTGTGACAGCTGAAATGGAGGTCACGCATGTTGGCGACGCGCTTTGCGCGGGTCCAAAGCGGGTGAAGGTGACCCAATACATAGAGGCCGAAGAGGTTGGGTCATCATTGCGCTACGACACTCATGTGCATGGCCGCTGGCGGTTCAAGCCGCTGATCAGTCAAGTCAATCCGGGTAGCCTCCCTGATCAGGCGCGTTGGGTGAGTCGCGGTATCGACGCCGCAGTGACGCCTGTGGGCCAACTCATTCAAACGCCTTCGCATCAACCCATTCCCAATTTCCGTTTGCGGGTGCTGGACGAGTGGGCCGATCGCCAGGGCGAGGGTTGGGCAGCGATGCGGGCGCTGCTATTGGGCGATACCCGCTCCATGAGCCAGGGCGAGTGGCGTGATCTCCGGCATCTGGGTGTGGTGCATGTGCTGGTGATCAGCGGACTCCATATCGGTCTGCTGGCGTCCCTTAGTTTTCTCTTGTTTCAGTTGCCACGGCGATTAATGCGTATTCCGGGTGACGGCGGTGGCATGGCGTTTGCTTCCGTATCCGCGCTGATAGTGACAGGCTGTTATGCGGCCTTGGTAGGCGCGAGCTTTCCGGTGATGCGTGCCTACCTGATGCTGGTTGCCGCGCAACTGCCCCAGTTGTTCGGCTGGAATACGACGGGACGACACGGGTTGTTACTGGTGATTAGCGCGATGCTGCTTTGGGACCCCCGAATAATGCTCGGCGCCAGTTTTTGGCTCAGTGCAGGGGCGACCTGGTTATTGGTTTGTATGCCTTGGCAGTCATTGGGCATTCGCCCATTGATCGCGACACAGATCAAGATGATTGCCCTGATGGCACCGATGACCCTGTTCTGGTTTGGCGAGACCAGCCTGGTGGGTGTTGCCACTAATCTCGTTGTGGTGCCCGTGGTGACAATGATCATGGTGCCACTGGGTCTGGTCGGCCTGCTTCTGTTCGATGCAGCACCTACCTTTTCTGAGCAGCTGTGGTGGTGCGGCGCCCAGCTCTGGTTGTTAGTGCAAACCTGCTTTGACTGGATCCTTGGGTGCTGCCGATATTGGGCCGTGATCACAGCGAATCTGGGGATGCTGCAATTTTCTTTTGGGGTGCTTGTGCTGCTCTTGTGGGGAGAGTCTCGCCGCTATGCATCGATCGCCTTTTTAATCGCGGCACTGTTTCCATGGCCCGATAAACAGGAAGCAGCGAGCCATTCGATGACGCTACTCGACGTCGGTCAGGGCCTCTCGTTAGTGGTCCAGGTTGGGGGTCGCACGCTGATCTACGACACGGGGTTTGGTGAGCCAGATGGATTCACACAGGCTGAGAAAGTTTTGCTCCCGTACCTGGCCCATCGAGGGGTCGAACGCATTGATACGCTGGTGATCAGTCATGCTGATCGAGACCACAGCGGTGGGCTTGAGGTGCTGCGGGCCGCTCTCCCAATAAGGCGGCATTTGGGATTTAGCGGCGAGCCTTGTCGCAACGGTGAAAGGTGGGTGTGGGGTTCTGTTGAGTTTTTAGTGATCAATGGCCCCGGTCACGGGCAACAAGACCGAAATGACGGCTCCTGCGGATTGCTCATCAACACGCCGGGCTTGTCGGTATTGATCCCCGGGGACGTTTCCGCCGCTCGCGAAAGGCAGTGGGTACGTTATTGGCGCGACGAGTTGGCAGTGTCGATTCTTGTGCTGGCCCATCACGGTAGCCGCACCTCCAGTAGTCACGCGCTGCTCAAGTGGGCGAGTCCAGAATGGGCCCTCGTGAGCGCCGGGAGGGGCAATGCCTTCGGTCATCCCCACGAGGAAGTGGTAGAGCGAATAAAGACGAGAGAGCAGACGACCGTGCTTAGCACAGCGATGAGCGGCGCGATCGAGATCAACCTCGCGGAGCGCAATATTCCTGAGCTCACGCCAGCGCGTGGTCCTCGTGCGCCATATTGGCTGAAATTGCCGTAAATACCTGCCAAAACCCTGTCTGGGGCTGACCTTGGTGGCTCGGTATACTCAGGCTCTCTCAGGGAGGACTGTTTGTGTATCAAGTGTTGGCAGCGGGCGGCTGGGT
>ERZ802822.381-NODE-381-length-31901-cov-16.023064_pt1 | contig 31901 bp, 27 predicted proteins | sample MGYA00345649_ERZ802822 | MGnify/ENA primary metagenome ERZ802822 (study PRJEB30503, sample SAMEA104212359) | marine metagenome | biome: Westerlies Biome; feature: [SRF] surface water layer (ENVO:00010504) within the epipelagic zone...; material: water...
TTTCTATAAAAAGGTAACTTACAAATATTTGCTGGATATTTTTTACCTCTTACTTCTAATAAAATTTTAGTATCGATTTTAGAAAATTCTTTATCAACATATCCCATTGCTATTGGACCATTAATACTTGGACCAAATGTGCCACTTGTTATTTCTCCAATTGGTAATTCAGTTTCATTAAATATCTTGGTCTTTTCTCTAGCGATTAATCTGCCTTCAGGTTTAATTCCAACTCTTATTTGTTTTGCACCTTCCTTAATTTGGTTAATTATTTTATCCGAGCCCACAAAACCTCCATTCGATAATCTTTCTTTTGAAATTGCCCATTTAAGGTTTGCCTCTACTGGAGTTTTATTTAGGTCTAATTCATGACCATATAAGCATAATCCCGCCTCTAATCTCAAAGTATCTCTTGCTCCAAGACCAATTAGTTCTGCACCCTTCTTAATTAAGCTTTTTGTGAATTCTTCAGCCAAATCATTTAGAATGGATACTTCAAAACCATCCTCTCCTGTGTATCCTGATCTAGTAACAAATAACTTTTGACCATTATAATCAAACCAGTCACCAGTCATAAAAGTTAAGTTTTTAACCCCATTTATGGTTTCATTTAAAATTTCTACTGCTTTTGGACCTTGTATTGCAACTAGTGCTCTATCATTACTTAGTTCCATTTTATATTTTTTAGACAATATATTGCTTAAAATTTCAAAATCTTTTTCTTTGCATGCAGCATTTAAAATAATTAAGTATCCATCTTCCAGTTTGGTAATTATAAGATCATCATAAATACCTGCCTCTTCGTTCATAAGAAAACTATACTTAGAGCAATTTTGTTGAAGATTTTTTAAATCTAAAGGAAAAATTTTTTCAAGATCGGATGTTAGATTTTCATTTCCATAAATAAATAATTGACCCATATGTGAAACATCAAAGATACCAGCATGCGATCTTGTAAATTTATGCTCTTCAATAACACCTTTACTGTATTGAATTGGCATCTCATAACCAGCAAATTCAACAAATTTAGCTTGGCTATCTTGATGTAATTTATTTAAAGATGTTTTTTTAATTTCCATACTAACTCTATCGTACCCATCTGTATATTTGCCTGAGAGTTTTACTCCTTCGGCGAGAATCTAATCTCTTTCCAGAGTTAATATGTTACGGTCCTTTTACCTGAGAGTTTCCTGGGTGGTTGCTCCTTCGGTGCCACATTAAATTGTGATCTCTCCCGTTAAGAAATATTCTATCATATATTAACCAATGTCAATATTTTAAGCAGTCTTTTTTTCTAAGGAATAAAGATTGTAAAATTGAAGTAATACTGCAAAAATTACAATTGTACCTCCAATAATTACTATAAATGGTGGCTGTTCATTAATAAACATCCATGCCCACAGCGGACCTAAAACTGCCTCTGTCAACATTATGATTCCAACCATAGCAGATGGTGTTCTTTGAGCACCAATTGTAATTAAAATAAATCCAAATCCTAATTGCATAAAACCTGCCAAGAAACCTAAAAAAATATCATGTGCAGAAATTAGAATTTTTTCAGACATTAAAAAACCAATGGTTAGAGCAAAAACCCCAGCGATAAATTGCGCAGGCACCATATCTACATTAGGATATTTTCTTACAACTAATATTAAAACTGCAAACGAAATTGGCATTATAAATGCAGCAATATTTCCTGTCATTTGACCAGGAGATAAAGAGTTTCCTACCATCAACAGGATACCAGAAATTGCTAATATTATAGAAGTGAGTGTGATGACTGAAATTTTTTCCTTTAAAAAAAAATATCCAAAAATTGCTAAAAAGATTGTTTGAGTTTGAATAATGAAATTAGCATTTGCAACTGTAGTGTTATACATCGCAAAAACGTAACCGCAAAAACCAAACGATAAAACAAAACCTCCAATAAATCCTGGAAAACCTAAATTATAGAATGAACGAAATACTTGTTTTTTGTAAGTTATGATTAAGTAAAGACTAATTATAATTAGAAAAAAAACAGTTCTCCAAAATAAAATTTGCCAAAGAGTTGCTCCCTCAAAAGATTTTACTATTAATCCACCAAAGCTTAAACTGCATGCACCCAGAAATACTAATAAGGGTCCTGGTAATTTTCTAATGATATTCATTAAATTTGATTAAGTAGATTATTTGTATCCATCTCATACAGCTTAAATAAAGTTTCTGCATCTGATAACTCTATTTCCTTAAATTTTACATTAGAACCTGGGGTAATTTGAACTAATCGGTCATAATCTACACTTGCGACAACTCCAATTTTTGGGTATCCCCCGATTGTACCATGATCTGATAACATTATAATTGGATTTCCATCTGGTGGAACTTGTATTACACCTTTAATTAATCCTTCAGACTTTATATTGGTATTTACAATATTATCTATTCTGTTTCCCTGAAGTCTCATACCCATCCTGTCAGACAGTTTTGAGACTATAAATTTTTTTTCAAAAAAGTTTTTTTTTCCTTCGTCTGAAAAATAATTAAAATTTGTACCTTTAATAACTCTTATATTCTCAACCTTTGAATTTATATATTCTATTTTTTTTTTGTCTTTATTAGAATTTAATTTTAAAAGTTCAATAATGTGACCATTTTCCAATTTCTTCCCATTATTAGATCCTATGCTTGCTTTAGTATTGATAGAATAACTCTTCCATTGAGGTTGAATGTCAATTTGTGCACCAACAGCTAGATATCCATATATTGTTTTATTAGTTGAAATAATATCAATTTCATCACCATTTTCTATTTGATAGCTTTCATAACAATTTCCAATATTTTCAGAATTTTTTTTAATAATTTTAAATATTACATCCCCAGTAATAGCAATACTAATTTTATCCCCAGTGAATTTTAGATGAGGACCTTGATAAGCAAATTCTATAACAGGGGAGTTTAAGTTGTTATTTACCAATTTATTCGCAAGAAGAAAATTTCTATTATCCATCGCTCCACTATATGGAATTCCGATATGATACAAATTATTTCTACCTTTATCCTGATAGGTTGTGTTTATTCCAGATCTTATTAATTCAAAATAAGAGTTACTCATGATATTTTTTATATTCGTTGTAAGTTATTTCTTTAAAAATAACTGTATCGCCTGGATTAATTAGGTTTGGTTCAATTTCATTTGAACTATCAAAAACATTCAAAGGAGTATTGCCAATAATATTCCAACCACCAGGACTTTCAAATGTATAAATATTTGCAAATTGCTCAGTTAATCCGATTGAACCTTTGGGAACTTTCACCCGTGGTGTTTCCAACCTATCAGCTCTCATATTTTCTTCAAGATCCCCTAAGAAAGGCATCCCCGCTATAAATCCCGTCATGTAACAAAAATATTTTGTATTAAAAAAATTTTCCAAAATTTGCTCTTTCTTTAAATTTAATTTTTTTTCTAATCTTTTTATATCTGGAGAAAAGGAGTTTTCGCAGCAAATTGGTATTTGTATTTGTTTATTAATAATTTTATTTTCATAATCTATATTTAGTGTTTCAATTTCTTTTTTTATTTTCTTAGAATTTGTAATTGATAAATTAAATGAAATTATTAGTTTGTTGTATGAAGGAGTAAGATTAGTAACTCCTTCAATATTACTTTTTCTAATTGAATTAAAATATTTTATTACTTTAGAATTAATTTCCCTACTCACTTCTTGACCAAAATCACAATATAAAGCGGAGTCACCTAAATTTATAATTTTATTAATCATATTATTTAATAATCAATGGTTGATTATGCATAAATAATTAAATGATATAATTTTTTTCTATCCAATTACTAATAAATGTAGAAATTTTTTTGCTATTTTTTTCATGCATCATCATATGACCATTACCCTTTATTTCATGATCCTCAAGTCTAATAAATTCATGTTTAACTCCAGCTTGATTCAAAAAATTACTTGTACCATGATCATAGGGTGCGTGATACGAGGCTTCACCTGTCAGAATAAGAATATTTGTTTTAGAAAAATTTTTTAGTTTCCTTGCAGGTTCTTTTTGTAAAAAGCACTGAACTAAATTATCTTTTGTTTTATTTTTATCTAACTCAGGAATTAATTTTTCATCTTTTTTTAATGGAGGGTCATATGTTAAAGGAGAATATGTGATGCCATTAGGTCGGTCAGTTTCAGAGCTTGTTTGATACCAATCTTTATCATGCTTATTTTTTTTAAAAGTTTGCTTATCCAAGTGACTATGCTGAACACCTCCGTAAGAAACATTGAAAAAAGGAGGTCCATTGGGCTCCACTGCTATACAACATTTTACTTTTTCTGGTCTTAAATCTGTAGCCAGCCAACAAAAAGGTCCTCCTTGACTATGGCCTAATACTGCTGTGTCACCTATTAAATCAATTAATTCGCAAAGTGCTTTTTTTGACATCTCTTCAATATAAATCCTATCTGACATCGTATTGACTTGTGAAGCCATGTATTGCTCAAATATATTATCTCCTCTTAATCCAGTTCCAGGCCACTGGTTATGTGCCTTTGATTGTGGCCAATTTCCTTTTTTTGACATGCCTGTAAATCTTCTTTCAGCATCGTCTATATTTGTTTCTCGATCTATATATTCACCATATAATTTTTTTGAATAACCTGATCGAGCTCTACCTGGCTGATCCACAACATAAACTGTATATCCTAGCGATAAAAAATCATGCATCCAACCACGTCTACCATCTGCGGTAGTTATAAAACCTGCTCCGCTTTGTCCCCCACCATGTATTAAAATAATCTTCTTGTTGTTGGTTTTTAAAGGTTCAAATTGCTCTACATACATCTGCCCTCTTATGACTTTTTTTCCATCGGCTAAAAAACTCTCTCCCCCTACAAAAAAAATTTTGTGATCTTTAAGATTAATTATTGATTTGGTTTCCATGATAACGAATAATTAAATTACATTATTATTCTAATTATTAATATTTAAATTATTTTTTTTTTTTCATTATCTTTAAAATAAACGGAATAGAAAATATTATGAAAAAAATTCTTAAAAAATGATGATAACTTACAAAAAGTGGATCTATATTGTAAGCAACACTTATCACAACCATTTCATGCAATCCTCCAGGCGCAAAACTTAAAAAAGCTGACATAAATTCAAAGCCAAAAAAGACTTTTAACAAGTACGCAAAGAAAGCAGCAATAGCTAATAAAATTATTGACATAATAGCGCCATGAAATGAATAGAATAGAATCTCTTTAGGAGCTAGTCCACTTAATCTACAACCGATGGCCGAACCTAAAAAAACAAAAGCAACATTTATAAATACATCTGGAAACTTGGCTGTAGTAAACTCAAATGTATAAAAGAAACCCGCAACAATCATTGCAGCAAGTATTGGTGCCGATGGAATTTTGAATTTTTCCAAAAGTTTAGTGCCGATTAAAGATACAACAATTAAAAATATTAATTCTCCAAAGTACCTTAAATCAAATGTTGGGGTATTGCCGAAGGAGTCGATTTCTTGATACCCGATCTGAGTAACAAAAATGAACGGTAAAAATAATACAATAAATAATACTCTTGTTGCTTGAGGAATAACAACCTGTCCACTTTCTTTTTTGTCTGTAGTGATATCATTTATTGCCCCTGCTATTACTACAAAGGCTCCAGGTAAAGCAGCTAGAACAGAAACTAGTTTGTTAAATTTACATATTTTGTAAAAATAAAAAGACACTGCAACAGTTCCTACTACAGTACATAAAATCATGGCTATTGATGAATAAACCCATAAGTGTATTTTATATAATAAAGTTATATTGAAAGATCCTGCAAGGATAACTCCAATAATTAAGAGCACAGGTAAGAAAATTTTTTTATCAAAAGTAACCTTATAACTACTAAAAGAGACTAAAAGATTTAGTAATAATGCTCCTAACAACCAAGGTAGAGGTAAATTAATTAACGTACCAATAAACCCACCAATTATACCAATAATAATGCTCTTGAAACTTCGCTTAAAAGCTAAATAATATTCTTTCATATTCAGTTTTCCTCTATTGCCAAGTACTTTTTAAAATTTAACAAAGCCAAGGTATCTGAGGCTTTGTTTTTAAATTTTGGATTTTTATTATTTTTAATTAATTTTAAGGTAGCATTGGTAGTATCAATATAGCTATTTAAGAGTTGCTGTGAATAAAGAATGAACTTGAAATCATTTTTCTTTATATCAACTAAATCAAATTTTATATCTTGGGTAATATTTATTATTAATGGGATACTTTTCAAATTTCGTTTAATTAATTTGATTTCTTCGAGAGTATTGATTCCTGTTATAAATATTGCATCTGCACCTAATTTTCTAAATGATTTTGCTCTTTTAATAGCCTCTTTTAACGATCCAGCACTAAGAGCATCAGTCCTAGCAAATATTAAGATATTATTGCTTTCTTTCGCTGCTTTAACTGCAGTTTTAATTCTTTTTTCTGAGTTTTTAAGATCTAGTAGTTTAATTTTTTTTGTTAATGCGCATCTTTTTGGAAACTCTTGATCTTCTAGTATTACTGCTGAGGCACCCACTTGCTCTAAATCTTTTACAGTTTTATATACATTAGCCAAGCCCCCAAAACCGGTATCTCCATCAACAATAATTGGATTTTTAGTTTGACTACAAATAACCTTTGTCGCGTCAACTAATTCTTTCTCAGTAATTATACTTGCATCAGGATAGCCTAGGCTAGCTGAAGAAAGTGCAAATCCTCCTATAAAAGAAACTCTAAATCCATGTTTTTCAATTATCTTTGCAGACAATGGATCATGACATGAGGGTGCTTTATAAGATTTTTTATCTTTTAAATATTTTTTAAGATTTGAAGTTTTAATGTTCACTGAATTATATTAATACCCTAATTTGTTTCTTGTACCCTAATAAAATTTTATAAAACTTTAATACAGTTTTAGTGGTAAAAAATTGTTTCCAACCTGAGACACTTAAAGTACCTCTAAAATTATTTTGAACATCAAAAATTGGTATTGCAACACTTGCTATATTTTCTAGTCTCTCACCAGTTGTATAAATATAACCTTTTTTATCTATTATATTTTTTAAATCGCTAGTTTCCTCAGTATATGCCCTTAAAACTTTACCAGTTGCTGAACTTAGATCAAAAGTTGCACCTTCAACAACATAATGATTAAGCTCAGATTTAGAATTTACTCTATATAAACAAACCTTTTTTGATCCAGCTTTAACCCAATATCCTGCAGATTGGCCAGTTGTTTCACAGATTTGATTTAATATTTCTCTTATCTCTGCACCAGATTTAAAGTTTGAATTATATATTGATCCTAACTTCCAGCTTCCAGGACCAAGTCTATAACTTCCGTTGATTTCATTTTTAATTAAAAAATTATATTTAATTAATGAGTTACAAATTCTTAATATCGTTGATTTATTTAATTGGGTAATAACTGTTAAATCTTTTAAAGAAATACTTTTATTTGCATCGTCAAATGAATTTAATATTTGGAAAGTTTTATCTAGAACTTTTATGGTGGTCATAAGTTTTACAATGTGAAACAAGATTTTATAATATAAAATTTGTTGACAATCTATAATTTATTTGCAGAACTTGCTGCTTAACAATAAAGGAATTCAAAATGGGAAAAGCATACACGCCGAATATTAAATCTGATAAGGGTAAAAATTTAACAAAGTACGTTGCTCAGTTTGTTAAAAATAACAAATTTAATTCAATTCCAAAAAATGTAGTTGAATTAGCTAAAAAACATATTTTAGATGGTTTCGGTTTAGCTTTATCTGGTTCTGTGGCAAGAACTGGTGATTACTTATTTAAACACATTAAAAATAATTCTGCAAAAGGTAGAGCCACTGTCATTGGCTCTAAAATGAAAGTTACTTCAAGGTTTGCTGCATTAGCTAATGGAACTGGAATCCATTCTGATGATTATGATGATACTCAACTTGCTGTTCAAAAAGATAGAGTTTATGGATTATTAACGCATCCTACAGCTCCCTGCTTACCAAGCGCTTATGCAGAAGGTGAACTTAAAAAAATTAATGGTAAAGATTTTCTTAATGCGTATTTAGTAGGAGTTGATGTCGAATGTAAAGTTTCAGAGGCGATGTCACCAAGACATTATCAACATGGATTTCACTCAACATCTACTTGTGGAACTCTAGCTTCTGCAGCGGCAGCTGCCAAGATTAGAGGATATAATGTTTCACAAATTCAACAATCTTTAGCTGTGGCAGCATCTTTAAGTGCGGGATTAAGAGAAAATTTTGGAACAATGACTAAACCGCTACATGCAGGAAGAGCAGCTGAAAGCGGAGTTGTGGCATGTGATTTAGTTGGCTTAGGTTGGTCAGCTACTGACAAAATATTAGAGTCGCCAAGAGGTTTTTTTCAAGCTCACGGTGGTGGATATAATTTAAATTCTATTAAAGGTCAGCTTGGAAGACCATGGACATTTTCAAAACCTGGAGTGTCTATCAAACCTCACCCTTGTGGATCTTTAACCCATCCTGGAATGACAAAGATGTTAGAACTAATTCTAAAACACGATATTAAACCACAAGATGTTGTTAAAGTAGATGTGGGTACCAATCATAACATGCAAAATGCTTTAATTCATCATAGACCTACGAATGAATTCCAAGCAAAATTCAGCATGGAATATTCTATGGCTATATTACTTGTGCAAAGAAGAGCTTATATTCCTGAATATCAAGATAAAAGAATTAACAAGCCTGATGTTCAAAACATGCTTAGAAAAATAAATTTTTATAAAAATAAAATAGCAGAAGCTGCCGGTTATGACAAAATGACAACCATCATCGATATCCATCTTAAAAATGGTAAGAAGATATCTGGAAGAGGTGATTTTGGTAAAGGTAGTCCAATGATACCAATGACATATGATGAAGTTGCAGATAAATTTATGGGTTGTTGTGAATTTGCTAAGTGGCCAGCAAAAAAAGCAAAAGCTATTATTGAAACAGTGAAAAATTTAGAAAAAATGAAAGATATTTCTAAATTAAGTAAACTTTTATCAAAATAAATAATTACTTTTCACAGTAATACAGTGCAGGTAGGTGTGGGATAGTTTCACATTATCGATTATGTTCTAAATTGAGTTTACAATTTCATACTGTGCAACAATATTTATCTTTTTTTTTTTTAAAAAAAATATAAAAAAAATCTATGATTAATTACGACGTAATTGTTATTGGAGCTGGTAACGCTGCATTATCAGCTGCTTTGTCAGCTAAAGATAATGGAGCAGAAAAAGTTTTAGTTTTAGAAAAAGCCTCTTTAAAAGAAAAAGGAGGAAATAGTAGGTATACTAATGGTGCTTACAGATTTGCTTATGATGGTTTTTCAGATTTAAAAAAAGTTATACCCAACTTAAAGAATTCAAATAGTATTGATTATGGTAAATACAGTGTGGCTGATTTTTTAAGAGATATGAATAAAGTTACGCAAGGAAAGACTGATAAAAAATTATCCAAAACATTAACTTCAAAAAGTTTTGAAACCATTCACTGGCTAAGTAAAAAGGGTTTAAAGTTTACACCTATTAAAGGAAGACAATCTTTCAAAGTGAATGGAATAATGAAATATTGGGGCGGATTAACATTAGAAGTTGATGGTCAAGGTGAAAAACTAATTGAGTCAATGTTAAAAATTACCAAAAAAAATAAAATTGATATTCAGTACGATACTGCAGCAGTTGACTTAATTTACGAAGATAACATAGTTAAAGGTGTTGAAGTAATCAGTAAAAATAAGCCTAAAACAATTTTAGCAAAGTCAATAATTTTAGCTTGTGGAGGTTTCGAGTCTAGTTCTGAAATGAGAACAAGATATCTTGGACCTGGATGGGAAATGGCAAAAGTTAGAGGTACAAAACATAATACAGGTGATGGATTGACTATGGCTTTAAAGATAGGAGCTTCACCTTTTGGCAATTGGTCAGGTTGCCATGCAGTATTTCATGACATGAATGGTCCAGAATTTAGTGATTTAAAGATAAGTAATAAATATCGAAAAATTAGTTACCCATGGGGAATTGTTTTAAATGCAGATGGAGACAGATTTGTTGATGAAGGTGAAGATTTTAGAAATTTTACTTATGCAAAATTTGGAAAAGAAGTGATTAAGCAGCCCAACCAAATCGGATGGCAAATATTTGATCATAAGGTGCGCCATATGCTTTACCCAGAGTACGATGTAAAATCTGCTACTATGGTAAAGGCAAATAGCATCAAAGAACTATTAAGTAAAATAACAAGTATAAACAGTCAAAAAGCTCTTAAAACAATTAACGAATATAATGAAGCAGTCAAAGATGAGATAAAATATGACCCAACTATTAAAGATGGGAAGTGCACAGAAGGATTAAAAATAAATAAAACCAATTGGGCAAATAAAATTGATAAGCCACCTTATTATGCCTATGGGGTTACTTGTGGAATTACATTCACTTTTGGTGGCTTAAGAGTAAATGAAAAATGCCAAGTGTTAAATAAAGTTATGAAACCAATCAAAGGCTTATATGCTGCAGGAGAAATGATAGGTGGCATTTTTTATTTTAATTATCCTGGTGGCAGTGGTCTCACCTCAGGTGCAGTATTTGGAAAAATAGCTGGAAGGTCTGCAGCTAAATTTTAAAAGGACTTTTTACATTATATTTTATTGAGAGTTTTTCTAATTCTTTAATTGTATCTATAGAAAGCAAAATTCCTTTTTTTGAATTTACTATTTCATTATTAAATTCAGGTTCACCTGGATGAAGGATTTTTTCAAAACCTTTAGCTTTTTTAAGTTTTTTTACTTCTTTAATGCCAAATTCAATTTTTTTAATAAAACTTGAATGTGATTGAAACAAATCTGTTCTAAGACATATCATTAAATGCCCAACATTAGAGGCACCAGAAAAATCACTAATTGCATTTTTAACTTTACCACTATGATTTGCACCTGTGAAAATACCTGCAACTATATCCATCATCCATGATAATCCAGCACCTTTCATTCCTCCGAAAGGCAACATTATTCCCTCAAAAGCTTTTGCTCCATCGTTGGTAGGTTTGCCAAATTTATCTAATGCATATCCAAAAGGTATTTTAATGTTATTTTGAGCAGCAAATTTTAACTTTCCTCTAGCAACAGATGAAGATGCCATATCGAGGATAAAAGGTTTTTTAATATTTTTTGTGGGACAACCAAATGCAAATGGACTTGTTCCAAAAAAGGGTGCCATTGCTCCATGGGGTGGCAAAGCTTTTGAAGCATTTGTAAATACCCAAGCCATACATTTATTTTTTGCTGCAACTTCTAAGTAATTTGCAGCCATTCCAAAATGGTTACTTCCCTTAATTGCTACTAGTCCTATCCCATTTTTTTTTGCTAATGAGACACATTTATTTATACCAGCACTAGCAGCTATATAGCCAAGACCATTGTCACCAGACAAATGAGAAATATTATTAGTTATTTTTTTAAATTTTAAAGATGGATTTATTTTTGCAGACCTTTTTTCTATTCTTTTAACATAAACTGGTAATCTGACTATACCATGTGACCAAACTCCTCTTTCGTCTGCTCTAATAATTAATTCTGCCACAGTTGTTGAATTCAACTTATTTAAACCAACTTTTTTTAAAACTTTAATCGTAAACTGAATTAATTCTGATTTTTTGTATCTTTTTTTTATAGTCATATTTTTACTGTTATAACCTGATGTTTTAAAATATCGAAAATAGTTTATATAATCTTTTAAAGTATTAAATTAAAATTAAAATCATGATTCCAAAAACCTTTAAAAAAATTAACATTAACAATCAAGAATATGATTTTGTTGATATCAGTAATATTAAAAATATAGATAAATTACCTTATACGTATAGAATTTTAGTAGAAAATATCATTCGGCAGAATTTGTTAGGACGAAATAATAATGCTGAAGTCCAAGTTAAATCAATTTTAGAAAAAAAAATTGGTGAAGCAATAAATTTTGCTCCAAATAGAATTTTAAGTCATGATATATTAGGTAAAGTAATGTTGGTAGACTTTATTGCTTACAGAGAAGCACTTCAAAAAAAGGGAATAAACTCAAAAGATATTCAACCAGATGTGCCTGTGGATCTGGTTATCGACCATTCTTTGCAGGTTGATTATTTTGGTGATGATAAAGCTGAAATTGAGAACCTAAAAAAAGAATATGAGAGAAATTCTGAGAGATTTTCTTTTTTAAGATGGTGTTCAAAATTTTTAGATAAAGTTAATGTAATCCCACCAGGGGTTGGTATTTGTCATCAGGTCAATGTTGAATATTTATCTAAAGTTGTATGGAGAGAGAAAAAGGAAAATTTTAATCTTATTCATCCTGATACATGCATAGGAACTGATAGTCATACTCCAATGGTAAATGCTATAGGAGTTTTAGGTTGGGGGGTTGGTGGTGTTGAGGCTGAAATTTCTATGCTTGGAAAAACCATACCTATGACTGTCCCAGAAATAGTTGGAGTAAACTTAGAAAATCAACTTAAAGAAGGAATAACTTCCACAGATTTAGTTTTACATATAACAAAACTATTAAGAGCAAATAAGGTTGTTGGCAGCTTTATTGAATTTTGTGGAGAAGGAGTAGAAAATTTGACTGTTGGAGATAGAGCAACTATTTCAAATATGGCCCCTGAGTATGGTGCAACCGCTGTCTTATTTCCTGTTGATAATTCAACTTTAGATTATTTAAAAATGACAGGTAGAACTGATGAAGAAATCCAAGTTGTTGAGGAGTATTCTAAAAATCAAAAACTATGGCGAAGATCAGATATTACTCCAGATTATAATAGGGTATTAAATCTTGATTTGTCCTCAATAGAGCCTTGTGTTTCAGGGCCTAAAAATCCTGAGGATAAAATTAATCTAAATAAGTTTTCAAATGAAATTAACTCTCACTCAAAGATGCTTTACAATCAGGATTTAAGACCAGATGAATTTGAAGTACCTGATCTTGGCTATAAAATAAAAGATGCAGACATAATGATAGCAGCCATAACAAGCTGCACTAACACTGCAAATCCAAAAAATGTAATCGCAGCAGGTTTGGTTGCAAAAAAATTAGTTGAACTAGGTTTTAAAAAAAAGAATAAAGTAAAAACATCTTTTGCACCTGGTAGCAAGGTTACAGCAGAAATATTAAATAGATCTGGTTTACAAAAATATTTAGATCAATTAGGTTTTAATGTAGTAGGTTTTGGATGTACAACTTGCAATGGCAGCTCAGGACCTTTAGATGAGAACTTAGCAAATACTATTGAGAAAGAAAAAATTTTTTCAGTTGCAGTACTTTCAGGAAATAGAAATTTCCAAGGTAGAATACACCCTAATATAAGAGCTTCATATTTAGCATCACCTGCATTGGTGGTACTATTTTCTATAACAGGTAACGTCAAAATTAATCTTTTAAAAGATAGTTTAGGAAAAAGTAAAAATGATGAAAATATTTTTTTAAAGGACGTTTGGCCTTCAAATATAGAGGTAGATAAAATAGTTAATGAGTTTTACAAAGCAGAAACGTTTAGAGAAAAATACGATCAGGTGTATCAAGGTGGAAGTCTATGGGAAAATTTAAATGTATCAAATTCTGAAGATTATAATTGGCCAGATAGTACTTATATAAAAAAACCACCATATTTAAATCATGCAGAAAATAATCAAATAAAAGACATCGAATTAGCCAGACCAATTGTATTACTAGGCGACTCTGTCACTACAGATCATATTTCTCCCTCTAGCGTAATAACAAAAGGAACAGCAGCTTGGGATTACTTAACAAACCTTGGATTAGATTCAAAAGACTTTAATAATTACTTAACTCGAAGAGCTAATCATGAAATTGTAGAAAGGTCTACCTTTGCTAGTTTAAGATTAAGAAATTTAATGGTTCCTAATCAAGAAGGGAGTTTTACCGTTAAGTATCCTGAAAATAAAGTAATGAGAATTTATGAAGCTGCTATTCAATATAAAAAAGACAAAAAAGAAATTATAGTTATAGCTGGAGAAAATTATGGGTGTGGATCTTCAAGAGATGTGGCTGCAAAAGGACCTTTATTAATTGGTGTAAGAGCAATAGTTGCAAAGGGATTTGAAAGAATTCATAGATCAAATTTAATTGGCATGGGATTGCTCCCTTTAGAATTTGAAAATGGACAAGGTATCAATGAACTTAAGATTGAAAGTTCAGATCAGTTTAGCTTATTAGGGTTAAATGATATTACAAATGAAAATAAAAAAGTACTTATGAAAATACATAAACAAACAGGTGATATCATTGAAGTTACACTTAATGCTAGATTAGATGTTCCAGAGGAAGTAAATTTTTGGAAAAATGGTGGGATTTTACCTACAGCTTATAAGGAGGCTTAAGATTAATGACACAAAGATGGATCAAGGCTACATATTATAGAGGTGGAACGAGTAAAGGTGTTTTCTTTCAAAAGAAAGATTTACCTACCTCAAATCAAGATGAGTTAAATGATTTATTTTTAAAAGTGATTGGAAGTCCAGACTCTAATAAAAGACAGCTGAACGGAATGGGTGGTGGAGTATCATCAGTTTCTAAGTGTGTAATTATAAGTCCATCAGATCGAGATGATGCAGATGTTGATTATAACTTTATTCAAATTGCTATAGATAAACCTATTGCCGAATGGAATAACAATTGTGGTAATTTATCAGGAGCAGTTGGGCCCTATGCAGTTCAAGAAGGAATAATCAAAGCAAAAGAAGGTGAAAATAAAATAAGGATTTACCAAGTCAATACTGACAAAATCATACATTCAACTTTTATTGTCAAGGATGGAAAACCATTAATTGAAGGCGACTATTCGATTGCTGGAGTTCATGGCACTGGATCAAAAGTAAGATTAGACTATCTTGAGCCTGGAGGTTCTGGAACAGGAAAACTTCTTCCTACTGGGAATGTAATTGATGAAATAGAAATAAAAGATTTTGGTAAAATCAAAATTAGTATAATTGATGCTGCAACACCTCTTGTATATTTGCTTGCAGAAGATATTGGTTTAAAAGGCACAGAAACTCCAGATGAACTTGATGCACAAGTTGATAAAATGAATTTAATACAAAAAATAAGACGTAAAGCTGCATATATTGTTGGTTTATCAAAATCAGAGGATGAAGCACCGATGAATACGCCTAGAATTGGAATTGTAACTTCTCCAAAAGATTATGTTAGTTTAGATGGAACAAAAATTAATTCAAACGATCAGGACATTACAACTAGAATGTTTTCGATGGAAAAGACTCACAAAGCAATAATGGGCACCGCTGGAGTAAACATCGGTGTTGCAGCTGCTATTGAGGGCACTATAGCAAATAATGTGAAAAGAAAAGATTCTAACCCAATGGAACTAAGAGCTGGAAACCCATCAGGAATAATGACAGCAGGAGCTGTTATTGAGAGTAAAGATGGAAAGCCTTTTGCAAAATCTGCTATTTTTTACAGAACCTTCAGACCACTTATGCGTGGTGAGGTTTTGATCTAAGAAATTCTTAAATCTCCACTTATTTGAGTTCTGTGCATAACGCGTCTGGTATTTGAATTAAAGGAATCTCTTTTGTGTAAAACAAAGAGATTTTTCCACATCAGTACTTCATTATTTTGCCATCGATGGGTAAAAGTATATTTTTTTTGAGTGGCATGCGCCCACAATTCATTAAGCAACTTGTCACTTTCATCTATTGTCATTCCAACTATATAGGCATGTGGTCTTCTACCAAGAAAAAGTGATTTTTTTTGCGTGCTGGGATCTTTAAAAATAATAGGATGTTTGGCTCCCGGTGTCAGAGATGGATCAATATTTTCTTCAAAACCTTTTCTTAATTGTCCAGCACTATTGTGTGATGCGTCGTGAATTAAAAGTTTATCTTTTATTTTTTCAATTAAACTCCCTGGCATATCTTCGTAAGCTTCAATCATATTAGAAAAATGGGTATCACCCTGGTCTTTTGGAACCTCTAGGGAATATAATATTGCTCCTTTTGGAGGAATTTCATTGTAAGTCATATCTGCATGCCAGGTAGCCTCACCATCACCAAGGATACCTATTGGTTTTCCTTTTTCTTTTACATTTGAAATTACATTTATTTCTGGATGATCAGGTGAAAAATTTATTCCGTAAGGATTTGGCGCAGGCAAATCTAAATTACCAAAGTATTTGCTAAATTTTATTAATTGTAGATCATTTAATTCTTGATTTTTGAAAATTAAAACCAAGTTTTCATCCCATGCTTTTTGAATAAACGCAATTTGGTCTTTATTTAAATCCTCTGATAAATCAATATTTTTGATTTCTGCAGCTAGTGTTTTGTTACTTTTAATTAGATTCATACAAATTTAGATCACATAACTTAACCAGCTCATTAATTTTAAAATCTTTATGCAAAATTAATTCAATAAGGTCGTCGGTTTGCGATGTTTTAAAAACTGAAAATAATCTTTTAGATTTTGCAATAATATCTTTTTCCTCCATAGGATTATCTGGAGTGCCTCGAACAGACTTTGCGTGATAAAATAATTTTTTATCATTATTCAATATAATTGTTATTTTAGATTGCCTTTCTGGTCTAGCAATAGCCAATTCCTCACTTGAAATCGATTTAATTTTTTTTCTTAAACTAACTACTTCTGGATTATTAAATAATTTTTCATCGTGAGCTTCTTCATATCCCATAGTTTTTTTTATTAAATGAACAGCGATTAAATGTTGTGCACTAATAGATGGAATTTCTCTATCATTGACAATGTGAAAACGGTCAGCTGGTATTTCTACCGTCAATTCTTTTATGTCTTTGTAACTAAAATCATTATTTTGAAGTAAGTACTCTATTGCATCCATCATGGATTGAATTGGAGATCCTACCGACCATTTTTTAAGTGATGCATTATCAATTTCAAAATTTTCACCCAGTTTTTCATTTAACAGTTCGGGTTTAGCATTATGAGCAAAGCCTTCATGAAATCCTCTTTCTCCTAAGATTGGATCTCTTACAGAGGTAAAATTTTCTCTAGCTAATAATGCTGAGTAAATAGCATTTCTAGATGTCATTCCAGAGAACACGAATGCTTTTTCAATATGATCAGGATCTCTATTCCAGCATGCTAGACCTGATGCTTGCTGGACTGTGTATGAAATAAGATAATTGCACTGCTCGTGTGTTAATTTTAATAAAGCTCCAGCAGAGGCAGCACTTCCAAAAATGGGTCCTATGCTATGAGTTGCAAAGATACTTGTCTTAGGTGTTTTGTATCCAAGGCTGGTTGTAAACCTAACACCAATATCATAACCCAACGCAATCCCTTTGATAATTTCATCACTAGCTAAATTTTCTTTCTCAGCAATTGCTAATGTTGTTGGAATTATTGCACAACCTGGATGAAATCTACCTTTGGTATGTGAGTCATCTGTTTCGTTAGCATGAGCTGCCATCCCATTTGAAAATCCTGCATTAATTGCAGAAACTTTTAAATTATTACCTAGCAGTGTAGCTTCCTCCACTCCACCTTGTTTTTTTGAAAAATTAAAACCCTTTTGCCCTGGAGGTAAAAGTCTTCCAGTAAGGATAGACACAATTGCATCTAACAAATGAAATCGCGTTTTAGTTTGAGTTTTTTCAGGCAGATTATTACTTAGAGCAGAGGAAATATATTTTGTTAGATCTTCCTGTATTTTCATTAGAAAATACCTTTTATATTATTTTTTTTTAAGTCTAAATGTTTTTCTTTACAGACAATATTCAAAGTCTTTACTTCATTTGGTTTTAATTTTTCTAAATTACCAATCAAATTTAGAAATCTATTCTCTTCTTTTTTTGGAATTATATTATTATTTAAAATTTTCATTTTATTGATGTATTCATCTCTTCCAAAAGGGGTTTCTCCATTTGGATGAGCATTAGCAAATTCTATTTGATCAATTATTTTTACTCCATTCATAAGCTCTATCTCTACTTTTGCTCCCTGTGCTTTTTTTAGAGGGTTGGGTTCATCATAATATTTTTTATTCCAACTTTTACTTTCAAAAGTTTTTATTTTTCTCCATAATTTAATTGTATCAGGTTTATTTTTTCTTCTTTTAGAATAGCTTTTTTCATGATGCCAAAATCCGTCTTCTAAAGCGACTGCAAAAATGTACATCGCTGAATGGTCTAAGGTTTCTCTAGAAGCCTTGGGGCTATATTTTTCATTATCATTGCTACCACTCCCCATAACAATATGGGTATATTTCTTTGAATAAATATTTATTTTTTTTATTTGTTTTGTATCTTTAATTTTTGTTCTCATCTTAAATGCTAAATCAATCAAAGAATTTCCATGATAACCTGCTGAATGTTCTTTTGTGAATGTTCCTAAGATCCCGCTACGTGGTTCATTTTTTTCTGGTAAATTAATTTTTATATTTTTATTTTCTTTTTCTAATAAAATTGAAATAATTCCATAGTCACCCTCCCAAACTGGGCTTGGTGAGGTGTCACCTCTAATTGCTCTATCAATCGCATCTATGGCATTTTTACCAACTAACCCAGGAGCATAAGCTTTCCAGCTAGACAAATTTCCTTTTCTTCCTTGTCTCGTAAAAATAGACGTGTGTGCACTCCATTGAATTGCTTGATAAATAGTTTCTGCATCCAATTTTAAAAGTTTACCAAGCCCGCTAGTAATTGCTGGACCTAGATGCCCAACATGATCAATTTTATTAGGATTAAGTGCAATTGACATCGATAACCTCAATTGAGTTTCATAACTAGTTGCAATAGCCTTAATCAAATCTTTACCGTTACAATTTCTTTGTTGAGCAACTGCTAAAATAGTTGGTATGCAATCTCCAGGATGACAGGTTTCTTTAGCCATTATATTATCATGAAAATCTAGCTCTCTCACAGCCACTGCGTTTGCCCAAGCTGCCCACTGACAATCAAATTTTTTCTTTGAATTAAGACCAATTAAAGTTGCACCATATTTATTTTCAAATTGCATCGCTTGTGCTCTTGCAATTTTAACTGCTTCCCTATTTAAAGCAGCAACCGCAACACCGGTGTTATCAATAATACGATTACCCACCATATCAATTATGTCTTTATTTAAATTCCAATCTTTAGAAGCCATCTTTGCAATTAACCAAGCAAGATGTTTTTTTTTACCTATTTTTTTTCTAGGTTTTTGAACTCTAACTGAATGTGTTTTCATAAGTTAACTTAATAAATGAATTATGTTTCATAATATGAAATGACATTTTACATATTGAACTTAAGTCTATTAATGTGTTAACGTTTGTCAATTTTAATAAACTAATAAGAGGGAGAACTTATGTTCAAAAATAACTTAAAAAAGTTTTTTGCTTTCTTTTCTTTATTCGCTCTTACTTACACATCAATAGCAAGTACTTCAGTTGTTGCGGAAACTTTCGCTACTAAAGAGTGTGATCCAATTCAAGTTGTTATTCACGCTTCTTATGGTGGTGGAACAGACACGACTGCTAGAATGATGTCAATCAGATCTAGAAGAACTCTAAAAGCTGATATGCAAATCGTAGGTAAAAGAGGTGGATCAGGAGCAAAAGCTCAAAACTATACTTTAACACGACCAAAAGATGGTTGTACAATTATGGCTTTAACAGAGTCACATTTATACACAATGGCTAGAGGTAAATCTGACATGAAGATCGATGATCTTGTTGGAGTTGCTAGAGCTATGGAAGAACCAACTTTTATAGTTGTTAATGCAAAAAATAAAGAGTTAAGCACTATCAAGAAGTTTATCAAAAGATCAAAAGAAAAACCGATCATAACTGCGATAGCTTCTATTGGTGGTACTGAGCACATTGGAATGTATAACTATTCCACGGTTGCTGATGTTCCATTTAAAGCTGTTTCGTTTGGTTCTGGAGCTCAAAGTTTACAAGCTTTAGCATCTGGAAAAGTTGAAGCATCTTTGTTGAACCCGTCAGAAGCTGCAGCTTTAATTGAAGATAAAAAAATTAAAGCAATTCTTTTGTTACATGACAAAAAAATGGCAGACTATCCAAAAGTGCCAACTTCATATGAAATGGGTCACGAAGTTAAAGTTGTGACTACAAGAGGATATGCTGTACTTAAAGGAACGCCTCAAGATAGAATTGATGCGCTTTCTAAAGGTATGGTTAAAGCTATGAAGCATGACACTTTCGCAAATTATCTTAGAGGTGCGTCTCTAGACCCTGCAACTAGCCCAGCTGGTACAGAGGTTTGGGATAAGCAACTTAAAGAAAATTATGCAAAAGCTGCTGAGGCATTAAAAGGATTAGGTTTAACTAATTAATGTCAGACGAAAAAAAAACTTTCGACTTTGCGCCCAAAACATTGGGCGCAGGGTTTATTCATAAAAAAGACTTAGTACTTGCAATCATATTAGTCGCGTTTGGGGCATTTATGTATTACGAAGCTGGAAAATTTCCAGAAGCCCCAGCTATTTTAGGAGATACTTTAAATGCAGATGTATTTCCAAAAATGCTAATCACAATATTATTTATTCTTGTTGCAATCATACCCTTTGAATTCAAACTTACTCCAGCAAAGATAGCTAAAATAGATAAAGATAGAGGTGATAAAACTCCCCCAATTACTTGGATATCTATTTTATTGTTGCTTACTATAGTATCTTTTGCTGAATTTTTAGGAGCAGTGGTAACAATGTTTATCACTTGTTTATTGCTACCTTTAGTATGGGGAGAAAGAAACTATATAGCTGTAGCTATTTATTCAGTCGTATTCCCAGGTTTTGTTTATTTATTATTTAATAAGTTGTTAGGTTTATATTTCAACCCTGGAATATTAGAACTACTAAAATAAAGGACGTATTATGGAAGATGTAATTAGAGGATTTGTACTATTAATGGAGGTGCAAAACCTTCTATTAATTTTTGGTGGAGTTTTAGTTGGAGTATTAGTTGGTGCTTTGCCCGGTTTAAGTTCGCCAATGGCTATTGCTTTGTTGATGCCTTTTACGATTAGTCTGGATCCAGTTGCATCAATTTCGATGATGGCAGCCTTATATTGTGCTGGAACTTTTGGGGGGTCAATTACAGCCATACTTATTAATGCCCCAGGTGCACCCCCTGCTGTTGCTACTGCTTTAGACGGTTATCAAATGGCAAAAAATGGAGAACCTGGAAGAGCTTTGGGTCTTGCTGCAGTGTCTAGTGTTTTGGGTGGAATATTTGCTATTGTTATTTTTTTATTTGCAACACCTTTGCTTGCCGACATAGCTTTAAAATTTGGACCTGTAGAATATTTTGGTTTATCAGTTTTTGCTTTATCAATGTTAGCAGCCATGAGTGGAAAATCATCTATTAGAAATCTTGTTGCTGGGGCTTTAGGAGTTTTTGTCTCAACTATTGGAGTTCACCTTGCAACTGGTGTTGAACGATATGACTTTGGTGTTCAGGAATTAACAGAGGGTATTAAATTTGTACCTGTGTTAATTGGATTGTTTGCTATGTCAGAATTACTAGCACAATCTAAGACGTTAAATAATGCAGTAGAGAGAATGTCTGCAAAGGCATTAAGATTACCAACAATTGCAGAATTAAAAAGTTTAAAAGGAACCATATTAAGATCATCAGGTCTTGGAACTTTTATTGGAATTTTACCAGCAGAGGGTTCAACAGTCGCTGCTATGATGGGATATAATGAAGCTAAAAGGTTTTCAAAAACTCCAGAAAAATTTGGTACAGGATGTGCAGAAGGAATAGTTGGACCAGAGGCCGCAAACAATGCTGCAGCTGGCGGTGCAATGGTGCCGACACTTGCTCTTGGAATACCTGGAAGTGGAACAACAGCTTTAATTTTAGCAGCATTAGTCATGCATGGGTTTAGGCCAGGGCCTTATCTAATTACTGAAACTCCACATTTAGTTTATGCAATTTTTGGAGCAATGCTTTTTGCTAATTTTGCATTTCTTGGAATTGGTTTAGTTGGAGCTAGATTTTTCTCTTATGTAACCTTTATTCCGAAGAGATTTTTATGGCCTTCTGTATTTGTATTTTCTTTAATTGGTTCATATGCTTATAGTTCAGCAATATTTGACGTTTGGGTGATGTTGTTATCCGGTATTATAGGGTATTTTGCTTTGAGGAACGGTTTTTCACCAGCTCCATTTGTAATGGGTTTAATTCTTGGAAAAATGGTTGAAGAAACCTTTACTCAATCTATGGTTATTTATGAAAGTAACTTCATGAACTTTTTTGATAGTGGTGTATTCATTTTCTTTGTGATTTTAACTGTTATCAGTCTATCATCACCTTTCTGGCCACAGATACGCGCCAAATTTAAACCTAAAACAGTTGAATAAAAAGTTCACCAAAAATAAAGTTGTTGTTATAACAGGTGGTGCCAAGAAGATAGGCAGATCTACAGCTTTAAAACTTGCTGAACAAGGTTTTAATATTTTAATTCATACTGGTGGCAAGAGTATCAATGATGCTAAAGAAACTATTAAATTAATAAAAAAATTCGAAGTCAAAGCTGGTCATGTTCAAGGAGATCTTGCAAATATAAAAACTATTAAAAAAATTAAAATTGCAGCTGAACAATTAGGTGTTCCATCAATTTTAATAAATAATGCAGGGCTAAGAATTCATGATAATTTTGAAAAGATAAAATATAAAGATTGGAAGAAAGTCATGTCTGTAAATGTAGATGCTTCTTTTCTGTGTACTCAAGCTCTAATAGGACATATGACGAAACAAAAATGGGGAAGAATAATAAATATAGGTGGATTATCTGCTCACATAGGAGCAAAAGAAAGAGCTCACGTCGTCACTTCTAAAGCTGCTCTAGTTGGACTAACAAAAGCTATTAGCATGGAGTTTTTAGAAAGAGGAATTACTTGTAATTGTGTTGTTCCTGGTTTTATAGAAGATTTTAATTCCAAAGAAAAAAAACTTAAAGGTCATTGGTTACGTCATCCACAAACTCCTAATTTAGTATTAAAAAGATTTGGTAATCCTGAAGAAGTAGCAGAAGTAATTGTTAATCTTTGTAAAAAAGAAGCTGGTTACATTAATGGACAGACACTTCATGTAAACGGTGGTACTTATACCCCATGACAATTGCAGAAGAATTTTCTAGTTGGAGTAAAACCCTAAGTGTTAAAGATATTCCAGAAAAAACCCAATCAACTTTAAAGTTTTTACTAAAAGATATTTGTGGAATTATTTTATCTGCCAGAAATGAGAATTATGTAAAAAGTTTAGTTGAGACTTATAAGGGATCAGGAAACCTGGTATCCTTAGGTCATAGTGAAAGATTTGATTTATTTTCATCAGCTATAATAGCTGGTACGGCAGCACATGGTGAAGATTTTGATGACACTTTTGAGGGAAATCCCATGCATGTTGGGGCCACAATGATTCCAGCAATGCTTTCTGCAGCTCAAAAATTTAACTTGAATGGTGATCAAATTTTAAAAGGATTAACTATTGGTTCAGAGTTAATTTGTAGGTTAGCTTTAGTTGCGCCAACAGCGATGCATAAACAATCTTTTCATCCAACTGCTGTTTGTGGAACGTTTGGTGTTGCTGCAGGTTTATCATCAGTATTGGATTTAACAGAAAAGCAAATGGTTTCAGCTTTAGGTATAGCAGGTAGCTTTACCTCAGGCATTATTGAATATCTTGCAGAAGGGTCATGGACAAAAAGAGTTCATCCAGGTTGGTCAGCAAATTCTGGAATGAATGCGGCACTGATTGCAAAATCTGGTTTTTATGGGCCAAGGACTGTATTTGAGGGTGAGCATGGTTTCTTTGAAGCATTTGCTTTAAAAGAAATTGAAAGAGATTATTCTCATTTAACTGATGGATTAGGTAATAGGTGGGAAAATCAAAATCTAGCTTTTAAACCCTTTGCCTGCGGAACAATGGCACAACCTTTTGTTGATTGTGCAATTAAGATTAGAAAAAAAATCAAAAATTTAAATAATATTTCATCTATTACTGCAAAAGTTGGGGAAGGTACTGTCCACAGATTATGGGAACCCTTGAAAGAGAAAAAGAATCCATCAACACCATATTCAGCTAAATTTTCTGTACCCTATTGTGTTGCAGTAGGATTTATTAGGGGAGATGCAGGTTTAAACGAATTCAATGAAAAAAGTATTAATGATAAAGAAATTTTAAATTTAGCTAGTAAAGTCAATTATGAAATAGATCCAAATAATGAATATCCAAAAAATTATACTGGAACATTAATTTGTAAAACTTCAGAAAATGAATTTACTGAGCATCAACCTTGCTTTAGAGGAGGCATTAAGGAGCCATTAACTAAAGATGATATTGATAAAAAGTACAATGCTAATTTAAATTATTCTAAAATTTCAGAAGAAAATAAAAAAAATTTAAATAATTTCATTGAAACCCTATTTACTAAACCAGATTTTTCTAAAATAAATTTTTAATCTCTAATGGAAACTGATTTCGACATAGGTGCGTTATTTGCAAGTCTTGGAGTAATTGAGCTTACAATATTAATATTAACTGCTTTTTTTGCATCTGTTGTTTCAGGAATATCTGGATATGGAGGAGGTATGACCCTTGGTTTATTAGTGTCACCTTTTATACCTATAAAATTGTTAGTGCCTCTAATGTCAGTGTTTGTTTTATTTTCAAATGTTTCAAGGATGTATTATTACCGGAAAAATATATTTTGGAAAAAAGGTATCTATTTTGCAATAATTTCTACTCCATTCTTAATTGTTGGCACAAATTTCTATGCTTCAGTTTCTGAGAAAACATTATATTTCTGTTTGGGATTTGGGTTGGCATTTATTGTAATTCTGAGAAGAGTATTTAAAAAAATTAATCTTACTATCGGTTGGGTAGGTCTAGGAGTAATGGCTGTATTTTATGGAACAATAAGCGGTGTAATACTTGGGCCTGGTTCTGTTTTGTTAACAGCACTAGCTGCAAATGGATTGGTTGGTCCTCAAATTATAGGTACAGACTCATTCATAACACTAATTAATGTCATTATTCGTCTTATTTCATACTGGAATTTAGGATTACTAAACTTTGATGCACTATACGTAGGTTCAATGATAGGTATAGTTGCTATATTTGGATCTTATACTGCAAAGAAAATTGCAGATAAGCTAGGAGTTAAAATGCACACGATAATTATTGAAATATGTGTAGTTATAGGTGGTAGTGCAATGATTTATAAGGCGTTTACGTTTTAAAAATTTCGATAAACTTTATAAATAATATTTTCAGGATTTTTTAGGTTAAAATTATTAGCTGAAATCCAAGGGTATCGGCATCCCCATCTATTAATGGTGGGTATTAGCGAGTGTTCCCAATTCAAATATCCTCTTGAATGATTTTTATTTCCAAGGTGTCTTTTAGGAAAGAAATATGTGGGATCAATTTTTATTGGTTGGTATCTTCTATTCACTGATCTAGGTTTTTTAACCTGCCAAATTGCATTATAACCCATACGTCTTAACCAAATTACTGAAAATAATGAAGAAGAAGGTACAAAGGAGTAAACAAATATTTTCGATAAAGTGGATGCAATAAATTTATCTGTATTTTGTATCAAAGTAGTTGCGTTTAAATTCCTCCATCCCTTAATATTTTGAAAATTCTTTATTTCGGAATTTATTTGAAAGAAATAATTGTCTGGATCATGAACACTTTTGAACGATGCAGGTATTTTAAATTTTTTCGAAATTTCTTTAGATAAATTTAAGTCTTTAACTAAATTAATTTTTGTCTTATTTAGCTTAGATTTATTGTTATAAACTCTTTTATATCCTGATAATACCCAGTTTTGAGTACCCCCATTTAGAACAAATTTCTTATTTTTAAAATTAAAATCTTTTAATGTTTGATAAGCTATAATACTTCGTGTTCTACCAGCACAATGAACTATATAGGTTTTTTTTGTATTCAAATTATTATTTAAAAAAATTGGTAATTCCCCGCCAGAACAATGATGAGAGAAAGGAAGAGTAAATTTTTCAAATTCAGATTTAGGACGTGTATCGATTTGAAAAAAATTATTTTTTTTATGAATTTTTTTTAATTCATCTGGAAAAATATTTTTAATATTCGATGACTTCTCTACCCATTCGCCAAAAGCTTTGGAAAAAGTATATTCCCCTTTCCAAAATGGCAATCTATTTTTAATCCATTCGTTATAGTCTCCTCTAATAGTAAAATAATTTTTAAAACTAAATTTGTTTAATACTTTAAATATTTTTTTTTTATTAGTTTCATTTTCAACTCCAATGAACAAAATTGTAGTTTTAGTGTTGGGAACTAAATCAAGAAGATGATGATTAAGTTTTGCAACTTCACAATTGATCGAACCAAATGCAAAACCTTGAACATATTTTTGTCTTTTTCTAATATCTATAAAAGCAATATTTTTATTTTTAGATCTCAGAATTTTAACTGCTTCAATAATACTTATTTCATTCATTAGATGTATAATAAAAAAGATTTGTTAAATTAAATATAGTTATTTATATTTTTTATAACCTTGTGCTATAATTTGATAAAAAAATATGGAAATAAATATAAATTGTGATTTAGGGGAAAAATCAGTCCACCATTCAAATAAAAATGACCCTGATTTGCTTGCAATTGTTAATTCAGCCAGTGTTGCATGTGGTTATCATGCTGGTGATGACCAAACTATGAGTGAAGTTGTACAAATATCCAAAAAACATGGAGTTAGTATTGGAGCTCACCCTTCATTTAAAGATTTAGAAAATTTTGGAAGAAAAAGAATGAATTTATCTGAAAGTGAAATTAAAAAATTAATTATTGAACAATATGAAGTTTTACAGAAAATTGCTGCAGGTCATGGTGAAAAAGTAACACATATTAAGCCTCATGGTGCACTAAACAATATGGCCTGTGAAGATTTAGAACTATCAAAAATACTTGCAAAAACAATTTACGACATCGATAAAGATTTAATTTACTTAGTATTGACAGGTTCAAAAATGGAAATTGCAGCAAAAGAGATCGATATGAAAATAGCTTGCGAGATTTTTGCTGATAGAACTTATGATGATGAAGGTAACCTAGTTTCAAGAAAATTATCTCATGCATTAATTACTGATCCATCTGAGGCAAAAAAACACGTTTTGAGTATGGTGCAAAATCAGTCAATCAATTGTCACAGCGGTAAACAAATTCCTTGTGAAATAGACTCTATCTGTGTACATGGTGATAACAATAGTTCTCTTGCAACTGCAATTGCAATTAAAGAATTGTTGATAGAAAATAAATATGAACTTAAACCATTAACAAAAATGAAAAAGTTTAACTAATGATTAAAAATTATATTATTATTCTATTTTTCTTATTATTCACAACAAATTCATTTTCTGCTGGATCTAGCTCCAGTGATGATAGTTCTAAAGTAAAATCTAATTATGATAAAGCAGTTGTTCTAATTAAGTCTGCCAAAAAATTAGAGAAAAATGGAAAAACAGAGAAAGCTAATAAAAAATACGAGAAAGCTCAAAAACTATTAATTAAATCTAATAAAAAAACACCTGGTAAGGCAGATACACTAAATTACTTAGGTTTCACCACTAGAAAACTTGGTGACTATGAAAATGGTGAAAAATATTATCTAATGGGTTTAAAAATTAACCCTAATCACACAGGTATAAACGAATATTTAGGTGAGCTTTACATAGCCACAAACAGGATGGACTTAGCAAGAGAAAGATTGAAAGTCCTAGAAAACTGTAATTGTGAAGAGTATGCTGAGCTAAAAGATATTATAGAAGGCGTTAAAGAGTCTAAATATTAATCTGCACTTTATTTAAATAAAATATTCACACAGCTCACATTGATATTTCATAAAATTAGACTAATATATTTTTATCTTGATTGAACAATCCATAATCTTATTACAAATAATCTTTATAGATATAATTCTAGCTGCAGATAATGCTATTATAATTGGTTTAATAGCAGCTAATTTTGTACCTAAAAATAGAAAAAAAATTATTTTATGGGGTGTAGCTGGTGCTTTAGTTTTTAAAGTTATTTTTGCAGTCTTTGCTACCTACTTATTTAAGTTTTATTTTATTAAAATTCTTGGAGGTCTTTTATTGATATGGATTGTTAATGATCTGAGAAAAGATTTAGTTGAAATTAAAAAAGAAAAAAAATCGCCTACCAAGAAATCAAAAGAACCTTCTTTTATCAAAAGTGTTTACAAGGTTTTATTTGCAGATATCACAATTAGTTTTGATAACGTCATTGGTGTGGTTGGTGCTGCAAAAGGATATTTTGGTTTTATGATTTTTGGATTAGTCTTATCAGTTGTTTTAACGGGTGCACTAGCAACTTATATGGCTAAGTACATTCAACAACATATCTGGATTGCTTATGTTGGTTTAGTATTTATCTTAATTGTTGGTCTTCAATTGATTATTGGTGGACTGGTAGATTTAGAAATTCTAAATATTAATGAAGAATTTAAAAAATACTTTTAATTAATAAGAGTGTTTTTTTAAAGGAAATTTCTTACTTCTCACTTCTCTCGCATAAGTTGATACAGCTTTGGCAATCTCTTTTCTAATGTTCGTGTATTTCTTTATAAATCTAACATTAATTGGATTTAAACCAATTAAGTCATCAAAAACTAAAATTTGCCCATCACAATTATTTGAAGCTCCAATACCAATGGTTGGGATTTTGATTTGTTTTGTAATAGCTTTCACAATCGAGCCTATGATAAATGCAGGAAAACACCACACTAAAGTAAAACAAGATGGATGGACTGTCGAAACCCTCGATGGAAGATTATCCGCCCAATGGGAGCATACGCTCGCAATAACCAGCAATGGAGTTGAGGTTTTAACTGCTCGCAGCGAAGAGGCTTTCTGATGCTCAAGATGACTAGAGGTCCAGCTAAATGTGATATATTTGACGAACAAAAGTTTGTAAAAGAATTAAGTCGTGGAAATAGTATACAAGCATACAAAAATGCTATTCTGGAGGCTGAAATAAGCCTTGCAGAAAAATTCAAAAATGAAGAAAAAATAGCGGGTCTATTAAAAGCAAAGACCTCTTTCATCGATATCATTCTCAAATATGCCTGGGGTCAGTTCGAATGGGATAAAAAAATATCTCTCTTAGCTGTTGGAGGATATGGAAGAGGAGAATTATCCCCTCACTCAGATTTAGATATATTATTTCTCTTACCAAACAAATTAAGAAAAAATGATACAAAAAAAATTGAAAATGTAGTTGAGTTAATTTTATATATATTATGGGATTTGGGATATACAGTTGGTCATTCAACTAGAACTATAGACGATTGTATTGAAAAAAGCAGGTCAGATTTAACAATCTCCACCAGTCTTTTAGAAAAACGTTTCGTAGCAGGGAATAATGATATTTATGACTTACTAAATAATAAATTCAAAACATTCATTGATAATACTAAAACTTTAGACTTTGTAGAATCAAAATTAAAAGAATCTGAAACGCGACACAAAAGATTTGGAGAATCAAGGTATGTTGTTGAACCTAATGTTAAAGATGGTAAGGGAGGATTAAGAGATCTCCATACACTTATCTGGATATTAAAATTTGCTTATAAAGTCGATACTATTTCAAAATTAATTAATGTAGGTGCTTTAACAAAAGAAGAAGCAGTTCCATTTGCTGAAGCTCAGAGATTTTTATTATCTGTAAGATGTCATTTACATTATAGAGCAAATAGAGAAGATGATCGACTTGCAATGGACGCCCAGCTTGAAATCGCGAAGAGTATGAACTTCAAGAATACAATTACTCATAAAGATGTAGAAAGGTTCATGAAAAGATATTTTCTTGCGACAAAAACAGTAGGTAATTTAACAAGAATATTTTGTGCTGCTATAGAGACAGAATTTAATAAACCTTTAAGGATGAGTTTCTTAAGCTTTAAAAAAAGAAAGAACATAACTCCTTTTAGATTAGAAGTAGGTCGTTTATTTTCTTATGAAAGAGAAATACTGACAGAAAATCCTATCAATATAATAAAACTTTTTTATATTTCTCATATTAATAATATAGACATTCACCCTAAAACTTTAAGACAAATAACAAGTTTGAGAAAATCAATAAATTTAAAGGTGAGACAAAATGTAGAAGCTAACAAAATGTTTTTGAATATTTTAACAAGTGATAAGGACCCAACAAGAACTCTTAGATTAATGAATGAGGCGAATATTTTAGGACAGTTCATACCTGAATTTCAAAAAATTGTAGGGTTGATGCAATTTGATATGTATCATTCGTATACCGTTGATGAACATACAATTTTTACAATTTCTAATCTTCATTATTTAAGAAGTGGCAAATTTAGTGATTTTGCACCTTTAACAAGCAGTGCAATTTTAGAAATTAAATCTTACAAATCATTATTTGTAGCGATGTTGTTACATGATATTGCTAAAGGAAAAAAGGGTGATCACTCTGAAAATGGATCATTAATTGCTTCTAAAATATGCCCCAGGTTAGGGCTAAATAAAGAAGAAACTAAAATGGTTGAATGGTTAGTATTACATCATCTATTAATGAGTAAAACTGCGTTTAGATATGAATTAGGTGACCCAAAAGTAATTAAGAATTTTGCAAAACAAGTAAGATCTATTGATAAGTTAAAATCACTTTTAGCTCTGACAGTTGCTGATATCAGAGGGGTTGGCCCAGATGTTTGGAATGATTGGAAAGGTGCTTTGATAAAAGAACTTTATATCAAAACCTACGATTTACTTAAACCCCCTCAAGAAATTTCCAAAATAACAGAACCTCTTAAATCATCTAAAGAACTCTTAATAAGGTATTTAAATAACAAAGGTCTGAATGATTTAGATATTAAAACATATTGTAGTAAATTTTATAATAACTATTGGGGGACATTTAATTTACCATCAGTTGTTAATCATTATGAAATATTTACTTCAATGAAAAATTATTCAAAAAAGCTTGAGATATACTTATCTAATGACAGTAAATTAAAAGCGACTGAACTTTTAGTTATTACTCCAGATCATCATGGTTTATTTTCACAAATATCTGGTTTGGTTGCTTCATCTGGATATGATATTGTCAGCGCTAAAATTATTACAAGGTCAGATGGATACGCCTTAGATACTTTTTTCTTACAAAATAAGGAAAGAAAGCCAATCTCTGATATAAATCTAAGAAAAAAATTAATAGAAACTATTACCAAAGGTTTAGAAGGAAATTTTAATATAGAAAAAGCTTTAAATATAAAATGGAAAGAAATTCCAGCACGTTTTAGAGCTGTAAAGGCACCAATTAGGGTCATTGTTGATAATAAAACAAGTGATCAGTATACTATATTGGATATAAAATGTAAAAATGCGCCTGGAGTTCTTTATAAAATCACAAAGATAATAACAAGTTTAGGTCTTCAAATAAATACAGCAAATGTTTCTACTTATGGTGACAGGGTTGTTGATATATTTTATTTAAAGAATGCATTTGGTTCAAAGGTAGATGATAATACAACTATTGAAAAAGTTAAGAATTCCATTTTAGAGGAATTAAAAGAAATAGATTATGTAAACCACGATATAAAATAATGAGATTTTGAATGAAAGATAAAACATCTTTTTTTATTAGAGGTTTTACACAATCTGCTACACTTACATTCCTTAGCCGTATATCTGGTTTTATGAGAGATATATTCATTGCAGCATTTCTAGGTGCGGGTGTTTTTTCAGATATTTTTTTAATTGCATTTAAGTTACCAAATTTATTTAGAAGA
>ERZ802822.384-NODE-384-length-31658-cov-15.326747_pt1 | contig 31658 bp, 30 predicted proteins | sample MGYA00345649_ERZ802822 | MGnify/ENA primary metagenome ERZ802822 (study PRJEB30503, sample SAMEA104212359) | marine metagenome | biome: Westerlies Biome; feature: [SRF] surface water layer (ENVO:00010504) within the epipelagic zone...; material: water...
TTGCCGTAGGCACCGACGAGTCCGGCCACCTGTCCGGTGACGCGACGTTTGACAAGGGGGACCAGAGCAAATGTTGCGCCCTCGCCGGACTGCACGAAGAAGGACGCCAGCATCGTGATCGCCACGGCAACGACGATTCCGGTGGTGCCGGAGAAGGTACCGGGTTTGATCATGCTCATCACCAAGTAGCCCACCCCCAGCCCAGCGGTGAGGAAGCCCATCGTGTTTTTCCGGCTGCCAACTTTGTCGGAGATCAGACCTCCGGCAGGACGGGCGACCAAGTTCACGAAGGCGAAACAGGACGCCAGGATGCCGGCGGTGGCTTTTGGGAGATCGAAGGTGGTTTCAAAGAATGTGGGAAGCATTGAAACCACCGCCAGCTCGGAGCCGAAGTTCACGATGTACGTGAGCTCCAGAATCGCAACCTGGCGGAATTCGTAGCGGTCTTCTTTGGGATAAACCTTGGTGCCAAGGATGAGCTCTCTGTTGGTCCGGACGATGCCCCAAGTTTGGAAAGCAAACCAAACCGCCACGGCTCCAATGGCCAGTGGATATGTGCCTGCGTTGAGGAATCCCACTTTTTGAAGACGCCAGCAAAGCACGCACAGAATTGCTGCGAAGGGCACATTCATTCCCAGCAAACCCCAGAAATCGCGCATGGACGTGACTTCTAACCCTGCCGTTTTTGAGGGACGTTGGTACGTCTTGCCTGGAGGCGTATCGGTGACGTTGAAGAAGTAGAAAACACCGTAAATAGCGGAGATGATTCCGGTGAGAGCAATAGCTCCACGCCAGTTCAAAACAGCACCGGTAGGAAGTTCAAATCCACCCGAGAAGGAGAGGAATCCCGCGAGGGCCACCATGGTGAGGGCTGAGAATGCGGATCCGAAGTTGCCCCAGCCGCCGTAAATGCCTTCGGCTAAACCGATCTCTTTGGGTGGGAACCATTCAGCCACCATGCGAATTCCGATCACAAATCCGGCGCCCACGATGGAGAGCAGAAGACGGGAAATCACGAGCTGGTTGAAATCCTGGGCGGACGCAAACATCAGGCAAGGGATGGCCGAAAAAACCAAGATCCCTGAGTAAGTGATTCGAGGCCCATACTTATCGAGCAGCATGCCAATGAGCACGCGGGCCGGGATGGTGAGAGCCACGTTGCAAATGGCCACAGTTCGGATCTGACCAAGCGTGAGCCCGAGATCCGCTCTAACAGTGGTGGCCAGAGGTGCCAGGTTGAACCAGACCACGAAGGACAGGAAAAAGGCGAACCAGGTGAGGTGGAGAGTTCGATACCTACCTTGGAACGACCAAAGGTCGCGAAGCATTGAGTCAGTGGGTTATTAAGCCACGGGCTTCAAAAAAAGGTGCCCGAGGGTGACGAAACGGTCTAAAAACATCCGCTTATGCAGCTAGTTAACCAAGCATGGATGATATTTTTAGTTTGAATGGCTACCAATAAATATATTTTAGTATCCTGTGCTACATATCTTTTGCTAATGAGATTGATTTGGCGACCTTACTCAATTTAGATTTGGTAGTTGTTGCGACAATTTGGGGCGCTGCCCTGGCCTGATATTTCTATTTGGAGGATGAATTGTTTGGTTAGATCGCTTTCTGTTTGTCTACTTAGCGGTGGCGAGAGTCGACGGATGGGTTGCGATAAAGCATTGCTACCCCATCAGGAGGGTGGCGTTTGGCTTACGGCGATGATTGATCAGTTGATGCCATTGGATTTGCCCGTTGTCGTAGTCAGTCGTCATCAGGTTCATGCTGATGTTTTGGCGCATCGATCCGGGCTGACATTTGTGTTGGAGCCACCTCCCTGGAATGGACCATTGCAGGCTCTCAACTGTGTTCTCTCATCGGAAACAGGTGGTGCTTGGCTTGTGTTGCCGGTGGATATGCCGCGGCTGACGACCGTCGTCTTTCGCCAATTGATTGAGGCTTGGCGACGACACCCCAACAAGATCGCTGTAGCCCATGACGGTGAGCGGCTTCAACCGCTTTTGGCCATCATTCCTTCCGGAGCTCCTTTTCAAACATGCTTGTCAGAGCAGCTGTCCCGTGGTTGCTACCGCTGGTTGGACTGGTTGGACCGGGTGCCCTATGAATCAGTGGCGCTGCCTTCCGATTGTTTACTCAATGCCAATAAGCCGAGGGATCTGTCGGCGTTGCCGGAATGACGGATACGTCATCGGTAGTTGATTTGCATGGGCGCCCTTTAGGTGTCTTGCGTTTGTCGCTGACGGCCCGCTGCAATCTGGCGTGTCCCTATTGCTGCCCTGATTCTCGTGATCCAGAGGGAATGCTGGAATTACAGGATCAGTTGCGTTTAATTCGTGTCGCTTGTTCCTTGGGAGTTCATACCGTCAGGCTGACGGGCGGGGAGCCATTGCTCAGTGATCGGCTTGAACCGTTGCTGAGTTCTATTGCTTTGGACCGACCTGCTGGTTTGAAGGAATTAGCTCTCACGACGAATGGAGTGCTGCTGTCGCCTGAGCGGGCTTTGCGGCTCAAACGTGCTGGGTTGGACCGTATAACGATCAGCCTGGATGGTGCCGATGCAGCCAGTATTGCTCGTATGGCTGGTCTGCATGGTGGGGCTAAAGCTGGCCAATCCTTGTTGGATCAGGTGTTGTCGGCACTTGAGGCCGCTCGCTCGGCTGGCTTTGATCCTTCTCAAGGTGCTTTGAAGCTCAATGCGGTGATTCAGAAAGGTCGGAATGATGATCAGCTGATTGCGTTGGCGCGGTTGGCGCGAGATCGAGGCGTGGAGCTGCGGTTGATCGAATACATGGATGTGGGGAGCCGCAACGGTTGGTCGCTTGCTCAGGTCATGCCTGCCCTTGAGATGGTGCAACGCGTGGCTTCGCATTGGCCCTTGGACCCTGTTGGCCGTTCATCAAGCTCCACGACATCACGTTGGCGGTACCGCGATGGCGCTGGTCATCTTGGTGTGATTGCTTCGATTAGTGCACCGTTTTGTGGAGATTGCAATCGGATACGGGTTACGGCAGATGGTCAAGTATTTACGTGTTTGTTTGCATCACAGGGAGTTGATCTTCGGCCTTATTTGAGGGCTGGCCAACCAGAGACTCAACTCCGCGAACGCTTGTCTGACTTGTGGACGCGACGTTCTGATCGTTTCAGTGAAGAGCGGCATCTGCGAGGTGATGTGGATAAGCCTCATGCTGAGATGGCTTATCTGGGCGGATGATTGGCTCAAAATAAGAATATTTTAAAATTATAGAGTTTAAGTAATAGGGTAAAGCTTCAAAATAGAACAAGATTAATTTGAGCGAATTAATCGTTGTTCTGATAATATTTTGTTGTTAGAAGGAATTATTTTTAATTTTAGAAATTTTCTTGTGGGTGCTCTTAACGAGCATGAAAGTGCTTCCTGCAGTCGTCGAGAGTAATGACGCACTCAACGCCTTGGTCTGGATTGACCACGCGGTAGGTCTGACCAGTGGCCATGCATTTCGTTCGGGCATCAACGAATGCTTTGAATTCCGTTTTGCGTTGGATTTCGGGCTGCCAGTGAGTGCCTGACATTCTCTCGATTGTGAACATGGTGAGACCTAACCCACGCACCATGGCTCTGATGACGACCTACTGCCCTAAAACTTCGGAAAAAACTCGGGATCACTCCAAGATCAATGGAGAGGATGTGAGTGTGCACATCTCTTGGTGCTTAGACATGGAGGGCTTCTGCCTGCTCAAGCTCTCATGAACCTTGGCAGGCAGTGGGTTGATGCTCAGCAACAACGCATGTATTGCAGGCCGCGGTACGTCAGGACAACCGACTGCTCAACTTTTGCTGCCTGTTGGTGTGTTCTGTAGATGTGACGTCGATACGTAAGTTGAACATTTGTGGGTTGTTTAGTCGCCTGAGGCTGTTGGTACTGATGGCCTCTGTAAAGAAGGGAAGTCATGGTGGTTGTTCGAGCAAGCTCCCAGGTCCCCGTTCCATGGCCTGAGGTGTAATGCGCTTCGCGCCGAGGCGAAGTGAACGTTCTGTAGCTGTTGCTACAGCAAAATCTTCTCTAACTAACAAGAGAAGGGGAGTTCGTCTTGATACATCTTTAGGATTTCTTATGAAACTGGCTTCCGCTCTCGTGCATGCTTAGCAGTTTTCGCCAGGTTCCTCTTGGCTGATCGTCCTGCCCGAAAAAGGATGGCTGTTGGGGTGTGAAAGTTGTTTTTGCTTTGGGCTGGATTGGAGTGTATTTCTTAAAGCGTGGCTGTTGTCACTAAAAGGCTTCATTGACTCGGTAAAAATGATGAGTAATCAGTTAGGAAGCCCCATTAGTACATGTTTGAGTTGATTCCGTACGAACGTTTTCGGGATACGCCAGCGGTGCGGTTTTTTGATGTCACGATAGGGTCATCAAATGCTCGTGATCTTGTCATCCACAGTGGTCCTGCAATCAGTCCTCCAAATGATCTGAAAACGGAAGACTGGCAATTTTATTTGCATCCCCATCAAGAAGATAATCTGCTTGCTGCAAGTGGAGGACGTACATTTTATCTCGTTAATCTCTCCTGGAATCAGCCTTTTCATATTGTTCGTCTTGCAGCTGGAGGCGATATTCTTCGCATTCCTCCTGGAACATTTCATCGATCTATTTCTGATCTAGATGGATCTGTCGTGCTCAATCAAGCGGTTCGTGACCAGGGAGCATCGTTGGACCGTGAATTTCGTGTTTACAACAGTGGACGTATCCCTGCCTTGAAGCTTGCGACGTCCCTGGGTGCTAGCCGACCAGTGCTGCATGGTGTTGAGCCGCTTCTTCAAGCTGCCTGAATCAGGGTCGTTTTTTTCTCAGGTTGAATGGTGCTGTCGTCAACGGTGGCTTGGATCGTCCAACTCAGTTGGCTTTGCGTTGAGGCCAGTCCACTGAAGCTGCCAGTAATTGCTGCCGTGAGGTCTGGACGTGATGAGCTTGCCAGCACGATGTAGCGATCGGTTGTTTCACCTCCGGCGCTCGGATCAAATCCACGCCATCCAGCTCCTGGCAGATAAATCTCTGCCCAGGCATGCAGGTCGTAGGACTCGGGTGCCGGATTCTCCAAGTGGTACCCGCTTACAAATCGTGCTGGTAGCCCAATGCTTCTGCAGCATTCGACCATCAGCATGGCGAGATCTCGGCAGGAGCCAACCCGCTCTCTCAGTGTTCGTCCTGCTGGCCAGGCGGCTCCTTGATGGCGTTGGGTGTATTTCACCCTGTCTTGGATCATTGCAATCAGCTGGTCTAGGAAAGGCAGCGTTTGTTGGTTGGTGCCCATCAAGGCGTCCTGCGCTAACGCAACTGCTGAGGGATCGTGTTGCCCGTTTGGCAGCCAGCCCTCCAGGGCACCTTGAAGATCTGGATTTAGACGACCCCGTGGGTAGGGGAGCAGTGGTTCGAGACCACTTAGACAATGCAGTAGGGGTGCTGCAGTTGTGGTTTCAACGCGACTGCAAGCTTCAAAGCGGAGTTCATCGGTGGTGTTTTGAAAGCGCACGCGTTGAATGGCATCGCCGCTGGCTGCCACGAGTTCATGGCTGTGGCAGGGCTTGGGCGAAATGTTGAGTTGGTAATCCAGCAGGCGCTGATGACCATGACCCCGCGGCCGCATGCAGAGCCTGTGTTCGCTCAGGCTGACTGGAGCGTCGTAGTGATAGGTGATGCAGTGGGTTAGCTCAGCGCGCATGACGGATCAGAGGGAATGGAGCCAAGGTCGGTGGTGGTGAAATATCGGGCGTAAATCAGTTGATGCAGTTGATTGAGATCCTCCTGTAATTCGTCAATGGCTTCATGTAAACCTCGTGTAATCAGTGCATCAATCCGCACATAGCTCCACTTGGCGAGCAATTGCCCGCGTAGGCATTCGAGATCATCGGGAGGGCCCAGTTGTGGTTGCCGTTGGATGAGCTGCAATGTGTCGTTGATTTGTTGCAAACAGAAGCGCACTGATCTTGGAAAGATTGGATCCAGTAAAAGGAACCTGGCCACGGAAGTTGGAGTGATCGCCTGTTGAACACTTTGCCGATACATCTGATAAGCCCCAGCTGTACGAAGTAGAGATATCCACTGAAGTTCATCAAGAACGCCACCAATCTCTTTTGGGGTTGGTAGAAGAAGAAAATACTTCACATCTAGTATCCTGGATGTTTTGTCGGCGCGTTCGATCAAGCGGCCTAGTTGACTGAATAGCCAGGCCTGATCACGGCTCAGGGTGACATCCGTAATGCCGTAAAACAGCTGACAACCTCTTCTGATGCTGCGCAGTTGTTCTTGATCTGGCTCCTGCCAGATTGATTCACCATCTTGAACATTCCAGTAGAGATCGTTCAGTTGTTCCCACATTTCTGTGGTGATCACATCACGGATTTGGCGTGCATTTTCCCTGGCAGTGGCAATGCAGCTGAGGATGCTGTTGGGGTTGTCGCGATCAAGCAACAAAAATCCCACGACGTCTCGCGGAGATCGCAGTGGGTAGCCCTGATCAAAGCTCTGCCGGTCTCCAATGGCATCAATCAGTGGGAGCCATGGTTCGGCGCTGCCGGGCGGGCAATCCAAAGCCATGGCTTCACTCACTTCCAGGAAACGAGCAATGTTCTCTGCGCGTTCCACATACCGATTAATCCAGTACAAAGAGTCGGCAACCCGGCTCAGCACGGCATCGCCTCCTGAACGGTTTGTTCACCTTGGATATCACCGACAATCGGGCTGTCACTGACAACGGGGCTGTCACTGACAACCCAAGTGTCTTTGCAACCACCACCTTGCGATGAGTTCACCACAAGAGATCCACGTTTCAGGGCGACGCGGGTGAGTCCACCCGGACTGACCCAGTTCGATGCCCCGCGTAAAACATAGGGCCTTAAATCCACATGACAGGGAAACAGTTCTCCATTGCTAAGTGAGGGAACAGTTGAGAGTTGCAGTGTGGGTTGGGCGATGTAATTCCTTGGGTTGGCTCTGATTTTTGAGTCGAACTCTGCTATTTCACTTCGGCTTGATTGTGGTCCGATCAACATCCCATAACCCCCTGCTTCAGCCACAGACTTCACGACAAGTTTTTCGAGATTTTCTAAAACGTACTGGCGATCATCTTGGTGGGAGCAGAGATAAGTTGGAACGTTCTCGATGATTGGCTCTTCATTGAGGTAATAACGGATCATTTTTGGTACATAGGCGTAGATCAATTTGTCGTCGGCGACCCCAGTGCCTGGGGCATTGGCGATGGCGATGCGGCCGTTTTGTAAAACATCCATCAGGCCAGGCACGCCAAGCGCTGAATCACGTCGGAAGACCTTTGGATCGAGAAAATCGTCATCGATTCTTCTGTAGATCACGTCCACCGGTTCACGTCCAGTGGTGCTGCGCATCCAAACGCGGCCGTCTTCGCAGATCAGGTCACGCCCTTCCACCAGAGCAATGCCCATTTGTTGAGCGAGGTAGCTGTGTTCGAAGTAAGCACTGTTGAAAACGCCTGGTGTGAGCAGCACAACGCGTGGTGTGTCTGCCCAGGGAGCTAAGTCCTGCAGTGTCTGCAACAACTTGGAGGGATAGTCGTCGATGGGTTGAACGGTTCGACCAGCAAAGAGGCTGGGAAACAACCGCTTCATCACCCGGCGGTTCTCGAGGAAATAGGCCACACCGGATGGACAGCGCAGGTTGTCTTCCAGCACGCGCCATGTGCCTTCTTCGTCGCGGATTAGATCTAGTCCTGAGATGTGGCACCAGCGATTCAACGGGAGCTGGATGTCTTGCATCTGGGGTCTCCAGCCCTGAGAACTTTCCACGTCTTCCCGTGGAATCACGCCATCCTTGAGGATTTTCTGTGGTCCATACACGTCGGCTAAAAATCGATCGATGGCTTCCAATCGCTGGACGAGACCACGTTCGAGCTTGGCCCAGTCGTGAAGGTGAATGAGCCGTGGCAGGGGATCGAAGGGAAGGATCCTTTCCCCCCCATGCAATCCGGTGCCGTTGAGTTGGAAGGTGGCCCCGAGTCTTCGCAAGAGGTTTCCGGCGGAAGCGTGATTGCGGTTGAGTTCCGTTAGCCCGATCTGCCCAAGCGAAGACAGAAGTGGTTCCAAGTCTGCTCTGGGCGCAGATTGTTCCCGACAAAAATATTCGTCGTAACCAAGGGTTGGTCGATACTCATTGAACATTGGCTTACCAACCGACCCCACATCAATATCGGTATGTCGCTTGATCTACGTGTTGATTGTTACCGATCACTTGATCGGGCAGCCAACTGGTTTGAGTAACGGTTTTTTTGGTTTCGGTTAATACCCTTGCTGGATTATTGATTGACCCATCAGCGATGAATCTCTTTTTGTCTAGGGGTATCTTGCCAAAAGCGTGCTGAGCCGTTTTGGATGACATTCTTTGGTCACGATTGATCTTTGCCCTCGGTGGTGTGGTGACTGCTGCCACCATCGCCTTGGTGCTTCAAGGTCATTTCAGTTGGCTTGGACGGGAGCCTTTCGATGAAGGCTGAACCGTTTTTGGCTCCAGGGCTGGCCTGGGCCTTGGTTGTTCTTTTTTCAGTGCTTTGGATTGCACTGGGTGTGGCTTGGGGGAGGAGAGGTAAAGGTGATGCAGACGAATACATGCTGGCTGGTCGGAATATCGGTTTGGCCTTAAGTACCGCCACATTGATGGCATCTTGGGTGACTGGAAATACAACGCTTCTTGCGCCTGAATTTGGTTATAAAACTGGCCTTTGGGGGATGTTTAGTTATGCATTGGCAGGTCTTGGATTGATTCTGTTTGCACCATTAGCGCTTCGGATTAAGCAGTTAATGCCCCATGGACGCACCAGTGGTGATTTCATCCGTTTGCGTTATGGGCGTTTGGCTTGGTGGGTGTTCATGGTGATTACTGCCATTTATACGCTTGGATTCCTGATGACCCAAGCAATGGGAGCAGGCATTCTCCTTCAATCACTTTCAGGATTCGATTATCACGTTGGGATGATTGTGGTGATTGGTGTCGCAATGCTGTACACGCTGTATGGAGGAATGCGTGCAGTGATTGGCACTGACTTTATTCAGTCAGTGTTGATCATGGTGTTATTAGCTGTTGTGGCCGTGCTGGCTTTTCGTCAATTCCCTGCACCTGCTGTTCATGCTCGTTTGATCAATGCTCATGCTGATCATCTGAATCTTTTGCTCCCCGCTGGGCTGCTGATTGCATGGAATTCAGCTTTATTTTCAATGGGTGAGGTATTTCACAACAACATCTGGTGGTCACGCGTGTTTGCGAGCCGCCGTTCAGTTGTGATGACCTCGTTTGTGCTCGGTGGCTTGGCATGGATGAGTGTTCCGATTGTGACGGGCTCGATCGGATTGGTGGCCTTGGCTCGAGGCCTTGAATTTCCTCAAGTGAACATGGTGTTTCCCGTGATGGCTGCTGATCTTCTGGGGGTCGGTGGAGCCGCACTGGTTTTTGTTGTTGTTTTTGCGTCGCTCACCTCAACACTCGATTCCTTGTTGGCCTCCACCGCGGATCTTGTGGCAGAGGACATTTATTTCAGGTTGCTGCGTCCCCAGGCGAGTGATGCTCAGCTCAAGCAGGCCGCTCGGGTCACGGTGGTTGGATTGGCCGTTGTGACGTTGTTGTTGTCATGGCCACGGTTGGATTCCTTGGCTTCGGTGTTGTTCTTTACGGGTGCCCTAGTGGCTTCAACTGTCTGGCCTGTGGCCTGTGGCCTGTATTGGCCTCACGCCAATCGCAATGCTGCGATCGTGGCGATGGTGTCGGGCAGTGTTGTTGGCTTGTCGGCCTATGTGTTGATTGCGCCGTACTGCGCCGCAGTGTTTTCAACAGCGGTGTCGGCTTTGGTGATGGTGGTGGGGAGTGTTCGATGGCCTGAACGCTTCCAGTGGTCTCTGTTGAAGGAGGCTCCATGACTTGGTTTCCCTTTCTTCTGCTCGCCTGGTATGTCGATGCGTCTTGGTTCGGGGCTGTGATTGCTATGAGCCAGGTAGCCCTTGTTTTGGCCGTGCTCATGTTGCTGGCTATCTGGTGTTTCGAATGGCGCAAGAAACGGATCTGGTAAATGTTCGCGGCGAACACTTTTCAGAAAAAATGATATGTTCTGATACCAAACGTCGATTAATTTGATGAAGAAGTGGCTGTTTTGTGGACAGTCATTTCAGCCCTTGTTATGGATTGGTATTGCCGCATTTTGTTTGGTCTGAATGATCGAATATCGATGCACCCATGCCATGGCTCTCGCCCAGTCTTCTGCTTCTGATGTGTGCATCGAACCAATTCGGTTTCAACCGCTTGGTCCTGATGTTTTTGGCAAGACGCAGCCCCAATGTTTGTTGGCTGCGATCGATGAGGCTGTTGAGCCATTGGTTGGCTTGACGAACCAGCACGTGGTTTCGATTCAAAGTTTCTCTGCGTCGACGCTCTTACAGCTGTTCAGGCTTGCGGCGAAGTACGAGAGCAATCCCGATCGCTATATCCGACACAACACGCCCCTAACCGGAAAAATCCTCATTAATGCCTTTTATGAGCCCAGTACAAGAACACGTCTGTCGTTCGATAGTGCTTGGCACCGCTTAGGGGGCGATTCAATCAACATCACGGATCGAAGCACAACTGGAATCGCGAAGGGTGAATCGCTCGAGGATGTTGCCCATATGTTTAATAACTATGGTGATTGCGTCGTGCTCCGAGATAGCAATCCAGAAGCCGTCGTGGCGATGAGTTCCACGCTTCGTATTCCGATCATTAATGCAGGTAATGGGATTGATGAACATCCCACCCAGGCGATGGCTGATCTCTACACAATTTTGAAGTGGAGACCCAGTCTTGCCGCTCCGAACGTTGCAGAGTCGGATCGAATTCGTATTGGAATTATTGGCATTCCATCGAGAATGCGAACCGTTCGATCTCTACTGAGGATCCTTGCCAAATTCCCTGGGATGGTAGATGAGGTAGTGGTGATTCATGCTCCGGGAATCGAGGAGGAGGACACACTCTTCGATCCTGGTCAGCAAGAAGAGTTGCTGGAGGCTGGTTTGTCTTTGCGTTGTTCGACTGATTTGCGTTCTGAATTGCCCGAGCTTGATGTGGTTTATATCAACGCTATTGCTTGGGTCGGTGATAGTTATGAGGTGCATGGTGGAGGGTTCCGCTTAACGCGGGATCTGCCGTTTAAGCCTGAGGCGATTGTTTTGCATCCACTGGCGCGGGGGCCTGAATTGAGCACCTGCCTCGATGACACTCCTCACAACTGGTATTTCAGCCAGGCGCGAGGTGCTGTGTTTCTGCGCATGGCATTACTCACTTGCATGGTGGACCGAGCCGATCGTGTGATGGACGTGGTCTGAGCGGAATCATGTGCGGTATTGGTGGCGTCTTCAGTACGCATTCAGAGCAGCGGGTCGATCAACAACTGCTGGTGAACATGGCAGCGATTCAGGCGCATCGGGGTCCGGATGGCTTTGGCGTTCACTCGCTTGCGGAGGTTGGTGTTGGCTTCTGCCATGCCCGCCTTTCGATCATTGATCTTGATGGCAACCGGGCGCGTCAACCGTTCCTCAGTGAGGACAACCAGGTGCTGATGGCGCACAACGGCGAGTTTTACGACTTTCAGCGGATCCGTGCTGATCTCACGGCGCAAGGTGTGCGTTTCACCAGTAAGAGTGATTCTGAAATCCTGTTGAGGCTTTACCAACGGCAAGGTTTGGAGCAGACCCTGCCGCTGTTGCGTGGAGAATTTGCCTTTGCCCTCTATGACCGCAAGCAAGATTGTCTGTATTTAGTGCGGGATCGTTTTGGCGTTAAGCCCCAGTACTGGACGCTGACGCCAGAAGGCTTGGTTTTCGGTTCCGAGCTCAAAGTTCTGTTTGCCCATCCAGCCGTTGAACGTCGCTTCACGTCGGAAGGGTTATTCCATCAACTCATGCAAACGATGGTGCCCGGTAGTACCGCTTTTGCTGGCGTGTATCAGGTGCAACCAGGACACATCCTGAAGGTTCAACGCAGGAATGGCTCCTTAGACATCTCCGATTCCACCTACTGGGATATCAACTTTCCTCGGATGGATGAGCGTGATTCCACGCGTCTTGAAGCCGATCATGTGTCAGCCGTCCGCTCTGCATTGCTGGAGGCAGTGGAGCTGCGCATGGTCGCTGATGTGCCCGTTGGCTGCTACCTCTCTGGGGGGATTGATAGCTGTTCGATTCTTGGTTTGGCGTCGGCTGTGAGTCAAGGCCCCGTGAAGGCTTTCACCATTGGTTTTGATGATGTTCGTTATGACGAATCTCCGATTGCACAACAGATGGCTGAGGCCACCGGGGCTCAACAGGATCTGATGCGGCTCTCAGGAAATGAGTTGTATGGCCATATGGCTCAGACGCTTTGGCATACCGAACGCACGATTTACAACACGTTGGCGGTGGCGAAATTTTTGATGAGTCGCCATGTCAACAGCGTGGATTACAAGGTGGTAATGACCGGGGAAGGTTCTGATGAGCTGTTTGGTGGCTACCCCGCCTTCCGGCGCGACATGTTCTTGCATGGTTTGGATGATCTCCCGCAGCAGGAGCGGGAAGCTTGTGAGGGTTTGTTGCAGGAGTCGAATTCCCTGGTTCAAGGCGCGATGTTATCCGCCGCTCAGGTCGATGACCCTGACTTAGACGCGGTGGTGGGCTTTACACCCAGTTGCTTGCAGCCTTGGTTGGCCTGTGTGCCTCTCGTGCCCGATTTGTTGGCGGAGCATCACCGCCTTGCCGTTGAGGGATATTCCCCTGGCAAAGCGATTGCCGCTCAGTTGGATCGCGATCAATTGGAAGGTCGTCATGCCCTCGATAAGGCTCAATATGTATGGATAAAAACGATGCTCGAAGGGCAGATTTTGACCTGGGGCGGCGATCGCGTGGATATGGCGAATTCGATGGAAGCTCGACCAGCTTTCCTGGATCACCATCTCGCGGCGGTGGCGGTACAGGTGCCTCCCGAGCTACGGATTAAGGGCAAGACAGAGAAATATGTTTTGCGGGAAGCGATGGCGGGTCTGTTGCCTGAGGTTCTCTACAAACGCGAGAAGTTTGCATTCATGGCTCCCCCGGCCCATACAGAGCCTGAAAAATGGGCGCAAATGCAGAGCTTGGCGGCTGAATACCTCAGTGATGAAGCCATCGATGCGGCTGGGTTGCTGAGCAAGAACGGTGTTCGAGCCTTGTTTGATCGCCACGACAGCCCCGAGACAACCGAGGCTGATCGGGTGCAGATGGATGCAGTAATTAACCATTTGCTTGGTGTACAGATGCTGCACCGAATGTTCGTGGCAGCCGATGTTCCACAGCAAGCGCGGCAAGAAGCAGAGCGCTTGGGTTGGCGCATTCCAGTGGAGGCATAAATCCTCTGTTCAGTGTGAAATCGTTTCGGTGACTACAAGTTGTTTTTGATGTTTGAGTGAAAATCAAGGATCTTTTGAACTGAAGGACACGACATTGACCACGCTGCTTTCAAGGCGTTTGCAGGCTGTTGTTGGGGATCGCGTTGCGACCAAAGCAGCTCTCCGTCCTGATCGTGAGCGTCTGGTCTCTACCTTGAATTGGATGGCTTCCATTGGGTTATGTCCTGATGGCAGTGTGTGTCGGCGTGGATTCAGCCCTGAGGATCGTCAGGGTCGTGATCAGTTGTCGGCTTGGATGAGTGATGCGGGCATGCAGGTGCGCATCGACGCTGCTGGAAATTTGATCGGCCGTTTGGATGGCTCGGATTCATCCCTTCCAGCCTTGGTGACAGGGTCCCATCTGGACACCGTTCCCACCGGCGGTCGTTTTGATGGCGTGCTTGGTGTTCTGGCTGGCCTTGAAGTGGCAAGGACCCTTCAAGCCAGTGGTGAACGGCTGCGTCATCCGTTTGAGCTTGTTGTGTTCGCGGATGAGGAATCGACGATGGTTGGCTGTAAAGCCATGGTGGGCACTGCTTCTCCTGATCCAGACGCCTATGCCACGAGCAATGGCGAATCGATTGAGCGAAATCTTGAGCGCATTGGGGGGCATTGGCCGCTCCTTGCTTCTGCACGACGTTCCGAGGCATCGATTGCCGCTTTTTTGGAATTGCATGTTGAACAGGGCGGCATTCTCGAGGCGCGAGGCGATTCCATTGGTGTTGTTGAAGGAATCGTGGGTCAACGTCGTTTCAGCATCGTGGTGGAGGGTCAAGCCAACCATGCCGGCACGACTCCGATGGAGCATCGACAGGATGCCCTCGTGACGGCATCGGAGGTTGTGCTCGCGGTTGAAGCGTTAGCGCTTCAACATGCCAACGAACCAGTCGCAACCGTTGGACGTCTTGAGGTGTGGCCGAATGCCGCCAATGTGGTTCCCGGCTCAGTGAAACTGACGGTTGATTTGCGTGATCTCGATCCCGCAGTGCTCCAACAATTGGTCGAATCGTTGATGGTGGCCCTTGAGTCCATTGGTCTCAAGCGAGGTTGCAGCATTCGTCTTGATCCCCAATTCGACGTTGCGCCAACGCCTTCTGATTCGAAGGTGATGAAGGCGATCTCTTCCGCGGCATCTGCGCTGGGTCTTTCGCAGAGTCGTTTGCCCAGTCGAGCCAGTCACGATGCGCAAGAAATGGGTCGTCGTTGGCCGATGGGAATGATTTTTGTTCCCAGTAAAGGTGGGTTAAGCCATTCGGCTGCTGAGTTCACGAGTGATGATGAATGTTGGGCGGGAACTGCCGTCTTGTTGGGGGCGTTGCAGCGTCTCGATCAGCAACTGTGACGTTCTCAATTGTTGCTCGTGATCCTCAAAATGGTCGTTTTGGCGTGGCCGTTGCCACGTGTCATTTGGCCGTTGGTTCAACTGTTCCTCACATTCGTTCGGGTGTAGGAGCAGTGGCGACGCAAGCACATACCAATCCTTATTTAGGGATTTGTGGATTAGAGCGACTGGAACAGAATGGTGATGCTCAGGATGTATTGGAAACACTGCTAACTGATGATGTTCTTCGCGATCGGCGTCAGTTTCATTTGATTGATGTGCAGGGTCGTACCGCAAGTTGGACGGGTCCAGAGTGTGGTGGTTGGGCGGGTCATCGCTTCCAGTCGGATCTTTCAGTAGCCGGTAATTTTCTCGTTGGAGAAGAGGTGTTAGAGGCCATGGAACAGGCCTTTTTAATGAGTGATCCCTCCTGGAAATTGGGTCGACGTTTGATGGTTGCCCTACGAGCTGGTGAAGCAGCTGGTGGTGATCGTCGCGCTAGGGCGGCAACGTCGGCGGCTTTACAAATTAGTGGCGATGTTGCCTTTCCTCTGCTCGATTTGCGCGTTGATTTTCGCGATGATGCAGTTCAAGAACTCACCGAGATCTATGAGCGCAGTCAAGATCTTTGGATTCAACAATGGCGCGATGAAATGGCTGAGATCCCGATGCTGAATCGCTTGGTTGCTTAGTTTCTTCCACCCTTGAAGAGATAGTTTGCTCCACTTCACAGGGATCAATAGTTCTTCAAAATCTGCTGTTACTACTTCAACAGTTTGGTGCTCACAGCAGCAGATAACGCTGCGCAAGTGGGAGTACCTCAGCGGGTTCACAGGTGAGCAGTTCACCATCCGCGAACACTTCATAGGTTTGCGGATCAACGCTCACGTTGGGTAGCGCGGAATTCAGTTTGAGTGCACTTTTCCCCACGCTGCGGGTGTCGCTCACCGCTCGACATACGCGTTCGAGGCCGAGATGTTTTGGAAGGTCGGCATCCATGGCCGCTGCACTTAAAAAGGTGAGGCAGCTTGGAGCCAAGGCCTTACCGAAGGCACCGAACATGGGGCGGCCGTGCACGGGACCTGGCGTGGGGATCGATGCATTGGCATCTCCCATCTGAGCCCAGACAATCGAACCTCCCTTAATCACGAGTTCGGGTCGGATGCCAAAGAAGCCAGGCTTCCACAACACGAGGTCGGCAAGCTTGCCGGTTTCGATTGATCCCACTTCGCGACTGATGCCGTGGGCTAGAGCAGGGTTGATCGTCACCTTGGCGATGTAGCGCTTGATCCGGTGGTTGTCGTTGCGGCTTGAGTCTTCCGGCAGTGCTCCACGCTGCACTTTCATCTTGTGCGCGGTTTGAAAGGTGCGTGTGATCACTTCCCCGACACGGCCCATTGCTTGGGAGTCGCTGGCGATGATCGAAAAGGCGCCCAGGTCGTGAAGGATGTCTTCCGCAGCGATGGTTTCGCGGCGGATTCGTGATTCTGCAAAGGCCACATCCTCTGGAATTTTGGGGTCCAGGTGATGGCAAACCATCAACATGTCGAGGTGTTCCTCGAGGGTGTTGCGGGTGTAGGGGCGCGTGGGGTTGGTGCTGCTGGGCAGCACGTTGGCCTCGCCGCAGATTTTGATGATGTCTGGAGCGTGCCCCCCGCCCGCACCCTCGGTATGGAACGTGTGGATGGTGCGCCCCTTGATCGCGGCGATGGTGTCTTCGACAAACCCCGCTTCATTCAGGGTGTCGGTATGGATGCAGACCTGCACATCCATTTGATCCGCCACCGACAAACAAGCGTCAATGGCGGCGGGTGTTGTTCCCCAGTCTTCGTGGAGTTTGAGCCCGCAAGCCCCAGCCCTCACTTGTTCTTCTAGGGCCTCGGGGGTGCTGGCATTGCCCTTGCCGAAGAAACCCAGATTCACCGGCAAACCTTCAGCGGCTTGAAGCATGCGGCCGATGTGGAATGCACCTGGGGTGCAGGTGGTGGCGTTGGTTCCAGTGGCGGGTCCGGTGCCACCGCCGAGCATCGTTGTGACCCCACTCGCCAAGGCTGTTTCGATCTGCTGTGGGCAGATGAAATGGATGTGGCTGTCGATGCCACCCGCCGTGAGGATCTGGCCTTCCCCAGCAATGGCCTCCGTTCCTGGTCCCACCACGATCGTCACCCCCGCTTGGGTGTCGGGGTTGCCGGCTTTCCCGATGGCCACGATGCGGCCGTCCCTCAGGCCCACATCGGCTTTCACGATGCCCCACCAATCCAGGATTAAAGCGTTGGTGATCACGGTGTCGACGGCACCTTCAGAGCGTGGAGTTTGGGCTTGGCCCATGCCATCGCGGATCACTTTGCCGCCGCCGAATTTCACTTCATCGCCGTAAACGGTGTAATCCTTTTCGACTTCGAGGATTAACTCGGTGTCGGCCAACCTGATGCGGTCACCGGTGGTGGGTCCGTAGGTTTCGGCGTAGGCCTGGCGGGAGATGCGGTAGGGCATAAATCAGGCGTCGATAAGACCGTTAATGCGGCCGTTGAAGCCGATCACCCTGCGGTGACCAGCGAAGGGAATGAGGTTCACGTCGCGATGGTCGCCGGGCTCAAAGCGGATTGCGGTACCGGCTGGGATGTCGAGCCGTTGTCCGCGGGCTGCATCGCGATCGAATTGCAGGGCGGCATTCGCTTCGGCGAAGTGAAAGTGTGAACCCACCTGAACGGGGCGGTCGCCACCGTTGGCCACACTGATGGTGGTGACGGGCCGGCCAGCGTTGAGTTCAAGTTCGCCGGGTTCCGGGATGAGTTCGCCGGGAATAAGGGGAGCCATGGTGAAATCTCAGCGGATTGGGTCGTGAAGGGTGACGAGCTTGGTGCCATCAGGAAAAACCGCCTCGATCTGCACCTCCTCGACTAATTCCGGCACACCTTCCATCACTTGATCACGGCGAAGCCATGTGGTTCCTGCCTGCATGAGTTCAGCGACGGTTTGCCCATCCCGAGCGCCCTCGAGGACGAGAAAGCTGAGCCACGCCATCGCTTCTGGATGGTTCAGCTTCACCCCACGCTTGAGTCGCCGTTCCGCCAGTAATGCGGCGGTCACGATGAGGAGCTTGTCCTTTTCTTGGGGACTGAGATGCATTGAAAGTGATGACCTAGAACAATGAATAGCTCAATGTGAACAAATTTATAACTTCATGCGCACGTTTTTGTTGCGATCGTTACCGGAGGAAAGTGATTAACTTTTTCAATGCACCATATCCCCCATTGATCTTGTTCATAAGTCGCAGGATTTATGGTATCAACACTCACAACGCATTGCTATCGCTGAAATGATCATAACTTAGCTTCTCTAATCTTATGAAGTCTAAGTTTTCATCTGTTTCAACCAGAAATAGTTTTTTAACTCGCCTGGGTGGACTTGCGACCGCAACATTGATCGGATCAACACTTGTTGGTTGTGGAGGAAGCAAAACGGCTTCAACTGCTACTTCTGATGAAGATGCCTCAATGTGTGCAAATGTTCACATTGGAACTCAGGATCAAGTGATTAATACCGCCGTTGGCGGTGCTGTTGTTCGCGAACTGAAGATTTTTGAGAAAAACCTACCAAAAGATGGAAAATATAAAGGCTTAAACTATAATATTGAATGGTCAAGTTATACATCAGGGCCGCCCATTACTAACAAAATGATGGCGAATCAGATTCAAATTGGATTGATGGGTGATTTTCCTGCTGTTATTAACCTGATTAAGGGACGGGAGGGCTCTGGAGAAACTAAAACAGTTTTCATCGGAACATTGGCTTATAGCCCCAATGGAGCAGGTAATGCTGTTGTTGTTCCAATTGATAGTAAGGCGACTAGCTTGGCAGATTTGAAAGGAGGTACAGTCTCTGTTCCTTTCGGATCCGCTGCTCATGGGATGGTCCTTAAGGCGTTGAGTGACGCTGGATTAGATACCGAGAAAGATTTAAATCTGATTAGTCAAGCTCCGGAAGTTGGAGGATCAAGTCTTCAAAAGAACCAAATCGCTGCCCATGCTGATTTCGTTCCATTCGGTGAGTTATTCCCCTATCGTGGTTTTGCTAAGAAGATTTTTGACGGTGCACAAACCGGAGTTCCTACTCTTCACGGTATTACAGTTCGAGAGGATTTTGCGAAAGCATGCCCAGAAGTCGTCACTGCTTTCATGCAATCTGTACTAGAAGCAAATGCCACATTCACAGAATCACCTGAACTTATTTCAGCTAAAATAGAAGAATGGTCCGGGATAGATAAAGAGGTTGTTTATATGTTCCTTGGACTATCAGGCAATCAATATCTTTCTCCCGAGATTGAGGAGGTTCAGCTTCAAGCTCTTGAGAATAGTATTGCAACATTGATGAGTCTCGGAAAGATCGAAAATAAAAGTATTAAGCCGTCTGATGTTCGTGGATGGGTTGATGGCAGCTTCCTTGAGAAAGCAGCTTCAAATTTAAATACGACTGTTTCTGCACAAATTAAGAAAGGCAAAGAGTATTTGATTACTGGCAAAGATGCTTTCGATGGAAGCGAAATTAAAAATCCAAAGAATGCAGGTCAAATTTGGATAGAAGGAGAAGATCAAATTCAAAATTATTCGAGTCCAGTCTCTTTGGTCAAGGCACTCAAAGGATTCGAATCAGGTAGTAAAGAGCCGAGTGCAATTTTTGTTCATGACATGAACAAAGGATGGAAACTCTTCGCGGCCACAGCTTATTATGTTAATACCAATGGCGATGTTACAGCCTTCTTACTTAAAGCCGATGCTGATGCTTATGCAGCAAAGTCAGGTGGGAAGGTAATCACATTCGACAAGCTTAAAGCGATGGCTTGATCTTATCTTGCTGCTCTCCTGCCCTTTTATCTCTTTGATGGTTGTCCTTCATGGCTATGACTACTTTGTCGAAATCTGGTGCTTCAGTACCAACTAATTTTATTCGACGTTTTTGGTTTAGCCAACGCTGGTCCCGTCACATTGGATCTCTTCTCAGGAGAGCAGCATCATTAATTTTTTTCTTATGTTTATGGCAGTTTCTTAGTACGATTAAATTTAATTTTTTTATCAACTTTTACTTTGTCCCAGCTCCTACGGAGGTGTATTCAGCTTTTGTCTCCTTTATTGGATCATCTCCCTGGATTCACTTTCAGTCAAGTATCGCCCGAGTCATCGGCGGGTTTCTTGGGGGATCAATTCTAGGAATTGTGTTGGGTTTGCTAATTGGATCATCGCATCTTGTTGAAGAGGTATTGGCAACTCCGTTAGAGCTATTGCGTCCTATTCCTGCAGTAGCTTGGATTCCGATGGCTATTCTGATGTTCCCTGATTCAGAAATAGGCATGTTTTATATTACATTTGTTGGTGCTTTTTATCCTATACTTGTCAGTACACAAAAAGCAGTGGAGTCATCCTTATCTGATTTATTAATGATAAGAGTGGGTCAGTGCTTAGGAGCTTCTTATTATCAGTTGTTCAGGGATATAATCTTGCCATCATCACTCCCAGGAATAAGTGCGGGTCTTGTTATTGGAATGGGAAATGCATGGTTTTGCTTGGTTACTGCTGAAATTCTTGCCGGAAAGTATGGAATTGGTTATAAAACTTGGGAATCTTATGTGATTTCAGAATACCCCCCAATTGTGATGGGTATGTTCTTGATCGGACTGCTTGGTGCATTCTCTTCTCAAGTGATTTTAATAACAACTAATCGAATGATGCCTTGGCGTCAAGTTACTAAAGGATCACTCTGATCACCCTCAATCTATGACCACGTCTTTTCTCGAAGTTCAACAAGTGAGTAAGTCTTTTGGTGAAAAAGGAAGTGAAAAATGTGTCCTTTCAAATATCAATCTTGAAATCAAGCCAGGTGAATTTGTTTGTTTGCTCGGACCTTCTGGTTGTGGAAAGTCAACCCTTCTGAATACAATTGCTGGCTTCATTAAGCCTAATCTTGGTAAAATTATCTTAAACAATACATTAGTTCAAAAGCCTGGTCCGGAAAGAGGGTTTGTCTTTCAAAAAAACTCTTTGCTTCCATGGATGACTTTGCATCAAAATGTAGGTTATGGTTTGAAAATACAGGGATTACCCAAGCATGATATCTCTAAAAAAGTTGAGCATTATCTTGAGTTAGTGGGTCTATCTAGCCACGCCGATGCGTATCCACATCAACTTTCTGGTGGCATGCAGCAGCGTGGCAGTATTGTCCGAGCATTAATTACGAACCCAAAGATCTTATTAATGGACGAGCCTTTTGGGGCTGTTGATGCGCAGACGCGTATTGTGTTGCAAGAAATGCTTCTACGTATTTGGGCAAAATTTGGCATTACGATTGTCTTCGTAACTCATGATATTGACGAGGCCGTTTTACTTGCTGATCGCATTGTCATTATGGGTGTAAATCCTGGGCATATCAAAGAAATTGTCGAGATCCCTTTAGATCGTCCACGTTCTGCTGATTCAACATTTCTTGATGAGTTCCGTCGTCTCAAGCTAAAAGTTCTCACGAGTATACGAGAAGAGACAAGCAAATTAATGCTTATTGCTTAATTATATAAAATACAATGCTATTTTCACTGGCCATTGGCTTTAATCTTTTTGTGTTCTTTTTCAGGTCTGTACTGATAAGTTTAGATGTTCCCTATGCTTCTATATTTGTACAGCCAGTTCTTCTTTCCTTAATGGCTGGTTTAATCTGCAGTGGTTGGTTCGTTGAAAAGAGGCAGAATCTTATTCCCCAAGCTGATTTAATTTCTTCTAAATTTTTAGCTTTTGCAATTGTTTTGCTTGGATCACAGTTGTCATGGAGTGATCTCACGCTTCTGTCGCCAAAAGTTATTCTGGCGCTAATTATTTGCATTCTAATTGTTTCGACGACTACTCTATATTTTGGCAGGATATTAGGAATCAAGCAATCCCTAACTGTGTGGGTTTTAGTCGGTAACTGTATTTGTGGCCCTACAGCCATCTCATTCGCATCACGTATTTTTAAAGGTGAAAATCCAGACCTTGCAAAATCAATTTGGATGAATACTTTTATGGGTATCATTTTTATGATTGCTCTTCCTGTTGTAGGAGCAATATTTAATTGTAATCCTCAAGAGTTTGGATTGTGGGCAGGAGCTTCTTTGCAATCTACTGCACAGGTTGTAACGAGTGCATCGATATATTCTGCTGATTCAGCAGATCTTGCACTGATCTTAAAGTCGATTCGTATTGTTTTACTTGTACCACTTATTATGTTTTTGCGATTTCTTTTGATCTCCTCTAATACTGTTAATGTGACTGTTCAATCTTCTAGCAATATTCACCGGTGGAAAACGCTATATCCGCCTTTTTTATTCGGCTTTTTGGCATTAGCGATTACTTATAATTGTTTTGATTTGGCAATCATATATTTTAGAGATATTGCATGGTTGGCACCATTTATTTTGTCTACCAAACTATTTTTTGGTCAAGTCTCAAGCATTCTTTTGTCTGTTGCCATGTTTGGCATAGGATTCTTGTGCTCCTTTGAATTTACTAAATCTGATCTAAAGCTATTTCTATTATCGGCTGGCTCCTCTCTTTTGTTGGTCATATCATCATTCCTTTTCTTGACTATGTCGTAATACCTAATTGATGTTTTGCGCTTTTTAAGAAGTCGTCGTTAATAAGAGGATGACCTGATTCTGCTGTTGTGGTTTTACCCTCTCCTGTTACAAATAGATTCTTTGAAAACTCTTTAACCCAATCTGTTCGTACATTGATTTCAGGTATATAGTGGCAGTCATTTTCTGTTCGTTCTCCTAAGACTTGGTTGACATAGGCTTCGTTTACACCAGTCCAACGGCTTAAGTACGAAATCGATGAGGGCGTCGACTGAAACCAGTAGTTAGAGCACAGTGTCGCTTTAAGAAACGATGTCACCGCATCTGGATAGCTTGAGGCAAAGTTTTTTCTGGCGATAATTGCATAAAAGGAAAATGGCATACTCACTTCGTCTTCACTTTTTTGATAACCTTGTTCAGATTCAAAGAAATGGTCGAATGGGGTAAAGCAAGCTAAACCATCTGGATTCATTACTTTTGTCGTGCTTGCTTTTTTCCCTTCAAGACTAAGGTCAACAAGACTGGCCTGATTCAGTATGTTTTTAAGTCTTAAATTGTACAATAAACTTCCGTGTGCTGTTGATAAGAAAGGCACGTGGATTGTCTTGTCTTTTAGTCCTGTAAGCCCCAAGTTAGTCGAGTCTTTATGGATCATTAGCCTAGAACCACTACCGTAAGGATTAATGCTTGCAAATCCAATCACGATGACATCATCCTTCGTGTCTATATTATTCGCTGCATGTGCCACTGCGTAATCACCAACGATGGCAATGTCTAGTTTTCCAGCTTCTAGATCAAGCAAAATAGGTGCTGCAGATTTGTAATCCTTCCATTCAGCAGTAAATATCTGTTTTTGAATGCGGTTTACTTCGCTCAGAAATGACTCATAGAGCCCTAATTTTTGCACGGCCCGCCCTGATATTACTGTTTGGATCGTTCTGCTTTGCATAGCAACTCTTACGGGTATGACCTCAGTACTTTTATTGTTAATAGCTACTAAACCGATTTGCCGATCAAGGATCGGAATTGTTGTTTTTTTAACGCTCTGCATCTTGTCGTGATTAGTTATATTATCGATCAGATTTAAGATAGTCTTATTGGATTTGGGATTGATGTGTAGGTAGGTCCTATATGGTGTTGCAAGTTCATTTATACGAACCTTGCTGTGAGTCTTCGTTGGAAGCTGATCGCATAAGCAGATACCCATTTTGCCATCTGCTTGGACTAGCTCCGCCATAAGCTTTTCAGGCACATGTGCACGATTTTTAAAATCATCAATATCTAATCCCAGAGTTTGTATCCTGTTTCTTAATAAATCTAAACTTGCTGAATTTAATTCAGGAAGCCAGATCTGCTCATTCAGAAGGCTGCAGAGATCCACCGATGTCTCATTCAGTTCTTCATTGCTTTTTGCTTTAATCAGCATGAACTCTTCTTGCAGCCAAGTATGTGAGCTCAGTCCTGAATTTATTTGCTGAGTAGTTGTTATGCCGATTGCATTTATATGCTTAGCAATTTCATTTATTACACGCTGATCACTATCACAGCTTACTGTTTGAATCTTTAGTTCTCCATTATCGATATTTTTAAGCTTGATAAGTAAGTGCTCCAATCCAGAGCAAGAATCTTTTTCTGCATGATAAACGGTAATTGTTGAATCTGTCAATATTTTTACTTGGCTGAAGTATTCTTCTATAGCAATTGTTTTGCTAATGATATCGAGAAATTTCTCTTCGGCATAGCAGCCTTCATCGGTAAGTTGTAAATTATTTTGTTCGCGGATGAGTAGTTTTGCCCCCAAATGTTTTTCTAATGCTTTGATTTTTAAGCTTATTGATGGCTGACTCATGTTTATTTGTCGCGCCGCTTTTGTAAAACTCTTCGTTTCGCAAACTGCTAAAAAGGCCCTGATTTGAGACAGGTCCATGGAACTGTATCTATTATTTTTTATACTATCCGCTGTAACTTGTGCGCTCTGTAGCTGTTGATACTGTAATTATTTGCCTCGTTGAGTCGCTTGGATTTACATCCATGCATAGCTTTGAGAAATCTCTTCTGTATTTGTTGCCACAATCTGTGCTTGCCCAATTTCGCCTGAGCGGCTTATTAACAATTTCAATAGCCGTATTCGTATTTGTCATTCACGATCACTGCTGTTGATTGGTGAGTTGTATAAAATATCAATGTAGCTAGTTTTCCTCCATGAATATTGTCAAAAGGTCGGTCGATTTCCTTGTTGTTGGCGGTGGCACAGCTGGTTGTATGGCCGCTATCAAGGCAAAACATAAAAATCCAGATGCTCATGTTTTGGTACTAGAGAAAGCCAATATTCGTAGAAGCGGAGCGATTGCTATGGGCATGGATGGGGTGAATACAGCTGTAATTCCTGGCAACTCTACGCCTGAACAATATGTTAAAGAAATTACAATTGCCAATGATGGAATTCTTGATCAGAAGTGTGTTTTAAAGACAGGCGAACTTGGTTTTAGTGTCATTCAAGAGCTAGAGGAATGGGGTGTTAAGTTTCAGAAAGACAATGAAGGTGAGTATGATTTGAAACAGGTTCATCGTGTTGGTAAGTATGTTTTGCCAATGCCTGAGGGCAAGGATCTCAAGAAAATTCTTTCGCGTCAAGTGAAGCGTAATAAAGTTGAAGTTATCAATAGAGTTATGGCTACGAGAGTGATTGTTCAGGATGGTCGAGCTGTTGGAGTTACAGGCTTAGATGTTCGTTCAGGTGACTTCCACGTCATTCAGGCAAAAGCTATTCTGCTTTGTACTGGTGCGTGTGGTCGTCTTGGTTTACCTGCCTCTGGATATCTTTACGGCACTTATGAGAATCCCACCAATGCTGGCGATGGATACTCTATGGCGTATCATGCTGGAGCGAAATTATCTAATATTGAGTGCTTCCAGATCAACCCCCTAATTAAAGACTACAATGGCCCTGCATGTGCATATGTTGCGAGCCCATTTGGTGCCTATACAGCTAATGCCGAGGGAAATCGTTTTATCAATTGCGATTATTGGAGTGGGCAAATGATGCTGGAAATGTGGAAAGAGCTTAACTCAGGTTCTGGTCCTGTGCATTTAAAGATGTATCATTTAGATGAAGCTACTATTTCTGAGATAGAGACCATTCTCTTTGCTAACGAGCGTCCTAGTCGGGAACGTTTCCATGCGGGTCGTTCTGAAAACTATAGGACTCATGGTGTTGAAATGAGTATTTCTGAAATAGGTCTTTGTAGTGGACATTCAGCTTCGGGTGTTCAAGTAGATGAGAATATGGAGACATCTATACAAGGCTTGTATGCTGCTGGGGACATGGCAAATGTCCCCCATAACTATATGATTGGTGCATTTGTATCCGGTCGTGTGGCTGCTGAGCATGCAATGAATGCCATTAAGGAATTTGATCATCTCGAACCTGATCAGGCCTTCCTTGATGCTGAAATGAAACGAATCGAGGCCCCTCTATCAAATCCTGATGGGATTCCTCATACACAAGTTGAATATAAGCTAAGGCGTTATGTCAATGATTATATGCAGCCTCCTAAGTCTCCAAGCAATATGGAAATAGGTCTCGAAAAGTTTGTAGCGTACGATTCAGTGCTATCGCAAATGGGTGCTAGGGACCCCCATGAATTGATGCGCTGTATGGAAATACACTTTATTCGTGACTGTGCAGAAATGGCGGCTCGCGCTTCATTGTTTAGACGTGAAAGTCGTTGGGGACTTTATCATTACAGGTTAGATTATCCCAACCGTAATGATGAAGAGTGGCTCTGCAATACTATTATTGAAAAGTCTGAGAATTCCACTATGGAAGTCTCTAAGCAACCTCTACAGCCTTACATCATCGATGTAAATTTGGCTGAAGAAAAATACGATGTTGCCGTTGTCGCCTAACTCTCACCTTTCTAATTATGTCACTTGCTTCCAATCGTGTCGACGTCCCAGTCATCGTTGATGAGTCCAAATGCCTCGAGAAATGTACAGCATGTATTGAGGTTTGTCCGTTAGATGTTCTCGCCAAAAATCCAGAAACTGGAAAGGCTTATATGAAATATGATGAGTGCTGGTTCTGTCTACCTTGCGAAAAGGAATGTCCAACGGGTGCAGTAACAGTTCAAATTCCATTTTTACTTCGATGACTTTATCCACGATTCCATCATCCTTATCTTCCGCTTTTGACGCCTTAGATGATGACTTAAGGCTCCCTGTAGAGATGCTTTTGTCCGATTCTCGTGATGATCGGCTTGTGGCCGTTGTGAATCTCCAGCATCTTTGTGATGAGGAAAGTGTTCCTTTTCTTATTCATGCTCTTAGTGATGATTCTGATGATGTTGTTTTTACAGCCGTTACATCTTTGTGGGAAATAGCCAATCAAACTGCTGTCTTGCCGCTGATTGATTGCCTTTCCTCTACCTTTGCTGAAAGGATCAGACTTGAGGCCTTAAATGCACTTAAGGAATTAGTTAATCAAGATCATCTTCTTGCTCTATTGGATCAATTGGTCAAAACTGATGTTGCTTTGCAAGCATCGATTCTAATTCTTCTCAGAAAGATACATGACATACAAGCTCTTCCCTCAGTCGCCCCTTTTCTGTCTTCGGAGCATGAGTTGTTGCGCAAGGAGGCTGTTACAACCTTGAGATATCTCAATCAACTTACACACTTTCCTCCTGCAATTCTGCTTGCCTCAGATTCGTCTATCGAAGTTCGCAAGGAGGCGATGTTAACACTTGCTCATTTAGATGAGCCTGATGTTATCCCGGCTTTGATTACTTCTTTGCTTGAGGATACTTCGTGGGAAGTTCGTCGTAATGCTGCGCAGGCTCTCGATCGGAAATCTAATCCATCTTCAGCTGATGCTCTTGCATTGTCTATTTCCGATGATCATTGGCAGGTTAGAAAATTCTCCCTGCGTGCTTTAAATGCCCATGTTTTAGAAAATCATATCAGTAATATTCTTCCACTTTTGTGTGACGACTATTCTGATGTACGTAAGGAGGCTGCACTAGCGCTTGGTGGAATTTCAACTGATCAGTCTAGAGCTGCTTTAAAGCGATCTATCAATGACTCTGACATTGAAGTTCGTATCGCCTCAGAAAAATCTTTAGCTCTTATAGGTAATTAGTTTTCACTTCTGTGTCTGTCTGTGACTAAGGCTATGTCAACTTCATCTGTCAATCAGGAAGATTTGCGTGTAGAAGAAGTAAGGCAGATGCTTTCAGGTATCTTGCTTTCCGATTCTATTCTAAATCTCATTGACTCCTCTGTAGCCCGTAATATTCGTGTTATCCAGAATGATATCTATGTTCGTTTATTTCATGGCAGTGATCAGGCTTATTTGATTGACCTGGTGCGCTCTGCATTACAAACAATCCCTTGGTGTAATCGTGTTGTTGTTGATCCACGTACAATCCAAGGTGTAAAACGTACTTTGGCTGTTGCTAGCGGTAAAGGCGGTGTTGGTAAAACTTCTGTAACCGTTGCTTTAGCTCGTAGTTTGAAATTATCTGGCTATAAGGTTGGCATCTTAGATGCCGATGTATATGGTCCTAATATTTCTACCATTCTGTCTTCTGATGAAATTAATGTTGAGACTTTAGAGACCTCTAGTGGAACAAAGTTTGTACCTCATGTCGTTGATGATATTAAGGTTATATCAGTCGGAATGTTGGCCGAAGAAGGTCAATCACTTGCTTGGCGTGGTCCTATTTTAACTCGCTTGCTCAAGCAGTTTATGTTTGATGTTCAATGGGGCGAATTAGATTTTCTCTTGATTGATCTTCCTCCTGGTACTGGTGATGCTCAAATTACGTTGTTACAGGAATGTCCTTTGGCTGCGGTTCTACTCGTTGGTATTCCTGGCCTTTCTTCACAGTCGGATTTAATCAGAACCGTTTCTATGTTCAAAGAATTTAATTTGCCTTTTTTAGGATACATAGAAAATTTTTCAACCGTAAAATGTCCCCATTGTGGTGAACACTTTTCTTTCTTGCTTGATCACTCGGATGGCAAAGAATCCTTTCCTGAAATCGCTGGAAAAGATGTTCCTCTCATTGCACAATTGCAGATTCATCCTGAGATACTTACACAACGTTCTAGTGAATCAGTACGAACACTAGATTTGGTGCATTCGGAAGTTTTCTCGTCGTTGGCATCAACTTGTGCTCAGCTGATATCTTAATTCTAGAATTATTTATTCAATATTTCTTTAATCTGCTTGTTGACGGTCTCTATCTTTCAATCAATTCTGTATCGTGCATTGTGATTGACGCTCCTCGACTCTTTCTTTGTGGTCTATAGACCAATCGTTTGAGATCTTTTAAATCCTCTGTTAAAAGCTTTGGCTCGCCAAATAGTCCTCCATCGTTGTCGGGCATCCAATCCTCTTCGCAGGCCTGAACTAGCTTGCTCAACAATAGTTTTGTAAGGTTCATTTTAAGTTCAATTTTTTCGATTCTAGCACTCCAAGTGTATCCACCGTTACAAAACCAGTCTTTTGCCCTGCTTTTCTATATTTCTTTAGGTTTGTCCCGTTTCAGTTTCCGATCTCCATGTGTCTATATCAATTCTGTCTTTCGGAATTCATTAGTCGTTTTTGGGATGATGCATCTCTGTCCCTATTGATCTTTTTTTTAGTTCTCCTAGCCTTCTCTTATAAATATTGTTGATTGTTGGTTCCCCCTTTTTATCGGGCTTGATTCTGATCTGTATCCAACCAGTGGGCTTTCTTGTAGGGGCCAGACTCTCGGTATTTGTGGTTGGCTGAGCTTCCGTAATTGTCTTGTAAGTGCCCAAATTCTGCTAAACCAAAATCGTGCATCTCGGCTGGATGGGCCGACATAACGGGCAATCAATCCCTGCTCTAATCCGCTGCATTGCATTTGCCCTTCCAATCCGGTGCGGTCGTCCCGGGCGCTGGAGAGCAAGGACTTGAGCGTTGGATTGGTGAGAGGTGCGGGAGCTGCCCAAATCAATGTTCCAAACACCGCATCCCCATTCAATCCATGGCGGTGATGCAGTGCATCGCCGCTGAGTTCCAAGCGATCCACCTGCTCCCAGCGTGTCCCGTTCTCACCAATTCGACGCAGGCTCACGGCTGAACGCCAACAACCTTGTCCGAGGTCTTCCCCAGCCGCGGTGCGACCGAGTCGCACGATTTCAGCACTCAGAAATGACGCATCGTCGGCCAGTTGCACGTCGAGGTTTTGTTCCACGAGTGCATCGGCGTACACCACAAGCTCCTGGGGGAGCCATTCCAGATCGCTGTTGGAGCTCAGCCGGCAGCTCACCGATTGGTTGGCCCAGGTTCCCTTTGGATGCAGGCGACTTCGTCCAATGGAGCCGTACACCTTTTGAGCAGCAACGCTGGTGATGAGGGCTCGGCTGTTCCTTCCCAGCTCCAGGTCCACACTCAGTTGATCTCCACCCACGAGCCCACCGGCGCTGTGGAGAAGAGGGAGTTCGCATCGGCCGTCGTTGCCGCGTTCGGCACGCATCAACTTGAAGGGTGCGGTGCAGCCCCCTTGATGATGGGTGGTGTCGGCGTCGGCGCTGAACTGCAACCGGCAGGTGCCGTGCCAGGGGTTGAGTCGCTGCATCTCCCCACGCTCGACGCAGCCTGCTCGCCACTTTGTAGCCATTCATACCAAATTGAGTGAAGGCTCTTCGGCAGGGTGGTTTCAGCTTGGGGCGGTTCGGTGAGCGATGCGATAACCGTGCTGAACCAGCGTTTGCCAGTCGTCGATCGGCAGCAAGACCATGGCAAGCAGGTGGATTGGTTCCTGCCTTTGACGGCTGAAGAGAGAACGGTGCTGCGTGGTCGCCGCTCCACGGCGTGTGGGCGTGAGGTGTTGCTGCAACTGCCACGGCATGGGCCCCTCGAGCCTGGGGATCAGCTCTCAGATGCTGAGGTTTCGGTGCGGGTTGAAGTTGTGGCTGCTCTAGAAGATTTGCTCCTAGTCCAAGCGCCCACATCATTGGATTTGCTTGCGGCGGCCTATCACCTTGGTAATCGTCATGTGGCATTGGAGCTTCACGACCAGGAGCTGCTGCTTTTGGATGATTCGGTTTTGGCTTCGATGTTGAAGGGACGTGGTTTGGTGGTGACTCAATGCCGTCGACCGTTCCTTCCCGAGGGTGGCGCCTATGCCAGCCACTCCCATCGCCATTCTTCGCCATGACGTCTCTGGCGCTGTTGCAATTGGTCAGTCCAGCACTGCCAGTTGGTGCTTTTAGTTATTCCGAAGGGTTAGAGGTTCTCGTCCAAACCAATGGTTTGAACGATGAACAGGCCGTGCAGGATTGGTTGACGGCGGAGCTCACCCGCGGTGCTCTTCGCCTCGAAGTGGCGGCATTACCCAAGCTCCGCCAGCAGCTTGAGCTTTGGGTGCATCAGGGTGATGTTCAGGGGCGTGATGGAGTCGAAAACTTGGATGGTTGGCTCCTGGCCACTCGGGAGGCATCAGAGCTGCGGGCTCAACAGCGTCAAATGGGCCAGTCGCTGGTGCAGTTGCTCAACGACCTAGGCCATCCTTTGCCGGAGCCGGTGCGCTTGAGCTGGCCAGCGGCCTGGGCTTGGGCGGCTTCGGCGATGAAGATTCCTGTGCTCGACATGCTCGAGGGGTATCTCTACGGCTGGGTTGCCAATCAGCTCAGTGCTGCAGTGCGACTGGTGCCATTGGGCCCAACCCGAGCCCAGGTGCTGCAACAGCGACTCCTCCCGTTGGTGCAGAAGCAGGCTCTGCAATTGCGGGATATGGATCCTCAGCAGATGTGGAGCGCTGGGGTTGGGGCTTCGCTCACCCAGCTGGCCCATGCTGAGCTGTATTCGCGTCTGTTTCGAAGCTGATGGCGAGCAAGTTGCGTTTGGGGGTTGCCGGACCGGTGGGTTCCGGCAAAACGGCTTTGGTGGAGGCCCTCTGTCGTGAGCTTTGCGAACGTCTGGAGTTGGCTGTTGTCACCAATGACATCTACACCCAGGAAGATGCCCAGTTCTTGACGAGGGCTGGGGTGCTGCCGCCAGAACGGATTCGCGGCGTGGAAACGGGTGGGTGTCCTCACACCGCGATCCGCGAGGACTGTTCGATCAACCGGGCAGCGGTGGGTGATTTGGAGGCACAGTTTCCAGGCCTTGATTTAGTTCTCGTCGAAAGCGGAGGAGACAACCTTGCGGCCAGTTTTAGTCCCGAGTTAGTCGACCTTTGTATCTATGTGATTGATGTTGCGGCCGGGGACAAGATTCCTCGCAAGGGAGGGCCTGGCATCACCCGTTCGGATCTCTTGGTGATTAACAAAATTGATTTA
>ERZ802822.385-NODE-385-length-31582-cov-11.166989_pt1 | contig 31582 bp, 32 predicted proteins | sample MGYA00345649_ERZ802822 | MGnify/ENA primary metagenome ERZ802822 (study PRJEB30503, sample SAMEA104212359) | marine metagenome | biome: Westerlies Biome; feature: [SRF] surface water layer (ENVO:00010504) within the epipelagic zone...; material: water...
GCGATTATAAACTATATTATCTAGTAAAAAATATGGTTCTATAAATGAGCCTTCTGCAAAAATTTTTTTGTATCTAGCAGGCTCCGCTGATAAAAAATTTATATTTACAGGCTTTTCGTTAATCTGTGATTGAAAATCAGTCTGAATTGCTAACTTTTCCTCGGCTCTATCTAATTGCCACAGGCCTAAATAAAAGCAGGTTACAACTAATAGAATCAAGCTCAAGTTTTTAAATATATTTATCATACAAGTGTTAACATGAGTATATGTTTAAATATGCGGTCATCATATTGTTAATATTAATTATATATAACCTAGTCATGGGTTTTGTATATATACTTAAAGATAAATCCTCATCTAAAAGAGGACTTGCATCCCTCAAGACAAGAATTGTACTTTCTCTATTGCTTTTTGCTTTACTTATAATTGGGTATTATGCAGATTTAATTGAACCTAATAGCTTGTGATCACAGCCAGTAAACAAATACAAATAGACCCAGCCATACAACATCAACAAAGTGCCAATACCACGCTACAGCTTCAAAACCAAAATGATTCTCGTTAGTAAAATGTCCTCTGATGCACCTGAATAAAATAACCGTTAACATTATCGCACCAAGTGTTACATGGAAACCATGGAATCCTGTCAGCATATAGAATGTTGATCCATACATTCCTGATGTCATTTTAAGATTTAAATCATTATATGCATGTGAGTATTCATATGCTTGAAAACCTACAAAAATGAAGCCTAGTAGAACGGTTGCGGTCAATCCAAGTATCAATTGATTTCTTTTACCTTCTTTTAGACCATGATGTGCCCAAGTTACGGTCAAGCCACTAATTAGTAATATTATTGTATTAAGTGCTGGGATACCTGCAGCCTTCATAACTATAAACTCACCCCCAACATTTGCAGGACCGTTTGATGGCCACACATTTTCAAATGTGGGCCATAATTCTTGGTTGGTGCTAACTTTGCTTCCCTCGCCAGCTAACCATGGTAAAGATAATTCTCTTGCATAGTACAAAGCGCCAAAGAAAGCAGCGAAGAACATAACTTCTGAAAAGATGAACCATGCCATGCCCCATCTGAAAGACATATCAACTTGAGCGTCATATAAACCACCTTCACTCTCGTTCACCACATATGAAAACCATCCGTAAACAACAAGCAGTAATAGCGCTAAGCCAGTATAAGTTAGGGTTAGGTTTGACTCATCATTCATATAGTTTGCCAAACCTATGAACATGATTATGAGAGCTACCGTTGCAAGAAAAGGCCACTTAGTCTCATGCGGTACATAATATGATGATCCGCTCATAGCCTGTTAGTCTCCTTTACACTATCTGTAATATCAAACATTGTGTATGAAAGAATAATGTCACCACTAGCATGTGGTAAGTCGTTATCAATAATAAACTGAATTCCTAAATCTTTGACCTCACCAGCATTGATAGTTTGCTGTTCAAAACAGAAGCATTCAACTTTCTTGAAATATTCTGCGTGTTTGCCAGGTGTAACACTTGGGCTGGCTGTAGTGTGGAGTTGTTTGCTAGAGTTATTTTTCATTACATAGTGGGTATTATATGGCTTTCCAACTTGGACGGTCATTTCAGTGACAGATGGTTCAAAATCCAAAGGTGCAGAATTTGCTACATTGGATATAAATTTGATAGTGACAAATCTATTATCTTTTTGGATGTCGTTGCCTATGTACGCAACTTCATTGGTCTTACCATTTAGACCAGTAATCTCACAAAACTTATCATAGATTGGAACTAGCGCGTATGAAAATCCATACATTGCTACTACCACTAGGGATAACTTTACAATAGTTCCTTTAGTGCCTGTCATCACTCAACTTTTGGCGGTGTATCAAATGAGTGATATGGCGCTGGAGATGGTAATGTCCATTCTAGGCCTTCCGCTCCTTCCCATGATTTGTCTTCTGCAGTCACAGGCTGTTTTAATGTTAAGAATAGTATGTATACAAATAATAGCTGTGATAAACCAAAACCAAATGCGCCTACAGAAGCAATCATATTAAAGTCAGTAAACTGTACAGCATAATCTGGTATCCTTCTTGGCATTCCCGCTAACCCAACAAAATGCATTGGGAAAAATGTAATATTGACAAATATTGTGGTCATCCAGAAATGAACTTTACCTAGAGTTTCATTGTACATTTTGCCAGTCCACTTAGGCAGCCAATAATATACTGCGGCAATAATAGCAAACACAGCTCCAGGCACGAGTACGTAATGAAAATGCGCCACTACAAAATATGTATCATGATATTGAAAATCAGCTGGTGTTATAGCTAGCATTAATCCTGAGAATCCACCTATTGTGAATAGAATTATAAATGCAAGAGCAAACAGCATAGGTGTCTCGAACGTCATAGAGCCTTTCCACATGGTAGCAACCCAATTAAATACTTTTACTCCAGTAGGTACAGCTATTAACATTGTTGTAAACATGAAAAATATTTCTCCAGCAAGTGGCATGCCTACAGTGAACATATGATGTGCCCATACTATAAATGAAAGTAGCGCAATGGATGCTGTAGCGTAAACCATTGAATCATAACCGAAGAGCTTCTTTCTTGAAAAAGCAGGTATGATTGTAGAGACAATTCCAAAAGCAGGAAGAATTAAGATATATACTTCAGGATGACCAAAGAACCAAAAAATATGTTGAAATAAAACTGGATCCCCGCCGCCTGCTGCAGTAAAGAAACTAGTCCCATAGAAACGATCTGTCAGAAGCATAGTTATTGCACCGGCTAATACAGGCATAGATGCGATTAATAAAAATGCTGTTATTAACCATGTCCATACAAAAATAGGCATTTTCATTAAAGTCATACCAGGCGCTCTCATATTAAGAATAGTAGCAATTACATTTATAGCTCCAAGAATTGATGATGCTCCTAGTAGATGAAGTGAAAATATAACGAAAGGCATCGAGTTTCCGCCTTGTAATGATAATGGTGGATATAGTGTCCACCCAGCAGCTGGTCCACCACTTTCAAAAAATAAAGTACTTAGGAGCATGGTAAATGCAAATGGCAGGATCCAAAAACTCCAGTTATTTAATCTCGGCAATGCCATATCAGGTGCACCGATCATCATTGGTAATTGCCAATTAGCTAGTCCTACAAAAGCAGGCATTACTGCACCGAATATCATTATCAATGCATGCATGGTCGTCATTTGATTAAAAAATCCAGGTACAACAAACTGTAGCCCAGGTTGAAATAGTTCGGCACGAATGATTAATGCCATTAGGCCACCTACAAAGAACATTAACAAACTGAACCACAAGTATAGTGATCCTATATCTTTATGATTAGTTGTAGTTATCCATCTCATCAAGCCTGATGGCTGATGATGTTCCTCTTTTAAATGATCTATATTTGCGCTCATTTTAATTTCCTTATTTTGATTTATCAGCTACGCGGTTTTTCTGATTGAGAGAAACCCACTTTGTATATTCTTGTTTTGGAACTGCACGAACAACGATTGGCATAAAGCCATGGTCTTTTCCACATAGTTCTGTGCACTGCCCTCTATAAACCCCGGGTTTCTTAATATCTATCCATAATTCGTTGACGTATCCTGGAATAGCATCTTTTTTACCAGTAAGCTCTGGAACCCACCACGCATGAATTACATCACTAGCTGTTAACAATATTCTAATTTTTGTGTCTGTTGGAAGAACTACTTCGTTGTCTACATTTAATAGGTAGTTATCAACTTTATTAACATCTTTTTTTGACCCTAATTGTCTGGCTTCATTGCTATCACTATCTAATTTACTAAAGAATGCTACATCATCCTCGACGTAGTCATATTTCCACATCCATTGATAACCAGTGACTTTAAGAGTAATCTCTGAATTTCTTGTATCTTCCATCATTATTAGAGTTTTAGTAGCAGGGATTGCCATACCAACCAATATCACAAAAGGAATCACGGTCCATATAATTTCAACGGTTGTGCTTTCATGAAATGATGCAGGTTTAGCACCCTTAGATTTTCTGTGATGAAATATTGAATAGAACATGACACCGAATACCACAATACCAATGACTACTGTGATGTAGAAAATTAGCATGTGAAGGTCATATGCAGCATTTGCTGTAGGCGTTACGCCTCTTGGCATATTGACTTCCCAGTCCGCCATTGTTGTTAGCGATGATAACATCGTTACTAGAAATACTGATAATCTGTTCATTTTATTCCCTATTGTAAATACATAGTTATTGATCCTTCAATAACATCTCTTTGCAAGACAATATTAGCAAAATATTAGTACTTATGGAATTTCTAATTTACTCTTTTTTCAATTCTTTTATTTGTATGAATTTACTTGATTTATCAAGGGTTTTAGGGTGTTTCAGAGCATAACCAAATATTACCTCATATGTAAGTTCAAATGAGTTTGATTCTTTATTATATAAACTTTCTTCAATTTTTTTATACTCAGATTTAGTGATTTGATGAGCTTGGTTATCATTAGTAATATTAGTGCCCGTTAATCTTAAAGATTTTAGGAGTTGTTCGAATGATGAGAATTCAAGAGTAATAAGTTCATTATCAACAACAGGATCTTTAAAATTTGCACTTAACATAAAATCGCCATAGTGATGCATATCTAAAAATCTGTTAAATCTAAGTTTACTATATATTTCTTGAGGACATTTTTTAAACTCTTTAAACGTATCTGGCCCTGCTACAGTAAATAAAAGAAGTCCCTCTGGTTTAAGTAAGTTTGAATAACTCGAGAATAAATCTAAATCAACCTTGCACCAGTGAAGAGTCAAACTAGATAATATAGTATCAAACGACTCTCCTTTAAATGGAGGACTTTCCCCTGCTGCAGTAATGCAGTCTGCATTTGGATTTTTTGATTTATGTATTTTTGACATTTCATGTGAAAGATCAAGAGAGACAACTTTTGCTTTTGTATATTTTTTTTTGAGTTCATCTGACAGATTCCCTGTTCCAGACCCAATTTCTAAAATATCTTTTTTTGTATGCATTATTAAATCTAGTCTACTTAACAATCTCTTATTAACATCTTTTTGAACAAATGATTGAGAATCATAAGAATATGCTTTATCTGAAAATGATTTAATTATGTTACTTGTCATTTTATATTTTTAATAATCTCATATATTTCATCAAATTCAAAAAAAGGGAAATGAGAATTATTAAAAAGTCGATAGGTATTAAACTTTTTACTCTCTAATAGATTAAATACATCTGTATTATTTACTTCATCAGAGGATGACTGGATAATATGTAAGTTTTTTAAAGGTGTATTTAATTTATCAGGAAAATTTATCTTTTCTAAGTATTGAAGATCTAAACATAATGACTCCATAGATGGTATATAATTTTTCTCAAACAATTTAAGTAAACTTTGATAATTACTTTTGGTTTGCTCATCCCCTTTTTTTACACAGTCGTAAATAAATCTTCTTATATTTTTTTTAAAATCAATTTTAATGTCTGTATAAAAATCACTAATACTGTTTTCTTTTGGTTTAAAAAATGGATTTATTAATATTACTGTCCCTTTGCAAGGGATCAGGTTATTTGAAGACAATATTAGTGCAGCGCTGTATGAATAACTCAATATAATATCATCCTGTATTGCTGATTTGAGCAAATTATCAACTATCTGTTCATTATTATCAGTAGGTTTTGAGCTATAGCCTGCAAGTGATATTAATTTGTGTTTTTTTATATTAGTAAAATATTCTCTGACGCCTGACCAAATATAAGGGCCAAATAACCATCCATGAATGAAAGTAATCTTTTGTGATTTTTCTATTAACATTACAAGTTAGAATAATACAAATCACTAGTGTATGCTTTATAAATGGAACTAGATTCGACGTATTATATTATTTTCATAGTATTTTATTTAGTTGGCTCGTTACCATTTGCCTTGATAGTTTATAAGTTCATGAGTACAGCCGATCCAAGAAAATCAGGTTCTATGAATCCAGGTGCAACAAATATGTATAGAATAGCTGGACCTCTTCCAGGTATTTTTACTTTCCTTGGTGATTTTTTAAAGGGCTTTATTCCTATCTACTTACTAGCTGAGCAAAATCTAGTAACCGCCTATATATTCTCATTATTTATATTATTGGGACATATGTTCTCTGTATTCAATGGTTTCAAGGGTGGCAAAGGTGTTGCCACATCATTTGGATTTGTTTTAGCTTTAGATTTTCAAATAGGTTTAGCTGTATTAATTACTTGGGGCTTTGTGTTTTTATTAAAAAAAATATCTGGTCTATCAGCAATTATTAGTTTTTTGTTATTGCCTTTGATAACATTTTTTATCTCAAATAGTCAGATTTTTTTTCTAGTATCCATAGTACATTCAATAATAATATTATTAAATCATCATAAAAATATTAGAGAAATGCTAGAGAGTTAATGAAGGTTCCGGTTTGATTGTGAAATTTTTTTTAAATTCAGAAGATTTTGTTTTTAAAAAACCTGCATAAGCAATCATAGCTCCATTGTCTGTACTAAACTTTACGTCTGGAAAATAAGCCTTACATTCTTTAATGCATGAAAAATCTTTTCTAAGTTTTTGATTTGCACTTACACCACCTGTTATTACAATATTTTTTATACCAAGATTTTTTGAAGCTTCTACAGACTTTGAAATTAACGTATCTACAATAGCACTTTGTACTTCATATGAAATATTATTGATATGTTCATTTGTAAGCTCTAATTTATGAATGGCATTAATTACATGAGTCTTTAGACCGCTGAAACTAAAATTATAATCATTACTTTTAATCATTGGTCTTGGGAATATAAATTTATTATTGTTTGATAATTCAGATCTTTTCGAAATCTCTGGTCCTCCTGGATAACCTAAATTCAATTTCCTAGCTATTTTATCAAAACATTCACCTGCAGAATCATCTAATGTCGTACCGAGTGTTGTAATATGAAAATTATCATCTACTGAAGACAATATAGTATGCCCTCCAGACACAAGAAGTGATATGAAAGGTGGCTTCAGATTTTTTTCAGTAATCATTGGAGAGTATATATGCGCCTCGAGATGATTAACTTCAATTGTTGGTATATTGTTGCTCCAGCCAAGAGTTTTTGACAAAGATGCCCCTGCTAAGAGAGGTCCTAATAAACCAGGTCCATTTGTAAATGCGATCATATTGATATCATCCATAGTCATAGCACTCCTTTCCAGAAGAACCTGAAGTAATGGTATGAATTTTTTAACGTGATCTCTAGATGCTAACTCAGGTACAATGCCTCCATATTTTGCATGAATTTCATGTTGTGAACTTGTAATGTGATTTATGATTTGGCCATCTGAATTGATAATTGCCAGTCCTGTATCATCACATGATGATTCTATGCCTAATATATTCATGGTCGTATTATAAGTTAAAACTTGCTTTATAAACAATATCAAGTAATATTACGCAATATTTAAATAAATAAGGATTTATATGCCAAGTGTACAAGTAAGAGATAATGAACCATTTGAAATCGCTCTAAGACGATTCAAAAGAGGTTGTGAAAAAGCAGGAATCTTAACAGAAACACGTCGCAGAGAATTTTACGAAAAGCCAACAGCAATGAGAAAAAGAAAAGTTGCTGCTGCTACAAAAAGATGTAAAAGAAAAGTTAGTATGGACACACTAAGAAAAAAGCCTCCTTATAAAAAATTCTAATTTCTAATGTCAAAATCGGCTATCAAAGATAGTATCCAAAGCGATCAAATAAAATATCTAAAAGAGGGTAACAAAGAAGATTCCTCAACTTTGAGATTTGCTCTATCTTTTATAAATAAAGAAGAAAAAGATAAAAATATTGTACTTAATGATTCAGAAGTTATTAAAGTACTAAAATCTATGATTAAGAGGAATAAAGATTCATACGATCAGTTTATGAATGCAAGCAGACAAGAGCTAGCAGATAAAGAAAAAAAAGAAATGGATTTATTAAGTACATACTTACCTGAAGTTCTTGGTGAAGTGGAAACTGAGGAAATTGTAAAAAAAATAATAACTGAGTTAGACATTACATCTATCAAAGAAATGGGTAAAGCTATGGGGATGATTAAAAATAACCATGGTGATACTGTTGATATGTCACTTGTCAGTAAATTTATAAAGAAATTATTAAACTAAAGCTTTTTCCAAAATATCGCTAAATACTAATAAGTCTTGTATAATCCACTCATGGATAAAAATCTTCAATTTCTTGAACTTAAACGTATGGATCCTGATGTAATATCGCCCGCGAAACGAAAAAAAAATTATAAAGAAATATACGGACACTACACTAGCCAAATAGCATCAGAACAATCGGGAAGATGTATTGAATGTGGCAACCCATATTGTGAGTGGAAATGTCCAGTTCATAATTATATTCCTCAGTGGTTAAAACTTATTTCAGAAAATAAATTATTCGAGGCCGCAGACCTCTCACACCAAACAAATTCTCTTCCAGAAATCTGCGGAAGGATATGTCCTCAAGATAGACTTTGTGAGGGTGCTTGTACACTTAATGATGGGTTCGGTGCTATAACAATTGGTAGTATTGAAAAGTATATTACAGATGAGGCTATCAGTCAGGGATGGAAGCCAGACATCTCAAACATCAAAAAGAATAAATATAAAATTGGAATAATCGGTGCTGGACCAGCAGGTCTTGCCTGCGCCGATGTTCTTGTAAGAAATGGCTTTAATCCAATCATATACGATAAATATGAAGAAATAGGAGGATTACTTACATTCGGTATACCGCCATTCAAACTTGAAAAAGAGATTGTAAAACAAAGGAGAAAAATTCTAGAAGAAATGGGTGTTAAATTTGTGCTTAACACAGATATTGGTAAAGATATTAGTTTTGAAAAATTTAAAAGCATGTTCGATGCGGTCTTTTTGGGAATGGGGACCTATACATATATGAAAGGTGGTTTCCCAGGTGAAGATTTAAAAAATGTATATGATTCACTTCCATATCTAAATTCAAATATCAGAAATGTCATGAAAACTAGAGATAATGAATTTATAAATCTTAAAGATAAAACGGTGATGGTTCTTGGAGGTGGTGATACAGCTATGGATTGCAACAGAACTGCTCTTAGACAAGGTGCAAAAAAAGTATTTTGTGCTTATAGACGTGATGAATATAATATGCCTGGTTCTAAAAGAGAGGTGAAGAATTCTAAAGAGGAAGGAATTGACTTTTTATGGAATATGCAGCCAGTTGAAATTCTCGGTGATGAGAAGGTCACTGGAGTAAAATTTATGAAAACAAAGCTAAAGAAAACTGATATTAGAGGAAGAGAAGTTCCTGTGATTGTCCCCGGCAGCGAAAAAATCATTAAGTGTGATACTGTAATTCTTGCTTTTGGGTTTAGGCCTAATCCACAGACTTGGTTTAAAAAAAATAAAATTAAAACCGATGAAATAGGAAGAGTGAAAATCAATAGTGATTCAAAATACTCACATCAAACCAATAACCCTAAAATATTTTCGGGAGGAGATATGGTTAGAGGTTCAGACCTTGTCGTAACTGCAGTCTTTGAGGGAAGAAATGCTGCTAAAGGCATAATTGATTACATTAACGACAATCATAAATGAATCCTAGTAAGCATTTGCTTATAAAAACTATTAATCATGAAAAAGTTGATAGAACGCCTATATGGATTATGCGTCAAGCTGGAAGATACCTTCCAGAATATATTAGAACTAAAAATAAAGCGGGTGGATTTATGGGGTTGATAAGAAATCCTGAATTAGCTTGTGAAGTCACAATGCAACCGCTCGCGAGATATTCATTGGATTCTGCAATTTTATTTTCCGATATTTTAGTTGTTGCAGATATGTTTGAAATGAATCTTAGATTTGAAGATAAAGTTGGTCCTATATTTGATAATCCATTACGAACAGAGTCTGATTTAAGTGCTCTACCAAATGAACTAGATGTATCAAAACTATCTTATGTAAATGAGACAATTAAAAATATTAAAACTGAACTTAAGGATTCACTTCCTCTTATAGGATTTATAGGTAGTCCTTGGACAGTTGCAACATACTTAGTGGAAGGTAATTCAACAAAAAAATTTACCCATATTAAGAGCATGATGACTGCGAATCAAAATCTTCTTGAAAAAATCTTACAAATGGTTACAAAAGGTAGTATCGATTACGTAAACGAACAAATTAAACATGGCGTAGATGCTCTAATGATTTTTGATACTTGGGGAGGTCTTCTGTCTAAAGACCAGTACTATAATTTCTCTATTAAGTACATAGAAAATATCATCTCATCGACAAATACAAGTCATGTCCCTATAATTTATTACAGTCGAAGTAAGTCTAATTTTGATATGTTAAAAAATATGGGCATAGATTGTGTGGGTATAAGTTCTGAGAACAATCTTGGAGATATATATCAATCATTAGATAAAAAGATTGCGGTGCAAGGAAATTTTAATCCTGACATACTCCGAGAAGACAAGTCACTCATTAAAAAAGAGGTGGTCAGAACTCTTGAAAGTTTTCCATATGAATCTGGACATGTTTTTAATTTAGGCTCTGGAATAACGCCTGATATTGATCCGGATAAGGTTTCCTACCTGGTAGAGCAGGTTCATGAAATAAGCTCAAAATGAATAATAAAATTTATATGATAGGTTCAATGGGCTCAGGCAAATCAAGTATAGGTCGTCTGTTAGCTAAGAAACTTCATTTGCCTCATTATGACTTAGATAAAACAATTGAGCATAATGAAGGCATGTCAGTAACAGATATTTTCAAAAAATATAATGAAGAATATTTTAGAGATAAAGAATCTGTAACTTTAGAAAAATACTCTAGATTAAAAGAGTTCGTAATTTCAACTGGTGGTGGAGCAATCTTAAGAGATAAAAATCAAAAAATATTCACTAACGGTTGTGTCATATACCTAAAAATATCATTGGATGCTCAATATGAGAGAATTAAAAATAGATCTCATAGACCCTTACTAGAAAATAAAGATATAAAAGCAACTTTAGAAAATCTTGATAAAACAAGAAATCCAATTTATAAAAAAACTTCTGATATTGAAGTCGACGTTTCATATTTAAGTAAAGAAGATGTAATATCTAGTATTATTGATAAGTTGAAAACGAATTAAATGAAAAAAATAAATCTAAAGACATCAAATACAAATGTGCCGATATATGTCGGGAATGGTATTTTAAATAATTTTGAAATCTCAAAATATGTTTTCAATAAAGATGTGTTAATAATAACTAATACAAAGGTTGGTAAGCTGTATTTGAATAAAACAAAGAGACTCTTCAAAGAATATAAAGTTAATTCGCTTGTATTACCAGATGGTGAAAAGTACAAAAACAATGAAACATTAAAAAAAATATATGACTTCCTTGTAAAAAATCACTATGACAGATCTCTAACTATTGTTGCATTAGGTGGGGGTGTTATTGGTGATTTGGTAGCATTTGCTGCAGATACGTTTATGAGAGGAGTTTCATTGATACATATTCCTACAACATTGTTATCTCAAGTAGACTCATCAATAGGAGGTAAATGTGGTATAAATCATAAATTAGGCAAAAACCTAATCGGATCATTTAAGCATCCAAATTTAGTTTTAATAGATACTTCTGTCTTGAAATCTTTACCAAAGAGAGAATTCCTCGCAGGTATGGCAGAAGTTATAAAGTATGGTTTAATTAAAAATAAAACTTTTTTTAACTTCTTAAATAATAATTATAAAAAAATATATAGGCTAGATGAAGATTATATTATTAAAGTGGTTACAACTTGTGCCTCCACAAAAGCTAAAATAGTAAAAGATGATGAACTTGAAGGTGGTATAAGAGCATTATTAAATTTTGGTCATACTTTTGGACATGCTATCGAAGCATCTAAAAATTATAAAGGGATTCTTCATGGAGAGGCAGTTAGTATAGGGATGAATATTGCTTCAGCAATATCTGCAGATCAAGAGTTAATATCTCATGAAGATTATTGTGAAATAGAGGATATGATTCTAAGATTAGGTTTGCCCACACAAATACCTAAAAAAATTACCTCAGTATCGATAATGAAACATCTTGGACATGATAAAAAGAAAGTGTCTGGTAAAAATAGATTCATTCTTTTGAATAATATAGGTAGTGCTTTTATATCGGATCAACTTGAAAATAAATATCTAGAAGACTTGTCTAAAAACTTCATCAGTTAATTCTAAAATTAATATTTATGGTAATATGTTATTACTATGACGATAGGACATAAATTAGAAAACTCGCTGTATTCTCCTACTTTTGAAAGGGATAATTGTGGCTTTGGTTTAATTGCTAACATGGATGATAACCCGTCCAATTGGGTAATTGATACAAGCATAGAAGCTCTTAATAGATTAAAACATAGAGGCGCAGTATCAGATGATGGTAAGTCTAGTGATGGATGTGGTCTATTAATAAAAAAACCTGATGAATTTTTTCATCACTGTGCACAAGAAATGGGCATTGACCTTGTTGATAATTATGCATTTGGAACAATTTTTTTACCTAAAAATAAATCTAAGCATAAAAAAATTAAAGAGACTTTTTTCTTTCAAATAAAAAAATTAGGAATGGAAGTCCTTGGCTGGAGGAGTGTCCCCATAAATAAGAAAGTGTGTGGTAAAGATGCCCTAGCCTCGCTTCCAGATATCCAACAAATAATAATATCTGCATCAGACAATCTGCATGAGAATGAGTTTGAGAAAAAATTGTATATCGCTAGACTTCAGGTCGAAAAAATTCTTAATGAGCCTGATCTATATATATGTAGTATGTCCTCGAAAGTAATCTCATATAAAGGATTAATAGTATCGGAAAACATTCAAAAATTTTATCCAGATCTCGTTCATAAAAAAATGAAAACATCTTTATGTGTATTCCATCAAAGATTTTCAACAAATACCTTGCCGCAGTGGAAGTTAGCTCAACCATTTAGACATTTAGCGCACAATGGAGAAATTAATACCATACAAGGTAATCGACATTGGTATATGGCAAGAAGAAATAAACTTGATATTGCAGACTTGCCTGAACTTAAGGACATGCATCCGATTGTTTCTATGAGCGATTCTGATTCTTATTCTTTAGATAATATGCTTGAGTATTTATTGGCAGGTGATATGGGTATATTTAGGGCTATGCGTACTCTCTTGCCTCCAGCTTGGCAAAACAATAATCAGATTGATAAAAAACTTAAAGCTTGCTTTGAATATCACTCAATGCATATGGAGCCCTGGGATGGCCCAGCGGGTATTGTACTTACAGATGGTAGATATGCGGCGTGCGCACTTGATAGGAACGGTTTAAGACCTGCAAGATACATCATAACAAAAGATAGACACATAACTTTAGCATCCGAAGTTGGCGTATATGATTACGATGATTCAGAAGTTTTACAAAAAGGAAGACTCGCTCCTGGAGATATGCTGGCAGTAGATACATTGAATGGCGAAGTTTTACTTTCTGATGATATTAATAAAATATTAAAAGACAGGCATCCATATGACGAGTGGTTAAATAAAAATTCAACTAATTTAAGTGAGTATGATTTAAAAAAAGAATTCCCTATTAAATATGATAATGAGAAGCTTATAGCTTATAAGAAGTTCTATGGGGTCTCACTTGAAGAAGAAGTTGATGTAATTCTTCCACTAGCTAAACTTGCTGTCGAAGGAACTGGATCTATGGGAGATGATACTCCTATGCCTGTATTGTCAAAGCAATCAAGATCTCTTTATGATTATTTCAGACAGCAATTTGCACAAGTAACTAATCCACCCATTGATTCCCTAAGGGAGACAAGCGTAATGTCTCTTGAGACTTGTCTTGGAGTTGAGAGAAATTTATTTGATGAATCATCTCTACATGCAGGAAGACTTATTTTAGATTCTCCGGTGTTGTCTAATCAAGTATTTAAAAAATTAATTACTTATAAGAAAAAAGGGTTTTCAAATGACATCCTAAGCCTACACTATGAAAAAAACATTGACCTTGAAGAAGCTATTAATACAATTTGTGACCGAGCTGTTCGTAGTGTGAAGAAGGGAAATGTTCTTATAATATTATCTGATCAAGATCTTAATATGGATCAACTTACAATACCTGCAGCAATGGCTGTCGGTGCTGTTCATCATAGACTCATTAACGAAGGAGTGAGATGTGATTGTAATATTATCGTTGAGACAGCATCTACATGGAATTCACATCACTTCGCAGTCTTATTGGGTTATGGTGCATCTGCAGTATACCCTTACTTGGCATTCAATATTATAAATGACTTAATTATAAGGAATAGTTTTGACAGAAAATCTTATGCCTCTCATGTACAAAATTTTATAAAAGGTATCAATAAAGGATTATTAAAAATAATGTCTAAGATGGGAATATCTTGTGTATCAAGTTATAGGGGTGCACAACTGTTTGAGACAATAGGAATCGATTCTGATGTTATTAATCTTTGCTTTAAAAATAATACATCAAGAATTGAGGGTGCAAGCTTTAAAGACATCGAAAATGATTTGAAAAAAAACAAGGAATATTCTCTAAAGAATTCTGAGGGCATTACTAAAGGTGGACTTCTCAAATTCACAGCTGGAGGTGAATATCATGACTACAACCCGGATGTCGTTAGAACATTACAAGCCTGTGTAACTAGCGGTGAATATGAAGACTATAAAAAGTTCTCTTCTTTAGTCAACTCCAGAGATCCAAGTTTTCTTAGAGATTTATTTGTTCTAAAAAATAAGAACTCTATACCTATAGAACAAGTTGAATCATCTAAAAGTATACTAAAAAGGTTTGATACTGCCGGAATGTCACTTGGAGCTTTATCTCCAGAGGCCCATGAAGCTCTTGCTATTGCAATGAATGCTATTGGTGGTCGATCAAATTCGGGTGAAGGTGGTGAAGACATTAAAAGATATAACTCCCCTAAAACATCTAAGATTAAACAGGTGGCTTCAGGCAGATTTGGAGTTACACCACACTATTTAGTAAATGCTGATGTTATTCAAATAAAAATAGCGCAAGGCGCTAAACCAGGTGAAGGCGGTCAACTTCCAGGTGATAAAGTAGATCAGTACATAGCTAAACTTAGATATTCTGTTCCGGGTGTAACTTTAATTTCGCCACCACCACATCATGATATATATAGTATTGAAGACTTAGCTCAACTTATATATGACCTAAAACAAGTAAACAATAAAGCTTTGGTATCGGTGAAATTAGTGTCGCAAAAAGGAGTTGGAACTATAGCTGCTGGAGTAACTAAAGCATATGCGGATTTAATTACTATATCTGGATATGATGGCGGGACTGGTGCAAGTCCATTAACATCAGTGAAGTATGCTGGTGCTCCATGGGAAATGGGTATTGTAGAAACACAACAGACGCTGATGCTCAATAAACTGAGACATAAAGTAAGAATACAGACTGATGGAGGACTTAAAACAGGTTTAGATGTCATAAAGGCAGCAGTTTTTGGAGCTGAGAGTTACGGTTTTGGTACTTCCGTGATGGTTGCATTAGGTTGTAAATATCTTCGTATATGCCACCTTAATAACTGTGCAACAGGTGTTGCAACTCAAAATAAAATATTGAGAATGAAACATTTCTCAGGTAGTCCTGAAAGAGTCATAAATTACTTTAAATTTATTGCCCAAGATGTAAGAGAAATTTTGGCGTCAATCGGAGTTAAATCAATTGATGAACTTATAGGACAAACTCAGTACTTATCAATAAGTAAAGGAATCACACAAAAACAAAAATCTTTGAGTCTCAAAAAAATGTTAACAGTATCAGATAAAAATTCTCCTAAGTACTGTGAGGTAAAATCTAATAAGCCTTTCGATAAAGGAGTATTAGCAAATAAAATACTTAGGGATTCAAAAAATGCTATATCGAAACGTAAAAGTATAAGCCTAAATTATAATATCAAGAATCTTGATCGCTCAATCGGCGCAAGCTTATCTGGTGCGATAGCTAAATTATATGGAAACCATGGATTTTCAAAAACACCAATTAAATTAAATTTTGTTGGGACAGCCGGTCAAAGTTTAGGCGTATGGAATGCAGGGGGTGTAGAAATATATTTGACAGGTGATGCTAATGATTATGTTGGAAAAGGAATGTCTGGTGGAAAAATTATAATTAAAGCATCATCAGATTTTAAAAATATAGCTGACAAGAATAGCATTATTGGAAATACATGCCTGTATGGAGCCACAGGTGGTAAAATGTTTGCTGAAGGAAAAGCAGGTGAGCGATTTGCTGTAAGAAATTCAGGAGCAACGGCTGTCGTTGAAGGGGCAGGTGATCATTGTTGTGAATACATGACTGGTGGTTGTTCGTTAATTTTAGGGGAAGTAGGCAACAACTTTGGTGCAGGAATGACAGGCGGCATAGCTTTTGTGTATGATAAGAATAATACTCTTGAAAAGAATCTTAATGCTAGCTCTGTTGAACATATTGATTTATCAGCTATAGATAAAACTACATTAAAATACTTTAAAGAGCTTGTTAGAGACTATATTAAAGAAACAGGAAGTAAAAAGGCTAAAGCAATAATGAAAAATATTAATATTGAACTTAAATATTTTAAATTAGTAAAACCAATCAATGCATCAATGGAAGATATAATAAAAAATACTATCAATAAAGTTGCTTAGAAATGGCAAACATTGATAGAGCGTTTATTGATCAAGTTTTAGCTTCTACAGACATAGTTGAGCTCATAAAAGAGAAAGTGGCTCTCTCAAAAAATGGAGCAAACTATAAGGGTCTCTGTCCATTTCATAATGAGAAAACTCCATCTTTCAACGTGTCGTCTAATAAACAGTTCTACCACTGCTTTGGTTGTGGAGCATCTGGTGACGCTATAAAATTTTTAACTGAACATGATCATTTAACTTTTATCGAAGCTTTAAGTAAACTAGCTCAAGCTGCAAATATTGAAATGCCTGATAGTACAAAGAAAAATGACACAACATACAACCTTTTCATATCAAATAAAAAAGCAGCAGATTTTTATAACAAAACGTTAAAGTCTAATAATGATGCAAATGCTTATTTATCAAAGCGTGATATTAATCAAACCATGATTGAAACTTTTCAGATAGGCTTAGCTAATGATAGCTGGGATGATCTGACAAAGATATTTACCAAAGATAAAGTAATAGAAAATGCGCTCGAGGCAGGCCTCTTAATTAAAAGTAACAATAAAATATATGATAGGTTCAGAAATAGAATCATGTTTCCTATTAGGAACTCTACTGGGAATATTATTGGATTTGGCGGAAGAATATTTAACCAACAAGATGGTGCAAAATATCTAAACTCACCTGAAACTAAATTGTTTCATAAAAGCTATGAGCTATATGGATTATATGAGAGTAAGAAGAGTATCAGTCAAGAGGATAAGGTTTTAATTGTTGAAGGATATACTGATGTAATTGGATTACATAACTCTGGTATTAAAAATTGTGTTGCCACTTTAGGTACTGCATTCACAAAATTCCACTTCAAAAAAATTATAAGATATACAAATAATATAACCTTTTGTTTTGATGGTGATGTTGCAGGTAAATCTGCAGCATGGAAAGCAATAAATAACTGTCTACCAGAATTAAAAGATGGGGTGCAATTAAGTCTTATTTTCCTTCCAGAAGGATCAGATCCAGATACTTTCGTGAAAGAAGAAAAAGATGAGTTTTTAAATTTGATAAACAATGCAATGCCTTTATCACAATTTATTATTCAATCTTTAAAATCAAACTTAGATATAAATTCTGTAGAGGGTCGAACAGCATTCTTAATAAATGCTAAAAAAATAATCGATGAGATGCCTGATATTACATACACCACTATTTTAAAGAAAGAATTTGAAAATATTGGCGGTAATACTATAAGAAAAGATATTGCCCCAAAAGTAGAGGCGGTAAATAAAGAAAGTAGCATCCAAAAAGATCACTTTGATATCAAAGAACTCACGTTAATCAATATACTACTGGAATACCCCAGCCTCCTCGAAGATAGGACTTATGCCAAATATATAACTAATAGTGTGCTAAAAGATATTTATGAGTCTGCATTGAAAGAGAAAAAAATGAATCAAAACTTTAAGGCTGCTCACATAATCAATCGATATACAGACGATCATATTATCCATAAAATAATGGCCATGGAGTCAAATGAAAAATCTGAAGATTCAGCAAGATTAACAGTCAATGAAATAGCTTCTCAACTTGAAAAGAATTCAAATGAAGATATATATTTTGACTTATTAAATCGCTACTCTAATGGTGATAAATTATCTGATGATGAAAGACAATTTATCAAAAACTTCAAAAAATAATACACATACTTCAAAATAATACTCTTTATTATGAGGTAATAGTCGTATAAACTGCTCTGATGTATTATTTTACATCTGAAAGCGTATCCCCTGGTCATCCTGATAAGTTATGTGACCACCTCTCTGATACCATTCTTGATCATGTTTTAGAACAAGATAAAAACTCTAGAGTAGCTTGTGAAACATTTGTTAAAGGTAAAGAAAATCAGCCTGGTACAGTTGTAGTTGGTGGCGAAATAACCACGAAAGGGAATCTAAATGTAGATGAGTTAATTAGAACAACAATTCTAGAGATTGGTTATGATTCAAATGAATTAGGATTTAATGGTAATGAGTGTGAAATTATAAAATTATTAACTAAACAATCGCCTGATATACAAATGGGAGTTGACCGTGCCGAACAAAAAAAACAAGGTGCGGGCGATCAAGGGTTAATGTTTGGTTATGCGTCAGATGAAACTGAGTTTCTAATGCCAGCTCCTATTTATTATTCGCATCGTCTAGTGGAAAAACAAACTGAGCTACTTAGGTCAAAAAAAGTGCCATGGCTTAGACCTGATGCTAAAAGTCAAGTTACTTTTCAGTATGAAAATGATAAACCAAAATTTATCGACACAGTTGTTCTATCTACCCAACACTCCTCAGATATTTCTTTAGAAGATCTTCGAGAATTTGTAAAAAATGAAATTATATTTAAAGTTATACCAAGTTCACTCATTAATAATACAACAAGAATTTTTATAAATCCTACAGGAAATTTTGTAGAAGGTGGTCCTTTAGGAGACTCAGGATTAACTGGAAGAAAAATTATCGTTGATACTTATGGAGGGATGGCAAGACATGGTGGAGGTGCATTCTCAGGAAAAGACCCATCTAAAGTTGATAGGTCTGCAGCTTATGCTGCTAGATATATTGCAAAAAATATAGTCGCTGCAAAATTAGCAACACGATGTGAGATTCAATTATCTTATGCGATTGGAGTAGCTGAACCTACATCAACATTGGTTAATACATTTGGTACTGGTACAATTTCTGATGAGAAAATATCCAGTATAATTAGTAATGTTTTTGATTTAACTCCTTATGGAATTATAAGTTCATTAGATTTATTAAACGTTAAATACAAGCCAACTGCTGGATTTGGGCATTTTGGAAGAAATGATAAGAATTTTACTTGGGAACAAACAGATAAGATTGATATACTACAATCTGCAATTTAAATACGAGGTTAATTATGGAATTAGATAAAGTTAAGAGAATTAAGGACGATTACAAAGTTGCTGACATGAGTCAAGCAAGTTTTGGACACAAAGAAATTAGAATTGCAGAGACAGAAATGCCTGGATTAATGGCGCTTAGAAAAGAATATGGTTCATCCAAACCTCTCAATGGTACTAGAATAATTGGTTGTCTTCATATGACAATTCAAACTGCGGTATTAATAGAAACATTAGTTGAATTAGGGGCTGAAGTTAGATGGTCATCATGTAATATATTTTCAACTCAGGATCATGCGGCAGCGGCTATTGCTGATCAAAATATTCCTGTATTTGCCTGGAAAGGTGAAACTGAAGAGGAGTACATTTGGTGCTTAAAGCAATCGATTGAGGGTAATCCTGAATGGAAACCAAATTTGTTGCTAGATGATGGTGGTGACTTAACAAGCATGATTCACAAAGAATATCCACATCTTATCGATGATATTAAAGGTGTCTCAGAAGAAACAACAACTGGTGTTCTTCGATTATATGATATGGCGAAAGAAGGATCGCTGATGATGCCAGCAATAAATGTAAATGATTCTGTTACCAAATCAAAATTTGATAACCTCTATGGTTGTCGTGAGTCACTTGTAGATGGTATAAAAAGAGCAACTGACACAATGATAGCTGGCAAGCACTGTATCGTATGTGGATTTGGTGATGTTGGAAAAGGCTCAGCTGAGTCATTAAGAGCGCTAGGCGCTAAAGTTATGATTACAGAAATTGATCCAATTTGCGCGCTTCAAGCATGCATGGAAGGTTACGACGTTGTCAGACTAGAAGATAAGATTGCAGAAATAGATATTTTTTGCACAGCAACTGGAAATTATAATGTAATCAATCATGATCATATGAAAAATATGAAAAGCGGAGCGATAGTTTGCAATATTGGACATTTTGATAATGAGATAGATGTTGCTAGCCTTAAAGATTATGAATGGGATAATATCAAACCACAAGTTGACGAAATAACATTTCCTGATGGTAAAAAGATTGTCTTATTAGCTGAAGGGAGGCTTATTAATCTTGGTTGTGCTACAGGTCATCCAAGTTTTGTTATGTCATGTTCATTCACTAATCAAGTAATGGCTCAAATCGAGCTATGGGAAAATAACTCAAAATACGAAAAACAAGTATATGTTTTGCCTAAGCATCTTGATGAGAAAGTAGCTTTACTTCATCTTGAGAAACTTGACGCTAAAATTACTAATCTTACTGAGGAACAAGCTGACTACATAGGCGTGAATACTTCAGGACCATTCAAAAAAGATACTTACAGATATTAATTAGTTAAGACTAATTATGAATCGCTCTAGATTAGTAAAAAAAGATCTAAAAACTGTGTGGCATCCGTGTACACAGATGAAAGATCACGAAAAGATTCCTATGATCCCAATAAAATCAGGCAAAGGAGTTTGGTTATATGACTATGATGACAATAAATATCTCGACGCCATAAGCTCTTGGTGGGTGAACATCTTTGGCCATTCAAATACTTATATTAATAACAGCATTAAAAAGCAATTATCAAAACTTGAGCATGTACTTCTTGCTGGCTTTACTCATGAACCCGCGATAAATCTTGCTGAAGGATTAATATCAATCACACCCAAAAAAATTACAAAATGTTTTTTTACCGACAATGGATCATCGTCTATCGATGCTGCGATGAAAATGAGTTATCACTATTGGCAAAATAAAGGTAAGAAATCTAAAAAGGGTTTTATTGCCCTATCTAATAGCTACCATGGCGAAACTTTAGGTTCTCTATCACTAAGTAACATAGATCTATATAAAAAAACTTATGAGAGCATACTTAAAGATACAATCATTGTTGATTCGCCTGATAGTTATCGTAAGAAAGAGAATGTTTCTGAAGAAGAACATGCTGAGCAAATGTTCAATAAGATGTATAAAGCTTTAAAAGATAACCACAGAAATGTTTGTGCGGTGATTGTTGAACCATTAATTCAATGCGCTGGATATATGAGAATGTACCATCACAAATACTTAGAGTTACTTAGAGAAGCTTGTACTAAATTCAATGTTCATCTTATAGCTGATGAAATCGCAGTTGGCTTTGGACGAACAGGAACTATGTTTGGTTTTGAACAAGCTAAGATAACACCAGATATTATATGTTTATCGAAAGGTATTACAGGCGGTTATATGACTCTATCAACCATACTCACTACTGATGATATATATGATGCCTTTTATGATGAATATGAAAAGCTCAATGCTTTTCTCCATTCACATAGTTACACTGCTAATCCTATCGCTTGTTCAGCTGCTAATGCAACATTGGATTTATTTAAAAAGAAGAAGGTTGTTGAAAATAATAAAAAGTTATCACTTCATATGAAAAAATGTTTTGAGTCTTTAAATGACCATCCGCATGTATCTGACGTAAGGCAGAAAGGCATGGTGCTTGCTATAGAGTTAGTTAAGAATAAAAAAAAGAAAATTGCTTACGATTGGAAAGAACGAAGAGGTATCAAAGCATATCTTCATGGCTTAAAGAATAATGTTCTCATGAGACCTCTTGGTAATGTCCTTTACTTTATGCCCCCTTATGTTATTACAAAAAAAGAGATATCATTTGTATCAGAAATTATGAAAGAAGGCGTAGATGAAGCAACAAAAAAAAGTTCATAGATTATTTGTTAATTCGGAACTAAAAAAAGATACTCACACTTGCTCTAATGAGCTATCTCATAGGATAATGAATGTACTGCGCATCAAAGAAAGTGATGAATTAATCATATTTAATAATCATAAAAGTCAATATTTATGCTCTCTTGACTTTGAAAACAAAATAGTCACGCTCACATTTAAGAAAAGTATGGCTCCCGATACATTCCTGAAAAAGAAAATTTCTCTTGCTGTATCTATCGTAAGTATGAAAATGATGGATTTAATAATCCAGAAATCTGTAGAATTAGGAGTAATTGAATTTCATCCAGTTTATACGACTAGAAGCCAATATAAAGATATAAGTAAAAAAATATCTCACTGGGAAAAGATTATTATTCACGCAAGTGAACAGTCAGGAAGATGTGAATTAATGAAAATTTATCCACCTTTAACATTAGATGAGTATATTATTTCTAATAGTAAAGGTCCAAGATATATACTCCATCAACATGGTGAGGTTTTTTCTGATAATGAATTATCTGATGATCATATATCTTTTTTCATAGGACCAGAAGGAGGCTTTGAAGATATTGAACTAAATACTTTTATGAAAAATGAATGGAAAATGAAAAAAATTAGTGTGAATATACTTAGGACTGAAACTGCATGCATATCTGCGATAACATTAATAAATAATTATGAAAGCTTTTCAAGACATAGTTTATAGCAATAGAAAGAACCATGAAAATATTCATGAAAAAATAATTGCTAATCACCAACAAATTGAGGGTTGGTTCAGAAATCAGTGGTTCAAATATCCTGCTCCTTTTTATTCCTCTATAGATATCAGAAATTCTGGATTTAAAATATCACCCATTGATACAAATTTATTTCCAGCTGGTTTCAATAATCTCAATAGTGATTTTCAATCACTTTATGTTACAGCTGTTAAACATTCATTAGATACTCTTAAAACAAAAATTAATAAAATTCTTATTATCCCTGAGGATCATACTAGAAATGAGCACTACTTGGACAGCCTTGGGTATCTATCAAGATTGATTGAAAAAGCAGGTTACGAAGTAAAAGTGTCGAAACCAAGTATCACGGACAATAGTAAATTCAAAAATATAAATTCATTACTAGAATATGATGGGTTTATTCCTGATGCAATTCTTCTTAATAATGACTTATCTGCAGGTGTACCATCATTTTTAGATAATGTTAAACAAGTAATATTGCCCTCAAAAAATATTGGATGGACTAAACGTTCTAAAACAGATCACTTTAACTACTACAGTGATGTATGTAGTAATTTTAGTAATCTTTTAGGAATAGACTCCTGGATGATTGATCCTGAATTTAGAAACTGTGGTGAAATTAATTTTAAAACAAAACAAGGTGAAGATTGCTTGGTGTATAATGCAGAAAAGCTATTCAATATAATTTCGGAAAAATATGAAAAATATGATATTGATGAAAAGCCTTTTATTATTATAAAAGCTGATTCAGGAACTTATGGAATGGGCGTTATATCGATTGATTCTATTGATCAAATAAAGAATCTCAATCGCAAGCAAAGAAATAAAATGTTATCAACAAAAGGGAATATTTTATTAAATAAAGTTATACTTCAAGAGGGAGTATATTCATTCGAGGAGACCAAAGAATCATGTAATGTGGCAGAGCCAGTTATATATTCTTTCTCTAATTTTCTTATTGGTGGTTTTTATAGAACTCATGAAAATAAAGCAAATAATGAAAACTTAAACTCTCCTGGTATGATATTTCAACCGATACCCTTAAATGATATATGTATTTCTCCTGATTTAAGCCTGGATATAGACTCACAAATAAATAAGTATTATGTGTATGGTGTTGTGGCTCGCCTTGCAATTCTTGCAGCCGCTAAAGAACTGTTCAATCTCGATTAAATATGTATGTAATCGGTATCTTAATGGACCCTATTGAATCTGTAAATTTCAAAACAGATTCAACAATTAGTATGATTAACTCATTACAAAAAAAAGCTCGTATCAAGCTTATTTTATCAGATACTATTTTTACTGAATCAAATTGTGTTTATGCGAAGGTATCTGATTTTTACATTGACTCTCTTAATGAAAGAAAGTACAGACTGAGTAACAAAAAAATTATTAACTTAAATAAATTAGATTGTATTTTTTTTAGAAAAGACCCTCCTGTAGATCATCACTACCTAACATTAGTACAAATAATTAAAGAACTTGAATTCCAAAATACTCTTGTATTAAATTCACCAGATTCTTTACTAAAATTTAATGAAAAATTACTTGGCTATCAGTTGTCTAATCCAAAAATACCAACAATTATAGGAGATAACCAAAAAAAAATATTGGATTTCTTGGTTAAGCATAAAGAAGTTGTTTTAAAGCCAACAAATTTGATGGCAGGTAGTGGAATTATAAAACTTAAATATAATAAACATGCACATACACTAGTAAATCAATATATAAAGAAATATAAAATTATAATTGCTCAAAAATATCTAAAAGAAATTAAAAATGGTGATAATAGAATTATAATATATAACGGTATAATTGAAAAAAATGTCCTTACACGCTTTCCTGCAAAAGGTGACTTTAGAGCAAATCTAGCATGTGGCGGTAGTTATGAAATAACTAGACTGAATACTAAATATCTTCCTCTATTAAATGAAGTAGCATCATTTCTAAAATATTATGGGGTATTTTTTGCGGGTGTGGACATGATAGGTAAATATATTACTGAAATAAATATTACCTCACCAACTGGTGTACAGCAAATACGAAATAGATTATCCGCGAAAATATCAAATGAACTTTTAAAAATAATTAATAAACATCATGGGTCTTGATAATTAAATGAATAATTGCTTCTTACTTGGTATTGATTATGGTTCTAAAAAGACAGGTTTAGCGATAGGCCAAAGTGTTACAAGAAATTCACGACCATTAAAAGTTCTATATTGTAATTATATAGATGAAATAAGAAAAGTTATCTATGAATGGGATATTAAGAAAATAGTCATTGGATATCCTGAATATAAGAAAGAAAACAATATCCACAAAGAGATAAAATCTTTTGCAGAGGATATCCAAGGGTCATTAGATTTTTATATAGAAATTATATTTCATGATGAGCTTCTAACTAGTGAGATGGCCAGGAATAGTTTTGCTGAGATGAGAAACAGCGGTGTAACTAAAAAGAAATCTTCAGATTATGATGATATATCTGCATCTATTATCTTGCAAAGCTGGATTAATGAAAATATTATTGATTAGATGAAAATAAACCATAGTATTCAGATTCAAGACAATAAACTCAAGCACTTTCTGAATATCAAGTCCTTACCCAAAGCTCATATTTTAGAGATAATATCAAGAGCAGAGGATATTCATAATAATAACAAAATATCAAAATACTCGAATAAAGTAGTTGCTAGCTTATTTTTTGAGCCAAGCACACGAACAAAAACAACTTTTGAATTAGCCTCAAAAAAGATTTCAGCAGATTTTATTAATATTGATATATCTAATTCTTCAACTTCAAAAGGCGAATCTATATTGGATATGATTAAAACAATAGAAGCAATGAGCTGTCAAATGTTTGTAGTTAGACATTCTGTTCCTGGCACAGCGCATTATATTGCAGAATCAGTAAGTAATAATATCTCTGTAATTAATGCCGGAGATGGGTCTAATGAACACCCCACTCAAGCAATGCTTGATATGTTTACTATCAAAAAACATAAAGGGCGTTTCGACGATCTAAAAGTTTCAATAGTTGGTGATATTCTTCACTCTCGTGTAGCAAAATCACTTATCTATTCACTAAATATTTTAGGGACTAGAGAAATAAATATTGTTGGTCCTGAAAGCTTAATACCAGAGAACTACAGCAAAATGAGTGTAAATTATTTTTCTGATATGAACAAAGGCATTGAGGATGCAGATGTTATCATTATGCTTAGATTGCAAAAAGAAAGAATGCATGATGCATTAATATCTATGGACTCATACTATGATGATTATGGATTAAATAAAAATCGACTTGAATATGCAAAAAGTGATGTAATAGTTATGCATCCTGGGCCAATTAATAGAGGAATAGAAATTGAATCTTCTGTAGCAGATGGACCAAATTCAGTTATATTAAATCAAGTTTCATATGGTATATCTGTAAGGATGGCTATAATGTCTATGTTGTTCGATAACAATTAGATATGCTTTTGGACTATATTGATAACTATAAAAGCATAATTGAAACTATTAATGAATATAAAAAAATTAATAATAAAGATATTCGTCTAATAGTTGTTTCTAAAACGCAAGATTATACAAAAATAATTGAACTTGAAAAGCTTGGTCAGAGAGATTTTGGGGAGAATTATTTAGATGAAGCTAGAGAAAAAATTATACAAATAAATAATCCAAATATTGTTTGGCATTACATTGGATCAATTCAATCAAATAAAATAAAAAAGATATCTGAAAACTTCTCATGGATTCATACTGTTTCATCCGAAAAGCATGCTCATAAAATAAATGATGTTTGTAGTAAACTAGATAAAGTTATGAACATATGTATACAAATTAATATTGATAATGAAGAAACGAAAGGTGGTGTAGATATAGAGGAATATAATAATCTTTCGTTTATTGTTCGGAACATGAAAAACATAAGATTAAGAGGAATAATGGCAATACCAAAGGTTAGTCAATCACCTGTAGAGTCATTTGCTAAAATGAAAGATTTGTATGATAGACATCAATATTTAGATACACTGTCTATGGGAATGAGCAAAGATTATATTTCTGCAATTGAATATAATGCAAATATGCTTAGAATAGGCCAACAAATATTTGGTAAAAGAACATGATAAATCGAGTGACAATAATTGGAGCAGGTAATCTTACTAGTTCGCTGCTTACAGCAATTCATAGAAACAGATTTTCATATAAAATAGATGTTATTGATACAAATAAAAAGAAGAAGTTTAGTTTAAAAAATTTTAATGTAAATTTCTTTTCATCGTATACAGATGTTATAGCTAAATCTAACCTAATCATACTTATGGTAAAACCAAATAACTATATTGAGGTTATCAAGGAGATAAATCCTCTCTTATCTGAAAAAATGATCTTAGTTAGCTTTATGGCTGGCATCCGATGTATTTCAATAAAAAATAAACTTAGTCATGATGTTCCTGTAGTACGATGCATGACTAATATAACTATTAGTGATTCTGAAGCACATATCTTTTATCATATGAAGCCTTTTTCGAAAAATATAGCAGGTATACTTGATAAATTTTTCGACACTTTCTCTAAATTAAAAAAATGTATTAATGAAGGTGATATTGACAAAATTACAGCACTCTACGGTAGTGGCCCAGCATATTATGTCTACTTCAATAAAATTATAAAAGATGTGTTTATTAATATGGGTTACAGCGAAAAAGATGCTACTATTTTTACAAATGATCTAATGCATGGAACTTCAAAAATAATAAAAAATAATAAAAACTCTGATGATATTATGTCAGCTATCGCCTCAAAAGGGGGTACTACACAAGCTGCATTAACTGAATTAAAAAATAATAAAGTTGATAGTATGATTCTAAAAGCTATAAAAAAAGCATATAAGAAATCAAAAAATATTCTTAAAAAATAATGTCGGGATCAGCATCAATAATTTATTTATTTCTAAGTGCTTGTCAATTCATTATCTTGCTAAGGTTCTTTTGTCAGGCATGTAAAGTTAATTATTATAATCCTGTAACACAATCAATTGTTAAACTGAGTGGATATCTAGTCAAACCTTTTGAATATATTGGACTTAATCTCACGCCTTATTTTTTATTTATAATATTATTTCTTTTTACATTTTTAAAACTATACCTTCCTCTTATATTCAACAGTCAGACCTATCCATTAAGTAATTTATTAATTATATCTCTAGGCTATCTGCTACGTGATATAATTAACATCTACTGGTACTTAATAGTAATCTCAGCTATTAAAAGTTGGTTTAATGTATTTGTAAGCCACCCTATTTTTGGCCTTGTAGATGAATTATGTGAACCTATTTATCGTTATACCAGATCAATAGTACCCACATTATCTGGAATTGATTTTTCACCTATAATAATCCTTGTGTTATTACAGATATTAGAGATAGTATTAATTCCTAGAATTTTTAACTTAACGAGCTTACTATAAATTGGATATTATTAAGGAACATAAGCTTTCAATAGATATACCATTGAAACTAAAGTCTGGCAAAACATTAAATTCATATGATTTAGTTTATGAAACATATGGTCAGCTCAATGATAATAAAGATAATGCTGTTCTAATCTGTCATGCTCTGTCTGGTAATCATCATGTAGCTGGCCATCACGAAGGTGATAACAAACCTGGCTGGTGGGATAATATGATTGGCTCAGGCAAACCTATTAATACTAATAAACTCTTTGTTGTATGTGTCAATAACATAGGTGGATGTCATGGTTCAACCGGACCGGCAAGTATTAATACAGAAACAGGAACAAATTATGGTTTTGATTTTCCTGTCGTTACAGTACAAGATTGGGTAAATAGCCAAAAAGTTCTAATGGATAATTTGGGCATTAACAAATGGCAATTCGTTGTTGGAGGTAGTCTTGGCGGTATGCAGGCTTTCCAATGGGCACTTGATTATCCAGATTATATTGACAATGCAATTATTATTGCTGCTGCCCCAAAATTAACAGCTCAAAATATTGCATTCAATGAAGTTGCTAGACAAGCAATCATGAACGATCCAGATTGGTGTGGAGGTAATTATTTAAAAGAAGATAAAATACCAAAAAGAGGATTAGCTTTGGCTAGAATGCTAGGTCACATAACATATTTATCTGATAAATCTATGGCTGAGAAATTTGGGCGTGATTTAAAGCAAGAAAAGATTGGCTTCAATTTTGATGTAGAATTTCAAATAGAAAGCTACCTAAGATACCAAGGTGAAAAGTTTGTTAACTCATTTGATGCGAACACATACCTTTTGATGACTAAAGCTTTAGATTATTATGATCCTGTTAGTGATAGTGAATTTATAGATAAAATATCTTCAACAATGACGAAGTTTTTATTAATATCTTTTACATCTGATTGGAGATTCCCCCCTAGCAGATCAGAAGAAATTGTAAAAACTTTAATAAGTTTTAACAAAAGTGTTTCATATGCATGTGTCAAATCTGACGGAGGACATGATGCATTTTTAATGAAAAATGATAATTATTTTGATGTTATGAGAAATTTTATCGAGAATAATTAGTATGGCAAGAAAAGACTTTAAAGTAATTTCAGAGTGGGTTAAGCAAGATTCTAGAATACTTGATCTAGGCTGTGGCGACGGTGCTCTTCTTAAGCTTCTTTCTAAAGAGAGGAATGGGAGTGGTTATGGTGTCGATACATCCATAGATAAGATTAAGAAATCTTTAGACAACAATATAAATGTTATTAACGCTGATATAAATAACAAATTAGATTACTTTAGTGATGACAGCTTTGACTATGTAATATTAGCTCAATCTTTACAGGTGGTTAATAATCCCGTGAATTTAATAAAAGAAATGCTGAGAATCGGAAATGAAGTTATTATCTCTTTCCCTAACATGGGTTATTGGAAATCAAGATTTTACCTTTTTTTGAAAGGCAGAATGCCTGTTACAAGTGAGTTGCCATATAGCTGGCATGCGACTCCAAATATACATTTATGCACTATAAAAGACTTTAAACAGATGTGCCATACGAATAACTTTACAATTGTTGATGAGGTAATTAGCAGCGGCAAAGGTAGTACAGTATCTCCAAGTCTCAGTAATTTATTAGGAGAATCTGCAATTTTTAAAGTCAGATAGCTCTCTCATTTTTGAGATTAATAAAATCTTGATGTTTAACATAAATTAAGTCGCAAACTTTCCTGATTGTGTAATCTTCATACTTATCAATTTTAGAATCTATATATGCTATATCCCACATAAAACCAATAATAACTAGCTTTTGCTTGTAGCTACATTCTTTATTAATAATATCTGTCCATTCGTAGAGGGATATCATTTTATTATGATGATTGTTACTAACAGAAAAAACCTCTGCTATCTCATCATCCGTAAGAGAGAATTTATCTTTAATTAATGATATTATTTTTTCTTGCTCTTCTGGATCATAATCATCATCGCTTTTAGAAACCTCTATTAGGAGAATGCATGTAGCTAATTGCAGTTGATGAATATCTAGATCATTGTCACTTTTAGGCTCACTAGATTTTTTGAAAAGCTTGTCTAGTAAATTCAACTTTTAATTAAATGTTTGTTTTAGTGAGTAAGAACCGCTGTTGTCATATTCATAAAAGAATATATCTACAAATGGATGATCAACTGGATCTATATTTTGATCAGATGTTAGATTAGATTCTGCAACATATGTCTCATTGCCTTGTCCATGAACAAGCACATGATACCAGGGTTTGTTTTTATCAGGCTTAGACTTAGCTACTGATTCATACCATTCATCAGTTCCTTGAAAGTTTGGATCTGCATCAACTATTACACCACGATACTTGAATTTTGAGTGATAAACAATTTGTCCGAGACTGAATTTAGCGTTTTTTGGTGATAATTCTGACATGCTTCTATTATATGCTTTAATAGAATTATTTCAATTAAGCATCATGAAATTAAGCATATAATAACGTTACATTTACCCTTCTATTTATGTAGCTTTTTTTGAAATTTATTTCATCTGTAGCATGATATAGCATAGAATTAAATATAACTGCTCTATTTGATCTATATGGTATTTTGATAGAATCAATGTTCTTTACCTCATCTAAACGTTTATGTGATTTATGTGAAGAATTAAAGTCATCAAATGATGCATTCATATTAGGCTTTTTTTTCCATATAATCATACCGCCAGAATTTGTATCTAAATTAGATTCATCTTTGGTTATCCAGAAATTGACATTTACTTTGGCGGCATCTGCGTGAATGTTAATACCTTTCTGATCACTATCATATTTAAATGCCCATGCTTGGCTAAGCTGATATTTGCTGAATATATTTTCAAAAGTATATTTTAGTTCTCGAGAGAATTTTAAGATCGCCATGTTGGACATGCCTGTATTAAGAAATGAACCAATATACCCGCTTGGATATGG
>ERZ802822.386-NODE-386-length-31552-cov-9.717776_pt1 | contig 31552 bp, 24 predicted proteins | sample MGYA00345649_ERZ802822 | MGnify/ENA primary metagenome ERZ802822 (study PRJEB30503, sample SAMEA104212359) | marine metagenome | biome: Westerlies Biome; feature: [SRF] surface water layer (ENVO:00010504) within the epipelagic zone...; material: water...
AAAATTTACCTCTAAGTGAAGCTTTGTTTATGCCAAGAGTTTATAAAGATGATAGTCCAATATATATTGAGCGTCATGTTGGTTTAGCTGGATTTAATGATTCGGAAATTTATTTGAAGTCTAATAATATAGAGCGAGTAGAACGTAAAGGCTATTTTGGAAGGGTTCATGCAATTGCACTTGACTCATTAAATAATAGATGGGTTGGTGCTGCCGACAAAGATTGGGAAGGAAGTGTTAGTTCATTTGAATGACAGAAAAACTAAAAAAATATATAGCCCTAGGTATATTTATATTTGCAGCATCAGCTTTAAATGTTCTTAATGCTCAAGATTTTATTGGATCTTTGAATGATTCAATTAAAAAATATAAGGCAGGAGACCCTGAAAAAGCATTAGATTTTGGTTTTTTGGCTCTTGAATCTTTTAAGGATGAAGAAGATGTCTCTCTTGAATATGTCAATACAAATTACTATTTAGGTGAAGTATTTTATTTTTTAGGAGAATATCAGACATCATTTGAATATTTATCACAGTCTCTAGAGCTTTATGATCTGTTAAAGCCAAATAATAGAAGAAATAAAAATGTAATTAAACCCCCTTGGGTTCTTAATTCAATGGGTATAGTATACTACCAAAAAAGGGATTATGTTAATGCTGAAAAATTGTATAATGAGGCATTAAATAATTTTCAATTATTTGATTCAAATTATGATGATGAAAAATATTATGGGATTAATACTTCCCTTCTTAATTTGTCATTAATTAGGAAGGATCAAGGAGATCTAAAATCATCTGAAGAACTATTAGATCAAATTGTTGAAAGGATTACAACCAAAGGAATTAATCCTATAGAAATTCTACAAGTATATATTTCATATATGGATTTATTCTTTGTATCGGGTAATGATGAGTTGGTTGTGGATTATTATAATAAAATAAAGTCTTTACATCAGGAAAAATTTTCACTAAATGATATTTTTCTCAATGAATCTAAAGTTTTATATTCTCAGGCAAATCTAGTTTACGCTAATTTTTTACAATCAAAAGCTAAAATAGAAGAGTCTCTAGAATATTTATTTTTAGCAAAAGAGTTAATTGGATCAATTCCACAAAGAATCCCAATTATTAATCTTGAAATTTCAAATGTTTTTTATTTAATGGGAATGAACAATAAGGCAAAGGAAATTATTCAACAAAACCTAATTAATGAAAATATTAATCAATACCAAAAATTAGATAATTTTAAACTTCTTGAAAAAATATATTCTGATGAAGGGTCTACCAATTACCTATTAAGTGTTAAAGATTCAATTATTTTTTATACTGAACAACCAACTCAAAGACTTGTTGAGGATCAGTTTAACACTCTTGAGAGTTTAATGTTAATTACTGAAAAGCAAAATGATTTAAACATTTCTAAGTCAATAAATAATAGAAATGCTTTAGTCTCAATTTTTCTAGTTGCAATTTTATTTCTAATCGCAGTATCATTAAGGTTTAATTTTGATCTTCAAAAAGAAAAAAACACCAGATTAGGACTGGAAAAAGATAAAATTAATGAGGAGCTTAAATTAAAAAGAAGAGAACTTTTTAGTAAAATAAATTTTATTTCTCAAAGAAATGATTATTTGAATAGTATCAGAAATCAATTGGATGGAGATATTTCAAATGTCTCAAATTTAAAGAGTATAAAAAGGGAAATAAAAAATATTACCACTTCAGAACAGGCTTATGAAGAATTTGATAAAATGTTTAGTCAAGTTTATCCAAATTTCTATAAAAGATTAAACCTAACTGCTAAGTTGTCACAAACGGATATAAGGCTTGCATCCTACATTAAGATGAATCATTCAAATAATGAAATTTCAAGAATTTCAGGAATTTCCCTAAGGACTGTTGAAAGTCAAAGGTACAGGTTATCTAAAAAGCTTAACTTAGCCAAAGGACAAGATTTGAATAGATTTATACTTGACATTTAAAATAATGTTGCAGTATTTATGCAGTATTATATTTTTTGTTCCTAATTCTATTTATTATCATATTTACGTAAACAAAAAAACAAAATCTCAATGATGAAAAAAATAATACTAAGCAGTTTACTGATATTCGCTACTAGCATTTCAGTATATGCACAGCAAATCACAGGATCGGTTAGTGATGATAATGGACTGCCTTTACCAGGTGCTTCAATTGTTATTCAAGGAACATCTGATGGTACTACTACCGATTTTGATGGTAACTTCTCAATTGAATCATCTCAAGGAAGTTCATTGGTAATTAGTTATGTTGGATATGAATCACAAATAATAGTTGTAGGTTCATCTCAAATCAACGTTCAGCTAGTTTCAGATAATGCTCTTGACGAAGTTGTAGTTACAGCTTTAGGTATTTCAAGAGAAAAGAAATCACTTGGATATTCAGTAACTGAAGTTTCAGGAGATGATATAAATACAATTAAAGATAACAACATTGCATCCTCTCTTATTGGTAAAGTTGCAGGTTTAAATATTACTAACTCAGGTACTATTGGATCAACTTCTAGAATTACTTTAAGGGGTAACAATTCTGTTAATGGTATGAACCAGGCACTAATTGTTGTTGATGGTGTTCCTATCAACGCAGATGGAGTTGAATCTAACAACAATGCTGATTATAGTTCTTACGTTACAGGAGGAGGTATAACAGATGTTAATTCAAATGATATTGAATCAATATCAGTTCTTAAAGGTCCTAATGCTTCAGCATTATATGGATCAAGAGCAGGTAATGGGGTTATTCTTATTACAACTAAAACTGGATCCAAAGCGGAAGGCTTAGGTATTTCAATTAATACTAACCTAACTATGGATAATCCAATGTACTTGCCAGAGTTTCAAAATGAATATGCGCAAGGTACCTTAGGGGGAGCTTACACTGATATTTCAACTGACTTTGGTTCGTCTTCATGGGGTCCAAAAATGGGAGCTGAACAAATGTACTTTGATGGAATGCCAAGAAGAACTCAAGCATACCCTGATAACGTAAAAGATTTTTTTGATACAGGTATCAAAGCTAGTACATCATTGTCAATTCAGGATGCTTCTGAAAAAGGATCTGTAAGGTTTTCATATACTAACAATGATCATAAAGGTATAATACCAAGTTCAACATTAGCAAGTCACAACTTTAATTTAAGAGGTGTAATGAATCTCTCTGATAAATTAACAGTTGATGCAAAAGCTACATACTTTACACAGGAAGTTAATAACAGACAATTCTTGGGAGGAGAGGGTATTATGGGGCCTCTTTATCAAATGCCTAGATCTGTTGATATTAAAGACTTAGAACAATATCAAGTTGATAATCCAGGAACAACAGAGGAATATGTAGTTAGAAATTATGCTGGACCTAATTCACAAACAGCAAACCCTTATTGGATGGCAAATCACGATACACAAAAAGAAAGAAGAAATAGATTTTTTGGGTTCGCTAAAGTTAACTATGAATTCACTGATTGGTTAAGTGCATTTGTTAGAGTAGGTGCTGATATAACTGAAATGAAAAATAAAACAGTTACTAAGCCTGGACATCATTTCTACCGAGGAGGAAGAATGGATGTAGCAACAAATTCATACGGAGAACTTAATACAGATGTATTAGTTACAGCTAAAAAAGATTTAACAAGTGATCTTAATCTAGTATTAAATGTTGGTGGAAGTTTATCTAAAAGAACAGCTGAAGGTTTCTATCAATTTGGAGAAAACTTTAAAATTCCGACAAAGTTCTTCTTAAACAATGCTGCTAATCTTTTAGCGCCTAGAGAAACGCCACAAGCGACAAAGAAAGTTAATTCTGCATATGCAAGTGCTAGTTTTGCATACCAAGATTTTTTATATGTTGACTTAACATCAAGAAATGATTGGTCTTCAACATTAGGGGAAGAAAATAGATCTTATATGTATAACTCTGCTTCAGTTTCTGCAATTGTACATAGCTTTATAGACCCTGAACAAACTCTATTTAACTTATTAAAAATTAGAGCTGGTTACGCTCAAGTAGGTAATGATACAGATCCTTATCAATTAAGTCAAACATTCGATGTTCCAGGTCAGGGATATTTTGGATTAACAACTTTAAGTGCTCCAAGTATAAAGTTAAATCCAGATCTAAAACCTGAACAGGTTACATCTGTAGAGTTTGGTATTGAAGGTTCTATGCTAGGTAACAGATTAAACTTTGATATCTCAGTATATGATAAAGAGACTACCGATATGATATTTAATGTTCCTGTTGCAGCAGCAACTGGTTTCCAGTTCTTTAAAGAAAATGTTGGAAAAGTTTCTAACAAAGGTGTTGAAATTACGATTGGTGGTAGACTTATCCAAAACAGTAAAATGGTTTGGGATACCTCTCTTAACTATGCTAAGAACGAAAATGAATTATTATCATTAATAGATGACTTAGAGACATTTACCTATATGACTACAAATAGTGGTAACCTGTCGTTAAGAGCTCAAGTAGGAGGAACTATTGGTGACATCTACGGGACAACATGGGAAACAAATGATGCTGGTCAAAAACTAATAAGAGAAGATGGTAGACCATCACCTTCTGGGCCTGATCAGTATTTAGGTACTGCTCAACCTGACTTCTTAGCTGGATGGAATAATACAATTAGATATGGTAATTATACTCTAGGCTTCCAAATTGATGGAAGGTTTGGCGGTCAATTTTACTCAAATACATCTGCAAATCTTGATGGTGTAGGTGTAGGTGCAAGAACCTTACAGTATAGAGAGTCTGGAGTTACTCTAGATGGATTTAATACAGCAACTAATACTGATAATACAGCCTCAATTACAGGTCAGGAATACTGGGGATCTACATCTTCTATTGCAGAAAATTACATTTATGACCAGGATAATATAAGATTAAGAGAACTTTCAATTGGATATCAAATCCCTAATACGGTAGATTATGGTATTCAAAGTGCAAGTATTCAACTTATAGGAAGAAATCTTTTCTTCTTTTCCAAAGAAGCTCCTGATGTAGATCCAGAAAATATGCTTGGAACTGCAATTGGTGCTCAAGGATTTAACTCAAATAATTTACCTTCTTTAAGAAGTTTAGGTCTGAATCTTACATTAAACTTTTAAAAAAAACTTATGAAAACTATGAAAAACAATTACTTTTTAACAACAATCGCTTTAATGGCTTTAATGATCTCTTGTACAGATGATTTCAATGAGATTAATGAAAAGCCAGATGCTTTAGCTGCTAGTGATGTTAGTGCAAAATTTTTTGTAACTAACGCTCAAACAGGGCTATTTGCACCCAATAGATATCCTTACTGGAGGGGTCCAATTATTCATGCGGACAGATATGCTGGTCACACAGCCTTTGGATATAAATCCAATTGGTGGGATGATGGCCTAGGTTACAATTATAGTGCTGGATATACTAGTGCAGTCCACGATGCTTGGTTTGCATCTTACAATAGTACTTTATCAGCCTTTACAAATTTTGTAAAGGAAGGGGGAACTCTTGAAAATGATAAATATTATGCAATCGCCTTAATAATGAAAGGGCTATACTATCAATACTATACAGACGCATTTGGAATGGTTCCAATGACAGAGGCTTCAAATCCTGATATTGTTACTCCTAAATATGATACTCAGCTAGAAATTTATTCTACTCTTGTATCTGATTTAGATCAAGCAATTTCTCTAATAGGAAATGATGCTACAACTGGATCTGGTGTTGATCAATTGGCTGAAAATGATCTTTTCTTTAATGGTGATCTTCAGGCTTGGAAACAACTAGCAAATAGTTTAAAATTAAGGTTAGGACTAAGAGCGCTAGGTGCCCCTGGTGAATCTTTCTCTTCTTCTGCAGTTTCTTCTGCGGTTTCTGGTGGTGTTTTAGCTGATAGAGATGCACTACTTCCAAGAGATCTTGAAATTAGTACATGGGTAAGTGCTGTTTATGGAGATGTATGGGGTCCATTCTACGGTGGTGGAAATTGGCACTTAGCAAAAACTTTAGTTGATGCTCTAAGAGATAATAATGATCCTAGACTATCAAAATATGCTAAACCAAGTAAAGGTGGTACTATTGAATGGGCTAAACCAACTGAAGGTGAAAGAGTAGCATTATTCGATAAGCATGTAGCTTATATGACTGATATACTTGATAGTGCAGGAGCTACTTATACTAAGACTTCTGATGGTGCTGGTGGGTATACAATTACTATGCCTGAAAATACTAACTATATTGGTCAGCCAACTAGATTAAATGGTAAGATTAAACCATTATTGGATAGAAAATTATGGTCTGAACCATCTGAAATTGTAGTTAATCAGCACAATTCAGGAAAGCCTATTTTTCCTTTTGTAGTTTTTACTGCTGCTGAAAGTCACTTTATGATTGCAGAAGCAATAACTAAAGGTCTCGCTAGTGGTAATGCTCAAAGTCATTATCAAACTGGAATTAGACATGCTATGAGTTTATGGGACGTATCTAGTGCTGATGCAGAGAATTATATCGCAACAGAGAGTATGGCTCTTTTAAATGGTAGTACTGATCAAAACCTTGAGAAAATTGCAACACAAAGATGGATTGCATTATTCACTAATGGTTACGAAGCGTGGTCTGTAGTTAGAGATACTGGATATCCAACTGAACTTAGTGCAGGTGTAACAGATTCTGATATCTTTGTTTTGGGAGACACTAATGGAGTTTATCCTCAAAGACACAGATATGGATCAGGTCCTTACAACACTAATGGAGCTCAGGTAGAGCAAGCTAATAGTGTTCAAGGCCCGGATAAACAAGCAACCAAACTATGGTGGGCTAAGTAAGTTATTTGTTAATAATGAATTAGCTTATATGTTGGTTTTGTTTAGTTTATAATACCTTCTGGCGATAACGTTATTACATTTATTAAACCTGTGGTGAAAGCCACAGGTTTTTTAACATAATTTAATGATGAATCATTATATACTAATTCCTCTTTTACTTTTAAATACTCAATTAATAATTGGTCAAGAAAAAAAAGTCTATGAATACTTGCCAAATAATAATGAGCATCTTATTTATCATGATGACTGGGGTAAGAACAACTATAATAAATTATTAAATCAATTTAATTCCCGCCCTTTAAATAATGGTGAGATAATTTTTTTAGGTAACAGTATAACAGCTGAAGGTAAAGACTGGAGTACTAGATTAAATAACTCAATAATAAGAAATAGAGGGATTGGTGGGGATACCACAGATGGTGTTCTTGCTAGATCTGGAGAAATTATTGATTCTAATCCAACTGCTGTCTTTTTATTAATTGGTATAAATGATTTATATAATAATACTATTGAGACACCATCAGAAAATTATATTGCAAATAATATTATAAACATTGCTAAAAAAATTAAAACCAGCTCTGTTAATACTAAGATTTTTATTCAAACATTATTACCAATATCAAAAAAGAAATCCAGGAAATTTTACAAATTATATAATCAAAGTATAAAGAACATCAATAAAATTATAATTGAAAATCAAGAGAAGGAGCTGTACTCAGTTATTGATTTATACTCAATATTTGTTAATAATAAAGGACAGCTTAAAAATGATTTAACTTATGATGGTTTGCATCTAAATAAAAAGGGCTATGAAGTATGGTCAAAATTTATTAAACCTATAACAGATTCATTATAGATTATATAAATGTTCTTGTAATATTAATAACTAGTTTAATTTGTTAAAGGACTAAGTGCTATTTAAAGTTTATTATCTTTATTATATGTCTAATATATTCAGATATTTAGTATTATCAATTTTTATTTCTTGTAATTCTAATGCTTCTGAAATTTCTTCAGATGAATCAGAATTCCCTTTTACATTAATAAATGAAAAAATACTATTTATTGGAAATAGTTTTACATTCTATTGGAACCTTCCCTCTCAGGTTGAGAAAATGTCTATAGAGAGAGGTTTAAATTGGGAGGTTAGTCATTTCACTGTTCCATCTGCAAGATTAAAAGATCATTGGAATAATCCTGATCTTAAATCTATACTTGAGAGTGAAACATTTGATCACGTTATAATACAAGAACATAGTACTAACATTTTAACAGGGGAAGATGGGAATCCTAAATTTTATTTTGATCAAATAAGTTCATTAATTCCTGACTCTACTTCAATTCATTTTTTTTCAACTTGGATGTATCCTTCAATGGAAGAACTTAATATTAACAATGAGGAATATCCAATAGAGGAAAGTATTAAACAAATAATAGATGGTACAACTACAAAAATTATTCCTGTAGGTAGAGCTTTTAAACTATTTCAAGAAAAATATCCTCAGTGGGATATATTAATGGAAGATAATAAGCATCCTAACCCAAACGGCTCATATCTTGCAAGTTGTATAGTCTTTTCACATTTGAGCAGTGAAACTTCTTTAAACCTGTCTAAGAGATATAAAGGGAAAGACAGTAAGGGAGTAGATATATATTATAGTATTGTTGAAGATGAAGTTTTGACTTTTCTTCAACAAACTTCAGATGAAATAATATTTTAATTTTTTAAATATATTACTATACTAATTATTATTTAATAATTTAAGTATAGTAAATAGCTCGTTTCAAAATCTATAGAATATATAGTTTTTTATTAAAGGATATAGACCACAAAAAATCCAAGATAAGTTCCTAAAGCATTTCCAAGACTACCAATTAATATTGCGGGAAGAATAAGGTCTTTTCTGTCAAATGCCTCTGCAAGAGCTATCGCTGATGCTCCACCTCCAATATTAGCTTGACTGGCTATTGAGATCATTTCCCAGTCTCGATAAATAATACCACCAATTATAATGAATAATATACCATGAACAATAACTGCAGAAATTGTAAATATTAATAATAAGAATCCAACTTCCTGCAGTTGACTAACTGCACCTATTTCACAATAAGCTCCTATTACTGCTAAAAAAACATAGACTAGATAAAGTCCAAGATTTTGACTTCCTTTTAAATTTGAAATAAACTTGCTTTGAGCTAATAATATACCTATAGTAGTAAGAATTAAAATCGATGGGATATCAATTATATAGAGTGAAATAATTTCTGAAACGTAATAAGCGCTAATTCCCAAAAATAATAACCACGAAAGTGAGGTCAAATTAATACTTTCATTTTCATCATTCTCATCAATTGATTTATTTTTATTTGAAATAAATTTTTTATTACTCTTCCAAATACGGTTTAAAAATGTTGGTATAATTAATGTAATCATAATCCAAATTGCTGTTACAACATTATCTACTGCTATCGTTCCTGCATACAAAATTCCCTTTTTTTGAAATTCATACTCTAGTGCAATAGCATTAAAGTTTACACTTCCTCCCGTGTATGTTCCCGTTAACATTCCAGCAATTACTTTTCCATCTTCTCCTAAAAGTGTTTGAGGAGTAAATAAATACCATGAAATAATAATTCCACAAGTTGTTGCCAAAGATCCAATTACAAAAAGTCCTACCATTGGCAAACCAGCATTTTTAATAGAAGTAATATTTACTTTTAGTAATAAATAAAAGATAGATATAGGAGCAATATATTTGAAAATTACATCATATAGTTCAATACTGTTTGATGCGGCAGGAATTAAATTGAAATTTGCAATGACTGCTGTAAAAAGTATAACTAGTAAAGCAGCACCTCCAAGTTGCTTTCCAATTTTGGTTTTACCAGCATAAACGGATAGAATGACCATTAAGCATAATACTGATAATACATAAATTGGATTAGTAATAAAGTTCATTAACAATAAATTGGTTTCTAAAATATAAAAATAAAAAAAACGGATAATCTGAGTATTAAATCCGCTTTTTTAAATAGTTAATGTGCTTAAGATGATGTAATTTCTTTGACAGCCTTTGCAGTTTCTATAAGTGTTTTTTCAAATGGAATAGGTTTCCAATCGAATACTTCCATTGTTTTAGAGTTATCTGCACTTAGATTCATATTTAGCATGGATAACATTCCTTTAGCTTCTCGGTCAAAAATGGCCAAAAGGTTTAACATAAAATTTGGTGCCAATCTAGTACTTGGGCCATCATAACCACTGTCTATAAGATATTGACATATCCACTGAAAACTTCTTCCTACTTTTTCAGTTGCTATAAAACGCTGATTAGCTGCTTTCGGTTCTGTTAATGCTGCAACATGTAAATATGCAATATCACGAACATCAACCATTGGAAAAGATGTGTCTGGAATCATAGGTGTTTTTCCTCCTAAAATTTTATCAATCATTGACATTGATGCACCAGTAATATTTTTACCAAGAGGAGGACCAAAAACACCACCAGGATTAATACTAACCAATTCTAAAATATTATCACCTGATTGGCTATTAATAAAATCCCATGCAGCTTGCTCTGCTAACGTTTTACTTTTAAAATAAGTACTTATATTTTTTGAATCTAAGTCAGTCCAGTCTTCAGGGGTGAGTATTCCTGTTTTTTTACCTCCCATTATAGCTACCATAGAGCTTGTTAAAACAACTCGTTTTACTCCATTTTTTTTTGCAGCTTTTAGTACCCTTAATGTTCCATCTACTGCAGGACCTAGCATTTCCATTTCATTTTTTGGATTTTCAACTTTAAAAGGAGAGGCGATATGCATAACATAATCACAATTAGATACTGCTGAATCCCATCCATTATCAGAATTTAAGTCTAAATAAACAAAAGAAAGATTTTTAATAGAAACTGAGGCAGAATTAAGGGTAGACTTTACTTCATTTTCTTTATCTGCAGTTCGCACACTTCCAATCACATTATATCCATTTTCTAAAAGAGTTTTTGCACAATGCAAACCAATATAACCAGACACACCTGTTAACAATACTTTTTTATTCATTTGATAAATTATTTATAGTTATTTTAAATTAAAATTTTAATTCAACTCCAATTGGACAGTGATCAGAGAGCATATCCTCCTCTGTCATAGATTCTGGTTTTTCAGAAAAATAATAGACAGTCTCACTACCTTTGATTTGTAATTTTTCAGCTCCTCCACCCATTAATATATGGTCAATAGGCTCTGGATAACTTGGATGGCATCCTTTTAAGTCCTGCATACTGTTGCTAATGACTACCGCTTTGTTTTCCATTTCTCTTATAACTTGCCAAAGTTTATTATCAGGATTGGCTATTCTATGGTTAAAATCACCCAGCACAACAAAAGGTCGATTACTCTTAATTTTCTTTTCTATCCATTTGTCTAGTAGTGGAACTTGTCTTTGAAAAGTCTCGCAAGCACTTCGAGAAGATGAGGAGTAGTCCTCCAGAAAACACCCGCTCTTAAGGTGAACTGACATAACCTCAATTGTATCCTTTTGATCAATGATGTTAGCAATAAGTCCATAACGTAATCCTTCTCGATCCAGTGCGAGTTCCTTAAAGGTTCCCACATCCTCGAAATTAACTCCCTTTCTAATGACTAATGCAACACGCTGCTGAGTCGACTTTTGTCCATTTCCATAGCAGTTATAAGAACTACTTGCAGGACGATCTGAAACTATGATATTCCAATCTTTTTCAGGAAATACTCGAGCTACTGCCTTTAAAGATTCAACTTCTTGCAAGGCAAACACATCAGCATCTAAAGTCCTGGCAAAATTCCGTAATTTAATATAATCGCTCTCTTGACGAGGCACACATCCCTCACCAACATTCTCAGCAAGATGTTCCATATTCCAAGCTACAAATCGGATTTCAGAAGAACAAGAAGTAAGTATAACCAAAACAAGAGTAGACAGAAATAAAGAAATCTTATTTATCATTTTATAAATATAAAAAAACGGTTACACCTTTAAAAAGTATAACCGTTTTATTGTTTTAGTAGCGAGGGCAGGACTCGAACCTGCGACCTTTGGGTTATGAGCCCAACGAGCTACCTACTGCTCTACCTCGCGATTTGAAGTGCAAATATAGTAAACTTTCATTACTCAGGGCTAAAGCATTTGATTTAAGTACTTATCTTTGCCGAAATGTCTTATAATAAACATAGATCTGGATTTGTTTCAATAATTGGAAGACCTAATGTTGGTAAATCAACTTTGATTAACTCTTTAATGAAAGAGAAACTATCTATTATTACAGCTAAGGCTCAAACTACAAGACATAGAATCAGGGGTATAATAAATGAAGAGGATTATCAAATAGTTCTATCAGATACTCCAGGAATACTAGATCCTAGTTACAAGCTACAAGAAGCAATGATGAAGTTTATAAAGGAAACTTTAATAGACTCTGATTTTTTAGTAATAGTTGAAGAGGTAGGAAATATAGAATCTTTTGATGAATCTATGATTCAAAAATTAAATTCTTTTAAAATTCCAATAATTCTTTTAATTAATAAGATTGATCTTTCAACTCAAGAAGATCTAGAAGAATCAATTGATCATTGGAAATCAATTTTCCCAAACATAAATATATACCCTGTATCAGCAATTAAGGGTTTTTTTGTTGATGAGCTGATAGAGATTTTTAAAGAAAAACTTCCTATATCACCTCCGTTTTTTCCTAAAGATCAATTTACTGATAGGCCTGAAAGGTTTTTTGTAAATGAGTCTATAAGAGAGCAAATTCTTGTCCATTATGATAAAGAAGTTCCATATTCAGTTGAGGTAATCACTGAAGATTTTAAAGAATCTCCAAAAATTATAAGAATTAGATCTTTAATTCTTGTTGAAAGAGAATCTCAGAAAGGAATTTTAATAGGTCACAAAGGTTCATCTTTAAAAAGAGTTGCTACAAAAGCCAGGCTTAATCTTGAAAAATTCTTTGGTAAGAAAATCTTTTTAGAGGTGTTTATTAAAGTAAAGAAGAATTGGAGAAACGATCCATCTTCGTTAAAAAAATTCGGATATAATATTTAATAATATGAGTGGTATTGTTGCAATTGTTGGGAGGCCTAATGTTGGAAAGTCTACTCTTTTTAATAGATTAATTCAAAGAAAAGAAGCTATCGTTGATGAAGTTAGTGGAGTAACAAGAGATAGGCATTATGGAAAATCTGATTGGAATGGTATTGAATTTAGCGTAATTGATACAGGAGGATATCTTCCTATTAGTGACGATATTTTTCAAAAGGAGATTGATAAGCAAGTACTATTAGCAATTGATGAGGCAGATGTAATTTTATTTCTAGTTGATGTTAAGGATGGCATGACAGGTATAGATCAGACAATAGCTGATATGCTTCATAAATCTTCTAAAAAAACTTTTCTTCTCGTAAATAAAGTTGATAACTCTAAATTAATTGAAGACTCTATTGAATTTTACTCTTTAGGTTTTAAAAACCTCTTTTGTTTATCATCAATTAATGGCTCTGGAACTGGAGAATTTTTGGATCTACTAGCGGAACAGCTTCCAAAAGAAGATTTAATAGTATCTGATGTACCAAAGTTTGCTGTTGTTGGAAGGCCTAATGCTGGTAAGTCATCCTTTATTAATTCTCTTATTGGTGAAGATAGATTCATAGTTACTGATGTTGCAGGTACAACTAGAGATAGCTTATATACTAGATATAATCAATTTGGTTTTGATTTTGAGTTAATTGATACTGCAGGAATAAGAAGAAAAACGAAAGTATCTGAAGATATAGAATTCTATTCTATATTAAGATCAATAAGATCAATTGAAAATTCAGACACATGTTTAATAATTTATGATGTTGAAAGAGGTTTTGATTCCCAAGTTCAAAATATTTTTTGGCTTGCAGCTAAAAATAAAAAAGGCATAGTTATTCTTGTAAATAAATGGGATACAATGAGTAAGGATCATACTACTTCAAAACAAATTGAAGAAGAAATTATGTCTAAAACATCTCCATTTATTGATATACCTATTGTATTCATTTCTGCACTTACAAAACAAAGAATCTTTGATGCAATAAAAATAGCAATGGAAGTAAATGAGCGGAGAAATTATAAAATTTCAACAAAGAAACTAAATGACCTTTTGTTACCTATAATTGAACAAACACCTCCACCTAGCACAAAGGGGAAGTATGTAAAGATTAAATTTTGCAGACAACTTCCTACAAAATACCCACAGTTTGCATTTTATTGTAATCTACCTCAATATATTAAAGATCCATATAAGCGTTTTCTTGAAAATCAAATTAGAAAAAATTATAATTTTACAGGAGTCCCTATTGATGTGTTTTTAAGAAAAAAATAACTATAGATTATTTTTTAATAATCTTAATTCTTCTTTTATTTTATCAAGTTTTTTTAAGATCATCAAATTCTCTGAAGTAGAAATATCTTTTGATTTTAGCTTTTTCTTTGCTCCTTGAATTGTGAGACCTTCTTTCTTAAGCATTGAGTAGATTATTGAAATATTTTCAATGTTTTCCTTGGTGTATTTTCTAATACCAGAGGATTTGATTGAAGGATTAATTTGGTCAAACTCTTTTTCCCAATACCTTAACAATGAGGTGTTAACATTGAAGTGAGTAGCAACCTCACTTATGCTGTAATATTTTTTTTCTGGAAGGTCTCCGAACATATCTTAATCAAGAGATTGATTCTCTTGTGATGCTTGGTTAACTAATTCTTCAAATTCAACTGGAGATAAACTGCCAGAATAAAAATTAATGGGGTTTATTTTTCTACCATCTTTTACAATTTCATAATGAAGATGAGGAGCAACTGATCTACCTGTATTACCAACATAACCTATAAGATCACCTCTTTTTACTTTATTTCCTCTTCGGACCTCAATTTTACTCATATGAGCATAGATGCTTACGTACCCAAATCCATGATCAATTCTTACATGATTTCCAAAACCAACTGCTCTATTATCAGCTCTTGATATTCTACCATCACCAGTTGCGTAAATTGGTGTGCCTGTTTTAGCAGAAAAGTCCATTCCTGAGTGCATTGTTCTTCTTTTTGTAAAAGGATCAATTCTGTAACCAAACCCTGAAGCCATTCTTTTCAAATCTTTATTATTTACTGGCTGAATTGTAGGAATAGACGTTAATAGAGATTCTTTATTTTTTGCTAACAGTTCAATTTCATCAAGTGATTTAGATTGAATCACTAGTTCCTTAGTCAGAATATCAACTCTTTCAGTAGTATTAACTATTAAGTCTGAACTTTCAAAGCCCTCAAGATAGTCGTATCTATTAACTCCTCCAAAACCAGCCTTTCTCTGTTCTTCAGGAATTGGACTAGCTTCAAAATAAACTCTGTAGAGACTATTATCTCTTTTTTCAATATTTGCTAGGGTAGATTCAACTTGGTCTAGTTTTTTATTTAAAACCTTAAGTTGTAATTCATAATTATCAATTTCACGTTCTTGAACAAGTTCTTTTGGAGTATCAATGAAGTCAGTATTTAAAAGAATAATCGTGATGAATGAACCAATAATAATAGAACTAATTAAAAATAACGAAAGCCCATAAATCCTTTGAGCAAAAGTTCTTTTAATAGGAACAAACTCTAAATTCTCAGAATCAAAATAATATTTATTTTTGGACATAGACCAATTTGTTGTAATTTCAACGCTTGAATGGTTGATAACCATTACAAATATAAAAAAAATGAATTCATCCGTTGTTAGAGAAAATTTTTTTCAATACTTCAAAGACAAAGGACATGAGATAATCCCCTCAGCATCAGTTATTAACAAGACAGATAAAAACCTGATGTTTACAAATGCAGGGATGAATCAATTTAGAAATATTTTTACTGGAGAGCAAAACTCAAAATTTTCTAGAGTTGCAAATTCTCAAAAATGTTTAAGAGTTTCTGGAAAACATAATGATCTTGAAGAAGTTGGTGTAGATACATATCATCATACATTTTTTGAAATGCTTGGGAATTGGAGTTTTGGAGATTATTTTAAAAAAGAAATTATTGAATGGTCATTTGAACTTATAACTAAAATATATGGTCTGAATAAAGAAGATTTATATGTTTCAGTTTTTGAAGGTTCAAAAGAGGATAAAACAGAATTCGATAAAGAGTCATTTGATGAGTGGAAAAAATATTTTTCTGAGGATAAAATTATAAGGGGAAATAAAAAAGATAATTTCTGGGAGATGGGAGATACAGGTCCATGTGGCCCGTGTTCAGAGATTCACGTTGACTTAAGATCTGATTTAGAGAAGGAAAAAATTAAGGGAGCTGATCTTGTAAATAAAGATCATCCACATGTTGTTGAAATCTGGAATTTAGTATTTATCCAGTTTGATAGACAAAAAGATGGATCTCTTAAAAAATTAGACAAACAATATGTTGATACAGGAATGGGCCTAGAGAGACTTTGTATGGCTCTTCAAGGGAAAAATTCAACTTATGAAACAGATTTTTTTACCGACATAATAAAAGAAATTGAGAATATTTCAGGAAAGAAATATCTTGAGGGTGATAAAAATGTTGATATAGGAATTAGAGTTGTTTCTGACCATTTAAGAGCAATAATTTTTACAATTTTAGATGGACAAATTCCTAGTAACACTGGTTCGGGATATGTTATTCGTAGAATACTTCGAAGGGCAATTAGGTATGGGTATACTAATCTTGATATACATGAGCCATTCATGTTCAAGCTAGTTAATAAAGTCACAGAGAAATATGATGATATATATCCAAGTCTTAAACTTCAACAAGAATATATTGAATCTATAATTAAAGATGAAGAAAAGGGATTTTTAAAAACATTAAATCAAGGCTTAAATTTAATCAATGAATTAATTAACTCTAATCCAATTGATAAAACAATTAAAGGAGATACTGCTTTTAAACTTTATGATACCTTCGGATTTCCAATTGATTTAACATCATTAATAGCAGGTGAAAATAATTTTAGGGTTGATCTAGATGGCTTTAATGAAAACATGGAAATTCAAAAAAATAGATCTAAGTCAGTTAAAAATGATGAAGTATCAGATTGGATTATTGTCAATGAAAAAATATCATCAAGTAAATTTTTAGGATATGATAACGATGAAATTGATGGAAAAATATTTAAGTATAGAGAATGTAAAACAGATCAAAATAAAATTAATTTTCATATTGTTTCAGATAAGACAACTTTTTATCCTGAGGGGGGAGGACAAATTGGTGATACTGGACAAATCATAATAGGGGATGATAAAATTCAAATTAAAAACACATTTAAAGAAGGGGGTGAGATAATACACTTAACAGAGACTCTTCCAAATGATTTAAAATCTTCAGTGAAATTTAAAATTGATAGAAACAGAAGGTCTTACATTGAATCAAATCATACATCTACTCACCTTTTACATCAAGCACTTAGAAATGTTCTTGGTAATCATGTAGAGCAGAGAGGATCGATGATTTCTGATAAAGTGTTTAGGTTTGACTTCTCCCATCAAAATAAGATAACTGATGCTGAATTAAAAAGTATAAATGACTTTATAAATGAAAAAATTAATCAGTCTATAGATATTATAGAAAATAGAGAAGAAGACTATGAAAAAGCAATTAAAAATGGAGCTATTGGATTATTTACAGAAAAGTATGAAGAGAAAGTAAGAACAATAAAATTCAATGATTCATATGAATTATGTGGTGGTACTCATGTCAAAAATACTAGTCTTATTTCTTCTTTTAAAATAATTTCAGAAGGATCACAAGCATTTGGAATACGAAGAATTGTTGCTACTTCAAATAAAGAAAAGATAATTGCTGAAAATCTTAAACAGAAAGAAATCAAGGAAAAGTTTGATAGTGACAATCTTAATAAACTTCAAAAGAAAGAGATTGAATTACAAAATAAAATTAAAATTCAATCAATTAAAGAGGATATAGCCAAAAATATTCGTAGAATAAATGATGTGAATATTTTTCTCGGTGAAATAGATTTAGATCCAAAATCAATTAAAGAATTATGTTTTTTGCTATCTGACCAAATTGATAGTTTATTTATGATTCTTCTATCTAAATCAAATGACAAGGTATTTATGTCTTGTTTTATATCTAAAAATATAATCACAGAAAAACAATTAGATGCCTCTAAAATTATTAAAGAATTGTCTCCATTAATTAGTGGAACTGGAGGAGGACAATCTTTTTATGCTTCTGGAGGAGGTACAAATACAGATGGAATCGATTCAGTTATATCTGAGGCAGAAAAAATAATTAGTCAGATATAGGTGGATATTTTTCAAGTATTTTAGAAACAAAATTATTAATCATCTTATCTCTATCATTTGAGTATTCATTTAGCACCCCTACACCTTTACCTTGCCAAATAAGCTGTTGATTTTTACTATCTATTATATTAACATATAAAGTTCCTTGAACTTTTGAATACCCTGAAGAATAAGGGTATTGATATGAAAAGGGATACCATCCATAAGGCATGTAGTTATTTACGTAAACTCTTTCTTTTGATTGAGTTTCAAATGTAACAAGTAAATCTGGAGAAGTTGATCTTTCAAGACCTTTAGCTTTTAATCCAGTATCTAAAAATTTCAATATTCTTTTTTTATCAAGATCTGATATTTCAACTTCATCAATATCTGGTTGATAAAAAGAATAAGAATTATAATTACTAAAATTAACATCAGAATCATAATCATATTGTACATATAGTCCACAAGATTGAATCGTAAAGGCGAATGTGAATAATATTATTTTTAATGAGAATAAATTTTTCATAATTTTCATTCAATTTAAAGTTATGAAAAAAATCTTTCTAATAATAATCATTTTTACTTCATCTTGCTCTTCTTTTAAAACAATTTCTAATGTTGGAAATTCAGTTGAGGAAAAAATAAATCTTTATGTTAAAAAATATGCTCCTTCAGCTACAAAAAATATGAGGTTTTTTAAAATACCTGCTAGTATAACATTAGCCCAAGGAATTTTAGAATCAGGTTATGGAGAAGGAACTTTAGCTAAGAATGCAAATAATCATTTTGGTATAAAGTGTCACAAAGATTGGAAAGGAAAGACAATAACACACGACGATGATGAAAAAGGGGAATGTTTTAGATCCTATAAAAATCCATTGAGATCCTATCGTGATCACTCATTATTTTTAGTCAACAGAGATAGATATAGTAATTTATTTAAACTTAAAAGAAAAGACTATAAAGGTTGGGCAACAGGATTAAAGGCTGCAGGATATGCCACTGATCCAAAATATGCAGATAAGCTAATAAGTTTAATAGAGAGGTTTAATCTAACTAGGTTTGATAATTAAATTATCTCCATTTTTATAAATCTCAATTAAATCTTTACCCTTTAACTCTTTTGTGTACTTATCCCACTTTTTATTTGAAAAATCAAATTCAGACTTAAAGTTATCTAGTTCACACTCACCCTTTTTTATAAGCTTATCAAGAATTAATTTAGCATCATCTGATATCTGAGGTGCTTCTTTAATTGGTTTCATTTGGGGAAAAAATAAGACTTCTTGAATTGAAGTTTTGTTAGTCATTAGCATTATTAACCTATCAATACCAATACCAATTCCGGATGTAGGAGGCATACCATATTCTAGTGATTTTATAAAATCCATATCAATAAACATTGCTTCATCATCACCTTTTTTACTTAATTCTAATTGATTCTCAAATCTTTTTAATTGATCAATAGGATCATTAAGTTCGGAATAGGCATTAGCGATTTCCATTCCATTTATTATCAGTTCAAACCTTTCTGTTAATTTAGGATTAGATCTGTGTTCTTTAGTTAATGGACTCATAGACTTTGGATAGTCAGTAATAAATGTTGGATTTATAAAGTTTTTTTCACACTTATTTCCAAAAATCGCATCAATAAGTTTTCCCTCTCCCATACTATCGTCAACCTCAATTGACATTTCATTACATATTAATCTTAACTCAGATTCATTCATATTTGAAATATCATAGTTTGTAAACTTCTTGATTGCTTCAATTATAGAAATCCTTTCGTATGGAGCTTTAAAACTTATATATTTAGAATCAAATTCAATTTCTGTTTTATTATTAACCTCTAAACATACTTTTTCAATTAATGATTCGGTTAACTCCATCATCCAAAAATAGTCCTTGTAAGCAACATAAAGCTCAAGAATTGTAAACTCAGGATTATGGTTCTTATCCATTCCTTCATTACGGAAATCTCTTGAAAATTCATACACAGCTTCAAAACCACCAACAATTAATTTTTTAAGAAATAATTCATCAGAAATTCTTAAATAAAGTGGAATGTCTAATGCATTATGATGAGTTATAAATGGTTTAGCTGTAGCACCTCCTGGAATAGGCTGTAATATTGGAGTTTCAACTTCAAGATATAATCTATCATTTAAAAAACCTCTTATAGTATTAAAAATTTTTGTTCTCTTTATAAAAGTATCTTTCACATGAGAATTGACAATTAAGTCAACATACCTTTGTCTATATCTTTGTTCTAAGTCTGTAAAACTATCATATTCATTTCCTTCTGAATCAACCTTTGGTAAAGGCAGGGGTCTTAGAGACTTATTAAGGAGCGTAAAGTCTTTAACAAGCACAGTTACCTCTCCAACTTTTGTCTTAAACATGCTTCCTTTAATTCCAACAATATCTCCAATATCTAATAGTTTTTTATAAACTACATTATATTTAGTTTTGTCTTCAGTTTTACATATTTCATCTCTATTAAAGTAAATTTGAATTCGACCTTTACTATCTTGGATTTCAGCAAAAGAAGCATTTCCTTGAATTCTTCTTGACATGATTCTTCCAGCAATGATCACTTCTTGTTTATCTTCAAAATCTTCAATCAATTTTGAAGAGAAATTATTTACAGGGAACAACTCTGCAGGATAAGGATTTATTCCAAGTTTTTTTAACTCTTCAAGTTTTTCTCTACGAATTTTTTCTTGTTCTGTCACTTGTAATTGTTTAGGCAAAGATAAGTTTTAAAAAACAATCATTGAAGTACAAATTTCTATATTTGAATGATCAATGAAAAATAAAAAAATTATATTAAGAGATATTGGAATTTCTTCATTTTCAGATGCTTGGAAGTATCAGGAAGATATTTTTAAAAAAACCATAGATCTTAAAATTCAAAATAGATCAAATCAAAATAAAATTGAAACCAAAAATTTTTTAATTATTACTGAACACAGTCCAGTCTATACAATCGGAAAAAGTGGAGATATTTCTAATTTATTATTAAATGATGATGAGTTAAAAAAAAGAGGTATTGATTTTTATAAAATAAACAGAGGTGGAGATATAACATATCATGGACCTGGACAAATTATGGGTTACCCAATCATTGATCTTGATAATTTTTTTACTGACATTAATTTATATTTAAGAAAATTAGAAGAAGTAATTATTAACACACTCAAATCCTATGATCTTAATGGTTTTACTATTAAGGGAGAAACTGGTGTTTGGGTTAAAGATGAAAATGGATTATCTAAAAAAATATGTGCATTTGGAATACGAGCAAGCAGATGGGTTACTATGCATGGATTTTGTTTAAATATAAATCCTGAACTCAATTATTTCAAGAATATTATTCCATGTGGAATAAAGGATAAAGGGGTTACTTCAGTATCTGATTTAAAAAACAGTATCATAAAAATGAATGAAATTAAAGAAGTCTTATACAAAAATTTTGCAAAGTCTTTCGAAGCAAAATTAATTTATCAAAACTAATTTAATTCATATGACACAATCGAATACTTATCAAGTCTTGTAAGAATTTCAATTTTATCATCCTTATCAGAATCTCTCAGATCAATTATTGAATTTCCTTTTAATGGAAACCCATCTAACAATTCACCATTATCTTTATATAAATAGATGTTACTTTCATCTAGATTTGTTATTCCAATTAACATATTTCCGAATTCATTAAATATTTTAGGTTTTGAGTATCTTCCGAATGGAAGTTTAACATTTATACCTTTTATAGATAAATTGTTTTCACTTATGTATACTAGGTTATCATTTTTTATATCAATCAAATTATCGATAGCCAAATTCAGATTTTTTTTCATAAATTTTCCATCCATATCAATTTGAATTAAGTTTCCTTGATTGTCTGTTGTAGCAAAAGTTTTGAGATAAGAAAAGATAGGATTTTTACTAAATTGAATCTTTTCATCAATTTTTATTCTGTCTCTACCTCTTCGATCTAAAATTTTTATATCGCTATTTTCTAATTGGACTATTATAAAGTCTTTTCCATCAATTCTTATGTGATTAGGACTATTTATTATAGTTGAGTCAAAAATATCTGGTTTAAAACCTCTAACTCTTTTACCTTTTGAATCAAACATCGTGATAGAATTTTCAGCAGTAAATACAAACCTATAATTTCTATTTTTTTCATAATCAAAAATTGAGACAGGATTATTAATTTCTCCTGAATCAATTTTAAAACTTAATTCCTTTACCTCATTGCCATTTCTGTCTAAAACATAAAACCTATTTTCAGTTCTAAAACTTATTTGAAGTCTTCCATTTTTATAAGTATCAATTTGTTTAATCTCACCAATTATTTTTTCATCAATTTGTTTCTTCCAATACAGATTTCCTTTGTTCGAATAATAGTATAAATAGTTTTTACTATCCTGAAATACAAAATCATATTGATTATTGGTGTGATTTATTAACCAAATTGGATCTGTAGTTATTTCATTGTCAAATGTTAGAAAAAACTCAGTAAAAACGTCTTTACTTTCTTTTGATAGTTCAGCCTTTGAATAATCAAAATCTAGAAGTGCTATATTCTGATTAATAACCCCACTAAAACTAATAAAAGGATAAACTTTAGATTTTATTAAATCGGAATTCTTTTGAATCGATCCTAATGAATTGTTATTATTTACCCATAAAAATGAATATTTTTTTGATTTTTGATTTTTAAAACTCAAATATTTTGAGTTAGAACTAAGATTATCATTAATTCTTTCTGAATTAATTATTTTCTTTATTTGAGAGACTGATTCAGTTATAATAAGTAAATTATCTATCAATGTTGCGAAGTTAGTTGAGATTTCCTGATCAAAATTATCCAAAAGGATCTCTAAATCTTTATCAATATTAATTTTCTTAATGTTGTAAAGGTTGTCAATCTCAGTTAATTCAAAATAATTTTCTAATTGGTCAATATTATTAATTCCAAGAATCAAAAATTTTTCTTGATCATCTACAAAGTTTATTTCATTTATTAGATTTAAAGAATCAAAATTTATATTATCAGTTGATAAATCATTTCCTTTTAAATAATTTTTAAAGTTGAAAATGAATCTTTCTGAATCATCAATTGTAAATGAAAAAAATGATGAAAAAGAATTTGGAATCACTCTATCTGTTGAAATTTCTGATGGATAAATATTTTTTAAAATTGATAACTTACTATTAATAGAATCATTAATTCTTGTAGCACCAGACATGTTTACTTCTTCAAGAGAATATTTAAAATCATAACTAACCCATGAATCATATAAGCCTGGAAAAAATGATAGATTGTTTAGTATATTTTCTGATAAATTTGATTTTTTAGTTATTGTAAAAGTATTAAATGGATCATTTTTGTCTGCAGCTTTTACTAACTTATAAAAATCAGAATCTACCTTTTTGTTGGTTTTATTTTGATCTCTAATAATATTTTCAAGAATTATATCTTGATTAGAACTAATTGTATAGTTTCCAATAATAGTTTTATAAACCTCCTTTGACCAAGTTGTGTCAATAAAAATCTTATTTTTTTGATACTTACCCTTTTCGACATCACTTTCATATATAGAATCTTGTGTATTTGTCTCTCTTATATATGTGTATGCAATTTGATTTTTACCAAATGGTGTTAAGGATAATAATCCTGAGTTATTTGAGTTTTTGTTAGATAATGAATAAAGTTGCTTTAGTATTTTACTTTTCGAACTTGAAATATTATCTAGATTTTTATTTTTTGATAAAATTTCTTTGGTATTACTTAAGTTATTAATATTTAAAATCACCTCAGATTCAGAAGGAAGATAACTGAAAGACGAAACATTATTAGTTACTTCTGAACAAGAAAATAATAATACTGAAGTTGTTAAAATATATATTATTTTTCTCATTACTTATATTCAATTTTAAGTTGTAATTTTTTTAGCTTAAATGTTTTACGATGAAATTTTGTTTTACCATACTCATTTATCATATCCATATGTAACTTAGTTCCATATCCTTTATTTTTATCCCATCTGTATTCAGGAAAATTATAGTGAATTTTTTTCATATAAATATCTCTATAAGTTTTAGCTAGTATCGAAGCTGCTGCAATATTTTGATATTTACCATCTCCTTTTATAATGCATTTATAAGGAATATTTTTGTATTGAATAAATTTGTTTCCATCTACCGCAATAAAGTTTGGTTGAATTTTCAAATTCTTTATTGCACCATGCATAGCCTTAAATGTGGAGTTTAGAATATTTGTTTTATCTATTACTTTTGAGTCAACAAAAAAAACAGCATATTCTATAGATTCATTTTCAATTATTGTTTTTAACTCAAGTCTTTTCTTCTCTGATAATTTCTTGGAATCATTAAGATATCTAGAGTTAAAGTCTTTAGGAAGAATAACAGCAGAGGCTGTTACAGGGCCAGCAATAGATCCTCTCCCTGCTTCGTCAATACCAGCTTCAAATTCAGATTTTGAAAAACTATTCTTTAACATTAATTGTAAAATAAATCTTGTAAAGAAATCTTACCTTAGTGTGAAAATACAAAATTGATGTTTAAACAATTTCTAGTTTTTATCTTTTTTTTCGCTCATTTTGTTTTATTAAGTCAAAGTAACGATATAGATCTGAAACTTAAGGCACAACAAGAACAAGAAAAACTAGAAAAAGAATCAGAAAACACTAAGGACACATTAACAACAGATTATTATAAAATTTACTTTTTAAATGATAAGGTTGAAACTGTAGATACATCTTTAAATATCTATAAAGATTATAAATTTAACTTCCTTAGAGAGGATTCATTTGATTTGATTTCTTTTGCTAATTCGGGTCACACATACAATAAGTTATCATATGATTTCAAGGATTTAAGCAAACCAGATGTTGGTGCTAGAGGGAAGCATTTTCATTATTTTGAAAAAGAAGATATAGGTTATTATAATGTTCCAACTCCCTTTACAGAAATTTTTGCTAAGTCAACTTTTGAGCAGGGGCAAATCTTAGACATGTTAGTCTCAATTAATTTATCACGACAATATAATTTCACAATTGCTCATAAAGGGTATAAGTCTCTAGGAAAATATATTAATACAAGATCTAGAGGAAACCAATTTAGATTTTCTTCTAATTTCAATTCTAAAAATCAACTCTCATTTTGGAGGTTTCATTTTACTTCCCAAAATATTTTTAATCAAGAAACTGCAGGTCTTGATCCTGATAGTATTTATTTTTTTGAGCAAGCAACAAATTATTTTGTATTAGATCAATCTGGAAATCAAATTATTGAAGATGATGGATCATTTAAAATGATTGAATATGATGGATACCTTGATAGATCAAGATTAGGGCCAATGCTTTTTTCTAAAAGCTCTTTATATTCTAAGAGATTTTTTTCAGATTTTCAAAAAGTTTTGATTAAGAATGAAAAAAATGGCTTTAATACGTTAGCTATTAATTATCAGTTCACTCATGAGTATAAAAAAATCGAATTCAATGATGAAATGAATAATGAAGTATTCGGTGAAGTTTATGATGAAGAACAAACTGTATCAGATCAATCTAGATTTATTGAGCAGGAAAATAAAATTATTATATCATCAGACTTAAATAAATTAGGAACATTTAATTTATCATATGCCTTAACTAATTGGAAAAATAATTACAAAGTTTACGACGAATTAAATCCTGATGAAATTATATATGGACTTGAATTAGATCAATCTAATTTCTCAATAAACTGGTTTAAAAAACTCAAAAAATTGAATTTTGAATTTAAGTTTAATAAGTCTTTTAAAGATGATTTAAAATCTGATTACTTATCTTTTAGTATTAAAGGAACACCAATTAAGAATATTAATTTTGAAGTAAACTCATCTTTGATTGAAAGGTCTCCAAATTTTAATTTCAAATTATTTAGAAGTGCATATAAAAATTATAATTGGTTTAATAATGAATTAAATGATGAGAAAATCTCCAATATAAACTTAAAGTTATCCTATAAAGAACTTGTTATGTTGACAGGGGACTATAATATTATAGATAATTATACTTTTTTTAGAGAAGCTACAAATGCATTAACTGGAGAGACAGACACGAAAAGATTAGCTGTTGTGAATCAAGCAAACAATCAAATAATATACTATAGTTTTAAACTGTTTAGTAAAATTGATATTGGTAAATTTAGTCTTGTAAATACAGCAAAGTATCAACAAAAGGAACAAGAAGTATCCCCTGGTAATCTATCTACATTAAATGTACCTGAATGGATAACTAGAAACACACTTATGTATTCTACTAATGTTTTTAATAAATCATTATTTATTCAAACTGGACTCACATTTAATTATTTTACTAAATATTTTGCAGATCACTATAATCCATTAATTTCAGAATTTGTTACTCAAAACTATCGTGAAATTGGAGATTTTCCCAGATTTGATTTCTTCTTTAATGCTAAAATTCAACAAACTAGAGTTTTTATAAAAGTGGAGCATTTAAATAGCTCATTTACTGGATATGATTATTATTCGGATCCTTTTAGTCCATATAGGGATATGTCTATAAGGTTAGGTTTAGTTTGGAATTTCTTTAGTTAAAATGAAAAATTACTTTGTCATTGGGGTAATGTCAGGAACATCAATTGATGGTGTTGATTTAGTTTACATGAATTTTTTTTATGAAGAATCTTGGAAGTTTGAAATTATAAACTCAAAGACTTATGTATATAATAATGAATGGCAAGTTGCTCTTAATAGAATAGTAGAAAATAATATTGAATCAGTAAAACAAATAGATCAAAATTATACGAGACTTCTTTCTGAATATATTCTTCAATTTATAAATGAATATAACATCGGTAAAATAGATTTTGTTAGTTCTCATGGTCATACAGCTTTACATGATCCATCAAATTCTTTAACTTATCAATTAGGTAATTTATCTGAACTTTCCAATTACCTTGGTTTAAAAGTTATTTGTGATTTTAGAACTCAAGATGTTCAATTTGGAGGCCAAGGTGCACCTCTAGTTCCTGTCGGAGAAAAATATCTATTTTCAGATTATAAGTCATTAATTAATCTTGGAGGATTTGCTAACATAACAAAGATGTCAACTAATAATATAATTGCATATGACATCTGTCCAGTTAATATTGTTTTTAATCATTTGTCTAATTTAATTCAACAGAAATATGATGACAAAGGAAAAATTGCTGCATCAGGAAAGCTTAATCTGGATCTATTTAGACATCTTCAATCACTTGAATACTATAAATTTAAATCACCAAAATCTTTAGGAGTCGAATGGGTTAATGATATTATTTTCCCAATTCTTAGTGAATATTCAACATTATCTGTTACGGATTTACTACATACATTCTCAAATCATTTTGCCGAGCAAATTTCAGATAATATTGATACCAACAGTAAAGTTTTAATAACTGGAGGAGGAGCATATAATGATTATTTAATCCAAAGAATAAAAGACCTAACAGATTGTAAAATAGATATTCCAGATTCAACTATTATTGAATATAAAGAAGCCTTGATCTTTGGTTTTCTTGGAGTTCTTAGAGATCTGAATATTAATAATTGCTACTCTTCTGTAACAGGAGCAAAAAAAGATCATTGTTCAGGAAAGATTATTATTCCTAAAATTTAATTTTTTTTAATAAATTAGATGTCTGCCAAAATTCATCATATAAAATTTGAAATAAATGGAAACAATACTATTAGGAATATTTATAGTCGGATACTTATTAATTACTCTAGAGCATAGTCTTAAAGTTGACAAGCTGATTCCAGCTTTAGCAATGATGGCATTTTTATGGGGTATAATTGCAGTTTTTAATATACCGGTCTTTGAGGTTGATACAGCACTGCGGGAACTAATTCCAGTCAAAGTAAAAAAAATCATGGCATATCACCTATCACATACCTCAGAAATTCTAATATTTCTATTGGGTGCTATGACAATTGTTGAAATAATTGACTACTATAATGGATTTGAAAAAATTAAATCATTAGTAAGAACAAAATCAAAGAAAAGACTCTTATGGATTTTTTCAATTTTAGCATTTATTCTATCTGCTATAATTGATAATTTAACAGCTACCATAGTATTAATAACTATACTTCAAAAAATTATAAAAGATAAAAATTTAAGATTATGGTTTGCAGGTATTATAGTAATAGCAGCTAATGCTGGTGGAGCATGGTCTCCTATTGGTGATGTGACTACTACTATGCTTTGGATTGCAGATAAAGTAACAGTTCCAATGTTATTTTATTATGTTTTTATCCCTTCGATTGTGTGTATGGTAGTACCTGTTTACATAGCATCTTTTTTAAAACCTTTTAAAGGGAATCTTAGTAGTGTTGAAAATGATGAAAGTAATATAACTAGAATTGGAACTACTATGCTTTGGTTAGGTTTAGGTGGAATAATTTTTGTTCCAGTTTTTAAAGTTTTAACTGGTCTTCCTCCTTATGTTGGTATGATGTTATCTTTAGCTGTAGTGGCAACTTTTGCAGAGTTATTTAGTGGTACAAAATTTAATATTAGTACTCCAAATGAAGAAAATATAATGCATAGTCAAAGCCCAGTTCATTCCGCACTTACTAAAATTGAATTACCTAGTATTCTTTTCTTTTTAGGAATATTGATGGCCGTAGCTGCTTTAGAATCTATAGGATATTTATTTGAATTTGCACAGTATCTTGAAACTGCTATTCCAGACATAAGAATTGTTGCGGGGTTATTAGGTTTAGGATCTGCCGTTATTGATAATGTTCCATTGGTAGCAGCTTCTATTGGAATGTTTTCTCAACCTTTAGATGATTCTCTATGGCACTTAATTGCTTATTCAGCTGGGACTGGAGGTAGTGTTTTAGTTATTGGATCAGCAGCAGGTGTTGTAGCAATGGGGATGGAAAAAATCGAATTTTTTTGGTATCTAAAAAATATTGGTTGGTTAGCGTTTCTTGGTTTTGCTTCAGGATTTATAACCTTTGTGCTTTTCGAAGCATATATTTTAATCTAAAATATTGGAGTATAAAAATACTGAGAACTGGATATTAAATAAATTACCATTTTATCAGAATAAAGGATCTGATGCTTATAATCCAGGACTTTCTAAGATAAATAAGTTTATCAAAGAGTTAAGCTTATCTAAAAATGAATTAAAATTTATTCATGTAGGTGGAACTAATGGTAAGGGGAGTACAAGCTCTTTTATATCATCTATTTTAAAAGAATCAAACTTTAAGGTTGGAACATTTACTTCACCACATTTTTTTGATTTTAGAGAAAGAATAAGAATAAATAATAATAAAATTCAAAAGTCATTCATAACTTCTTTTATAAAAGATAATAAGATTCTTATTGAAGATTTAGGGCTAAGTTTTTTTGAACTTTCATTTGGATTATGCTTGAGTTACTTTATTAAAAATAAAGTTGACTATGCTATAATTGAAGTAGGTTTAGGAGGAAGGCTTGATGCTACAAACATTATTAATCCTTTAGTTTCAGTTATTACAAATATTTCGTTTGATCATAATGAAATTTTGGGTGATTCATTAGAAAAAATTGCTATAGAAAAAGCAGGAATTATTAAAGAAAATTCTAAACTTATAGTTGGGGAAAGAAACGAAAAGACAGATCAAGTTTTTATTAATAAAGCTAAAGAGATGTCATCAAAAATAATATTCGTTCCTGATATATGTCAAGATATTGTATACTCTGAAATAGATTATTTAAATAAAAATATACATACTAGTATTGAAACCTGTAAACTACTTAATTTAGAAAATCTTTCTAATGAAATAATTAGAAGAGGTATAAAGAATATTACTTTAAATAATAGTTTGTTTGGTCGTTGGTCTATAGTGAACAATAATCCCAAAGTAATATTTGACTCTGCACATAATGAGGCAGGATTTATAAGTATATCAAATGAACTATCTAAAATATCGTATAATAAAATCTATATTTTACTAAGTTTTGTTAAAGGAAAAAAAATTAAAAATTTCATAAGACATCTACCAAAAAATTCTAATTTTTACTTTACAACTTTAAAAATTGAAAGATCTATGAGTCTTAAGGAAATAAAATCAAATTTGGTGGAAATCATTAACTTTGACAAAGATCCTAAAAGGATATTCAACAAAATAAAAGTCGAAGCTTCCAAAGAAGATTTAATTCTGATAACAGGAAGTAATTACATAGCTAAAGAAATATTCAATGAAAATTAAATTACTTTTTACTTTAATTATTACATCGATGAGCTTCTCTACTGTTTTTTCCCAGCTCACTACTGACAGACCTGATCAAACAGAGTCATCGGTAGTTCTATCTGAAGGCCATATTCAAATTGAAACAGGAATATCATTACAGGATTCACAATCAGAAATTAATACTTTATTTAGAATAGGAATTATAAATGGAGTTGAAATTAGAATAAACAGTAATTATTTAATTAACGATGATATTTATGCTTTAAAAAAATCTTCTTTTGGTGATTTTGAAATAGGAGCAAAATATAGAATTATGGATGAGGATAATAAACTAACTAAAATAGGGTTTCTAACTCATCTTTCAATTCCTACTGCACCTGAAATATTCTCATACAATGAGTATGGATTATTAACCAGAATTCTTGTTTCTCATGATTTAAAAAATGATTCTCAAATTGGTTATAATCTCGGATATAATAAGTACAACAATTATGATGGTCAATTTGTCTATACTTTGGCATATGGAATGAGTCTAGGCTCTTTTGGTGTCTTCTTTGAGTTGTTTGGAGATGAATCTTCTAATCACTCTCATCTAAATTTTGATTCAGGAATTACGTATTTAATTGATAGTGATAAGCAATTAGACCTATCTATTGGAAGAGGTTTAAATAATGAAATGTTTTATGTGTCAGCTGGTTTTAGTATTGATATTTATTAATTCGTAAGCTATGGAAAATAGGAGCACTACTATTTCATAGAAATCCTATAAGTCTTGGAGTGTTTTTCTTATATTCATTATAACTTTCTAGATGACCCCACTTTTTATTTCCATTATATTCAAGTATCCTAACACCACTAATATATACTAATAAAATATATGTAAATATTGGTGATATAAGAGTAAGCAATTCCAAACCTTGAAGAGATGAAAAAGAAATAACTGAAATACCTAACCATAAAGTGATTTCTCCTAAATAATTTGGGTGCCTTGAGTACTTCCATATTCCCGAGGTTATAAATTTATCTTTATTAATAGGGTCTTTTCTAAATTTGCTTTTTTGATTATCAGCAATTATTTCAGTTATAAAGCCTAAAGTAAAAATTAA